>Ga0210390_10004019_pt1 | contig 12530 bp, 8 predicted proteins | sample IncBWH11OmetaG_FD_161050 | JGI IMG/M metagenome (GOLD analysis project Ga0210390, IMG submission 161050) | Forest soil microbial communities from Barre Woods Harvard Forest LTER site, Petersham, Massachusetts, United States - Inc-BW-H-11-O ...
TTTTACCGGCGTCACTCGGCCAGGCCCCGCCACGCGCTTTGTTCAGGAGCAGCGCGAGCAGTTGTTCGCCTCAGAAATGGAAGAACTCGCCGGCCTGCGTTTCTCCATCATCATCACCGCCAAATGGGAAGCCTCCGGCGAAGAGGATCAGCAGCGCCGCGAAGAGCTCCGTCTCGAGCTCGAAGACTTGCGCGGTCGTTACCTCGACAAAATCGACCGGATCGCCATGACATTCGGCGTCTCCCGGGCCATGCAGGCAAAAGAGGAAGTGGAGCGCAACGTCACCATGCCGCTGCGCGGTCTGTCGCTTCTCGACGCCGAGCTGCAAGCCGCCTTCGACTCGGCTCCCGGTAACGCTCTTGACGCAGCTTTCGGCACGACCCCACAAGCCGACGATGAGCTCTTCTTCTAATCGTGTTTTGATTTTCTCAGTGAAACAAAAAGGCCGCCCCAATCGGAGCGGCCTTTCTTATTGAAGCGTCGATTTGCGAAATCTACAGCGCCGCCAGTGAAGGCCGCGGATCGAGTTTGCCGCTCGCGTATCCCTTCGCCATTTCGGCAATAGGAATCGGCGTGTAATCGCCGGCGTGTCCCGCCTGCCCAAACTCCGTCATGCGCGCCGATACCACCTTTGCCATCGCCTCACGCGCCGGCTTCAGATAGTCGCGCGGATCGAACTTCTCCGGCGACTCCGCGAAGACTTTTCGAATGGCGCCCGTAATCGCCAGCCGGTTATCCGTATCCACGTTGATCTTGCGCACTCCGTTGCGGATGCCCAGTTGAATCTCTTCCACGGGCACGCCCCACGTCTGCTTCAGCTTGCCGCCGTACTGGTTCACGATGTCCTGTAGCTCCTTGGGAACCGACGAGCTGCCGTGCATCACCAGATGCGTGTGCGGCAGCCGCTTGTGGATCGCGATCAGCACATCCATCTTCAGCACCGATCCGTCCGGCTTTTTGTTGAATTTGTACGCGCCGTGGCTCGTCCCGATGGCAATCGCCAGCGCATCCACGCCGGTGCGCTCGGCAAACTCGACAGCCTGGTCGGGATCGGTAATGTGTTCGAGGCCCGTGCCACCCGCGCCGTGCCCGTCTTCCACGCCGCCCAACACGCCGATCTCGCCTTCGACGGTGACGCCGCGCTCATGCGCGTAGTCAACTACCTTGCGCGTCACTTCCACGTTCTCTTCAAACGTCGACGGCGTCTTGCCGTCTTCCTTCAACGACCCGTCCATCATCACGCTCGTGTAACCCAGCGCAATCGCGCTTCTGCAAGTCTCAAAGCTGTTGCCGTGATCCTGGTGCATGGCAATCGGAATATCGGGATTCAGCTCGGCCGCCGCCTGGATCAGCTTGAAGAGATAAAGGTCCTCGGCAAATTGCCGTGCCCCGCGGCTGGCCTGCACGATCACCGGCGACTTAGTCTGCTTGGCCGCGATCATGATCGCCTGAATCTGTTCCATGTCGTTCACATTGAACGCGCCAACGCCGTACTGCCCTTTCGCGGCCTCGTCCAGGAGTTGCCGCATCGTCACCAATGGCATGGGAATCTCTCCTTTATAGGTGGCTCCTGGCGTCTACGCTCATGAAACGCGAGCCCATCGCGGGAACCGCAATCATCCATATGGTAGCAGAGACGCGCAATAGGAAACTGTGATCGCCGCCACTGCAAAGTCAACCCTTTGCGTCTGTTCCGTCCTCTTTTGGTCCGTTCCCATTGAGTCGGTTTCTATTTAGGCTCGCCGCTTCCAAAAAGCTATAGCTCCCCGAAGGCCCTTTCCGCGTTTTGTGCGGAAACGGTGGGCATCCGCGAACCCGCTCCTACGCAGGCGTCACCTGCCCAAGAATCACCGGAGATCTTGCTCCCGTCGCCGACGGCACGTTGCCCGGCAATCCATGCCACGTCATCCATGCCAGCAGCGCAAATGCCGCAGCCTCCTTCGCCGCCGCCGGCATGCCGAAATCATCGCTTGTCGCCAGTTTGCATCCCAGCGGCTCCAATCGCTCGGCCAGCATCTTCATCAGAGTTTTATTTTTCGCTCCGCCGCCCGAGACAATAAAATCCACCGCACGGCCCTTCATCTTCGGCAGTACGAATCGCTTGTAGCTCGACGCTATCGACTCCGCCGTCAGCGCCGTCGCCGTCGCCAGCGCGTCATTCTTGTTTGCGGTCACCTTCCGGCACGCTTCAAGAAACTCCGCGGCGTAAGACCTCCCAAACTGTTCGCGCCCTGCCGTCTTCGGCGGCTTCCTCTGAAAATAAGGATCGCGCAACGCATTTTGCAACACAGAAACAAGAACGTCGCCTCGCGCAGCCAGCGCCCCATTGCGATCGAAGGACTTGCCGAAGAGCTCCTGCGCCAGCCAGTCAATCACCATGTTCCCTGGCCCTGTATCGAAAGCTATAATCTGCGATCCATAACCGCCCGCAGGAATGGCCGTCAAATTCGCGATGCCGCCGATGTTCTGCAGCACGCGCCCGCGCTCGCGATCTGCGAATTGGAAGTGATCGAGCAGCGGTACAAGCGGAGCGCCCTGCCCGCCTGCCAGCATATCCGCCGGCCGGAAATTCGAAATCACCGGTGCGCCAGCCGCTCGCGCGATCGCCGCAGCCTCGCCCAGTTGCCACGTGCAAGCAAATCTCCGTCCCGCGTAGCGTTCCGCGCGCGCCTGGTGGTAAAGCGTCTGCCCGTGGCAGCCAACAAGATCGAGCTTCAGTTTGTGCTTTCTCGCCGTCGCCCGCACCGCCTCCGCGTACGCCAAACCGAGCCGCCAGTTCAGACGCGCCAGCTCCGCTGTTGAAATGGACTGCGCATTCATGGCCGCCAGCACTTTTTTTCGCAGCTCCGCAGGGTAGGGAAATGCCTCGTGTGCCAGCAGCTTCAGCCGTGGGAAGAAATCGGGGTGCCCCGTCCTAACCGCGTCTTTGTCTTTGCGGTTAGGGTGGGCTTGCCGCATAATCCGCACCACCGCTACATCGATCCCATCCGCCGACGTGCCACTCATCACGCCGGCCACCATCATCGCCTTCGCGTCCGCGGCTCTCTTCATGCGGTTTCCACAAGTGTCGGCGGCTTCGCCGGAGCGGTATCCACAACCGGTGGAACGATCTTCTCAATCGTCTCGTTGAACCGCAGAATTCGTGCGCGCAAGGCCTCGAATTGTTTCTCGCTCAGCGCTGCCGGCATCTTCTTCGGAAACACCTTCGCGCACAGCTTCGTGGTTTGGCGCGACCGCTCCAGCAGAATCTTGCGGAACGCTGCCGACCGCTCGCCCTCGCTCACCAGCGCTTCATAGGCCTGCAGAATCGGCTCCGGATGATGACAAATCTCTACGAGATCCGATCCCGTGCGGATCGCCGCCACTGCAGCCTCCTCGATCGGCATGAATTTCAAAATCCCGCCCATCTCCAAATCGTCCGAGAGAATGATGCCCCGATAGCCGATCCTCTTGCGCAGAATCTGCCCGATCCAGAAATTCGAAACGCTGGCCGGCAGTTCCTTGCCAGGCGTATTCGGATACGCGGCGTGATTCATCATCACAATCGGCATGTCGTTGCGCAGCTCGCGATAGGGAACCAGGTCCTCGCTCCACATCTCTTCCCAATTACGCCCGATCGCCGGCGTCTCCACATGCGTGTCGAGCGTTCCGCCGCCCAGGCCCGGAAAATGCTTGCCGCATCCCACAATGCCGCGCGACTTCAATCCCGCAAGAAACTCGCGCGCATAAGCGACCGCATCTGCGGGCGCAGCCGCCGGGCACCGCGTTCCCAGCACTTCTCTCGAATCCGGCAGCGCCAGGTCCACCATCGGCGCCAGCGACGTATTGAATCCGAACGCGCCCACGGCCCGCGCGATCAACTCTCCGTGCTCGCGTGCCAGCGCTTTTTTCCCGGTGCGCAGCATCGCCGTTGCCACGGCTTGCGCCGCCGGGATCGGCGCCAGCGCAAGATTGAGCCGGTTCACCACCCCGCCCTCGACGTCCACAAACGTCGGGCTGTGTGCGCAGCAATACGACATTGCCTCGCCCAGCATCGCGCGCGTCTGCTTCACGTCCGAAATGTTGCGCCGGTAAAGAATGATCCCCGCCGGCCGAATCAGCTTCAGCCAGGCGCGTTCCATCGCCGTCAGTTCCTTGCCGGCCAGCCCCACCACCAGCAGGCTTCCCGCGGCTCTCCGCAGACTTTCGCTCATCGTCTCCCAGCCTTCATCGTCAAGCCTTCTTCTTCAATTCTGTCTGCAATTCTTCCAGCAGGTTCAGCGCCTGCAGCGGCGTCAGCGCGTTCACGTCGGTCTGCTCAATGCGATCCACAATCCGCTGCGAGAGCGGAGTAAAGATCGTCAACTGCATCGGCTCCTCCGCCGTTTCCACCTGCACGCTTTGCCGTTCCTGCTTCTCGTGCTGCCGCAGCACATGCTTCGCCCGCTCAATCACCGCGGGCGGCAACCCGGCCAGCCGCGCGACTTCAATGCCGTAGCTCTTGCTCGCCGCGCCCGGCTCAATGCTGTGCAGAAACACGATCCCGCCCGCCGTCTCCTTCACGCCAACGCGCAAATTGCGCATGCGCGGCAGCTTCTCGGCCAGCATCGTCAGCTCGTGATAGTGCGTAGCAAAAAGCGTCCGCGCGCCCACCTCCGCGTGCAGATACTCCACCGTCGCCCACGCCAGCGAAAGCCCGTCGAACGTCGCCGTGCCGCGTCCCATCTCGTCGAGTAGAATCAGCGACCGCTCTGTCGCCGTATTCAGAATCGTTGCCGTCTCCGTCATCTCGACCATAAACGTCGAACGCCCGCGCGCCACGTTATCGCTCGCACCGATCCGCGTATAAATGCGATCGACCAACCCAAAGCGCATGCTGTCGGCGGGAACAAACGAACCCATCTGCGCCATCAGCACCAGCATCGCGGCCTGCCGCAGATATGTACTCTTGCCGCCCATATTCGGCCCCGTCACGAGTAGCAGGCTCGGCGGCGGTGCTCCGGCACTTTCATTTTTTGGAACAGGATTGTGGTGAGCGCACAGATAAATATCGTTCGCAATAAACCGTCCCTCGCGCGTCTCTTCCAGCCAGCATTCAATCACCGGATGCCGCGCCGCAACCGCTTCGAGCATCAGCTCATCCGTCAGCTGCGGCCGCACGTACCGGCGCGACACCGCCAGGTGCGCAAAACATGCCAGCAGGTCTGCCTCCGCCACAGCCGCACTCGTCCGCCGGATTCTTCCTGCCGCTTCCAGCACACTCGTTCGCAGCTCAGAAAAAATCCTCTTCTCGATCTCGATGCACCGGTCGTGCGCGGTCAAAATCTTCCGTTCATACTCCTTGAGTTCCGGCGTCGTGAATCGCTCCGCATTCACCAGCGTCTGCTTGCGCTCGTAGTCGGCCGGCGCCAGCGCCAGGTTTGCCTTCGTGATCTCGATGTAATAACCAAACACAGAGTTATAGCGCACCTTGAGCGACCCGATCTTCGTCCGCTGCCGCTCACGATCCTCGATCGCTGCAATCGCCTGCCGCCCCGTCGTTGAGATCGATCGCAGCTCGTCAAGTCCTGCGTCTACTCCTGCCGCAATCGCGCCACCATCGGCCAGCGTCAGCGGAGGCTCGGCCACCAGGTTTCTCGCAATCCGCGCTGTTAGATCGTCAAGCGAGTCGAGCTGCGCATTCGTCGCCTGCCATCGCGCGGCACGCATCGCGCCCACTGCCGTCTTCAATCCCGGCAGCCGCGCCAGACTCGCGGCCAGCGCGTGCACATCGCGCGGCCCCGCGGAGTCGAGCGAAATCCGCGCCAACAGCCGTTCGAGATCCAGAATTCCCGCAAATGCGCGGCGAATCTCTTCGCGCTTCAGCAGATCTTTTTGAGCCTCTGCCACCGATTCATAACGCGCCTCGATTTCGGTTGCCGCATTCAGCGGCCGCAGAATCGTCCCCCGCAGCAGCCGCTTGCCCATCGGCGTCAGGCACGCATCGAGCGTGCGGAACAGCGTGGCCCGATCGTCCTGGCCCCCGGAACCGAGTCCAGGAAATAGCGGTTCCACCAGTTCCAGGTTCCGCACCGTCACGTGGTCCAGTTCGAGCGCCGTCGAGTGCTCCTCGAATTTCAGGCTGTCGATGTGCAGCGCCTGGTTCTTCTGCGTCGTCTGCACGTAGTGCAGCACCGCTCCCGCGGCAATCGCCGCTGCTTCGTGCCCGTCGAGCCCGAACCCTTCGAGCGAATGCACATTCATTTGTCGTTCAACCAATGGAACCGCAAAGTCGCGCGTCCAAACCCAATCCTCGAGGCGCGTCCGCGCCGGAATGCGTTCCAGTTGCGCCGGCAGCGCCGCATTCGTCGCCATCAGCACCTCGCTCGGCGCCGCCAGCAGCAGCTCTTCCACCGCCTGCGTCCTTGCGTTCGCCCCACGAAACTCCAGCGTGCGAAACTCGCCCGTCGACACATCGAGTAGCGCAACTCCCGCAACCAACTCTACGTGTCCCGCTTTCGTGGGCTGCGCCGTCCTTTTCGCTGCTCCATCGCGAAAAGGGTGAGCTTGTGCCTCAAAATACGCTGCTAAAAAATTATTTCTCTCCTGCCCCAGCCCCGCGTCCAGCGCGGTTCCCGGCGAGAGCACCCGCGTCACCTCGCGGCGCACAATCTTCTTCGTGAGCTTCGGGTCCTCCATCTGGTCGCACAGTGCGATCCGGTATCCCTTGCGCAACAGCCGTGTCAGGTACTGCTCCACAGCGTGGTAGGGCACGCCGCACATCGGCACATGGCGTTCCTTGTCGCGCGCCGTCAGCGTCAGTTGCAGTTCGCGGCTGGCCACCGCCGCGTCCTCATAGAACAGTTCGTAGAAATCCCCCATCCGGAAAAACAGCAGCGCATCCGGATTCTGCCGCTTCGCCGCAGCCCACTGCCGCATAAACGGGGTCCCCGCGGACGGGTCTTTGTCCGTGGGGTGAATAAACGGGGTCCCCGCGGACGGGTCCTTGTCCGTGGGGCGGATAAACGGGGTTCCCACTGCCGCGTGGCTGGCTGGGCCGGCCTCCATCGAATGAAGAATCGCCGCCGGCTCCGCCGCGCTCGTTTCCGCCGCCGTCTTTTCCCCTTCTACCGACGTCAACACAAACTCATCCCGCGCGGCTTCGGCGTCCACGCCGGCACTGTCCCGCACCGCCGCAGCCGGGACGTCTTCCATAACCCCGCTCCGCTGCGCACCGAGTTGATTTTCGCCCTGCTTCACGCTGGTCTAAGACTATCGCGGCAGCAAGCGCCCGCGGTAGCGCGTCCCGCTGCGGAAATCCCCGCCGATTCATTTCGGTCTCGCAAAAGAAAAATGGGCAGCCACAGGCGCGTGCGCGTACAATTCGTGCGTTCACACTCCAGGCCCCGCACGCTCCCCTGCGTCATCCGGGGCAGCCGTGCAAAAACACCAGTTCCCATGGAGGAGTTTTCGAATGAGCAAGACCCTACGCTTCACTCTTTTCGCGTCCCTCTTCGTCGCAGCGTTTTCGCTAATCCCCATCTCTCACGCGCAGTCTCCGTTCGACGGCACCTGGCGCTTGAATCCGGCAACCGCAAAACTCACCCCAAAGCCCTTCACCACATACACCAGCCAGGGCTGGTTCCATTGCGTCAGTTGTGTGCCGCCTTACGATGTCGCCGCGGACGGCCAGGACCACGCCGTTTCCGGACACGCCTATGACACGGTGAGTGTGACGCTCGTCGATGACCACACCATCAAGTTCGTTTACAAGAAAGGCGGCAAGATCACTGGCGACGAGCTCGATTCCGTCTCTGCCGACGGAAAAATCATGACGTCGGTCAATTCGGATTACCCCGCCAACGGTCAGGTGACGCATTCCACCGCAAAGCTCAAGCGGCTCGGAATGCCTCGGCCCGGCGTCCATGCAACCTCCGGCAATTGGCAGGTTCTTAACTTTACCGACACCGAAAACGATCTGCTGACCACTTACGTGTCCAAAGGCGACGAGCTGACCATGACGGACCCCACCGGCGACAGTTACACGGCGAAGTTCGATGGGAGCGACTATCCATACAAAGGCAGTTACGGAGTGAATGCCGTCTCGCTGAAGCGGATCGACGCCCACACCTTTGAAGAGACCGACAAGCGCGACGGAACGGTCGTGGGTGTCTACAAGATGACGGTTTCAGCCAACGGGAAAATGATGACGATTGTGGCGCACGATCCACGCAACGACACCTCGTCGACCTTCACTGCAACCAAAAGGTAACGGCCAGGGCTTCGCTTCCGGCAACCACGCGCAGATTCACCGTGCGCGTCCGCGGCTTAGATTGCCGTTTCATCCTCGCTGGGCGGGTTCCTGATCGCCCAGCCTTCCAATCTTGAAATCAAACAATCCCAAGGGGTGAAAGTTATGATGAAAAGAAATTCTTTGCTCGTCTTCGCATTGGCACTCGCGGCACTGTTCTGTGTCGCGGCCGTGTCACAGGCTCAATCGCCGTTCAACGGCACCTGGAAAACCGACATCTCGCAAACCAAGTGGAGTCCCAAGCCGCTCATCTTCTACATCAGCCAGGGCTGGTACCACTGCGTCACATGCAATCCGGCATACGACGTAGCTGCGGACGGCCAGGATCACGCCGTCGCCGGACAGTCGTTCGACACCATGGCCGTGATGATCTCCGACGATCACACCATCTCTGTCACCACAAAAAAGGACGGCAAGGTCGTCTATGAGCAGTCACGCACCGTTTCCAAAGACGGCAAGACGCTCACGGTCCACACCGTTGACCACCCCAAGGACTCCGATAAACCCATGGAGTTCGACAGCAAGGCGAAGCGCGATGGCACGCCGCGTCCAGGCGTGCACGCCACAAGCGGCCGGTGGATCATTGAGCAGCAGAAGGGAAGCGATGACGCTTACTTGACGACTTATAGCGTCAATGGCGACCAGATCACCATGACCTCGCCCGACGGCGAAACTTACACGGCCACCTTCGGCGGCGGCGACGCCCCGGCGAAGGGCGCCTATGGTTACAACACCGTCTCCCTGCGCCGCATCAATCCTCGCTCCATTGAGGAAACCGACAAGCGCGATGGGCGTGTCACGGACGTTACTGTCATGACCATTTCACCCGACGGCAAGAAGATGACGGCAGTAGACAATGACAAAGTCAATGGACGCACGGAAACGTTCGTCGCCAAGAAGCAATAGTTAAGCACCTCGCCCGACGGCGCCGGATAATAAATTCCCCGGCGCCGCGGTTCACTTTGCTGGCCGTAAGCCATCCCCACCGCATATCCGGTAAACTCGTCGCTTAAGGCTCTGCCGGCAAGTCATTCCCGCTCCGCGAACTCCCCGCAAATTCAGGAAGACCCACGCTTTTCGCGGCTTTTGAAGCCGGGGGAGGTGATTAGCATCACAGTATACTGAAGGCTAAGACCGTAAGGTAAAAGCTGCCATGTACCTTCTCTGGCTACGAGTTGCGGCCACTTTGTACGCCGCGGGATGTGTCGCCGTTTTTCCCGCCGTGCTCCACAATTCGGAGCGCTGGCGCAAGAGTCTCGTTCACCTCGGCGGCCTGGCTTATCTCTTTCATTTCGTCTCTTTGGTTGAAATGCTCATCGTCGCCCACCGCTGGGTTCCTGTCGGCGTGCGCGAAATTGAATCCCTCCTCGGCTTCGCCCTCGCCGGCCTTTTCTTTCTCGTCTGGTGGCTTTACGACTTCGTCTCACTCGGCCTCTTCGCCATTCCCGCCACATTCTTTCTGGTCTTCATTCCTTCGCTCGGGACCGACCGCTACCATTTCCCCAACAAGGGCGCTTACGATACGTGGCTCGTCGCCCACATTGTCGCCTTGCTGCTGGCCTACGCAGCGCTCTGCTTCAGCCTCGTCTCCTCGATGCTTTATCTCGTGCAGGAGCGCCGCATCAAATCCAAGCTCACAACGAGTCCCGGCGGAAGGCGCGGACCCCTCGACTGGCTGCCGCCGCTCGACACCCTCGAGCGCGTCGCCCTCGCCACTCTCGAATTCGGCTTTCCCTGCATGACCGTCGGCCTCATCATCGGTTCGGTCCTCGTGCAGGAGACCTCACTCGGCGCCGCCTACTATCTCGATCCCAACATCCTCGCTTCGTTCGCGATGTGGCTCGTCTACGTCACACTGCTCCTCGTTCGTCGCGGCGTCGGTCTCCGCGGCCGTCGCGCGGCTTACATCTCGGGCGCTTCGCTCGTCGCGATGATGGCCGTCTGGGCGGTCAATCTCTTCAGCCAGGTTCACAGGTTCGGTCCGCAATGACGCTCGCCATCATCGGCGTGAACCACAAGACCGCGCCCATCGCGCTGCGCGAGCGCATCGCCATCGGTCGCGACGAGCTGCCCGCGGCCACCCAAGCCCTGGCCGCTCAGCCCGGCGTCGCCGAATGCATGATCGTCTCTACTTGCAACCGTGTTGAGCTGGTCGCCGTTATCGAAGATTCGAATGTGGAATTAAGCTCCTTTCTTACGAATCAATTCGGGATCGAACCTCAACTTCTGCTTCCACATCTCTTTGAGCGTCGTGACAAGGAAGCCGTCGCCCATCTCTTCCGCATGGCCGCCAGCCTCGACTCTATGGTCGTTGGCGAGCCGCAGATCCTTGGCCAGGTCAAGGAAGCCTTCGCAGTGGCCCGTGCCTCCGGCGCCATCGGCAGCCAGCTCGATCATCTTTTGCAAAGCGCTCTCGCCGCCGCAAAGAAAGCCCGCAGCGAAACCGGCATCGGCTCGAACTCCGTTTCCATCGCTTCGGTCGCCGTGGAAATGGCGCAAAAAATCTTCGGCTCGCTGCAAGGGCGCACTGTTTTTCTCATCGGCGCAGGCAAGATGAGCGAGCTCGCCGCCCGCCATCTTGTGCAGCAGGGCGCTGGCGCCATCCTCGTCAGCAATCGGACAGAAGAGCGCGCCCGCACACTCGCCGGCCAGTTCAACGGAAAAGTCATCCGCTTCGAACAGCTCTACGAGGCCGCCAGCGAAGCCGACATCATCATCAGCTCCACCGGCGCGCCGCTGCCCATCTTCCGCCGCGAGCACGGCCAGGCGTTTCTGCATCGCCGCAGAAACCGGCCCATGTTCTTCATCGACATTGCCGTCCCGCGCGACGTCGATCCGGAGATGAACAAGCTCGACGGTATCTTCGTCTACGACATCGACGACCTGCAGCAGGTGGCCGCTGCGCACATGGAAGAACGCAGCCGCGAAGCGGTCGATGCAGAAGTCCTCATCGCCGCCGAGGTTGAGCGCTTCCATCAGCGCCAGCGCACCGTCACTGCCGCGCCGGCAATCGTCGCCTTGCAGCGTCGCGCCGAGGAGATTCGCCTTGCTGAGATCGATCGCATTCACGCGCGTCTCGGCTCACTCACTCCCGAGCAACTCGCCGCTGTTGAAGCCCTCACGCGTGGCATCGTCAACAAGTTCCTCCATCCTCCGATGCAGGCCATCAAGCAGGCAGCACGCGAAGGCGACTCCGCGCGCCTTGATTTGCTCTGCGAAGAGTGGTCCGTTTCCGCTGCGCCGCCAGAGCCACTCGCGGCTACACCCGCCACGCGCGAGTTACCTCTCGCTCCGATTGCCGTGAAAAAATCCGCCGCGCCGGCTGCCGAATCCGAAGCCGTCCCCGAGCCGACCGTTGAGGGCCGCCGATGAATCTCCGCATCGGCAGTCGCGGTTCACAACTCGCGCTCTGGCAGGCCAATCACATCGCCAATCTTCTGCGCGCGCAGGAGCACACCGTCGAGATCGAGATCATCAAGACCACCGGCGACCGCCTTCAGGAAGTCACCTTCGCTGAAGTCGGCAGCAAGGGAATGTTCACCAAGGAAATTGAAGAAGCCCTCGCAGACAAACGCATCGATCTCGCCGTCCACTCGCTTAAGGATCTGCCTACTGAGCTTCCCGAGCCCTTCATCCTCGCCGCTACTCCCTCGCGTGCCGACGCTCGCGATGTCTTTGTCTCAGTGAAATATGAGAGTCTGGCCGCGCTGCCGCGCCACGCAAAAGTTGGCACCAGCAGCCAGCGCCGACGCGCGCAGCTCAAAGCGCTCCGTCCCGATCTTGAGGCCGTCGAGTTCCGCGGCAACGTCGACACCCGCCTGCGCAAACTGGCCGAGGGCCAGGTCGACGCGATTCTCCTCGCCGCAGCCGGTCTGGATCGCCTCGGCAAGACCGACTGGGTGCGCGATCGCCTCGAGCCTCAGGACTTCTGTCCGGCGGCAGGCCAGGGCGCTCTCGCCATTGAAACTCGCAAAGGCGATGCAGCCACCATCGAAGCCGTCGCGTTCCTCGACCACGAAGACACGCGTTTCGCCGTCACCGCAGAGCGCGCCGCTCTTGCAGCTCTCGGCGGCGGCTGCCAGGTACCCATCGGCATCCATTGCCGCCGCGAGTACTCTGAAGACGGCAAGGGCGCCGCCTGGAATGAAATCTTCGGCGTTGTGGCCTCGCCCAAATCCGGCGCAGTCATTCGCGTCCATCTCCACGCACCACATGACAACACCGATCCCAATGCGCTCGGTGACATGGCCGCCGCCATCAT
>Ga0210390_10004021_pt1 | contig 12525 bp, 9 predicted proteins | sample IncBWH11OmetaG_FD_161050 | JGI IMG/M metagenome (GOLD analysis project Ga0210390, IMG submission 161050) | Forest soil microbial communities from Barre Woods Harvard Forest LTER site, Petersham, Massachusetts, United States - Inc-BW-H-11-O ...
TACGAGAAATACCGTGTGGTGATCAACCGTGAGAAATTCCTTCGGGTTGAAGGCGTCCTGCAGAATCAGGATCACACTATATCCATCAAGGCTTCCCGCGTTCTGCCCATTTCGATTTCTGCAGCCGAAACGCAATCCCATGATTTCCACTAGTTACGGCGCCTTGCGTAATTCGGGGAGAAGACGGTCCTTGACTTAGGTCGTCAGCCCTTACGTACTGGGGCAACGCCTAAATTTCAACGATCTCGGTGCGCTGATATGGGACAATAGCCCGACTCGAAAGTTGTAATCTTGACATTATAATAATCAAACGCCCAAACTCGGCCGTCCAACGAAGCGTCTCAGAGGACATGGTCTAGCATCGGTCCAGCCTCGCTGCCCAGCACGAAGTTTGGGCGGTGTCGCCCCGTGCGGGCCGATGCAAAAATGATCCGCAGCAATCGGCCAGCAGAAGGCGCTAAAGACATATGGCGATGAAAAGAAGGAAATTCGACGTCGGCATGGTGGTCCCTCTAAAGGAGGAGTTCCGGTATGTCATAGAGGTCGCTCCACTACTCGAGTCCCTTTCACATCAAGGAACGTACTTTTATCGCCTGGATTTTGGAGCGATTTCAGTGGTTTGTGTCTTGGTAGACCAGATGGGGCCTTTACCGGCGTTGCAGGCAACCACTCGACTCTTGGAATTTGCAGATGTCAAACTCGTGGTGGTACTTGGCCTTGGAGGAGCCCTAGACAAGGATGTGACAGTTGGAGATGTTGTGATCGCCTCAGAAGTAAATGAGTTTCAAGCTAACTCGAAGGCGGAGCCCGCAGGCGATGGTTACGGAGTTCGATATTCAGGGCGCCATTGGCCGCTTGAGTACCGGATCCGTGAAGCTGTCAGTCATTTCGAGTTTTCAAGCGACGGCGCGTTCGCGGATTGGCAGGCGGCTACCTCCGAGGATTACAAGAGGCTCGACATTCCGGACAAGGAGCGGACTTGTTCTTCGCCGGCGTCGCTGCATCTCGGCCCAGTAGCGTCCGGAAGCGTGGTTGGAGCGTCAAGCGCATTCGTCGAAGAGGTAAAAAGAATCAATCGCAAATTTCTTGCGATTGACATGGAAGCAGCAGGGGTGGCCCCCGCCGCTGCGGAGCGAACTCACCCAATACCTTGTCTTGTTGTCAGAGGCATATCCGATCATGCAAACGAAGGCAAGAAGGCCCTTGAGAAAGAAGCGAAAGGATCGTGGAGACGGTATTGCGTTCGGAATGCAACTTCTTTACTTCGGAATCTCCTCGTATGGGAGGGCTTCATGGGCGCAGCTGAGTTGGGTGTCTCCGCCCCGAAGGGCGCCAATAATCTCGTCGGCGAGCTGGCGGCCCGATTAAAATCGTGTGTCGGCGGGCCCTGGATAGTCGGTGTCGCGTTTGGCATATACGAACATGGTCCCCGCTCAGTGGACGGGAAAAATGCCGTTCCGATGGATTTGAGTAGGCTGCGTGTGGTGGATTCGAGAATCCGCGATTTGCTCGATGCGGCCGATAAGCAGAAGGAAACTCTGACTGCCGCCGCCCAGTTGCAGGCAACCGCAGACGGCTTCGAAAAGCTGGTGAGGGACTTTCGTAAGCAACTTAATTCGCCAAATGCGGACTCACTTCTGCGAGATTTTGACGGAGTGGTTATGGACGTACTCTGCCCAGAAGACGAGGATGACAAAGTTGAATCTTTACTTCTGGAGTCGGCCAGGCTCGACGAAGACGTTGGTGCAGCAGCTGTCATCGAGTTACTCAAAGGATCCGTGATGATGTCGCGCAGGATTAGGGAGAGATACGTGGAAGCACTAGCGAGCGCGGAGAAGTGGGCTGAGATCGCGCAAATGGTGGGACGGATCAAAGAGGAAGAATTGTCGGGTGGCGAGTTGGAGCATGGAGTGCTTGCTTGCGCGAAGCTGGGCCTGTTCGACCAGGTTAACGCCATGATGAGGCAGCATCAAGTTAAGTACGACGACAAGGCAGCGAAGCTCTTTCGGAGGAAAGTAAGCCAACAGTATTCGCAGATCGGAAAGGAAGCCCCTAGAAGGAAGACATGACTGAAAAAGGTCACCCAATAGACGTCGATCTTGAGCGCATTCTCCCCATTCTCGCGCGAGAAATATACACCTCGCCCTTTGCGTTTCTCAGAGAGAACGTGCAGAACGCGTTTGATGCAATTCGAATGCAGCGGTTTCGTGAACGATTGGCCGGAGAGTCTCGGCCACACAGAATTCTAATCACTCTCGACGGTAATCGTTTGTCCATCTCGGACTCGGGAATTGGGATGACAAATGATGACCTGGCAAGTTTCTTTTGGAGCATAGGGAAAAGTGGAAAGCATACCGCTGAGGCCAAATCCGCAGGGGTGGTTGGGACATTCGGGATAGGGGGCATGGCGAATTTCGGTGTTTGTTCCCGTCTCGAGGTGACGACGAGAACTTACACGAGCGATAGATCGATTGTCAGCTTTGCAGAGCGGAGCCAGCTCTCCGCCAGAGAAAATTGCGTATTTTACGAACTAGGCCCGCCCGCCTTCAAACCAGGGACCACGGTTACCGGTACACTAATTCACGGCATCACGCTGGAGCAGGTTATTTCCTACCTGGATCCAATAGTGCAATTTCTCGATGTACCGATACAGGTGGGGGAGCGCGTTCTTGGCCAAAAGCCATTTCCATCTGTGCGTCGTGATGAGGGTGGTTCATACACCGTTACGAGCGGTCCAGCGAAGGCGAAAATGTGGATACGTGCGATGCAGAACGGTCAGGCCGAGGTCCAAATCGAGCAGCTATTTTGGAACGGCACCGAGACTGACATCTCGGCAGTGTTCAAGACGACCTTGGGGGTCGTTTCTGCCTACCAACATGGCTTTATGCTCGCAAACGTACCCGTAACGACTATGTTCGGATTAGGAGGGGTAATAAATAGTTCTGTCCTCCGGCCCACCGCCGGGCGTGAGGCGGTTACGGATGATAGCCGTACACTGGTGCAAACACTCCTGGTGGCTGTCGAATTTGGGCTCGCAAAGTATATTTCGACTGTTCCTGGGCTGCCGGAACGATTCTCCTCGTTTTACAGATATCTGTCTCAACATGACCTCGCAGAGTTAGCCGGCTCGGCAACTGTTCGAGTCTATGGAGGCGGAACTAGGATCAGGCTTGATTCAATGAAATCTTCGCCCAAGGGCAAGATCTATTTTGCACGGGAAAGTCACGACCAATCGATAATGCAGGCTTACGCGGAGCAACAGAAAACGGTGGTCCTCTTGTCTTCGGATGGTTATAGGCAGAGCGTTGAAAGCAACTACCTAACAGCCTACTGCAACGCGTCTCAGCTTGAGGACCGAGTTACGTGCATACGGCTCGTTGATAAGCTGACTTTTTCAGAGGAAGCGCTAAAATTCCAGTTGTCTGACAGACTGAGGAGACAATTTCTGATTGACGGTCTGCATGTTCGTGCGGGCGAATTGTCCCACGGTGCAATGCTCTGGATTCCACCATCGAGAAACTTAACGGAAAAGACGCTGTACGTCGATTTCCGGCACGCGCAGGTGAAACGGCTTGTTGGATTTCGTGAGTCGTTGTCATTTGACGCCGTTTTCGACATTTTTATTCGGGACTCCGTCCTTCCGCACCTTGAGTCGGCATTTCCAGAACTTCGGAAACGAGATTTCGATGCGCTCCTTCGAAAGCTCAAGTCAACAGTTGAATTTTTTGAGATCGATCCCGGAGACATTGGCAGGATTCAACAGCTGGCCTCTATTACCAATATGGCGCCGGAGGATGTGGCAGCCGTGTTCGGCGGCCGCAGGACAGGCGCTCCTAGGTCAACTTCAATTCAACGGAGTGACGTGGTCGCCGTCGCGCAGCAAGTAAACCAAGTGGTCGCGCAGACAAAGGGGAAGCCGATTGATGAGGTGCGCCGAGAATTAGAGATTCGGCTCCTAGAGACTGAGTTGGACGCAAAGATATTGGACGCGAGTGATGTTCAGCCTAACGTTGGACTGTCACGCTATTATCTGGCGTTAACGAACGATGCCCACATACTCTATAGGCGAATTTTCTTGGAGAGAAACCCTGCCACTGATTTTTCTTGGGGAGGCCATCGAGCGGGTTATTTGTTTTACAGTCAGGGTTCAGCCGTCGTCTACTACGACATCCAATTCGAGGAATTGATTGGGGAGGGAGACAATCACCAGAGAACAGGCATGTTCACAATGGAGCAAGCACCGATTGTGCTGAAGAATCAAGTGTTCTTACCCATCCCCAAGGAATTTGAGCCGCAAATGGTGCCCACGGATAAAACGCTTAAATTTATTGTGCGACATCAAATTCTGGGTGTCGGCAGTCCCGATTACAGCTGGGATTGACCGACGTCAAGGGATTAACGATTCCAATCAGTTTTCCAGCGTGTTGGCTGACCGGAAACTGGCCTACACCGGTCTGTTGTTAGGCAAAAAGAGCCGACTGAGCGGACGCATCCTCTGGGTCGCAGAAATTGCTCAGGCCGACGCCAACTAGGCGAAACCGCTGCTGAAGGCTGAGGCCGACACGTTCCCGCAATGACAGGGCGATACTTGTCAGCTCCTCGCATGAAGCAGGTGGAGAACCTGGGGTGTGGCTGCGAGTGAGAATCTTGAATTCGCTGGTCTTCAGTTTCAGTACGACGGTGCGAGCGATTCGTGATTCTTTGCGCGATGCAGCCCAGGTGTGCTCGGCAAGTGTTCGGATCATCGGCTCCGTCTCGGCCAGCAAGACATCCTTTTCAAAAGTATCCTCGGCCGATATGGACTGTGTTGGCCTGTCGGGCACGACTTCGCTCTCGTCGAGGCCGCGGGCCAACTCGTAGAGACGAACACCATAACGGCCGAAGCGGCCTTCGAGCGTCGGCAAATCCATCCGTCGCAGATCCGCGATGGTTTGCACGTCGAAGCCCTTCAGCTTTTCCTCCGTCACTTTGCCTACTCCGGGTAGACGGTCCACGGGCAGCGGCAACAAAAAGGAATCTACTTCTTCCGGTTGTATGACAAAGAGCCCATCCGGTTTTTTCCAGGCCGAAGCAATCTTCGCGAGGAATTTGTTCGGCGCTACGCCTGCCGATGCCGTCAAGGTAAGTTCTGAACGGATCTGTTCGCGAATCGTGCGCGCCACTTGTGTTGCGGTAGGCAAGCCAGTCTTGTTCTCCGAAACGTCGAGATAGGCTTCGTCGATGGACAACGGTTCAATCAAGTCGGTGTGCCGCTTGAAGATTTCGCGTACTTGGTGTGAGACCGCACGATAGCGCGTGAAGTCCGGCGGCAAAAAGACTGCGTTAGGACACAGACGTTCGGCCCGAACAGCGGGCATAGCAGAACGCACGCCGAACTTTCGCGCTTCATACGAGGCAGCGCACACCACAGAGCGATTCCCGCGCCACGCTACAACAACGGGTTTGGCACGGAGCTGAGGATCGTCCCGCTGCTCTACGGACGCATAAAACGCGTCCATGTCGACATGAATGATCTTGCGAGCGGCCATCTCGCAAACCATCTTAGTCCGGTGTACGGTGCGAGTGTGAGCGCCCGTCAGTTACAAAAAGGCCCGGAGGCATCCCACCACAGATGCCACCGGGCTGGTGTTCGAGCGATAGACAGAATCCGCTATCAGGATTCGATCGGGTCGCCGTCGTTAGCCTTGACCTTTAGCTGGCTGACACCGCATTCGGCGATTTCGATGTCATCGCGTACCCTGCCGAAATACTTTGCCTGAATGAGCTTACCGTCAGGTCCAGGATGGCAGTACAGATACTGAACCTCAACAATCTCCCCTTCCTTCGGTAGCCGATAGCGGTCGGGCACTCCCACCGTCCCCATGAATCGCTGCCGATTGTCATCCAGGAGATACACCGCGATGGAGCGGTGTCCGTCATTCGCCTTCTTCTCGGGCTTGGGGCCAACGATGAAGGATGCGGTGTCGACGAACTTGCATTTGAAATGCTGTCCTGCTCGTCCGCCCGCGTACATGGCGTTGCGGTTCTTGCACACAAACCCTTCGGCGTTCGCGCTGTGCATCTTTTTCACGAAGTCGCGCTTAGCCTTCGTTGTCATGGCTGTTTCGCAGACTCGCAACACGTCGCTAACTCCGCGGAAGTGCTGGGTCAGGTGCACGTAGCGGATTTCGTATGGTTGGATGCGCAAATCCGTTTCGTTCACGCTGAGCAAGTCCCAGATGTAGAAGCGCGAATCAGTGATTTCGCCGTCAGCCAGGAAACCTTGCGCCTGCACTCGGTCTAACGATTCGGCAAGCCCAGAGTCGATAGGAATGAGTTGTCCGAGATTGTTGATGCCTGAATACTTCCCATCCGCCTTTTGCACTGCCAGCCGCCTCCCATCGAATTTCTGCTGGAACCACCATGAGGCATCCTGCGCCAATAGCAATGCTTCCGCCTCCTCGATAGGGGTCAGCAACTCCGGGGTGTGGCCGGAATGCTCTTTTGTGGTAGGCAGTCCGACCGCGATTGCCTCATTGCCGTTTGCACTCGCGTGCGCGATTTGATAGCCCTTGCCTGTTTTCTCTCGGAGGATGCGGTCATAAACACGCTTCGCCTCCTCGTAGCTGGTGCCGCTCACCTTCACGTCGCTCTGCAACGCGGAGCCGCGTCGTCCCCATTGCGCTTGAACGGACCATTGATCTTGCGCGCCCTCCAGCTGCAGGTGGTAGACCTTGTCGGAACTGCCTTGCTGAAAGTACAACTCTGCACGTTCTGTTTGCATTGTTCGCTCCTTTGGTTTGTGGGTTTTTGCCTTTTGCGCAGCGGCACTTTGCTGCACAGAAAACAAAGCCCTTCCTAGCCGTCCCGGGCGCTTCGCCGCATGCGCTGTCAAGGCCGCGCAGTTTGCGTTTATCGGAGCGAAGTGAAGAGCCTTGACAGAAGAAGCAGGCGGGGAAGCGCAGTCTTTTGGTAGGAAGGGCCGAACGAAATGAATGGCTCTCGGGTTTGCTTATTTAGCTGGCGTCTGTTTTCCTAAGGAACAAGATGCAAAAGGAAATCCGCGCCCGCTTGGATTCGTTGCCCAGAACAGAAGCATCATTCGTCGAGCCGATGGACTGTCTATCGGTCTCGAAGCTCCCGGAGGGGTTGGAATGGATCTGGGAAGTGAAGTTTGACGGTTATCGAGCCCTGGCGGTCAAGTCCGGGACTGGTGTCGCGCTGTTCTCGCGGCGGAGAAAATCTCTGAATAGCCAATTTCCCTATATCGTGGAAGCACTGGCCGATCTGCCTGCAGGAACGGTCGTAGACGGAGAAGTAGTCGCCATCGATGAAAGCGGCCGGCCGGACTTCAATCTGTTGCAAAACTTCCGCGCAAAAGCGTCTCGAATTCGGTACTACATTTTCGATTTGTTGTGCTGGGAGGATCGTGATTTGACCCACGTTCCGATGGTCGAGCGGCGGGCGCTATTAAAGTCTGTTGTTGTGCTCAGCGACAAAAGAATCAGAATTTCGGATTACGTCGAGGCAGCGCCCAAGGATTTACTGTCCGCGGTGCGCGAGCAAGGACTTGAAGGGATCATCGGAAAACGAAAGGACAGCCTGTACCAACCGGGAAAACGCAGCGGCGCCTGGATCAAATATCGCGTGAATCTAGGGCAAGAATTTGTCATTGGCGGCTATTTCCCCGGACCGCGCGGTTTTGACTCATTGGTCCTCGGCTACTACCACGGAGACGAACTGATATATGTGGCCAGAACTCGGAACGGGTTTGTCCCGGCTTCCCGGCGACAAGTCTTCTCGAAATTGAAACATCTTGTGACGCCGGCCTGCCCATTCGTAAATTTGCCGGAGACGAGACGATCACGATTTGGGGAAGAACTCAACGCTGAGAAGATGAAGAAAGCAGTTTGGTTGAGGCCAGAGGCCGTCGCGCAGATTGAATTCCTCGAATGGACCGAGGGAGATAGGTTGCGGCATTCCAAGTTTGTGGCGCTCCGCGATGATAAGAATCCGCGAGAGGTTGTTAAGGAAGGCTAGACTGGCGTTCGTGTCACCCTTGTTTCTTCTGTTTTGTGGCCTCCAGGGCAGCCTCTTCTCCAAAGAGATTCTTTACCATTCGTTCTGCAAACTCGGAGAACCGATCCTTAACAAGGTTTTTTCCCGGACTCACATTTTTTAACAACGGAACATCCGAGCTCGAAATCGGCGATAACATTGCCTTATTGTTGGAGTAGTAGGATTCAAGAATTTCTGAAAGCTTGAACATAGCAAGAAATCCCAACAAGTTCTCTACATCAGTGATGCCAAGAGTGAATAGTGGAGTAACGACTTGGGGATATTTCTTTCGTGGGTAGATTTCTTTGAACTGGTCGCGGAAGTATCGCGCCATGTACGGCACTACAACACTTCCCTCCAGACATACTAGTACCGGGTATACGCGGGATATATCCTTTGCCTCCAGAACACCTCCTAATTTGTCTCCACCGAGAAAACGAGAGAGGTTCCGGCTTAATTGCGTTACACCTTTCGGCTCGTCCTTGTCTCCTTCTACGAATTTCAAGCGAAGCTGATTCTCAAGCTTCGTAACATCGCCGCCATATTTGGCATCGGCTCTGATTACGCTACTCTTATGCTCGAAGACGATTAGGTCACGCCCCTCCACTATGCATGCATCAAAGGAGGCATCGCCGTTTTCAAACCGGGGTTCGGGGATAAACCGTCCGAAACCTGCGTAACTTTGCCCAAGAACCGAGTTCACATACGTCTCAAAAACCGATCCCCAGAATCCCGGTAGTTTGTCCCGCAGATTCGGACTGACTTCCGAGAACAGAGCCCAGTAAAAACCTGTACCTGCCTTTTCAACCAAGAACCCTGGGTCTAGACAAAGAAACCTCCCTTGCACGATTTCGATCATCGGAAATTGTTGAAGAAGCGTCAGATCATCACCTGGGCGGTTGTGAGACTCGCGAATTCGATTGGCGAGTTCCGCCTCTGTAATAGCCACTTTACGAAAGAACTGAGCAACGGATTCGGGTGGTACCTTCGAATGTTGAAAGTAGGTATCTCGAAGAACCAAAGCTTCTGGCGCTGATTCCAGTTTTTCTGGACTTACGTCCAGCGATTTAGTTGCACAGCCAAAGACAAGTTCGCAAAATGTCGTAGCCGAGATTTTGAAGCGCTCGTTGAACAAGTTGGCAAGATCGATGAAATCTGATCTTTCTTTGATTGCAGGCAACTGCACAATATCTTCAAGAATCATTTGCGTGCGGGCAATCTCCATCGGGTAATGGTCAAGCGAAACGTAATCACAGAAAGGCAGAATGTTAGAAAGTTTTCTTAGAATGTTGTCGGATGGAGATGGGATGAATGGGAGGACCAGGTCGTTAGCCATCAGGCAGCAGACACCCAGATCGTTCTTGGATGGTTCAGTGGTCAGGTTTAGTCCTTCTTCTGGGCACGCGAGACACGCCTGCTTCAATACGTAGAGAAGTGTAAGCCTCGAAAGGACGATGCGATCAATAGGGCCTTTACGAATCGCTTCCAATCGCTGGCGATGGCGTCCCAAAATAAAATTGGAAAGCTTGGCATCCAGTTCTGTTTGTGGTGTGTTCTTCCAAGTGCCGAGCAGGCAATTTAGTTTGCCAAGAAACGCGACTACCTCCCTTCGCGCATATTTTTTGAGCATGGAATGCAGTTCATCAAGATGAGGCTCTCGGTCAAACACCTCTCTATAAGTAATGAGCATCGCGAAGCGCGACATTAATTGGTCTTCTCTGACTTCGCCGCCGGCGTCCTGACATTCTCGGCACTCGCCGCTTGTTCTGGTGTTACGGAATCGGAGATAGATCCCGCTGCTTCACAACGACTGCATTTGCAGCCGTCACCAACAGCTTGTCTGATGTGCACGATGATTCGAATCTCTTTCCACAACACCACGCCATTGCGTTCTGCCTTTCGTATTTGTTCTCCGTTTGGTCCCTTCATTGATTACTGGTATGAGCAGGCATTCCGAGTATAGATCGCAACCGCTGCCGCTGAATCAATTCTCTTGGTGACTTCGCACCTGCTGTCTGAAGCCATTGCGTAAAATCCGCCAGCTTCACCTGATGCTCAACCCGGACATCCGCGACGGAAACCTTAACGATACCCTGTGGGAAGCCGGCAACCCAATCGCTGCGCCGTAGCGCCGCGAGTCCTTGGGCCACAGCTTCATACAAGCTTTCTGCCGTCACATCGACGGTGTGAGCCACACCTTCCAGGTCTTGGATCGTCACACGACAGGAGCGGACAGCCATGAGACGGAAAATAGCATATTCGCCTTTTCTTCGCTATACTGAACATCGGGTAAAATTGTCGGGGTCAAAATGAACAAGAAGAAAGACCAGTGGGAAGAAGACGCCAAAGACCACTTCATAGCCGACTTGAAGGCACAAGGTCGCGGCGACTGGATCGTGTCAGATAGTGATGTCGTCGTTGATAAGCAAACCAACCGCAATTTCGATTACCAATTGCAGCGTGGAACCGATTTCATCGCGCTCGAAATATTCCGGCTTGTCGAAAATCGGGAAGAAATCATTCGGAGCAAGTCATGGAGCACAATCGCGAATGCAATTGCAGCCGAACTGAGGAAAAGAGGTGTCAAAGGATATACGATCCACGCTCCGCATGTCTTCGACGTTCCTCGACCGAAGATTCCCGACTTCGTTTCAAAAACTGCCGACCACCTGGAAGCTGCGCTGAAGGAGAACCCTCAGATCGATCCGATTACAGCCCATGGATTTGAAATCAAACGTATAGACGATTTCCCGGATGTATCGCTGTTTACCACCGGTCCTGGCGGGGCCATAAACCCGACCGGAATCGCCCACGATTTCATAGCAGAGAAACTACCCACAAAGAATAGGCAACTCAACATATCGAGCCATGAGCGAGTCGTTCTAATCGTGAATTGGGCAGTGCTCGTAGATCATTCAAATATGATCGAAGCGTGCGGGCTGATTGATTTCTCTCGGTTTGGAAACATAGATAAGGTGTACTTCGAACTTCCTCAAAATGGCGGTGTCCATCTCGTGTACGACCGCCGGATTTACGCTGCATTTCAGCCGGATGGCGAACCGCCTAAGCAAATAGAACCGCTATTCATTTCATGGCTGGCTAATCATCTATATCGGAAAGAGGTTCAAGCGTTCCATCTGGTTCGCAAGATTGCAGAGCAAGAGAAGTCGTTGTTATGGCTTCCAGCCCTTAGTCGCGAACAATTGATCTCACTCGGTGAGGACTTTCTGAAAAGCGGTGAGTCCGAACAACTGTATTGGATCGTAGAGAATCTGAAGGGCGATCCCGATCCATCGGTTGAAAATGCTGAGGATGATCCTGAAGGAAGGTTTAACGAACATCTCTTAACGAAACGTGGAGAAAGCAACAGACTGATCCGCTCAGTTCGAGGACGGCTATGTTGGCTGCTGATGCAAATCGTCGGGCATCCGCGTATCGAAGACTACGACCGCATTTTCGAAATCGTGGAGAAGTTTGCAACCGAAGAGAACCTATATGTTCGACAGCAGGCCACCGTTCCGCTGTTGGAACTTGCTAGGAGACGATTTGCGAAAGTTGATGCGAACACGCGGTTCATGTCGGATCAACTGGCGGAACGCATCAAAACTCTGGCACTACGGATGATCGATGAGAATGTCGTGTATCCAGCGGTTCTGCAAAGGATCGCGCATGTGATGGTGTACGTCCAAGACCTGGATCACGGCACTGCCTTGAAGACCGTCAAACAGCTTCTCAGGATCGATCAATCGGAAGCGACGAGTGACATTAGCTGGATGATGATCTACTTCGCATTCTATAGACAGGATCAGTTCAAGCAGCTTGAGACGTTTAACTCAGAAGATTTCAGAAGCTTGCTGAAGGACAAACTTACAAACGGGAACGGACACTTTCGAGCGACAGCCGCAGACCATTTCAAAGTAATACTGGGCCGTAACGAAATCGGCTTCGACACGCTGGTTCCGTACCTCGAAGCTATGGTGAACGGCCAATCAAACCGCGTCGTAAATCACCATTGCTACCAGATCGCCGCAAAGCAAGCAGCCGCCCATCCAGACATCATAGGACGTTTGATCGAACAGGCAGTGCTCGGAGAATTGAAGTCGCTGGACTCAGGTGGACGAGAAGTTTGGCATCCCAAAGATTTTTCCGAGGCACTTCGCGTGGCCGAACAAGCAGGAGCGGAGAATAAGGAACGTGTTGACAAGATTCGAAAGTCTATCGAGCCCTACCGAAAACAGGGCTGCATCTATGACATTTGTGACTTTTGATTCTGGTCTGGTGTTACTTGGATGGATGCCAGCTCCCTTCGAATGTGCGTGGCCCACACGGCCTTCGATATACTCTCGGTCTGAACCATCCGCCTAGCATATTCTTTGTGGCAACACGGACGTGACCGGAGATGCTTGTGGTTTAATTTAGCCAGGGGCTAGCGGTTCGCCATTTTCTGGGCCATGTGAAGAAGGAGCCTACGGTCCCCTTCGGCCGAAT
>Ga0210390_10004024_pt1 | contig 12515 bp, 9 predicted proteins | sample IncBWH11OmetaG_FD_161050 | JGI IMG/M metagenome (GOLD analysis project Ga0210390, IMG submission 161050) | Forest soil microbial communities from Barre Woods Harvard Forest LTER site, Petersham, Massachusetts, United States - Inc-BW-H-11-O ...
AGAATGGACACTCCGGTCGAGGGGCCGGGTTTTGTCGGTCGCCGCGTGGCACCGGCGCATGCACACCCGGACCGGCGGCAAGACCGCAGATGAAAAAGTCGCCGGGAGCGGCGGCAGCCGACATGCCAAGCCCGACGCTCATCATCAGGGCCTGGATGGCAAGCGAATAGGCGACGCAAACGGCCACCAGGCCGCCGGACGACCGCGTGCGTATAAATCGTCGCAAGCTTCGCATGAATAGAAGAATAGCACAGATGCGAGGGGCTCGATGCGACAAATCGGCAATGCCGGAAATAAGCCCCCGCAGTCTCTCGGGCAGCGCCGCCGTCACGGACTACAGCGCATCAAGCCGTGAAAATCGCAATAGCCGCGTCCAAGATGACAGCAGCCGAACGATGCTTCCGAGCAATAGAAGAATTGATAATCGCTGCCGCAGTGGTCCGCACAATAGGAGCGGCCGGTAAAATATTCGGTGCTGCAATGATTGCGAAATCGCGGTCGCAAGGATTCCGGATACTGCCAATCCACGAGAATGGCGGCATCCGGCGCTGGCCGAATCTCGAACGCCGCCGCTGTGCCGACCGGCGCAGCAACAAAATAAACCAGCAGCGCCAAGACAACCGCCTTCGTCATGTTTCCGTCATCGCTATCGATTCACTTTCCGACCAATTCATCACTGCCGCGGACCCTCGCGGCAGGCGAATGGTAAAGCACGCGCCCTCGCCCTCCTTGCTCTCCACCTCGACGCGGCCATGGTGCAGCTCGACCGCCATCTTGACGAGGTAAAGGCCGACCCCGGTGCCGACGATACCGGAGACATTGCTGCCGCGGTGATAGCGCTCGAACAAGCGATCGAGATCGTCGGTGGGAACACCGATGCCGCGATCGGCGATGGCAACGATAACCTCGTCCGCGGTGCTGCGCGCCTCGACCTCGATCGCGCCGCCGCCAGGTGAATATTTGACGGCATTGGACAAGAGATTGGAGACGACCTGAAACAAAAGCTTGGCGTCTCCGACCAGCGGCAGCGGCGCGGCGGGAAATCGCTCGACGATCTGCGCGGCCGGCACCATCTCGCGATGCAGTTGGCAGACCTCCTGCAGCAAAGCGGTCATGTCCATCTCCGCGGCATGGAAATAGAGCGCGGCGCCGCCGTCGATCAGGCGCGAGGCGTTGAGCAGATTGTCGATCAGGTGGGTCATGCGCAGCACCGCGCTGCGGATCTTGCCGGTGCGCTCGCCGATCTCGACCGGTTTTACCGCGTCTCTGATCTTGTCGAGGCGCCGGGCATGACCGTCGATGACCGTCAGCGGCGTGCGAAACTCGTGCGACGCCATCGACACGAAATTACGCTGCAGCAACGCCAGCCGTTGCTCGTTCGCCAATTGCTCCTCGAGCAGCGCCGCTTGGCGGGCGAGCACGCCCTGGCTGCGCATCAGCGCGATCGCGTTGTTGCGGAACACCACGGTCGCCTGCGCCATGGCGCCGATCTCATCGCGGCGATCGGTCCCGGGTATCTCGGTCGCAGTATCGTTGGCGGCCAAGCGGCGCATGCGATCGGCGAGGTCGAGGAGCGGCGCGGAAATCGACCGGCTGATATGGATAAGCGCCGCGACCACCAGCACGGCGGCGATGACGATGGCGAGGAGGATGAGCCAGAGGGCATGGCGATAGGCGACCGCGAGGCGGTCGCTTGCCCTCTGGGCGCTGGCAACCGCCTGGTCGGTCAGCTGGCCGAGCGTGTCGCTGGCCGCGTTATAGGCGGCGCGGGACGATGAGCCGTAGATTGCCAGCGCCTCTGCCTTGCGATCGCCGCGCGCCAGCACCAGCATCTGGTTGACGATGGCCCGGTACCCGGTCCAATGCGTCGTGAACTGTGCGTAGAGCCGGCTCTCCGCCGCGTCATGACGAATGCCTTCGAACTCACGCTCGGATGCGGCGATGGTGCGGTCGAGTTCCGCCATTTGCTGCTCGGTGGCGGCGGCCTCGGCCGGGTCGGATGACAGCAACTCGCTGCCCTCGAAGGCGCGGAAGTCCGAGGTATAATTGTTGAGATCGCCAAGCGCACGCGTCGTCGGCAGCCAGATTTCGGCGACGTCGGCGGACAACGCGTCGAAATTCGATAGCCGCCAGATGCTGAACGCGCCAAGGATGACGATCAGCGCAAAAAACAGCAGGAAAACCGCGGCGAGGTGCGAGCGGATCGATTGCGGCTGCCGCATGACGGGTCCGTGGGGTCGACCGATTAGCCAGCGACAATAACCATATCGCGGTATTGCGATCACGGAAAATCGGATTGAGGTAAATTGCCGTGGCGGGTGCCAACGGCCCCTGTTCCGGCTAACCTTTGCAGGCTCTTGCACCATCGGCAGCACCCATGCCCGAAGCCCAGAAAAAGATTCTCTGCATCGAGGACGACCGCGAGACTGCAGCGCTCATCGCGGAGGAACTGATCGACCGTGGTTATGCGGTCAGCGTCGCCTATGACGGCAGCGAAGGGCTTGCCGCCATCCTGAAAATCATGCCCGACCTGGTGCTGTCCGACATCAGCATGCCGGCGCTCTCGGGCTTTGAACTCCTGGAGCGCCTGATCGCGCTGGCCCCGCGCTTCTCGCGGATGCCCTTCGTGTTTTTGACCGCGCTGACCGATCGCGACAATGAGCTCAAGGGCCGGCAGCTCGGCGCCGACGACTATGTCACCAAGCCGATCGATTTCGAGGTTCTCGAGACCATCATCACGGCGCGCCTCAACGGCGTCGCCCGTACCCGGCTATGGCCGAAGACGGTCGACCTGAACGATCGCGAGGTCGAAGTCCTGACCTGGGTGGCGCGCGGCAAGACCTCAGCCGAAATCGCGCAAATCCTCGGCCTGACCAAGCGCACGGTCGATTTTCACACCGACAATGCACGGGCCAAGCTCGGCGCCGCGACGCGCACCGAGGCCGCCATCAAGGCCGCGACCGGACGGTTGATCGAGCCGTAGCGCCGCTCACCATAGCGCGAACAGGCAGATCAGCGCGAACGGCACGGCGAACAATCCGAGATAGAGCCAAGTGCGATAGCCGGCGGCGTCGTGGGGCAACTGGAAAAGCTGCACGGCGAGCCAGATAGAGACGCCAATTCCCAAGGTCAGCCGGATAAGGTCGTTCGGCGTGTCGTAGGCGGTCGCGATGGTTTCGTTTTGCGGCAGGCTGACGATCAGCGTCAAAGCCACCAGCGTCAGGATGAATACCGATCGCAGTGTCAGGCCGGCAATACGCTGCCAGGTCGGGATATTTGCCGCCGGCAGTTCCGTCTGGTGAAGGCTCACGTGTCGCGCGCCTATGTTAAAACCGGCGAGCCACTATAGCGCGTCCGTGCGACGAGTTAAATAGTCAAGAATAGTTCTAAACAGGGTTAGACCCGTTTCCTTGTCCGGACCGGCGCGCGTCCTTCAGGAACAGCGTTTGCAACGCTGGCACTACCACCAACAACATGATCGGTCCGATCAACATGCCCCCGACGATGACGGTGGCGAGCGGCCGCTGCACCTGGCTGCCGATCCCGGTGGAAATGGCCGCTGGAAACAGCCCGATACAGGCCGACAGGGTCATCATCAGCACCGGCCGCATCTGTTGGGTGACAGCCATGAACATTGCTTCGACCGGCGCCATGCCGCCGGTGGCGATGACCCGGTAATAGCCCGAAATGATCAGGATGCCGCTCATGACCGAAACGCCCAGGAGCGAAATAAATCCGATTGCCGCCGAAACGCTGAAATCCAGTCCGGTGACGTACAACGCCAGGATGCCGCCGCTGATCGCAAACGGCAGCCCTAGCAGCGCCAGAAAAGTGTCACGCAGCGAATTAAACAGCGTGTAGAGCAGAATCATAATGAAGACGAGCGTGATCGGCAGGATGACAGCGAGCCGCTGTTTGGCCTGCTGCAGCCATTCGAATTCGCCGGACCATTCTATGCGATAGCCTGGCGGCAGCTTGACATTCGCGGCGATCCGCTGCTGCGCCTCCTCGACGGCACCGGCGAGATCGCGGCCTCGCACGCTGAATTTGATCGGCACGAAACGTTGGTTGCGCTCGCGGAAGATATAAGACGCGCCGGTATCGAGCGAGATGGAAGCAAGCTCGCTCAGCGGAATGTAGGCATTGCCCGACGGCGTCTGCACGCCGATCTTCAGATTGCGGACATCCTCGATATCCTTGCGATATTTGGGGGCGAGCCGCACCACGACGTCGAACTGACGGTCGGACTCCAACAGGGTCGTCGCCGTGGTGCCGCCAAGCGCCGCCTGGACGACGCTGTTGACGTCGTTGACGCTCAAGCCATAGCGCGCCGCCTTGCTACGATCGACGCGGATATTCAGATTGGGCTGGCCGAGCACCCAGAATACGCCAAGGTCGGTAATGCCCTGGACCTGAGCCATCTGCGCCATGGCCGCCCTGGCGAGCTTCTCCAAAGTGGCGAGATCCGGACCGATGATCTTGGCGGAATTGGCGCCTTTGACGCCGGACAGCCCTTCCTCGACATTGTCCTGGATGTATTGCGAGAAGTTGAAGTCGATGCCGACGAATTTCTTGTTGAACTCGTCCTGCAGCTCGTTGATCAGCTTGTCCTTGGTCAAGCCGACCGGCCACTCGTCGAACGGTTTCAGCGGCACGAAAAACTCCGCATTGTAGAATCCCGCGGCATCGCTGCCGTCGTCGGGACGGCCTTGCTGGGACACGACGGTAATGACTTCGGGATGGCGGAGCAGGATCTCGCGAATTTCGTTGACGATCGGCATGCCGGCCTCGAGCGATATCGTCGGCGGCATGGACGCGCGAATCCATAGATTGCCCTCCTCGAGCGTCGGCAGGAACTCGCTGCCCAGCCGCGAGCCCAAGAAACCGGAGACGAGGAGAAAGACCAAGCCGATCGCGATGGTGATCCTGATGTTGCGCAGCGACCAACGCAGGACCGGCGTATAGATCGAACGCAAGGCACGCACCACCACGGTCTCCACCTCGCTGACGTGATCGGCGATCAGCAGCGACGCCAGACACGGCGTCACAGTGAAGGTCGCAATCAGCGCGCCGACCAGCGCGTAGGCATAAGTTCGCGCCATCGGACCGAAAATTTGACCCTCCACGCCCGACATGGTGAACAGCGGGATGAAGGCGGCGACGATGATCGCGGTGGAGAACGCCACCGCCTTATCGACCTGCAGCGCGCTCACCAGAATGAGCCGCAGCCTGTCGGTCCAGCCCGGCGCGTCGGAAAAATCGCTCAAGCGTGTCGGATCGCGCCCCCAGGTGCCCTCGGCCAGATGCTGCAACAAAGAGCGCTTCTCGTCCGGCGTCGATTGGAATGTCCGATAGATATTCTCCACGACGATGACGGCCGCATCGACGATGATGCCGAAATCGAGCGCCCCAACCGAGAGCAGGTTGGCTTCCTCTCCCCGCAGCACCAGAATGATGATGCTGAAGAACAGCGCGAACGGAATATTGGCGCCGACGATGATGGCGCTACGTAGATCGCCGAGGAACACCCACTGAATGATGAAGATCAGCACGCAACCGAACACCAGGTTATGCAACACCGTGGCGGTGGTGACGTCGACCAGTTGCGTGCGGTCGTAGAATGGGACGAGCTTCACGCCCGGCGGCAAGCTGCCGTCGGTGTTGATCTTCTGAACCTCTTCGCGCACCCGCGGCACCACGTCGTTGGTATGCATGGTGCGGTTCATGATGACGATCGCTTCGATGATGTCATCCTGGTGGTCGCGGCCGGCTTTGCCGAGCCGCGGCACATAGCCGACCGAGACTTTGGCGACGTCCTTGACGTAGATTGGAACGCCGTTGCTCTGCGACAGCACGACGTTATTGATGTCGGAAACTTTGTAGCCTTGCGTCAAATCGTCGGCGCCGCCGGAGTCCATCAAACCGACGCCGCGGATATTCACGGACTGCTGGCCGAAATTGATCGTGCGGCCGCCAACATTGACGTTGGCGTTGCCGAGCGCGGTGATCACCTGCGGCAATGTCACATTGTAGGCTTCGAGTTTGTGCAGATCGACGTCGACGTCATATTCCTTGGTAGTGCCGCCCCAGGTATTGACCTGCACGACCCCCGGCACCGTGAGCATGCGCCGCTGCACGATCCAGTCCTGGACGGTACGCATATTGGTCAAGCCGAAATGCGGCGGACCGACGAGCTGATAGCGGTAGATTTCGCCGACCAGACTGGTGGCCTGGATTTGCGGCGTTACGCCGTTTGGCAGGCTGACATTCTGCTGCAGATTGATGGCGGTCTGGGTGAGCGCGAAATAGTAGTCGATGCCGTAATTGAACGTCACGCGCACGAATGACAGGCCATAGAACGAGGTCGAGCGGATGACGTCGACGCCGGGCGTCGCAGCGAGACCAACCTCGATCGGAATAGTGTAGTAGCGCTCCATCTCCTCAGCCGATTGCCCGGCCGATTGCGCAGTGATTTCCAGGATGACGGGCGCCGGATTCGGGTAGGCCTCGATGTTGAGTTTCGAGAACGCGAACATACCCACGGCGACGAACACGAACAGGCCCACCAGGACCAACGGGCGCCGCGTCAAGCCGAATTGCAGCACGCTTCGCAGCACGTAAGTTCCTCAATCCGCTTCAGGGCAGTATGGCGGGATTTCCAAATCTCAGTTCGACGCCGTACCGAGCGCATTGCTCAAGAATAACGCGCCCTCGGTGGCAACCAGCTCCCCGACCTGCACCCCGTCAAGAATTTGCCGATAGCCGTCGTGCTCCTCGCCGATCTTGACGGTGCGCCGGGTGAACCGGCGGCGATCAGCAGTAACCCAGATCGTCATGGTGCCGTCGCCTTCGCGCACCACGCCGTCGATCGGGATCGACGGCGAATGTATCGGTGCGGCGACACTGATGACAAAATCGGCGAACATGCCGGAGCGCAATTGGTGTTGCGGATCCTTGATAGCGGAGCGCACCAGGACCCGGCGGGTATTGGGATCGACGCTGGCGCCGACGGTCTCGACGTTTCCGTCGAACACTTGGCCGGGAAACGCGTCGAGCTTGACCTGCACCTGCTGGCCGACGCGAAAGGCCGGGCTGTCATCCTCGGCGACATTCGCCAGCATCCACATGGTGTCGATGTTGGCCACCGTGTACGGCGCCGGCGCATTACCGGGTTGCACGAACAATCCCGGCGCGGCATTGCGCGCCGTGATCCGGCCGGCGATCGGGCTTGGCACGACGAGCGTCGGATCGGCACTGCGGTTGGCAATGATGCGGTCGATATCGGCGTCGGTCTTGCCGAACAGACGTACCGCGTCGCGCGACGACCGCAGATTGCCTTCCGCAGTCTGCTGGTCGGAGGTCGCCTGCTCGACGTCGTGTTCGGAAACGGCGCGGGTGGTATAGAGGTCGCGCAGACGTTGCAGGTACTTGGTATCGAGATCCAAAACCCCGGCGGCGGAAATCAAAGTCGATTCCGCCTGCAACAGATCGGGACTGTCGATTGTGAATAGCGTTTGGCCCTTCTTCACGTCGTCGCCGACCGAGCCGAACAGTGCGATGATCCGTCCCTCATAGGGCGCGAAAACCTGGACCGTCATCTCCTCATCGAAGTCGATGCTGCCGATCGCATTCTTCTCGACCGGAAAGTCGCGCGCTTCGACCGGCGCCACCTTGACCGCATCGAGCTGCGAATCCGACAGGTCCACGCTATCCGGACTTTGCGACGCGGCATTCGGCGTATCGGCATAGTCACCGCCGCCGCTTTGCCCCGGCCTGCCCTCACCGGAATGCCAAGTCCAGTAGCCGATGGCGACGACGGCCAATAACGCAGCGGCGATCGCCGCGCCCAGTCGACTGCTTATCGTGCGGGGAGCCATCGATCAGTTGCTTCCGGCGTCTTTTGGGCACGCGGCGACATGGCCATCGGGTGCCGCCGCGGTCTACTGTCATTAATCACATGAACTGCGATTAATCGCAGTATTCTGAACGACTCATGACAGTCTATCACGGCACGGCCGTTTCCCTCATCTTGCAAGCTATTCTCCCCTCCGGTGACGGACGGCTCAGGCGATGAATAATGTGCAGTGTGGCTAGACAAGCACAGCCAACATCGGCGAAATCGGAAATAATAGCTCTCGCGGGCTCCGCGATTTAATCTCAGTTGCCCTAGCTCAATTGCCAATGTCCGGTGTGGCGATCAGGTGGTTTTTAGCAAGTACCACCGCTTTCGCGGCCGCGGTACTTTTGGCAAGCTGCGCAGTGGGTCCTGACTTTCGCCATCCCGCAGCCCCGGAGGTCACACGCTACAGCCGCGAGCCGCTCGCGACGCACATGGCCGCACCACAGCGTTTCGCCGTGGGCAACGATATCCCGGAGCAATGGTGGGCGCTGTTTCGATCGCCGGCGCTCGATGCCCTGATCGAACGGTCACTGCAGAATAACCCCAACCTGCAAGCCGCTCTCGCCACGCTGCGCGCTGCGCGGCAGGCCGTGGCAGCCCAGGAGGCCAAATACTTTCCGTTCATCCAAGCCAATTTCAATCCGACCCGCCAGCGCACCTCCGCCATCCTGTCGCCCGTCCCGGCGTCCGGCGCCAGCATATTCGATCTCGATACCGCGCAATTGACGGTGTCCTACACCTTCGACGTCTGGGGACTGAACCGGCGCACCGTTGAATCGCTCGAGGCGCTTGCCGACGTGCAGGGCTTTCAGGTCGAAGCGGCCTATCTCGCGCTCACGTCGAACATAGCGATCGCCGCGATCACCGAGGCATCGCTGCGCGGCCAGATCGATGCCACCGAGCGGCTGATCGCGGCGAATACCAAAATGCTCGATACGCTACAGCGCCAATTGAATGCCGGCTATACCGACCGCAGCGCGGTCGCCGCACAAGAAGCGGCATTGGCGCAGGCCAAAGCGACGTTGCCGCCGCTGCGCAAAGCGCTGGAGCAGCAGCGCGATTTGCTGGCGGCGCTTGCCGGCGGCTACCCGAGCGAAGACCCGCATCAGATATTTCGGCTTGCGGATCTGCATCTGCCGGCCGTCCTGCCGGTCAGCCTGCCCTCGCAGCTGATCGAGCAACGCCCCGACGTGCGCGCGGCGGAAGAGCAATTGCATTCGGCCAGCGCCCAGATCGGAATTGCCACTGCTAATATGCTGCCGACCTTCACGATCAATGCCGATGCGGGGTTCATGAACACGGCGCTCGCTCATTTGCTGGCGCCGCAAAATCTGTTCTGGGATTTGGCCGGCAATGCCACGCAGACGGTATTCGACGCCGGCGCATTGCTGCATCAGCTGGAAGGCGCCAAGGACACTTATCAGGCCGCGGCCTGGACCTATCAAGGCACCGTGGTCGGCGCCGTGCAGAATGTCGCCGACGCCCTGCGCGCGCTGCAGAACGACGCCGACGGCATGCGCGCCGCGCTCGAATTCCAGCGCGCCGCCAAGACGAGCTTCGATCTGGCGAACCAGCAGATGCAGAGCGGCAATGCCAATGTGCTGTTAATGCTCAATGCGCAGCAAGGCTATCTGCAAGCCAATATCCAGGTGGTGCAGGCGCGCGCGGCACGACTCGCCGACACCGCCGCGCTGTTTGCAGCGCTCGGCGGCGGCTGGTGGAACAGGGCCTTGCCGCCGGTCGAGCAGGTTCTCGACATCGGCACCGGTCAAACCAGCGTCCTCACCGATCCACACGGTGGTTCGTCGCCCATTCCCTGATTGGGCAAGGCGCTAAAAATCGCTATGCAGCCGCGCGCCGATGACCGAGGCCGGGCCCCGGTCTTCGTTGTAACCGGGATTGACGATGAACTGGTAATCGAGCGTCAACTTGAAGTACGAAATCGGCAGCGTGTAATTGGTCTCGATGATCTGTTCGGGACCGGGATGCGGCAGCATGCCGTCGCCGACCAGGATGCCGAGCCCGCCGTCGTTAAGAAACTCTTCGTGGATTTTGGTAATGCCGTTGACGACGCCGGCAATGCGGAAGGTATCGTCGGGTCGGCCCCACTGCTTGCCAGTCAGCGAGAGGCCCGCGGCGGCGGTCCGGTCGATGTCGGAAAAATCGTAAGGCTCGATATCGCCGTCGGCCCAGCCGGCTCGCGCAAACACGCCGAGCTCTCCGGTGATCTGTTGCTCGAGATTGAGGCTGACGCCGCCGCGGCTGCGATATTGGCGCACCGCAGTGATATCGGGAGGCCCACCAGTCGCCTGCGCCAAGGCGATGGCGTCGGCAAAAGCGCCCATCCGGCCGCGGGTCAGAAACCCGGTGACCGCGATCTTGCCGGGCTGCCCCAAGAGCTCATAGCGCCGTTCGACCTCGCCGACCCACTGGAATTGCTGGAACGTCGTATCGAGATCGGAACTGTTGGGCACTGTCGATTGGTCGAAGATGCCGCCGCGCACCGTCCAGTCGCCCTGGTACCATTCGGCGGTAGCCCCATAGGTGAAACCCCAGGCATCGGCGGCGTAGTCGAAGGTTCCGGTATCGATCAGCGACCAATTCATGAAGTCGCCGCGCGGATCGTGAGCGTATTTGTTGTTGTCGAATATGTCGGTCACCGAGAATTTGCCGATGGTGAACACGAGACGGTTGGCGGTCTGCGTGCCGCCGAACTGATTAGCCGCCGCGTCCACCTTCTGCTCGTCGCCGCCAAGATTGATCGTCTGCCGGATAAACGCGCGCGGCAGGCGCGCATAGGGAACCGATTCACCGACTTTGTAGGCTTCGCCGCTGGGGAATCCGGCGACGCCGACCGTCGAGCTTAAGCCGAAGCCCTGGTCGATCTCGGGATCGACCCACAGCTCGGCGCCGTCCCACAATCGCCAGCCGAGGAACGCGGTGGCGTCGAAGGTTTCACGCCCCTGGTTGGGAATGAGGCTGTTGGTGCCGGTATACGGAGAGTGGAACGGCGGATCGTATTGCTCCAGAAATGTCGTCTGGCCGTGGACGGCGAAATTGTCGGTTTGCAGCGCCGGCGGCGTAACCGCCTTGTCGGCGGACGTCGACATATCGTCGTTGAAGCGGTAGTTCAGCCCGGCGCGCAATTCGCTGAGCGTCAGATCGGAATCGAAGCGCTGCGCACCGGCCGGGAATGTGACGCTGCGCGTGCCGTAATCGGTGAACAGATATTCGAACTGCGCGGTCCAGTGCGACGCCAAGGCGACCTCGACGCCGGCGCCGGCCACGCCGCCGACGCGCGAGGTGAGAAACGCGTTCTCAATCGTTCCCGGCGCCGCGGTGCCGCCAACCGGGACGCCGGTTAGTTGTGTCCGGGTGAATTGGTCGTAGCTGATCGCCAGACCGCCGGTCGCGTAGAACAGCCAGTTGCCGGCGCCGAGATTCGGCGCATAGCCGACGCGGCCGCGCAAGCTTCCGGAAAACTCGACGCGGTCGAGATAATTCGCGGTGCCGATCAGCGGGGATGACAGGGTCGTGGTGCCGCCGAGAAAACTCGGAAACGAAGCATCGGCCACGACGCCGACCAGCCAGCGCGACGCCGCCATATGGTCGTAGCCGGCCTGCAAGCCGAGCAGATAGCTGCCGGTGCCGCTGGAGAAGTTATAGGCGTTGGAGAAGCCGACTGTGCCGCTCAGGCTGGGCGTCGCGCTACCGGCCTGCGTCGCCGACCAATTCGAGCCCCCGAGCCCATAGCCGACATGGCCGCCGAGATAAAAGCCACTCCAGTCGTAGGCCATCGGTACCAGTCGGGGCGCCTTGGTCGGCAGTACCGACGAGAGGTCGGCAGCAAACGCGTTGCCTATAAGCGCGATCACCCCAGCGCCGGCTACCGCACCAAACCGCAATGCGCCGAGCCGCAATGCTCCAAGCCTCACCGCGCCGAACCCCGCAACAGGCCCTTCCATTCCACCCTGCCCCTGACCCCGAACCCGTTCGGCAACCGACTCGCCCTTGCTGCCATCGCGCTCGCGACAATAGCGTGACAGCGGCCGTGTTCGAAGGTCCCCGACCTCGTTCTGGCACGACGTCCTCGAACGCGGCTATCGGGCCCGTCTGTAGTATTGGCTACACTCTATAGCCAGGACTACGCAGCACCGCAACATGTTCTAAAGTAACAAATGGAGCGCGGAGGCGGAGGCGATGTACCCACGTTGGCTTGAGTGAGCAGCCGGTTTATGTCCGGTTCTTCCACTTTGGACGCGGAAGTCGCTTCCGCAAGCCAGCCGCATTCGAGCGCGCCGGATGCTGCCTTGTGCCAATGACAATGCAGAATTTGACGCCGCGGCGGTTCGATGGAGCGGCGGATGGGCTGATTGTCGTTGCATGCGACTGCGCCAAAGCGGCGCCCCACGATGCGGTTGAACATTGGGAATCCTGCGAGTTTTGCGAACATCGCTCACCTCCTGTTCCGCGATCGCGGCGGGGGGTGAGCGTGAGGATAAGCGATCGCTAGACGCGATCGCTTATCCTGACGCAGTCACTCTGGCCTCAATCGACGGTGTCATATCCGGCGGCGGCACTTCGCCTGCAGTCGCCATTTCGCCAAGCAAGTTGG
>Ga0210390_10004025_pt1 | contig 12514 bp, 11 predicted proteins | sample IncBWH11OmetaG_FD_161050 | JGI IMG/M metagenome (GOLD analysis project Ga0210390, IMG submission 161050) | Forest soil microbial communities from Barre Woods Harvard Forest LTER site, Petersham, Massachusetts, United States - Inc-BW-H-11-O ...
ATTGACGCGCTCAGATTTAGCCCTTTTCCAAACCCGCCAGCCCGAGTTGTCGACGTGTATAGCGTTGGACGTAGGCACGCAGGCATCCACCGCGAGCTCCTTGGGGCCATGGAACGCGATCAGCTTTTTTATATCCATGACACCGTCGAAAACCTTGCATACGCTGAAACGCGTGACCATCGGCAACATCGCAATTTCTTCGCAAACATCGCAAAGCGAAGTCGGTATTTCGTGGTGGCGGTTGCGAAGATGGATGATCCCGATGGGACCGAAGGACAAATAGAGGTCGGATATCGATATTTCGAAGGCGCGGCTGCGGGCGCGGTGATGATTGGAGACATTCCAGATTCCGACGCATATAGAGAATTATTCGACTGGTCTGACGCAGTATTTCAAGCCCAACCGGACGGGTCTGACATTATGCGGATCCTGAAAGACCTGGGGTCCGACCCGGAACGAATGGCCGCGATAGGCAGACGAAGCGCGAGGGAGACGCTGCTTCGTCACGATTGGGCTTTCCGCTGGAATGAAATGTTCAAGGTAATGGGTATTAAGCCATCGCCGGGCATGGCAGCACGTGAGGGAAAATTGAAAAAGCTGGCCGTTTTGTCGCCGGAGAATTCGCGCTAATCAACCGGTCGAAGCCCAACACAAATGGATCTTAACAAACTCTGCAGAGGACTTCGCGCGGTTGAACAGGCGAAAAGCCAGGGCACAAATAGACATCGGCACTAGCGTCGATATTGAGTAGAAATCTCCGTGTAACAGCAGGCTCAATCAGACGAGGTTGAATATACAGCGGTATTGCTCGTCGAGCGCCTCACGAAATCCTCTTACCTTTTGTTTGATCAAAGGCTTGATGTTGTCGGCATTTTTCTCGAGGGCGCGAAATTTCTCGATGAGCATGTCGGCATCGCAGTCTTTTATGTCAAGGCAGTATTCGGATAGGCCCACCGCGCTCATCAGGGACTCGCACTTATGATGGAACGAGAGGGAGATAACAGGTTTGTTACAAAATAACGCAAGTAGAACATTGTGAAACCGAGTTGCGACGACGATGTCGGTTGCTGCAATTTGTGACAAAAGGTCGTCAACCGAGGAGATCGGCTGGCGAATAATGCGCGCATCATCATAATCTGACGAACGTGCTCTCAGTCGGTTGCCAAACTCTTGCAGAGCGTGCTCGTCCCCGACATCTCCACTGAGCAGTCTGACGTCGTACTCGCGAGCCAGCAACCACTCACCGAATGTCACGAGTTTATCCAGATAAGCGGTATAAGTGTTGCTTGGCCTGAGGACGTCATATGCTCCCGAAGCCGTCATAACGCCAAGGCCAACAATGGGTCTGTTGTTGCTTTCTCCACCGTCCTGCTGCGAGATCACAGCTTCGGGCAGACTGAATGCCAGATCGGGGTAGACGGGATCGCTATCCGCAGGAAATCCAAGGTCAAGCAGGTACTGCTTGCTGGAATTGTCTCGATAGGACCGAAAGTCCGCCAAAGACAGTATGGATTTGACGAAGTATCGTCCGAGCGTCCCATGAATGGGGCCGGCGCCGACGCTGACAAAGAGGAGCTTGCAGCGGCAAATTTTGGCCATCAGGGACCACTTGAACAGGCTGAACGGACCCCAGTTCGAGAGGCCATAGGCGTCCGTCAGCAATCCCGTCCCCGGAATTATCAGCATATCCGTGTTTCTGAGTCTCAGAAAAGCCTTGACCCACCGGATGGGCTCACTCGGTAGCCCAATACAAATCTTTCGTAATGCCTTAGTCACTAGGTTTCGCGGGGCCCACGATTTGACGAAGGGTTCGCTAATCGGAATCGCGTGGATATGGTGGGCCGCAGTGGTCGCCTCAGGACCGGTGCAAATGCAAGTAACTTCGGCATCCGGGTGGAAGCGTCGAAGGTGATAAAGAATGGCCTTAAGAGTGCTCTCGTTACCGAAATTGGTGGAATCAAAGTGCCCGAAAAGAGCAATCTCCGTCCTCTTCGTTTCACGCTTTTTCATTGCTTTCCGCGTGTGGTTACGAGGCGGGGGGAGCGAGGGCATCGACCTTAAACTTCGGCCAGCCAAGATCGCGCTCGCTGATCATGGTGACGGGAAGCGGCCAGGTAATTCCGAATGTTGCATCGTCGTAGCAATAGCCGCCTGCGGACTCCGGCGCATAAAAAGACGAGATCTGGTAGACGATCTCACAATCCTCAGCCAAGGTTTGAAAGCCATGCGCTAAGCCCTTCGGGATATAGACTGCGCGTCTGTTTTCCGCTGTTAACTCGAACGCTTGCCATCGAAGATAGCTCGACGAGTGGGGCCTCAGATCGACGATCACATCGAAGATAGCGCCACGCGTGCATCTCACAATCTTTGTCTCCTCATGGGGAGGTCGCTGAAAATGGAGGCCGCGCACTGTTCCTCGGAATCGATTGTATGAAACGCTCTCCTGAGCGATCTCGGTATCCAGGCCTCGCGCTGCGAGCTCACGCCGACACCAAGTGCGCGCAAAAAAGCCGCGCTCGTCCTCTTTGGGCTCGACATCGATTAGCAGCACCTCCTCTAGTCGCGTCGAGGCGAAAATCATGTCTGCCTTTTCCTCGTCGGCCTATTGTTCGAGCGGACGCCAATAGAAATCGGTGTCGATTTGTTTCGTGGCGATCAGATGTTTCAACTGCTCCAGTCTAGTGAAGCCGCGAAAGAAAAACGTCTCTTTCGTCATATCGATGTAAGAAAAGACCTGATGCAGCTGGCGGGCGCCAAGCTCCGCGGGCCACCGACACTGGAACTCGGGAAGGTGACGACGTATCTTAGCGAAGGACGTGCGATAACTTCGGTTGTCGCCGCTCGGCTGTCCAAAGGTGATAGCACAGTCGTTAAATACTTGCCCCACAATGGTGGCGATTTCTCGGATCCGGTAATTCTGTCGGTCATCACCGACATTGAAGATTTCATTATGCACTGCCTCGCGCGGCGCTTCGAGAGCGAGGATAATCGCCTGACAGATATCCGCGACATGGACTAGCGGTCGCCACGGCGTTCCATCGCTGGTCATTCTTATCTCTTTGATGGTCCAGGCTAGTCCGGCGAGATTGTTGAGGACGATATCGAAACGCATGCGCGGGCTGGCGCCGAAAGCCGTTGCGTTACGCAAGAACACGGGCGAGAAATGGGCGTCGGCGAGCGCGCCGACATCGCGCTCGACCAACACTTTGCACTTAGCATAGGCGGTTTGCGGATTAGGCGCCGATCGCTCGTCGCGCTCGCCTCCATCCTCGGCAGCACCGTAGACGCTGCACGAAGAGGTATAGACGAATCGCGGGACGCCGGCCTCCTTGCAGGCCTGTGCCAGAGTGATCGAGCCGAGATGGTTGATTTCGTAGGTCGTGCGCTCGCTCAGCGCACCGAGTGGGTCATTTGACAGCTCTGCGAGATGAATAACCGCTTCGAACCCTTCGACATCTTTCGCGGTAATCTTTCGCACGTCCTTGGTGAAGGTGAGTGGACGCGGGTGATGATCATTATAAAGCCAACCGTCGCGGTAAAGGCCGCAATCAATTCCGACAACGTCAAAGCCCCGTTCGACGAGCTTCGGCCCGAGAACGGCGCCGATATATCCATCGATACCGGTAACCAATACTCGCATTTTCGCCATTTCTGCCTCACAAAGAGTCTCTGCGGAGCGTGTAAAAAGCTACGCTGCACACGGCCTTACATCAAGTGCCACAGCGAGAGTCCTCCTCCACGCATCAATTTGCAGAGTTAAAGTTAATCGTCGGGCTGCGTCATGAAAAACATCGGACGAATGACGATACAAAAGCCCAATACTCGACTCCCGGCTCGAGCACTCGCCTTTGCGGCGCTACCAATCTACGGCCAATTCGTTTCGCCTCTGTCCCGACGTGTGCTAGAAAATAGCGTTCCTCTCGTTACGATCTTCGGGGCGCTTTTGTTTGTCGCAGGGCGGAAGTCACCGTACCTAGAAGTTCTTTGGGGGATTGAAGCGGCCTTCATCAGTGCCGGAGATAATTTTGGTCTCGGCTTAGAGCAATGCAACGGGTCACCACTAACGCGAGCCCCAGCGTGACGCATATCCCGCTTGATGGGCCCGAACCATCCCCCGACATTGAGGGGAGGGCTATGATGACGCTCGCCGAGGAGCTTTTTCCAATTTGCCGCAGCATTACTGGGAACGGTGTGAGGCAGACGCTCGAGATTCTTAGGCGCTTTATTCCGCTGGAGGTTAATGAGGTTCCGTCGGGAACCGCGGTCCTGGATTGGACCGTGCCGCGCGAATGGAACATCCGGGGAGCCTATATCGCAAGCGATGACGGCAGACATGTTGTAGATGTTGCCGCTAACAACCTACACATTGTTCAATACAGCCCGCCGGTCGATATGGTCATGCCGCTCGCCGAGCTGCGTCCCCATCTCCATACCTTGCCCGATCAACCAGACTGGATCCCGTACCGTACTTCCTATTACACCGACAGTTGGGGGTTTTGCCTCACCCATCGCCAGCTGTCGAGTTTGACCGACGGACTCTATCACGTCGTGATCGACTCCGATTTGGCGCCGGGCCACCTTAGCTATGGCGAGTTATTCATCCCGGGTGAAATCGGCGACACGGTTCTGCTGTCCTGCCATATTTGTCACCCCTCGCTCGCCAACGACAATCTCTCGGGGATTGCAGTTGCCACGATGCTGGCGCGCTATCTCAAAACGCTCCGGCTACGCTACAGCTATCGTTTTTTATTCATTCCCGGCACTATCGGCTCGCTTACTTGGCTCGCGCGCAACGAAGAAAAGGCCGAACGCATCGTTCATGGTCTCGTACTGTCGTGTCTCGGCGACTCAGGCGGCATGACCTACAAACAGAGCCGCCGAGGGAACGCCGCGATCGATCGCATCGTCGCGCATGTCTTAGCTCACGATCAGGTGCCCCATCGCATCACGCCATTCGTTCCCTATGGATACGACGAGCGACAGTATTGCTCGCCCGGCTTCAATTTGGCGGTAGGTTGCCTGATGCGCACACCCAATGGCGAGTACCCGGAATACCATTCCTCGGCAGATAATCTTTCGCTGTTACGCCCGGAAAGTCTTGCCCATTCGCTTGCCGTGCTGCAGCGTATCGTCACCGTGATCGAAGGGGATGTGGTTTACCGCAGCCGCAATCCTAAAGGCGAACCGCAACTCGGCCGTCGCGGACTCTACGCGAAGATGGGCGGACAGCGTGAGGCGAATTATGAGCAAATGGCCTTGCTGTGGGTGTTGAACCTCGCGGATGGCCACCATTCTTTGCTCGATATGGCCGAACGTGCCGGAATCCCTTTCGCGAGCGTGCGCGCCGCGGCCGATGCGCTGATCGCCGCCGGACTTCTTGAACCGATACTGGGATGATCGGATGTTTCATTCAAGCAAGAAATCGAAAATCCTCGAATGAGCGAGACGAGCCTAAGTGATGCGGTCGCATTGGTCGCTGGAGCATCGGGGGGCATTGGTCGAGCCATCGCGTTCGACCTTCTCGGAGCGGGAGCCGAAGTTTTCATGCTCGGCCGCAGTATGGCGAGACTCGTTCAGCCCCCGCCACCGGAGAACAGCCGAGCGAAGTGTCATTTCATTGCGGCGGATTTGACCGATAGTGATGCCGTCGAGCGCGTTGCAGCTGATATTTCGCCGAAGTGCCGTTTGGATGTCCTCGTTTTGAGCTCGGGCATGTACGAGCGTTCGCATGAGCCGACCGTCTTTGCCCGTCAGATTGCAGCCAACGTCACAGGGCCCTATTCATTGGTTCAGCAATTGCTGCCCTTGCTAGTAGCGTCCAAGGGGCAAGTCGTGTTCATCAATTCGACGCAAGCGCTTAAGGCCACAGCTGGTGTCGGCCAGTACGCCGCAACCAAGCATGCTATGAAAGCTTTGGCGGATAGCTTGCGAGATGAAGTCAACGGCGATGGCGTGCGGGTCACGTCGGTTTTCCTTGGACGGACGGCAACCGAGCTTCAGCGCGCGATCTTTGCGTTGGAGGGACGACCATATACGCCGGAACGCCTTATTCAGCCTGCCGATGTTGCCGCGCTCGTTCATTTCTTGCTGCTGCTTCCCCGCACCGGCGAAGTAACCGACATCGTTATGCGTCCCATGCTAAAGACGTAACATTTAGAAAGCGGGTGGTGGCCTTTGTCTCGGATTGCCTGCACGAGGGATACGCCTAGCACCTACTTTCATTGCAGGGTATATAGGGTTTCAACGATTGCTTCCGTGATCAGTTGTCTGCTCTTGGTTAATGGAGCGGGGCAGGTTTCGGGTCGATGACACACTTGACTGGCCGAATAGACAAAGGTGACAACGAGCAACCGATGCAGCGAACTTCGTCAGTAAGTCCCAACCCCCATCTGCAAATGAGTAACGCCGGTAATTGCCGATTCTGTGGTGGTGCCCTTGCCGAGTTCGTTGATCTCGGCATGTCGCCATTATGTGAGAGTTTTCTCACCAAAGATCAGCTCAACGTAATGGAGCCACATTATCCGCTTGCTGCACGCGTTTGCCGCGATTGTCTTCTCGTTCAACTGCAGGAGTATGTTTCACCGAAAGAGATCTTTTCCGAATATGCCTATTTTTCCGCGTATTCTGATAGTTGGCTCGATCACGCGCGGCAGTATGTCGACACAATGTCCAAGAGGTTTAGCCTTAGCTCAGCGAGTCGCGTGATTGAGGTCGGCAGCAATGACGGATATCTGCTGCAGTACTTTGTCGCTAAGAATATTCCGGTCCTTGGTATCGATCCGGCGGCGAACGTCGCCAAGGCAGCTGAAAAACGCGGAGTCCCGACCCTAGTGAAGTTTTTTGGTGTCGGGACGGCCCGCGCTCTGGCCGAATCGGGGACCCAGGCAGACCTCATTGTTGGTAACAATGTCCTCGCCCAGGTTGCTGACCTTAACTCGTTTGTCGAAGGTATTTCCATTCTTCTAAAGGCGGGTGGCGTCTGCACGATAGAGTTCCCGCACCTTCTCAAGACGATCGAGGGTAACCAATTCGACCAGATCTATCACGAGCATTTTTCGTACTTCTCGGCGCTGACAGCCGACAGGATATTCGCAGCTCACGGCATGCGGATATTCGACGTTGATGAACTGTGGACGCACGGTGGCTCGTTGCGTATCTACGTTTGCCACGCCGACGATAAAAGCCACCCGATGGAAACGTCCGTTTCCGAGGTGCTTCGACGCGAGCGCGAAGCCGGCTTGCACCGGCTCGAGACATATGCCGATTTTGCTGATCGAGTTCGCGCGACCAAGCGTAAGCTTTTGAGCTTCTTGATCGAGGCGAAGGGTCGCAACAAATCCGTTGCGGGTTACGGCGCGCCAGGCAAGGGCAACACGTTGCTCAACTATTGTGGCATCCGTACCGACTTTCTGGATTATACCGTTGATCGCAACCCCTATAAGCATGGGAGGTATTTGCCCGGCACCCATATTCCAATTTTCCCGCCAGAGAAGATTTTCGAAACTAAGCCCGATTACGTGTTGATCCTGCCGTGGAACCTCAAAGACGAGATCATGAGTCAGCTCGCCCAAATCAGCAGCTGGGATGCAAAGTTCGTGGTGCCGATCCCGGAAGTCGCGGTCATTTAAAGGGAGCAATGCTACGCCCACATCGAATGGAGTGGTTCTTGTAGGTAGCTTTTCCCGCAAGTGATCGAATGATCCGCCCGGAATGTTCCGATAGGTCTGGGGTTGTGCTCATGTCGCTGGTCGAGCCGACCTAAGGGTTAATGCGGATCACCAGATATTCGAGCGCGTTACGCCGATCTCCGGAGTGGTATGTTTTCGCCCGCCGGCGTTGAGAGCGTCGCCGAGCGGAACTGCTGAGGAAGCCCGGGACTCTTTGCCTTCGGCTATTAAGGTTGCGCGATGGCATCAATTGAGACCTGGAGCAATGCCCGGTATTATCCCGGGGACAGCGAAAGATGCCGCTGCTTGTTCTATGGCATTCGCGAACGCCATCATTGGGATAGGTGAGTCATGAAGGTGGTACTCTTTTGTGGAGGGGCCGGAATGCGGCTCAGAGGGTACGTCGATGACGTCCCGAAACCGATGGTGCAAATTGGGACGCGTCCGCTGCTCTGGCACCTGATGAAGTATTATGCGCATTTCGGTCACAAAGATTTTGTCCTTTGTCTGGGCTATAAAGGAAATGTCATTAAGGATTATTTTTTGAAGTATGATGAGTCGGTGTCAAACGATTTTGTCTGGTCGCAGGGTGGTAAAAAGATCGACTTCATCAATCGTGACATCGATGATTGGACGATTACTTTCGTCGAAACTGGTGCCAATTCCAACATCGGCGAGCGGCTTAAGGCGGTTGAACCGCACCTGAAAAACGAAGAGATGTTTCTGGCCAACTACAGTGACGGCCTAAGCGACCTGAACCTCCCGGCGATGATCGACGAGTTCCGCAACAGCGACGCGGTGGGCTCATTACTCCTGGTAAAGCCGACAGCAAGTTTCGACCTTGTTGGAGTCTCGCCTGAAGGTAGAGTTGATCGGGTGTCGGCCCTTACTCAGTCGGACGTCTGGATCAACGGAGGCTTCTTCGTCTTTCGGAACGAAATCTTCCGCTACATTCATCCTGGGGACGAGTTGGTGCGGGAACCGTTTCGGCGGCTCATCGAAAAAAGAGCCTTGTTGGGACACAAATGCAAGAACTTCTGGCAGTGCATGGACACCTTCAAGGACAAGCAAACCCTTGAGGAACTGAACCAGGGTGACGCTCCCTGGAAGGTTTGGAAACAAACCGCAAAGCCGTCTACGAAAATACTGGCTAGCGCATGATCCATCTGAAACTGGATCGAGAAGCCACAAATGCGCTTCAGATATTATGCCTAGGTTGTCATTCCGACGATATCGAGATTGGCTGCGGTGGCGCAATCCTAAGGCTATCGTCGGAGCACCCAAACTGTGTGTTCCACTGGGTCGTTTTCAGCGCGATCGGTGAGCGCGCTACTGAGGCGCAACACGCAGCAACTCAGTTCGTTAGCCCGCCGCGCCTGCGTGGCCCGATCCTGAAAACGTTCCGAGACGGCTTTATGCCTTATGACGGAGCCGAGATCAAAACGGTTTTCGAGGAATTGAAGCAGACAATTTCGCCGGATCTCATCTTCACGCACAATCGCAAGGATGCGCACCAGGACCATCGTCTGATTTCTGATTTGACCTGGAACACATTTCGGAACCATCTGATTCTGGAGTACGAGATTCCAAAATATGATGGCGACATGGGACGGCCCAGCGTTTTCATTCCGCTTCCATCAGAGGTGTATGAAAAGAAGGTTCGTTTGATAATGGATGCATTCCGGTCGCAGTCCAACAAGCACTGGTTCAGGCCGGAAACCTTCCTCTCGCTTATGCGACTACGGGGAATGGAATGCAACGCTTCGAGCGGCTATGCTGAAGCTTTCTACGGCCGCAAGCTGGTGCTCTAAATTCAATGACCGATAAAGTGCGGTGAAAGAGTTGCCGGAGAAGACGCTTCTCGGCAATCCTGTTCGATAGCCTCAATTCGACGATCGGCTTAATCGCAGCGCTGTCGCGGATGCCAACTGATCCTCAGGCCTTCGGGTGCTGCGATTTAGCGAGCTATTCTGCGATCGTGGCACTGACTGTGCCCACGGCGATTGCTTTTGGCCCTTTTTCAAATGGTCTGATTGTCGTCAAAACACCAAAACCTAGCGTCAGGCTAGGCGCATCCTTATTTGACGTCTCCATAGAAAATCTCTTCGTTTGGCGAAATATACGCCTTTGAAAAGTCTGATAGGGTGCCGTAAGCAATGAGTCACTCCGTTGATGTCGTGGCTTCTCAGGCACTTTCGGAATTCCAAGAACAGCATAGCTTCACGAGTGGCCTCGCAAGTGGAGGAAAGCAGGCGCTTTTCAGGGGAGGCCAAGTGTGTGTCCTCAAGAAATCCTTCGATTGCCGCCAACAGCGGCTCAAAGTGGACCTCGGTTCTCGTCGTCGGCGACTTCGTTCCGCTCGTTTGGCTGTACTGGAACGAGTAATGGTAATAGGGTTTCGACAACAATATTACGTTCGCACCTCGCGCATAGCATTTTAAAAGAAAGACCAAATCTTCGCCGTGGCGTAGTGTTTCCGGATATTTTATGTTGTTAGATGCCAACCAGCTGCGCCTGATGACCGGTTTCAAATATCCGAATTGAAAGAATGTATCCGACTGGTTGTTCCGCAAGAACTCTGAAAACGGAAGGGTCGCGATATCGCTTCTGTTCTGGTCAAATGCATAAAAAGCGGTGCGCCGCGAGATCGGATCAATGACGAAAAGATTATCCAGGACTATATCCGCCCCGTTTTTAGCGCCGGCGCTCGTCAAGACCTCGAGCCGATTTGGGCTGTAGCGATCGTCTGCATCGAGCAGCGCAATCCAATCGCCTTCCGCGACTGCGAGCGCCGCGTTTCTGGCGCCGGCGGGTCCCGAATTAACCGGGAGATCGATGACCTTGACGCGCTTGTCGGCCGCCGCGAGCGAACGGACGGTGCGCAGCGTATCATCCTGCGAAGCATCGTTGACGAAGATGATCTCCCAATCATTGAGCGTTTGCGCGGCGACCGACCGATATGCATCGGTTATAAAATCCGCCGCGTTGTAGGCGGGGATGATGACGGACACGCCGGGCATTAATGCGTCATCGTCGGAATGAACGATTTCCCTCTTCCTCTTCTAATCGAGGAGGCAGCGTAGGGCGAACGTTGGTTATGCTCGGTCATCTGTTCCTCCGGGTGCAGAAGGGGGCTATCGGCAAGCAAAATGCAATCGCAATCCAGAACGAGACCCTGAGGGGCGCTGTGGGACGCGACGCGATTTGGGCTTAAGGCCAATAACCAAGACGGAAAATCGGCGACAAATCCCCCGGCCAAAGTGGCGACGTGTCATCAATCGGTTATGGAACTTTCTTCGGTATCCGGGTACGTAATCGCGAGAGCGTGCCCCGACGACGACGGAATATACCTGAAACAGTGTAGCGTTTAGCCGATAGTTTTTGCTTAGGCAGGCGCTGGCGGGCGACCAAGCGAAATGCTCAAGGCGGTCGTTGCAAAAAAACAATAGTGCGACAAGAAGCATCAGGGCTGGATAGCTTTCGGCGCCATTTGTATTCGTTTTTGTGCTTAACTCTCGGTCAATAACCCTAATAAAGGTGATATATATCAATGTTATTTCGCTTGTACTAACAAAGTATCTCGCATGGAGCCGAGGCGACCGCAGCAGCCGTGAACTGACGTCACCGAGTAAGTATGAGTGTCATGTCGCGAGTAATCGATACCAACCATCCTCAAGAAGCCGACCTTCCCCGCTTCGGCGCAGCGGCGGTTCAGCGCTCCAGTCCTCTCAATAGAATTCTCTACAAGATCGTCGCCCAAGAGTTCGTCGCTATCTTCCTTGCGGCCACCTGTGGCATTGCCCTGTACTACTGGGGCGCGCTTGGATTTCAGGTTCCTGCCGCGCTGTGGGTTCCATTCGCGACGACCATCGCCACACTCGTTGTGCTCTTTTCGCTTGGCTTTCGCCATTATCCTCAAATCCAAACGAAACGAAAGCGATGGTATGTAACGGTTGGAGTCGGAGCTGTCGGCGCTGGCTTTTCGGTATTTTTGACCCTTCTATTTTTGCTGAAGATCTCGGACGAATATTCGCGCGGGGCATTTTTCTTTCAGCTTCTCGCCGTGGGCGCGGTGATAACGGCGGTACGAGCGATCACACATGATAAACTACGCGCTTCGATCGCCAGGAATGAAGTTGAGGCCCGGCGCGTCATCCTGGTCGGCCGCGAATCGGATTGTCTCCATATAGCAAACAAAATTACGAAATCGGGACTTCGCATCCAAAAAATAATCCCATTTCCGGCCGCCGTTACGACACAGGGTGATGAAACGAACCCGGTCGTGAGCTGTCCAAAGGACAGCGTGTTTCGAGAGATTGTTCAGCAATGCCGACCCTTGTGTCCAGATGATATTCTTATCCTGGCAAATGAAAATGATGTCGCCAATGTTGAGCGGATTGCGCGCGTACTGTCTGTATTGCCCGCCTCGCTACATATGATGCCAATCGGGCTGGAAAATATATTGGCAACATCCAAATTCTCCGAAATTGGGCTTCTTCCCACGATTCAATTGTTGCAGCAGCCACTGACGTTATTTGACCGATTTATTAAGCGGGCGCTCGACATGATCGTGGCGGCGATCGGCTTGGTCCTGCTATGCCCGCTTTTTTTGCTGGTTATGACAGTGATCAAATTGGAATCGCGGGGCCCGGCTGTTTTCCGACAGTCGCGTCACGGTTTTAACAATGAAACGATACGGGTTTTCAAATTCCGAACCATGCGCACAGTGGAAGACGGCGAACACTTCACTCAGGCGGTGAAAAACGATCCTCGCGTGACAGTGTTTGGCGCTATTTTGCGCAAAACGAATATCGACGAACTGCCGCAGCTCGTAAATGTCTTGCTGG
>Ga0210390_10004026_pt1 | contig 12514 bp, 12 predicted proteins | sample IncBWH11OmetaG_FD_161050 | JGI IMG/M metagenome (GOLD analysis project Ga0210390, IMG submission 161050) | Forest soil microbial communities from Barre Woods Harvard Forest LTER site, Petersham, Massachusetts, United States - Inc-BW-H-11-O ...
GCCGTGCCAAATGACACACTACTTGGATTGATCAGGTGAATCTTCACGCCAGGAGCCTCCTTTGAGCGACCTTGAGCAGTTGCGATGAACTGCGCAGGCGCTGCACCAAAGTGACAAGCTCCGCGTTGTTTCATTCACTCTGAAAGGCGCGGGATTTAGATGTGGCAGGAAGCGGGAGCAGACGGGCCATCTACTCTCTCGGCCTGAAAGAAACCCACAAGATTAGAAAACACCGCAAGACAGGTCCGAAATCACGGCGAATTACAGGCTAAAACATACGCAATCCGTTGTCAAGATTCGTGACAAAATTTGTCAGTTTTGATGACAGGCAGATTGCCGTTTTGAAACCGGCCGTTCGAAACAACTGGGAACGCTGGAGACACTACACCGCCGCCAGGGCGGGGCTGTGAGTGGAGCGCGCCTGCCGCACCCGCTCATAGATGCGGGCATACTCTTTGGCCGAGGCGTTCCAGGAAAAGTCTTTATTCATGCCATTGCGCATCAGCGTTTGCCAAGCCGATTGATCCCGGAAAGCTTTCAGCGCTTCCTTGATGGTGAGTAACAACGCCTCACCGCTGTAGTCGGTGAACTTGAACCCGGTGCCCTTGCCTGTGCGTGCGTCCCAGGGATCGATGGTGTCGTCAAGCCCGCCGGTGGCCCGCACCACGGGCACAGTGCCGTACTTGAGGCTGTAAATCTGATTCAGTCCGCAGGGCTCGTATTTCGAAGGCATGAGGAACATGTCGCTCCCAGCCTCGATTTTGTGGGCCAGGGCGTTGTCGTAAGCTATTTTGATTGCAATTCTTTGCGGAAATTGTTTCTGCATGCGCGCGAACATTTCTTCGTATTGCTTGTCGCCATTGCCCAGGGCAACGATGATCATTTCTTCGCGCGCCAGCCGATCCATGATTTGCGAAATTAGATCAAAGCCTTTCTGAGCTGCGAAACGAGAGACGATTCCAATCACCGGCAGATTCAGGTTAGGGTTGGCGATGCCAAAGGCGGTCAGCAAATCCTGTTTGCACTTAGCTTTCCCGGACAAATCCTGCGGCGAGTACTTGGCAACAATGAACTTGTCGGCCTGCGGGCTCCATTCATCATAGTCCACGCCGTTAAGAATTCCGGTCACGGTTGCGGCCCGGTCGCGCAGCACTCCTTCCAGTCCAAACCCAAACTCCGCCGTCTGGATTTCCTGGCTGTACTTCCGGCTCACCGTGGTAATGAAATCGGCATACACCAGCGCGCCTTTGAGAAAGTTCACCTGGCCAAAGAATTCCATCTTATCGATGGCCAGCAAGTCCCACGGAAGAGTAAGCAGCGGCAAAGTATCGGGCGGGAACAGGCCCTGGTATCCCATATTATGAATGGTGAACACAGTGCCCACATCGCGAAAGGCGGGATCTTCAGCATACTGCGTGCGCAGCAGCACCGGAATCAGCGCCGATTGCCAGTCATGACAATGGAAAACGTGCGGGACCCCCAGAATCTTGGAAGCTTCGAGCACCGCCCTCGAGAACAGGGCAAAGCGCTCGGCATTGTCGGGATAGTCTCCGGCGGAAGTTCCATAGAGCGCCTCGCGGTCGAAATAGGGAGGATAGTCCACGAAGAAAAAGTGCACGCCCGAATGGCTGCCCCCAGTGACCACGGAGCAGAACCGGTAGCGGTCATCAAAAGGCACAGTAATGCTGCGGACCGCGGTTTGTGCGTCCGAGAGTTTGGTCTGGCGGTAGCGGGGAAGATATACGCTGACCTGGTGACCGGCGGTGACCAGCGCTCGCGGTAAGGCGCCAACTACATCGGCCAATCCACCGGTCTTGGAAAAGGGCACGCACTCGGAAGCAGCAAAAGCAATATGCATGAAAACCACCTCCAAATTATCGCCCCGGCTCCGGCGCAAGTTATCATAGAAGGCGCTATCGCTCGACGCCACTCCTGCGCACAAAACTCGCGGGATGAGAGTTCAGTGTAGTCGCCCCAAAGAAAGAGGGTCAATGTGCCGAAAGTATCTGCTGCGCGTCCGGCGCCCAGAACGCCCAAATTGGGCCAGCATTTTCTCGTGGACCCCTCGGCCGCGCAACGCATCGCCGAGTCCTTCGGAGATTTATCCCAGAGCACGGTGCTCGAAATCGGAGCCGGGCGCGGCGCTCTGACTTCCCTGCTCGCGCGGCGAGCCCGCCGCCTCATTGCCATTGAACTCGATCGCGTTCTGGCCGCGCAACTCCGCATGAAGTTCTCTCTGACTCCGAACGTGGAGATCATCGAGGGCGACATCCTTGCCATGGATTTCGATACGGTATTCGGACCGAAACCCGGCAGCACGCGTCCGGGAATAAATCACCAACCAGAACCGGTGCGGGTGGTGGGCAATCTTCCATATTTCATTACTTCCGAAATCCTGTTGCGCCTGTTCGCATACCGGAAATACTTTGAGACCATCGTGCTCATGGTGCAACGCGAAGTCGCGGACCGATTGGTGGCGCGCCCCGGAACCAGCGACTATGGACTGCTTTCGGCCACGGCTCAACTCTATGCCCGGGTCGAGAAGCTGTTCACCCTGCCTCCGAGTGCGTTTTCGCCGCCGCCCAAGGTGCACTCCGCGGTGGTCCGGCTGGCTATCGCTTCCCGCATTGAAGACTTGAACGTGCCCGAGGCAGGCTTCATCGACTTTCTAAGAAAATCGTTCGGCCAAAAACGGAAGACGCTGTGGAACAATCTGAAATCAGACTACCCACCCGCAGTGCTGCGCGCAGCTTTGGAAAAGTCTGGCGTAAAACCGACAGTACGAGCCGAAGCGTTGTCGCTGGAAAAAAGCGCAGCATTATTTCGTGTCTTGCTCGACGGCGGCAAAGGGAATTAGATCTGCGCGGTGGGTGGATTTGTAGCAAGTCTTGGCCGCCGAAATCTTTGGTGGCGCATGTTTTAGATAAACATGTCTTAGCTCGCAGCTTTTGGGCGGAGCAGCGCTTCCAGCGCTCCATTCAACCGCTCAACAACGATCGGCTTTAGCCGCTGAGGTACCTCGCCGATAAGGAGGCACTCATGGCAGCAACCATACGTCATCCCGCGGTAGCCGGACGCTTCTACCCCAGCGATCCGAACGTTCTGCTTAATGATGTGCGCTCCTACCTCTTGCCGCAAGCGGCTACGAGTCCGGCGTTCGGCTGCGTGGCCCCGCATGCCGGATACATTTACTCGGGAGAGGTTGCCGGAGCAGTGTTTGCGCAGATCGACCTGACCCAGCGCATCATCATTCTCTGTCCCAACCACACCGGCAAAGGACGTCCGCTCGCTATCGTAAGCAGCGGCGCCTGGGAGACCCCGCTTGGCCAAGCCTCGATCGAATCCTCTTTGGCCGATGCCCTGAAGAAAAGTTTTCCTCTCCTGACTGAAGACACTGACGCCCATCGCAACGAGCACGCTATCGAGGTCGAATTGCCATTCCTCCAAGCCCGTCGTCCCGATTTCACCTTCGTGCCCATCGCGCTGGGCACGGCACAGTTCGACATTTTGGAAAAGCTCGGCGAAGCCCTAGCCGACACCATCCAGGCGCAAGCCGCGAGGATCCTGATCGTGGCCTCGAGCGATATGAATCACTACGAGAATGACGCCGTCACCCGGATAAAAGACCACAAAGCCATCGAGCAGATGCTGGCACTCGATGCCCGAGGCCTATTCGACGTGGTAATGCGCGAAGACATAAGCATGTGCGGCTTCGGGCCCGCCGTCGTGATGCTAACCGCCGCCAAGCGTCTGGGCGCAACCTCCGCCAACCTGATCAAGTACGCCACCTCGGGAGAAGTCTCCGGCGACCGGGAGATGGTCGTCGGCTACGCCGGGATTGTGGTGCAGTGAAGCGTTGCTGAACAAACCTGTGAGTACGCACCGGTTACCTTCCCGCGAAAGAGAGCGCTGGTAAAGGCGTCTAAGGCCCGTGAGATCGCCCCCCCGATCCCGGCGTCGAAAAATGCCGAATCCTAATTGTCCATGGAAATGCCTGTCAATGACCAAAATCGAGCAGTCGGCCCACGGCACAGAACACACTCGTGCGACTGGGGACAAAAATCGTGTCAGGCCCAAAGGATCACTCCACCAGCCGCACCACGCCACTCACGGCAACAGATTTCACCGCACAACCCGACAAGAGTAGAATCCTCCAAACTTCGCTGCAAGCTTCAGGAGGATCGCCTTGCCCATCCTCGTGTTCGGCAAAGATCCCACGCCGCGCCGGAGCGCCTGGATTGTCGCTGCGATGGTCGCCATGGTCGCGGTTCCGGCCGCGATCACCCTGCGCTCAGTAAGATTCCCCGCGACGCTGCAGGTCTCAACTTCCAATCCCAGCCCGCACGGTTATACCTGGAGCTTGCTGCTGTTCATCGTGCCCATCGTCGTGATCGCTTTCTGGTTCCTGCCCGCCGAAGGCGTGGAAATCCCGCGGCGGGCTTTTTGGCGGACGATCGTTTTTCTCGTGCCCATTGGTTTTGGACTGGATTTTTTCTTCGCCCAACGGTTCTTTGTTTTTCCAAATGCGGGCGCGACTCTCGGTATCGGCGCTCCCGCCCTGGGCGCTCCGGTTCCGATCGAGGAGTACATCTTTTACTTCACCGGCTTCCTTTGCGTGTTGCTGATTTACGTCTGGCTGGACGAATTCTGGCTGCTGGCTTACAACGTTCCTGACTACCCGGGCGAATCGAAAAAGATTGCTCGCCTGTTTCAGTTCCATGCGACGTCGGCGATTGTCGCTGTCGCGCTAATCCTGCTGTCTGTGATCTACAAGAAAATGTTTTCGTCCAATCCGGACGGTTTTCCCGGATACTTTACCGTGCTCGTACTTGGCGGTTTCGTTCCCGCGGTAAGCTTTTTTCCGACCGCCCGGCCGTTCATCAATTGGCGTGCCTTCAGCTTGACGCTTTTCATCATCGTGCTGGTAAGTTTGATCTGGGAAGCCACTTTGGCCGTGCCTTATCAATGGTGGGGTTTCCAGCCAGCACAAATGTTAGGACTGTTTATCGGAGCCTGGGCGCGCTTGCCGGTCGAGGAGGTGGGGGTTTGGATCGCCGTAAGCTACGCCACGGTGATTGTGTTCGAGATTTTCAAACTGTGGCAAGCTTCGGGAAAGACCGCCAAACACGCCTTCATGGGAAGGAAGTGAGGTTCTTTGCCACAGGCACCCGGACGAGGCGTCCGGGGCTACGTGGGCATCGCTGCCGAAATCTCTAGAATTTAATCCTCGGCATTCGAATTGGAAGCAGTCACTTCTTCGGGTTCTTCGTAATCTCCAGCTAAGCTGAAATCGTTGTGCCCGAAATCGTCGTTCTCGCCGGGGACGCCGGATTGTTTCTCCAGCTTGCGCTGCTGTTTCTTTTCCAATTTCTCGCGCTGCTTGTCCTGACGCGAGCGCTCCTTCTGGCGTTTGTTAAAACTTGAGCGACTTCGACCAGCCATACCCACCTCCAGGGATGATTTTGCGGGTTGTGATCCATCCGAGCATCGCGGTTCAAGGCCGTTCGCGAACTATGGCGCGGCGGGCTCAGGATGGGCAGCCGATTTCACTTTCTTGCGCACGCCCGCGGGTTTCGTTTTGGCAGCCACGGCCTGGAGTAGTGCTTGAGTCCGTAGACGGCGCTGAATGTTCTGCTTCCGTTCACGATGAGCTCGCGATTTGTCTCCATTGATTAACGACATAGATCTCCTGCCGCGCCTTGGTTTTGAGTCTTCTCAATCGCGAAGGCGCAGGGCTGGTTGCGATGATCTTCGTGGTTAAGGGCTGACTTCAGTATACGCGATTTGCTTCGGTGCGGAGAAGATTACAGAAGGACGAAGCCGCGCGGGCAAAACGAAATGACGGAGAACGGGCGTCTAGCCCGTCAGGCCGGGCCAGGACGCCCGGCCTCGACAATTTTTACCACACCCGGCAGGCGTTCTCGCGCACCATGGCTTGCCCCTTGTGGCAGCCGAACGCCTTAGCGAACTCCGGCATGTTCGATACCACATTGTTGACCCGGTACTTGTCCAGCGGATGCGGGTTGCTCACCAGCAGCGTCCGCATCATCTCCGGATGAATGTTGCTGCACCATATGTTGGCATAGGACAGGAAGAATCGCTGCAGCGCGGTCAGACCGTCTTCTCCCTTGCTATCGAGGCTCTCTCCTTTGCCTTTGAGGTCGGCATCCAGTGCTGATAGCGCCAGGTGGATTCCGCCGTTATCCGCCGTGTTCTCGCCCTGAGTCAAGCGGCCATTCTGCTGCGCCCCGGCTTCGGGAACAAACTCGGTGTACTCGTCAGCGATGCAGTCGCCTCGTTTTTCGTAAGCCTTGGCATCATCGGCCGTCCACCAATCGAGCAGGTTTCCATTTGCGTCGAATTTGCGCCCCTGATCGTCGTAGCCGTGAATGGTCTCGTGCCCAATCACCGCGCCGGCGGCCGCGTAGTTTACCGTGTCATCCTTTCTGGGATCGAAGAATGGCGGTTGCAAAATCCCGGCTGGAAAATTGATGGTGTTGGTCTGTGCATCTTCATAGGCATTCACCGTTGGCGGCGTCATTTGCCACTCCGTCCGGTCGAGCGGCTTGCCAATCTTCTGCAGTTGGCGGTTCAGTTCGAAAGCGGCGGCACGCTCCACGTTGGCTAGATGATTGTCCGCACGAATTTCCAGAGCCGAATAGTCGCGCCAATGGTCGGGATATCCGATCTTATCAATCTGGGCGGCCAGCTTCACGTGCGCCTGCTGCTTGGTTTCCGGACTCATCCAGTCCATGGAATCCATTTCTTGAGCAAGCGCAGCTTTGAGCGCGTTCACCATCTCCTGGACGCGTTGCTTGCTCTCAGGCGGGAACGCACGCGCGACATAGGCCTGCCCCAGCGCCTGCCCAATATCGCGGTCTTCCGCCTGAATGCAGCGGCGCCAGAGTGGCAGAATCTGTTTCGCACCGAATAGAGTCTGACCAAAGAAAGTAAAATCCTGGTTTACAAAATCATCACTGAGCGATCCCGCCAGGCCAGTCAGCAATTGCCATTTCAAATATGCCTTCCAGTGATCGAGCGGTTCCCTTTGAATCAACTGCTCGGTTCCACGAAAAAAATCCGGCGAGGTGACGATGAAAACCGCCGTCGCCGGAGCGTGGACCAATTGCAGATAGCGGCTGAAGTCGAACGATGGCGCCAGCTTCTTGACCGCATCCAGGCTCATTTCGTTATCGAGATTCTTGGGATCGCGCCGCTTTACGATTTCCATCGCGGATTTCGCCATTGCAGTTTCCATTTGCAACACCACCACGGCATCCGTCTTCGCCTGAGCCGTTGGCACGCCAGAAAGTTCGAGCATGCGGGAGATGTGGGCAACGTACTTGGTTCGAATCTCGACCGACTTCGCGTCATCGTTCAGGTAGAACTCTCGTCCGGGAAGCGGCATCCCACCTTGATCGAACTGCGCAACCACGTGGGTAGTATCGTGAAAGTCGGGCTGCGCGCCAAAGCCAAACATAGCCGCAAACGTGGAGGGATCGGCGGGATTCCATGCGCCCGGAATCGAACGATGGAGATCGGCCACCACCTCCGCGATCTCGCTCTTGCTGCGCATGGCCTCGATCCGCTGCAGCTTAGGGCGCAAGGTGTCGAGGGCAGTCGCGTTTCTCTGTTTTTCATTGGTACAGGCAGACCAGTAATCGCCGACCTTTTGCTCGACCGGCGTGCGCTCCGCCGCCGGCTTGGCGGCGACCTCGAGCACAGTCTGATGAAGAAAGCTCTCGTTCCACAGCTGTAGCTTCCCGAAAGATCCCCAAAAGATTTCGTCCGGGGGCACGGGATTGTCCGCGATCCACCGATTGCAGGAGTACTGGTAGAAATCGGTGCAAGGATCGACCGAAGTGTCGACTTTCTTCGGATCGAAGTGATCAAGTTGGACCGCTGATTTACTCGAGTCTTGCGCAGGCGTGGTTTGCGCAAATCCCGACGGGGAAAAGCAGCTCAACAGAAAAACCGGAAATAGAATAAACGATCGCATGGACCACCTCTGAGTGTCTCATTTTACTGGGACGGACAAAAAGCTTACCACGCGCTGTTCATTCTGGCATCCCACAAACCCTGCCAATGCAATGATTTCCTCACAAAACATAGCCCGGCAGTTTTGTAGTCGGCTGCATCTTTATGCTTCCCCGTCCATTGCATTCTGCCACTGGTCGAATCGGCCAACCAGTCACGTCGTTGTGCAACATTTCGTACATTGACCTGTGACCGCAATCCTATGACGGGCTGATTTCTCGGGCTACTGTTGATTACGCTGTCGGGCCCCAAAATAAATCAGAGCGTCATAAAGGAGATTCAAATGAAAACCCTGTTAAGAACTTCATTGCTCGCTATTGTTGCGCTAGCGCTGCTGGCGCCGGCAGTAGCACAGAATGCGGCTGGTTATTTTACGAGTTGGACCATCAACCTTTCGGCTCCTGCTGGCGGCACCGCTCAAGGAACCGCGCAGTACATAACTTTTATTGCCCCTGCACGACCCGAACCCCTGCCCGCTATGGGATATATAAGATTCATCGTGCAATGTGATTACGTGTCACTGCCGACTGCGACGCCGCTCGATGTATTCGTTGATCCCGGGAAAACACCAAAATCCCCCTATGGCAAGTTCGTGGGTCGGATGAAAGTCGAGAACGGAAGCGCATCGCTGCTGCTGGCTGCCGGCAAGGCGCCCGCTATCACCAAGGGAACCACGGTAACAATCCTGACCCCCGAAAGGACTGTAGTGATGTCAGGGACATTCTAGTTCGGAATTAATTCAAGAATTGAGTCCGAACGGGCCAGACATCGTTCTGTCCCGTTCGGGCCAGCTTCGCATCACAACTGCCTTAGTGATGGCCGCCGGAATGGCCCGCGCTAGCATGTCCGGATGACGCACTGGCGGCACTCGCATGCGCAGCCACTGAGTGCGAAGCCGGTGAAGCATATCCGCGATTCCACCAGCTCACCCCGATGGGAGCGGTGTGAACTTTTGCCGTGGCAGATCCCAGCTGCTGCACCGTGCTCGACAGTTGATTCAGATTCTTAACCCCACCGCGCGGAATTCCGAGTCCTGCAGAATTCCGGGAAATTTCCAGCCGGTTGAATGCTCTTCCCAGAGGGTTCGGCATCGGGCCCCGGTTCACGATGATGGTTCCCCGGCCTGGATTTGACGGGGGCTGCGGCGCGACAAAGTTCGTCGGCGGGTGGATTGTCCTCGGGCCGGTCCATCCGGACCAGGTTCCGCCGGGTTGCCATGCCCATCCGTAGGTGGGTAAATAAGCCCATGAGCCGTAGTGGTACGGCGTCCAGCCCCACGGGTAGCCAGAGACCCAGCCGTAACCGAAGCCGGGAGCGAATGCCCAGGCGCCATTCATGAAAGGATCCCAACCCAGGCCGGCAAAGTAAGGCTGCCACACCGTTCCGTAGCCGGGAGCGTTAAAGAAGTTGCCGTAATAGTTGAGATCGCTGGTGCCGTACGCGTAGGGCGAGTAGCTGCTGTAAGAGTTGCTGGCGTATTGCTGATGATACTCATCCTGCTGCTTATCCCACGCGTCGAAGGGATCCGGTTCAACAGCCTTCGCCATCGTGGAGTTGTCGCCGTCGGTCAGATCAAAAGTTGCCGTATGGTTCTTGCTGACAGCTACCGTACCTGAATCGCCGTCGATCTGCGCGTCGCCTTTGAACACGGCTACGGTCGCAGTGACGTCCGCCATTTCAATTCTCAAATGAGCCGACTGTGCGAGCGACACCTTCTCATGCGCAAAGGTCAGAGTGAATTGGTCGTCCTTGGCGCCGGCGAAGTTGACGTAAACGGTGCCTTCCTGCAAATGCACGCCTGAGACTTTGGCCCCGGAGTCGCGTAGCGAGAGCTGCGGAAATTCGATCACCGTGTCCGGAGTAATTCGCAGGGTGCTGCCGTCTTCGAACTCCACTTCCGCACTGCCGTCTCTCGTCTGCAATTTGGCGCCCTGAGTGATGGGCAAATTCAGGAACGCTTTCTCGTAGCCCTGGCCAAGATTTCGGTCGATCTTCACCTCGCCCTGAACTTCGCTAAGCCGCACCACGCGGGCTTGCGAATCGGCAAAGGCCGGAGCCATCAAAGAGGGAACGGTTAGAAGAAGAGACACGACGACCGCAGTCACCAACAGCTTGATGCCTGACTTACCCATGGAACACCCCCGGATGGCCCCTCTTACTTCATTAGAACATCATTCGAACCCTTCTGTTGCCTGAAAGCCACATATATTTATTCGTTGGGGCTCCCAGTTACTTATTCCTGGTGGCAGGAGCTTGCAACAGGCGCTGAGCCCGGGCTCTTACCACATTGATCACCGTCGGATCATCCAGGATCTTTTGCAAAACCGGAGCCACCGCTGAGATTTCTTCGAGCTGATGGCCATTCGACATTTCTTCCATCTTTTTCAGCTCCTCGTCCAGGGCCAGCTTCTGGTAGCGCAAATAATAGTCCAGGCGATGGCCGAATTCCAACGTCGTGGACAAGGCCTGAAAGAAAGCGGTCAATTCCCCAACTGCAGCCACTGGCGAATAGTTGTAGCTCGCGTGCGTGTTTCTCTGGGCGTCTTTGTAGGTCAGAGTTTTGGTTCCGGTGGAGGCGAGGTTCTTCTTTTTGGAGTCGATCTCCCCTTCGAAATAATTCGCGCGCCTGGCCAGATCAAAAACGCGAGCCCGCCCCGCCTGGGAGGCGGTGAAATCCATATGGAACGTATCTTCAGCCTCGGCTTCCGGGCTGAGCTTGCTGTCAGAGTCGTAGGAGCCCTTGCCATCGTCAGAGACGGAAATCACATAGTGATCCGGTTCAGAGTGGGCAAAATCACAAGTAAAAGTGACCGTGGGAACTGCGGATTGCTGAGCCTGTGCGCCCAGCGGAAAGCATGCGAGGCACAGTGCCAAGCACACGAGTAACAGCATTCGCGAAAGATACATCATTTCTAGTGATCGGAACTTGCCGAAGAACATGCAGATAGGATTATGCCAAAAATCGTGACAATGGGTTCGCGGACTCTGCGCCTCCGTTGTGGCGTCCTGCCCACACAAATCCGCTTATGCCCGCTGGCGTTCCAGCGTAGCGGCAGTGTGCAGGTGACAGATGGCAATGGCGAGGGCATCCGCGGCGTCGGGCGGTTCGGGAATCTCGGCCAGATTCAGCAGGCGCGTGACCATGTGCTGCACCTGTTGCTTCTCTGCTCTGCCGTAGCCGACTACCGCCGATTTGATGGAGAGCGGCGAGTACTCCGCGACTTCGAGTCCCGCTGACGATGCAGCGAGCATGGCGACTCCGCGGACTTGTCCCAGCTTGAGCGCCGACTTCACATTCAGCGCGTAAAAAACATCTTCGATGGCAACCCGGTCCGGCCGGTGTTCAACAATGATCGCGCCCAGGCGATCAAAAATGATCGACAAGCGCGCTGGCATGGGCTCGCGCGGAGAAAGCTTGACCGCGCCGCAACCGAGGCAAAGCAACTTGCCGTCGTGGCCCAGTTCGACCACCCCGTAACCGGTGTATTCGGTCCCGCAATCAATTCCAAGAACGCGCATCAAGCAGAGTCTAGCACCGGGAGCACGCAGCGTTGTTTACTCCTGGTTAGCAGCATTTCGGATGACGAGCCTTGATTCCCTCCTGCTCGCGCAGAAACGCGGCGTAGGCTCGCGGACAAGAACTGATTCCATGCCGCGCAAGAAAGCGCGAGTACGCAGACTCATCAAAAATTTCGCGGAGAGTAAATATCAACAACTTGGTCGCGCCGATGAACCACGTAGGGACGGACGCCCTCGTGAGCCCAGCCGAGCAACTCTCGGCAGCCGTGGCTGAACTCAGAGTCGATTCCAGTTCTGGCAAGCTCATCCCTGTTCCTCCGCCGCAAAACGCGTCGCCACAAACGGCGCCTCTTTCACTCGCGCCTGCATGCGGCCCGAGAGCACGCTGATCCACAAGAAAACCGATTCCAGCAAAATGAGCGCCACCATGCTGATCAACACTCCAGTTACAACGGCATCCAGCCGATCGTTGAAGATCAACTGCGAGGTCGCGTGAGTCGGCGCGGACGAAGCCAGTTGTCGCGCATGCGCCAGAAATCCGATCCGCGGGTTGGGATTGAACATCTTTTGCCATGAGGCCGTAAACGTCACCGCAACCAGCCACGCCAGCGGGACCAGCGTCACAGGCGAATAGCGGGCCTTGCCCATCTTCACGATAATGGTCGTGGCCACGCATAACGCCACAGTCGCTAACAGTTGATTGGAGATGCCAAACAACGGCCACAACGAATTGATTCCGCCCAGCGGATCTTTTACTCCTTGCCACAAGAACGATCCCCATGCCGCCACGATCAAAGCGCTGGTGGCCAAAATCGAGGGATACCAACCGGTACGGCCAAGCGGCTTCCAAACATGGCCGAGCGCATCCTGCACCATGAAGCGGCCCACGCGTGTACCGGCATCAAGAACGGTGAGAATAAACAACGCCTCAAACATGATGGCGAAGTGATACCAGATC
>Ga0210390_10004028_pt1 | contig 12510 bp, 19 predicted proteins | sample IncBWH11OmetaG_FD_161050 | JGI IMG/M metagenome (GOLD analysis project Ga0210390, IMG submission 161050) | Forest soil microbial communities from Barre Woods Harvard Forest LTER site, Petersham, Massachusetts, United States - Inc-BW-H-11-O ...
CATATGGTTCTCCCTTCTTAGACCTCGAAACCGCGGGACGGCGAGGTGATCTTCTTCCCTTCATAGGAACGCATGCGCGCGAGTGCAGACTCACTGACGCATAATTTCAAGAAGAGATTTCTTTCGAGCGCAAGGCCTTGCGCCACCCCGGAAATCACAACTCCGCTTAATATTGTCACTTCGAACTGGACATTTGTGGGCAAAACAACTACTTGTGACTCCTCGCTTTTTGAACCATCTCAGAAAGCATTCGCTGGCTCAACCGAGTTTCAAACGCTCGCTGGGTGTCCTCCAGTAGCTCCGCCATTGCCTCTTTATGAGTGCAGCTGGTTCGGCACATCTTTTCCTTTGGATACTTGTGAATTGAAAAAACAGGAGGCGCCTTCACTGCTTTGTAAATTTCCAACAGACCAATCTTATTTGCTGGCCGCGACAACGATGAAAAACCATTGCGGCCCCGAGATGCCACCACTAAACCCGCTTTCACCAGTTTTGATAACACACTGCGGACTTGAGATTCATGGGCGCGCACACTTGAGGTCAAATGCGCTGAGGTCACTGGTTCACCGTGATGGTCGCCAAGCGCTGTCATGATGTGAACACCGACTGAAAACTGATTGTTAATCCTCGACATATTGTTACAATAAATATAACATTTTGATCAAGTAAGAATTCAAGGAAGAATGTCTTTATGCGAACTGTAACCACAACGATTAAACGGTGCTCGTGGGTTAGTGCCGATGATCCGCTTATGCTCCAATATCATGATCGCGAGTGGGGTGTCCCAGTCCACGATGACCGCAAGCACTTTGAATTTCTGGTGCTTGAAGCTGCGCAGGCCGGGTTGAGCTGGACGATTGTACTGAAGAAGCGGGAAGGTTATAGGCGCGCTTTCGATGGGTTTGATCCCGAGAAAGTCGCACGATATTCGGCTCGACGAATCGAGAAGCTCGTATTAAATCCTCAGATCATTCGCAACCGAATGAAGATCGAGGCCGCGGTACGCAACGCACGCACGTTTCTCAAAATCCAGGAAGAGTTTGGAAGCTTCGACTCCTATTGCTGGCGTTTCGTTGACGGACAGCCAAAGCTTAACCGGTGGAAGATCATGCGACAAATTCCCGCGACTTCTGTCGAGTCCGATGCGTTCAGCAAGGACCTTAAGCGCCGCGGGTTCAGTTTCGTCGGTTCGACGGTCGTGTATGCCCACATGCAGGCTGTTGGAATGGTAAACGATCATCTCGTCGATTGTTTCCGTTATCCGGAGATCCGGCAGCATTAGAGGACTGGATCCACTCTCCAGCATGGTCGCGACGTCCAAAAGAAGGCGAAACGGATGTTTTCCTAGAATTGCACTGATTAGCCGATTAACCGTGCCGGTATTATAGGCCGCGACCTGGTCCAAAACGATGCTGCGGTGGCCGTGCTCGCCGAGACTGTGAATGTCGTGTGGTACGTGCTCAAGACCTGTTGTGAGAGAGCGGGATTAGAGCCATAGCGCCGCATGACCTGCAAGAGAGGTTCGTTCCATCGCAAGGTCGTCAGCAACACGAGAAAGCGGGTCATTCTCATGCCTCGCGACAGCACGCATAACTGCGAATTGTGTGACATTCATTCCTGATCCAGCGAGGGCACGGTCATACGTTCTAGCCAAGAGGCGCGCCGTTCTATGAAGGATGGCGCTATGTGATACGCTCGCCAAAGCTGTGTCGCCTGACATGATCGCGCTCCTGTCGCACTTCCCTGTTTAGCTCGACAAAAAGAATCCTCATATAAGGATACTTCATCTCATCTGGTGTTTGCCCGACTTCAGCAATTCAGGTTGAGGAAAGGACTCTATGATTCGCAAACTCATAGCGACGGACAACGACGGTGCTATAACTGTTCTTCGATTGGTGCTGGGGATTGTATTTTTCGCCCACGGGGCCCAGAAGATGCTCGGATGGTTCGGTGGATACGGATTCACCGGCACGATGGGCTTCTTCACTGGGATGATGCACATCCCGGCCGTATTCGCGTTTCTGGCCATTGCCGCAGAATTCTTCGGGGGACTAGGCCTCCTCGTCGGCCTGTTTACCCGCGTTGCCGCCTTTGGAATCTTTTGCAACATGCTCGTAGCGATCGCAATGGTGCATCATCAGTTCGGCTTCTTTATGAACTGGGCGGGGACGCAAAAGGGAGAAGGCTTTGAGTTCCACCTCCTGGCACTGGCGATTACCGTCTTTTTGATGATTAGCGGCGGGGGCGCGGCTTCGGTGGATCGCCTATTGTCCTCCCCCGCGAAGAACAGCATCAGGGGCCAGGTACGGCCGCAAGCCGCCTGATCGAGCAGACATGACGAAGAAGAGTGGTGTCATCGCGGCACCTCGGCTCTGGCTGGTGATTGCAAAGAGCTATCACGCTCTAAGCCTGCTGGCTGAGCAGAGTATTGTCAACACCGGGCTATGCCTCACGGATTTCGTGGCGCTCGAAGCTCTCTTACACAAAGGCCCGCTCACCATCTCTGAGATTCAGGATAAAGTGCGCCTGGCCAGTGGTTCGATGACCGCTGCGGTGGATCGCCTCGAGAAACTAGGGTTGGTTGTTCGCAAGTCGAGCCCAGTTGATCGACGAGCACGGGTCGTTCACCTGACCGCGCAAGGAAAGCGCCTGGCGGTATCGTGCTTCAAGCGGCATGCAGAGGATCTTGAGAGGCTCATGTCTGCACTGTCCGAGAAGGAGAAGGCACAACTCTACGGATCCATTAAGAAGCTCGGACAGCTGGCGGCTGAACAACTCAGCCCCCAGGAAGTGACGGCCAATCGCAAGCCAGGAAAACGACCGTGATCACTGAGTGAGTAGCCATCGGTCACATAAGGACCGCACAGGAAAGGGGAAAGAGCAAATGATAAAGGTTGGAATCATCGTCGGCAGTACGCGACCGGGACGGAAGGCTGCGGCTGTCGCAAAGTGGGTGCACGACCTTCTGAAAAACCGCAGCGACGCGGAGTTTGAAATTGTCGATATCGAGGACTACAAACTGCCGTTCCTCGACGAGCCTATGCCGCCCATAATGCATCAGTACAGCAAGCCTCACACGAAGGCTTGGAGCGAGAAAATTGCCTCGCTTGACGCCTACATCTTCGTCACCCCCGAATATAACCATGCGACTTCGGCAGCATTGAAGAACGCCATCGATTTTCTTTATCACGAATGGAATAACAAAGCGGCGGGATTTGTCGGATATGGCGGTGCGGGCGGTGTCCGCGCGGTGGAGAACTTGAGGCTCGTGATGGGCGAAATCAAGATTGCGGACGTGCGAGCGCAGGTGGCGCTCTCGCTTTATGCCGATTTCGAGAACTTCACGACCTTTAAGCCGCACGAACAGCACGACAAGGCTGTGCACTTAATGGCCGACGAGGTGATTGCTTGGGGCGAAGCACTGAAGCCGTTAAGAGCAACTCACTAAAAAGCTTTTCAACACAGTCCGAGTCCGCGACCAAACCTGTGCGGGTCTCGAATATCAGGAGTTACAAAGATGGAGATCGGTGTCGACAGCTTTGGAGCAGTCATCTCTGACCCGGCTACGGGTCTGAACGTGAGCGCTGTCCAGCGCATGGACAATCTTTTGGATGAGATTACCTTGGCAGACCAGGTTGGCCTCGATGTTTTTGGCATCGGGGAACACCACCGCAGCGAGTTCGTGGATTCAGCTCCGCCTGTTATCTTGGGTGCAGCTGCTACCCGCACTAAGAATATTCGCCTAACAAGTGCGGTAACGGTTCTCAGCGCCGCCGACCCCGTCCGAATCTTTCAGGAATTCGCTACTCTGGATCTGATCTCCCATGGGCGTGCTGAAATCGTTGCAGGACGAGGTTCGTCAATCGAGGCTTTTCCGCTCTTTGGTTTCGATCTGCACGATTATGACTCACTTTTCGAAGAGAAGCTGGAACTTCTTCTTAAGATCCGCAAGAACACACAGGTTCACTGGACGGGGAGGCACCGCGCTCCTCTCACCGGACAAGCGGTCTATCCGCGTCCGCTCCAGAATCCACTGCCTATTTGGGTCGGCGTCGGTGGCACTCCAGAATCATTCGTTCGCGCCGGCACACTCGGCCTTCCCCTGATGGTCGCCATTATCGGCGGCGAACCCAAACGATTTCGCCCCCTGATCGATCTTTACCGCGAGGCTGGGCGCCGCGCCGGCCACCCCGCCGAGAAACTGGTGGTCGGACTTCACGCAATCGGCTTCTTGGGAGACACCACGCAGGAAGCCGCCGACGATTTCTATCCGGGATACGCTCACACCTTCACAGAGATCGGGAAAGAACGCGGCTGGCCCCCCGCAACTCGGGCGCAGTTTGACGCTCTGCGCGGGCCCACCGGCGCACTGATTATCGGAGATGCTGAAAGGGTCGCGGAGAAGATACTTTACGTGAACGAAGTTCTCGGAGGCCTTACTCGAATTACTTTCCAGATGGGTGTCTCAGCGTTGCCGCACAAAACGATGTTACGGTCGATCGAGCTTCTGGGAACCAGGGTTGCTCCAAATGTCCGGAAAGAAGGCATGGCAGTACTTTCGCATTGAGTTGAGGCGGAATTAGAAGCTTGCATTCATTGAGAGGCGGTATTCAGCGCGGTCCAGGCAGCTAAAGAATCCATGTAGTCTCTCCAATGAATGATCTTTCTATTCTCAATCGTGACGACCGAGATGAGCCTGTTCTCATAGCGTGCGCCATTAGCGAGAATTCTTCCGTGCACTTCGTATTCCAGGATCACGACGCGACTATCCTGAGAGCGATGCACAACAAGCGCATCGCCGGAGTGCAGCCTGATGGTCTTGCCGTATCCCGAGAGGGCAGCCATTAGATTGGCTCGCCCTCGAATGGTCACGGGCCAACCGGGAAAGTGATAGCGGGACTCAAAGGTTGCGTCTTCGGCGAAGGTATCAAAATAGTGTTTGCCGTCAACGATTCCGCGTAAGCCTCCCATGACAACTTCGAAGAAGGGATCAAGAGCTTCAAAAGGCTCGTATCCGGTTTCCGGCATCTTCGCCTCCTAAACGTTTTCTACAGTGTAAGGCTACTGTCGTCTCCGCAGTCGGCATGGCACTGCCTGCGAGGGCGACGTGCGCTCGATAAGAGCGCCTGCTTCGCCAGGCAGACGCTCCCCGCCCAAACACTGCGCTTGCTTTGCAACGTTGTGAGCTTTCGGGAAGTCTGCGTAAGGTGCTACGGCGTGATCTGCACGGATATGTGAAAGCACTAAAATCGAACTCAGGATCGACAACGGAATGGAGATGGCGATGATGAGCGTGCTTCGCCAACTGCCGATGAAGAGCAGAATCATGACCCCAGTAAGCGCAGCGGCAATTATCGCTTCGCGAACCACACCGTCGATCGCGCTCCGCACAAAAAGGGACTGGTCGGCGAGGGCAGTAACTTTCAACTGCGGCGGCAAGGTCAACGCCGCGCGGGGTAACACCTTTCGAATTCCGGCCACGACATCCAGAGTTGATGCAGTTCCAGCCTTGAGAACGCTGACCAGCACCCCCCGAACGACGTTCTGAATTCGGTCCGTAATGAGCTGAGTGCGCAAGAAATTCAGCGCGAGATCGTTAAGCTGCTGTTCTGACATTCCGGGTCCGGGACACCTAGCTGAAGCACCGGGACACTAGAGGCGCTGAAGTTGATGATCTGAGGCGGTTGAGTGGCTGGAGGAAGAAGACGCAGAATGAAACCGGAAAGTGCTACCACCTGCGAGTTTGCGCGGTCCACGCTGGCACCGGGTTGAAGATAATCTTCACAACCGCCGTGCCGTTATACGTCGTCGATTCGATATGCTCAATGTTGTCAACCAGTGTCGTGAGTCCCTTTTCGAAAGGAGTGGTCAGTCGAGTTTCCAGATCCTCAGGATTCAGTCCCGTGAAGTCCAGGCGACCGAAATGACCGGGATATCGATATTCGGAAAGATGTCAGTTGGGGTCCGAAGAATCACGGCCGGACTCAGCAAGAGAATGAGAATCGCAAGAACAACGAACGTATACGGGCGATTAAGAGCTAACCGGACTATCCACATGGACGTATCTCTGCTTGGCTACGGCGTTTAGCGGACGATTCGACGCAGCCGCGCATGCCTCCAGTTTCTGCCGACCGTCTCCGACACCTCGACGACGATTCTTACGTCCCTCGTTTCGATCTCGTTTTATGTTCGATGTACGATGAGACCGCTCGGTCTCATTTGTTTTACGCCCTGCGATTTATAGCTGTGTTCTTGGATCTCGAAGCCCGGCCGACCAGGTACGCATAAATGGGCTTCGCCAAAGCAGCATCGCAAAAAGCTCAGATCGCCATGTTTAGATGGCGAGGCTCGCTCGTAGTAGCGCCGTCGAGCCATACTTTGTTAAGACCGTTAACGATGCTTCACACTACATGGCGGCGCAACGCATTACTGTCTGCGACCGATCGGGCTCTTATGTCATCATTAGTGTGAGTTGGTCAACGTCCGGGCGCGGGCGGTCCAAAATGCTAATGCCGTTTACTGGCCGCATATCAAGTGCGACTTGGGACCGGTCGGTCGCATCCAAGCCGTTGTACCGTGCGGTCAGGGACCGTATTATCGCGGAGTTGACATTGCTAGGAGTAGAACGTGCATAAAGGCGAGCAAACGCGGCAAGACATCATTCGTAAGGCAGCGCCAATCTTCAATCAAAAAGGATACGACGGCGCTGCACTTTCCGATCTCATGCGAGCCACTGGTCTCGAAAAAGGCGGGATTTACAGGCACTTTGAGAGCAAAGAAGAGCTTGCGGGAGACGCCTTCGACCACGCTTGGAAAGTTGCAATGGATGCGCGTTTCGAAGGAACAGAGGCGATCCCGAATACCGTTGATCGTCTCAACCAGATCGTACGGAACTTTCGCGATCGGCGCGCCGGGCTGGTGCCGGGAGGCTGCCCGCTGCTTAACACGGCCATCGATTCCGACGATGGCAATCCCAAGTTGCGAGCCAAAGCCCGTCAGGCTCTCAGTTCCTTGCTTGATCGTCTGCAATCAATTGCCGAGGAGGGCCACCGACGAGGCGAGGTTCGTACCGATGTCGATTCGGCGAAATTGGCCACCTTGATTGCAAGTACGCTTGAAGGCAGCATAATGGTGAGCCGTCTGCAGAAGAAGGAAGAGCCTCGTGACCTTGCCGTCCGTCATCTGGAGGAATACCTCGAAACCAAAGTTCGTGCGCGGAAATCGAAGGCCGGAGCAGCCAAGTCATGAGTAATCAAGAAATTCCCGCGCAAGCGGACTTCAGAGAACGCGCAAAGACGAACGACGTTCCCATCGCGCGGCTGATTGGATTTGAGGCGAAAGACATCGCTAACGGACAGGCGACGGTCGTCTTGGCAGCCGGACCACAGCATGCAAATCCCATGGGAACGCTCCATGGCGGTGTTCTTTGCGACATTGCGGATGCCGCGATGGGCATAGCGTTTGCGAGTACTCTTGCCCCAGACGAATCCTTTACTACTGTGGAACTGAAAATCAATTTCTTTCGCCCGGTATGGCAGGCGCAACTCAAGGCGGAAGGAACGGTCGTGCGGCGGGGCCATACGATCGGCTACGTCGAGTGCACCATAACCGACGAGGAGAACCGACTGGTCGCGAAAGCGGCTTCCACGTGTATGGCTCTTCGCGGCCAAAAGGCCGCAGGACGGTAATCTTCTTAGGTCATTGGTTCTTTGATGTAGCAAACTCGGCTTAGACAACAGCCCGCACAGGCTAGCCTTCAATAATTCATATCCCTTCGTTCGAACTTACCGAAGAATTTATTTTGCTTTGTGTGCGACCGATCGGTCTCACCGTTCACCTGCTCGGCCTGAGGGGTAGGTTGAGGTCGAGAGAGTTGGAAATGGCACTGTCGCGGACACAATCGCGACGAGCGAATGGAGCTTCCATTCTCTTGGCATGCGAGTTCAGCCGCGCTCTGGAATGGACGTGAGGACCTGGCACTTCCGGAAAGAGTTTTCCTTCTGAACTCTAACGTAAGTTCACCCACAATGAAAAACGACGCATCGCGCGACACGCAGAAAGCCCAGGGAGATCAAATGGCAAAAACATATAGAGCACTCGGAGTGTCGGCGCCGGGTACGGTTGCGCGGTCAAAGGAGAGCGATAAGCCTTTAGGGCAACAAATGGAACCAATCTCTTCGACTGCTTCGTGTGTGCCGTTCATTTCTATTTCCCTCTCATTCGTATTTCCACGCTGGCTGAATGACAAGCGCGCCGTTGTCGCGTTGATTCCACCCTCAATCTTTTTCTCTTTCCCGGACGTCAGGCTTACCCTTAAGCTGCCAAATTGCACCGGTGATCGAAACGCTCGCCTTCACCGTCTTCAATTGATTCCACCGCTCCAGCCCACCGTGGGCATTGCCGGCAACTTGCAGGAAATCGTTCATCTGCATTCTCCGGAATTAGAGCGTTGGGAGGGAGTCCAGTCCGAAAACGCGTTACAACCCCTTGAGGCTGACGGACAATGGCAACCTCTCTTGATGTGACTGCGGAAGCTCCGTCAAGTAACAAGTCTATGAAGAGCTGGACGCAGGGGCTGAGTTGCGTGCCATCTGTTGTCATGCTCATCTAGGTCGCTCCCCTTGGTTCGCTGCTCTTGGACACCGGCGCAACCGGCACCGGTGGACGCTTGGTCTAGGCGACGCGAGCCTTCCCGTGATATGCAGGCGCAAAGACGTCCTGAACAAATTGTTCAAACGAGGTCGGTGTAGTGTTCTCCTGCGAACGCGGCTCCTGCGCAGCGAGGACACCTCCGTTGATCGCCTTGAACATCTCGATGTACACTGCGGCTTTCTTCGGCGTCATGCCCATTTGCTCTAACCCCTGCTGCATCTGGTCGTAGGGAAACTGCACGTAACGCAGATCTGGTTTGCCAATGCCGCGCGCGATGATCGCGGTGGCTTCCGCCATCGACAGGTCGCGCTCGCCGAGCAGCTCGCGACTCTGTTTGCCGGGAAAATCCAGGTCCAGGAGGCGCTGGGCGGCGTACTTGCCAACATCGCGCGTCGCGGCCATCGGCAGCTTCAGGTCGGGTAGCAGTGCATGTCCGAAGATTCCCATCTCCTGAATCATACTGATCGCCGCCAGATTGTTCTCCATGAAATATGCGGCGCGCAGGTGCAGAACGTTCAAACCGCCGATAGCGTTCAGTTTTTGCTCCGTAGAATGCAGTCCCGTGACTGGCCCGGTGCCTTCCGGGACATGAGCGCCGTAGCTGCTCAGGTACACCGCGTAAGGCAGGCCGGACTCCGTCACGGCTTTCGCAATCGCATCGCTCTCTCGTTCTTGGTCTTCCCGGGAGGTAATCGGCGGCAACAACAAGTATGCTGCACGCGCGCCGCTGAAGGCTTTGGTGAGCGCAGCCGCGTCGCTCACGTCGCCCGTGAACGCTTCTGCGCCTTGGCGCACAAAGCGCTGCAGTCGCCCCGCGTCGCGCCCCACGACGCGCACCTTCTTGCCCTTCGATAGCAAGGAATCGGCGATGATCGAGCCGGTGTTCCCGCTCGCCCCCAAAATCACATACATCGCGTTCAACGCAACAGGTGAAGTCATAGCAGTGCCTCCTTAGATCTTTTAAAAAGGGTGTCGAACGCCTTCAGGACGATCGCGTTGTTTAGGGCTGTCACTTGGGGAATGTGTCGCCAAACATGGGAAGGCCGCTGACGGATTCGGCCTTGGTTGCCTCGTCCTGCAGAACGTCCCAATGCTCTTTAAGAACACCGTCTTCGAACCGGATAACGTCGGCTGCGATCCAGGCGGAGGGCCTTCCCATCCCCGTGAAGCGGCCATGCGCTATGACGTAATCACCTTCTGCAACGATGAGCTGGTTCTCATAGTGCAGCGTTTTCGGCACTGAGCGGACGAGATTGAACAGCCCTTCGCGACCTGGTGCGATGTGTGCGCTGTGCTGAATGTAGTTCGGTGACCAGAAGCGCTCTGCCGCCCCGTAGTCACGCTTGTTGAACAGCGTGTCGAAGGCTTCTAAAACGAGCGCTTTATTCTTGGATTCGATCGTCTCACTTGCCATTTTTGTTTTTGCCATCTGCCGACCCTCCTCATTCATCCGAGCGATTGCAGCTGACGCCAGCAAGGCGCCAGGCCGTTAAAGCTTCGAGCCGCCATCCACGGGGATGCTGGCTCCCGTGATCCAGCGGGCCGCGTCTGACGCCAGGAAAGCGACGACGTCCGCCACATCTTCCGGCTTGCCGATCCGTTTCAGGGCCTGCATCCCGAGCGCGGTGTCCCGGCCTGCCTCAGTCTTTGTGAAATTCGACATGTCAGTATCGATCACACCGGGCGCGACTGCATTGACGCGAATACCTTGCGGCCCAAGAATGCCAGCCCAGTTCTTGACCAAAGTTTCTAGTGCTCCTTTGGTCGAGGAGTAGGCCAGCAGCGAAGGGTTCTCCACGCCGGGCTTGCCGACTACGGCGTTGGCCCCGATCGAAGAGATCACGATGATGTTCGAGCCATCACTTAGAATGGGCAGCAGTTGCTGCACCAGGAAGAACGGGCTTCGGACGTTTGTCGCAAAGAGGTTGTCAAAATCCTCTACCGTATAATCCGCGAGGCGTGCGGCCTTGCTGATTCCGGCGTTGAGCACGAGTACATCCAATCGCTCGCTGACGATCGTTCGAACCTCCTTCGCCAGCAGCATTGCCCCTTCCGGAGTTCCCAAGTCGGCCCTGATGGCGTTCGCGCGTCCGCCTTTGGAAAGGATGCCTGCCACGAGAGATTCCGCATCCTGCGCGGAACGACCGTAGTGCACAAGGACATGCGCACCGGCGTCAGCGAGCGCGGATGCAGTGGCCCGCCCAATTCCGCGTGATGCGCCTGTCACCAGCGCGATTTTGTCTTGAAGTGTAGTCATTCCATATACCCTGGCAATCCAAATATACGAACACGTTCGCTAGCGTCGTCCCAGCCCTTTCGCGACTCGCGGCTCAGAAAGCGACTTGTCTCGAGCAGCGAGGTGCCGTAGTCAAGGGAGGCTTAGCCAGCGATCATGCCTCCATCGACGGGGATGGAAGAACCTGTCATATACGACGCATTTTCCGAAGCAACAAAGGCGATCACGTGAGCGATCTCCTCCGACGTTGCCATACGCTTGAACGGTACCGTCGAGACTAGCGCCGCTTTATTTTTATCTGTGCTGGTGAAGCGCGTGAGCATCCCGGTGTCTGTAGTGCCGGGAGCGACTACGTTTACGCGAACTCCGGTCCCGGCAACTTCCAGTGCAGCGGATTTTGTCAGTCCCTCTATCGCATGTTTGCTGGCCACATATACGGACGCTCCGGCAGCCCCAATGCTTCCATAGGCCGACGAGACATTGACGATGCTCCCGCTCCCCTGTGCCAGCATCACCCTCAATTCGTGCTTCATGCTGAGCAGTGTACCTAGGACGTTTGTGTCGAAGGTGGCGGCGTATGTTTCTGCAGTCTGCTCCGTCACCGGGCCGGGTGTGCCCTCAGTTCCAGCATCGTTGACCGCGATATCCAGACGTCCGAAACGCTTGACCGTTTGATCCACGAGGTTGCGCACGTCCTCATCCTTGCGGACATCAGTACGGACAAAAATGGCCTCTGCTCCGAGCCCTTGAAGCTCGGCAACCAAAGCCTGTCCTTCTTTGTCTCGACGGCCAGACACAACAATTCGTTTCCCTTCTTGCGCAAAGATGGTTGCGGCCGCGCGACCGATCCCCGTCAACGCGCCCGTAATCAAAACTACTTGGTTTGACATAAACCCTCCTTTTAGTTGAGGTGGCGGTCGTGGACGCAGATTCTGACCTTTCGTGCTAATCGCATTCTTTGCCGATCCAGTCGCGTATGTAGGGGCAGCAGTTGAGGAGCTTGACCCCTTGTGCTTCACACGACCCGAGGAACCGAACAACCTCAACATCGACCAAGTCCACTTCCTCCAAGTCCAATGCGACCTTCGATCCGCTCTTCTTGATCTGGGTCTTTAGTTCCTCCAAATGTTCCGCCTGCACTCGCCCAATCAGTCGAATCGTCGTGCTGTACTGGTCAGCGTACTTCTCAATTTTCAGCATCATGCTCAACTGTCGAACGATTCACGCCTAACTGATGGCAATCCCCGCGCCACTCGTAATCAATTGAGTCGTTGGTGCTTAACTTTTGATATAAGGCTGTAATTTCAGCTTTCGCCGAAAATTCAGCATGAAGCCATCCAGCTGAGCTTGGCTTGTGATCCTGATTTAGAATTATTGATATTGGTTCTGACGCTCCGGCGGACTGAGTGAACATGAGTGAGTTGGCCCAAGATTCGGAAAGCCACGAACTGAGCGATGCTCTCGAAAAGCTTGGCCAGGAGGCTGCCCGGCTGCAGACCCTCATCGACACGGTTCCGTCTTTCTTGTGGACGAGCTTCCCTGATGGATCCAAAGAATTTCTGAACCGACGTTGGTACGAATACACCGGCCTGACCCTGGAACAGGGGAAAGGTTGGGGTTGG
>Ga0210390_10004029_pt1 | contig 12510 bp, 6 predicted proteins | sample IncBWH11OmetaG_FD_161050 | JGI IMG/M metagenome (GOLD analysis project Ga0210390, IMG submission 161050) | Forest soil microbial communities from Barre Woods Harvard Forest LTER site, Petersham, Massachusetts, United States - Inc-BW-H-11-O ...
CGCGTTGGGTGGCGTTGGTTTCGGTCCCGGTGGACTGGCGGGTGGATCCAACACTCACAACTACAGTCTGGCGGGCGGAGTCACCAAGACGATCAGCACCAGCCTTCTGGCGGATTTCCGCTTTGGGTATTTCAAATACAACCCGAACACCTTTAAGCCCGACGCGGGCACCACGCCCATGACTGGGTTCGGCATTCCTAACGCGAATCTCACTGGTCCCGAAGCTGCGTTTACCTCAGGTCTCGGCGGATTCCTGCTTAATCAGACCGTCTCCAGTTCGTCAGCAAATACCGGCGCGTTCAGCAATCCGACCGTGAGTTGGGGCGATGGTTTGGGAGTAGGCCGCTGCAACTGCCCGCTCTTGGAAAGTGAGCAGCAATTCCAGTGGGTAACTAACTGGACGAAAATCAAGGGCAATCACATATTCAAGTTCGGCGCCGACGTGCGCTATGCCATGAACCTGCGAGTGCCCAGCGATGCGAACCGCGCCGGGGATTACACCTTCGACTACCGAACGACCTCCAACGGCGGGGCTGGTGGGCTTGACTGGGCCACTTTCCTCTTAGGCGATGTTACGCAGATGAGCCGATATGTGAGTCCCACGGTCAGTGCCGCCGAACGCCAGCATCGCATGTTCTATTACGGCCAGGATACTTGGCGAGCCACATCGAAGCTTACGCTGAATTACGGGTTGCGTTGGGAAGTGTACTTTCCGGAATACGTGAACGGCAGAGGCAATGGCGGCTTCGCGAATCTTGTTCAAGGCTTAGATCGAGTGGCGGGATACGGCCCCTTCGGCTTGAACGGAAACATCAATAACGATTGGCATTATTTTGCGCCGCGGGTTGGTATTGCTTATCAACTGACGGAGAAAACTGTTCTCCGCATGGGCTATGGCCGTAGTTACGACATGGGCGTCTTCGGCTCGAACTTCGGGCACACAGTGACCCAGACGCTGCCCGTCCTGGCTGCTCAGTTGGCACAGAATTCATCGCCAAACCTGACGGCATTTACCCTTGCGCAGGGACCGCCCGTATTCAACTTCCCGGCTATACCCGCAAACGGGACGCTTCCTGTCGCAGGGCCAAACTGCTATCAGAGTGCGTTTTTCGTAAACGGAGCCAATACCCAATTGTGTGTGCAGCCCCACATCCGGCCCACGTTCCAGCGCCTACCCGAACTGGATGCGTGGAACGCAACCGTGGAACACCAGATCACGAAAACAACCACCTTGCAGGTCGCCTACATCGGCAATAAAGGCACGCACGTGTTCGCGGGAGATGGACCGACCTACAACATAAACAACCCCGGTATCGGTCCGGGCACCACGTCGGCTACCGGGGCCTTTGTGCCGGTTACCCCGTCAGTCCAGCGTCGGCCGCTTTACAACAGGTTCAGTTATCCGGGGTACATCGATCCCACTACCGGCACGACTCTGATGTGCTGCTCCAACGATCAAAACAATTACCTCGGAAACGACGCTAGCAGCAACTACAACGCATTCCAAGTCGAGGTGGAGAAGCGCTTTTCTCACGGTTTTCAATTCCTTTCTCACTACACCTTTGCTCACGCCTACAAATACGACAGCACCTACTACGCGGACTCACCCGGGATTGCATATGGTCCCGACGACGAGGTTCGTAATCATGTCTGGGTGAACAATCTGGTTTATGAACTGCCGTTTGGAAAAGGTAAGCCTTTTGGAGCCGGCGCAGGTGGAGTGGAAAATGTGTTCATTGGCGGTTGGCAGATCACCGGCACAACGACGTGGGCAAGCGGCCTGCCTTGGACTCCGAGCTACGGCGAATGCGGCGGCGAGGAGGATGTGAACGTCTGCCGTCCGGACAAGGGAACCGGCTCATTCCACATCGGCGCAGGATCGTTTAACCCTGTCACCCATGAGGTGCCGTTCTTTACCCCTATCCCCGATATCAAAACGAATCCTGGTGGTGCATTCGCTGACCCCGGCCCAGGCAATCTGGGGAACATCGGGGTTTACAGCTACCGCGGCCCCCGCGCTTTCTTCAGCGACGCGTCGATCATGAAGAACTTCTTCTTAACTGAACGTTTCCGGCTGCAGTTCCGCATGGATGCCTTTAACGTGTTCAATCATCCAGTTCTCGGCTGGAACAACAACCAGGGAGGCACCGGAACGTGTATCGACTGCGCTGGCAACGGCCAGATCACGAACATCGAGGCGGATTCCTCTCCTGGCTCAGCAACGGGCATGCGACAACTTGAGTTCGCGTTGAAGTTAGTCTTCTAATGGGTGAACGAAGTCGACGTTCTAACGCATTTGGACGCTTGCCGTAGCTGCTTAAGGTTTCCGTAGCTCGTTGAGGTTTGTCATCCCGACCGGAGTGGAGGGACCTGCTGTCCTTAGCTTGACCCAGGCTGTTTCCAGTCCTAACATCAAACCGGATCATGCCGTTTACCCTCCGCCGTGACCTTCAGTTCTCTAAGCCGCTGTCATCCTCGAGCGAAGCGACGGATCCATGCATTGTGCCCTCAATTCAGCCGGATCCCTCGCTCCGCTCGAGACTGGTCGCATTTTTAATCCTGTGCACGAGCATCACAACGTTCGCGCAGACGTCTAAGGCAACCTCACCAATCGCCCAACCCGCAGTCAATTTCACTGATATCGCCGAAAAAGCCGGCCTGACGTTCACCAACGTCTTCGGTGGCCTCACAACTAAAAAGTACATCATCGAAACCACTGGCACCGGCGTCGCCATCTTCGATTACGACAACGACGGCTGGCCCGACATCTTCTTCGTAAACGGAACAACTCTAGAAGGGTTTTCAGAAGGCAAAGCCCCGACCAACCATCTCTACCACAACAACCACGACGGAACTTTCACCGATGTAACTGCGCAAGCAGGCCTGACAGCCACAGGCTGGGGCCAGGGTGTCTGCGTGGGCGATTACGACAATGACGGATGGGAAGACCTCTACGTCACCAGTTACGGCAAGAACCGCCTGTATCACAACCAGCGTGGGGTGTTCACTGAAGTCGCAGAGAAGGCAGGAGTCGCAGGATCAGGCAAAGCCTGGGGCTCAGGCTGCGCTTTCGTAGATTACGACCGCGACGGCCTTCTAGATTTAATCGTAGCGAACTACGTAGATTTCGATCTCTCCACCACGCCCGCACCCGGAGAGCGGACGTCCTGCATCTGGAAAGGCACGCCGGTAATGTGCGGCCCGCGAGGCCTGCCCGGCGCAAAAAACATTCTCTACCACAACCGCGGCAATGGCACGTTCGAAGACGTCACCACCAAAGCCCACATCGATAAGACCAATGCCCATTACGCGTTGGGCGTCTCCACCCTCGACTACGACGATGACGGATGGCCCGACATTTATGTAGCCTGCGACAGCACTCCAAGCATCCTCTATCACAACAATCGCGACGGCACCTTCACCGATGTAGCCGTAACCGCCGGCGCCGCCTTCAACGAGGACGGCCGCGAGCAAGCCGGCATGGGCACAACCATCGCCGACTACGACGGCGACGGCCGGCTCGACATCTTCAAAACCAACTTCTCCGATGACACCTCGACCCTTTACCATAACAACGGCGACGGCACCTTCACCGACGCAACCTTCGCCGCTGGCCTGGGCCTGCACACCAAGTATCTGGGCTGGGGCACAATGTTCTTCGACTTCGACAACGATGGATGGCCCGACCTGATCCTTGCCAACGGACACGTCTATCCCGAGGTCGACAAATATCACCTGGGCAGCAGCTACCAAGAACCTCGAATCCTGTATCACAACAATGGCAACGGCACCTTCACCGAAATCTCCGACTCGGCGGGTGCAGGCATCACAACGACCTCATCCTCCCGTGGCCTCGCCGTTGGCGATCTCTGGAACGATGGCCGCATTTCCGTAGTCGTAAGCAACATGAACGCCCAGCCCAGCCTGCTGGTGAATGAGGTCCGCTATCGCAATCACTGGATCGCATTCAAGACGGTAGGAACCACATCCAACGGCGATGGCATCGGCGCGCGGATCACGGTCAAAGTAGGCAAGCGAATCCTGATCGACGAAGTTCGCAGCGGATCAAGCTACATCTCCAACAACGACATGCGCGTCCACTTCGGCTTAGACGCCGCCACCAAAATCGATTCAGTCGCGGTCCGCTGGCCCAGCGGACGGCTGGAAACGTTCGAGGATCTATCAGTAGACACCATCCATGCCTTGAAAGAAGGCTCTGGGACCGCGGTAGGACCTGATCCTAGGAAGAAATGACACCCCCCACATTTCTCGACATTCCTCGATGTGCCGAGACGCAAAATACAGAAGAAGCAACGCTACGCTGTACGCATCGCCAACACCTTCCCATCGTAGACGTGTCGTGTTCCGACGTCCTACACCCGCGCACTTATTTCGGCGTTTTTTCCTTCGCATGATCGAATTGCACCGTGCGCACAATCCCCTCACCTTCCTTCACGTAGAGCAACTGATTGGGCTTGATGTCCTTCATCGTGTCCACTTGCCCGCTGGGCCAGTGAATTTCGAGCAAGTCTAGCTTTTCAGCTTTGCCCAGACCGAAATGGATGCGCAGATCATTCTGCGAAATGTAACTGCCGCCGCTGCGCACTTCATCGATCTGCTGATGAGGTTTGGCTTCATCCGGCGGGTGCGTGACGCACTTCACACGAGCCCCGATACCGCTGCGGTTCGACTTGGTTCCGATCGTCCGAATCTTGATCCAGTTGTGGTTTAAACGAGAATCGCAGCGCAAAAGCTGCGGCGGGCCGTTGATGGTATTAACCACGACGTCGATATCGCCGTCGTTGTCGAAATCGCCAAACGCGCAACCGCGCGACGCGCTGGGCGTGGAGATGCCGGCGCCGGCATTCAGGGAAACATCCTCAAAATGCCCGTTGCGCTGGTTGCGATACAGCAGCTTCCGCTGCGCATAGCCAGCCTCGGTCCGCAACTGTTCGACCTCGGGATAAACGTGGCCATTGCAAATCAAAATGTCAGGCCAGCCATCATTATCGAAATCGAAGAACCCGCAGCCCCAGCCCAGATACTGCGTGTGCATCCCCAATCCACCGGTGAATGTGGCATCATCAAACTCCGCCCCTCCGCGATTGTGGTAAAGCGACGGCGTATCCCCGGCGAAATTTGTCTTGACGATGTCAAGATTGCCGTCCAAGTCATAATCGCCCGCGGACACGCCCATTCCGGCTTGCGGCTTACCATCCGCGCTCAAAGCGCAGCCCGCTTCGATGGCGATGTCTTCGAATTTGCCGTTCTTCTTGTTCTGGTAAAGAGCGCTCGCAGTCGAATCGTTGGCTACATAAATGTCCGGCCACCCATCATTATCAAAATCAGCGACCAACACGCCGAGACCGTAGGTGCTGCTGACACGCGTGATTCCGGCAGCCTCGGAAACGTCCGTGAAGGTCCCATCCCCGTTGTTGTGATAAAGAACGTTCTTTCCCCCGTTCAAGCCGGGCGGACCGCAGGCGACCATCACACTTTTATAGAGACAGGGTCCGGACTCCGGCACCGGCGCCGTCGCGAGATCAAGGTCAATGTAGTTGGCCACGAAGAGATCGAGGTGGCCGTCGCGGTCGTAATCCACAAACGCGCAGCCTGTTCCCCAGCGAGTCTTCTTCCCGGCGACTCCGGCCTTCTCGCTTACGTCGGTAAAAGTTCCATCGCCGTTGTTGTGGTAGAGAACGTTCTTGCCGTAGTAGGTCACGAACAGATCTTCGAAGCCATCGTTGTCGTAATCTCCGATGCAAACGCCTTGCCCCCAACCGCTATGGCTCAGCCCAGCTTTGGCGGTCACGTCAGTAAATGTACCGTCGCGATTATTCTTGAATAGATGGGACGCCGGCTCGTGCCCCGCCGGAAAACCCTCCAGACGCCACCCGTTCACCAGAAAAATATCGAGCCAGCCGTCGTTGTCGTAATCGTAGAAAGCCACGCCACAACCAGTCGTCTCCAGCAGATATTTATTTTTGTGTTCGCCGCCGAAGATAGTTTCGATGTTCAACCCGGCCTCGCTGCCGACATTTACGAAGCTGATGCCTAAGTCGACATCCGGCTTGTCGTTCTTGTCCGGTGTGGAGGACAAAGCTTGCAAGCGAAGCGGACGAGCCAAAGACAGCACATTTTCCAGAGAAAGCACCAGCGCGGACCGGCTCAGCGATCGGAGGAAGTTGCGGCGTGAAAACACCAAAAGTAAGTACCTGTATGCCCTTAGCTCGTGCTAGAATTCGCCCTTAATTCTGTAGGACAACCGCCCGATTTGCAAGCGTCCATACCTCGACGGGTGAACAGCAACGGAGTTTCAAACGGCTTATTCCAGCACTAGCAGCGCTCTCCGCAGCCGGCGCCAACCATTCCGCCGTCTGCAAGCCGCGTTGCTGCTGGCTGTTCTTTCGATCTCCGCGTTTGCTGAGAATGCCAGTCTGTCGCTTTCGCGCCCAGTGCGCCCCTGGGAATTTCTGTCGGCCGTCGGAATGCAAGCCGGGTTGTTGGGCAATGAGGCTGGAAGGTTCGAAGCCTGGGTGTACCCGCTGAAAATCCTGCACGATTTCCATCTCGTATTTCATATCGAAGGCCGCGCACTCGCGGCGGAGTCCTTGGCGCGTACGGTCTTTGTACAGCCGGAAGCATGCACCATCCTTTATGCAGGCGACACGTTTCAAGTCCGCGAAACGTTTTTCGTGCCAGTACATGAACCCGGGGCTGTAATTCTGATCGAAGTCGAAACCGCGCACCCACTTGAGGTTGAGGCTGTGTTTCAACGCGATTTTCAAGTGGAATGGCCGGCCGCTCTGGGTGGAACCTATCTCAATTGGGATCCGAACCTTCACGCGTTTGCACTCGGAGAGGAACAGAAAAAAATTGCCGCATTGGTTGGATCGCCGACGGCTGCACTTTCCGGCGAAGAATATGCCACCAACTATTCTTCGTCATCGCAGAGCTCTTTCCTGCTGGGCTCGACTCAAAAAGGCAAGGACACAAAAATTGTCGTGATTGCTGCATCAGTGAATGGAGCCAAAGAAGCCGAGGACTCCTATCACCGGCTCTCCAGCACCTATCCCGAACTGCGGCGCACTTCCTCCGATTATTACAAACACTACCTGAATGAAACCGTGAACGTAGTGTTGCCCGACTCGCAATTGCAGCAAGCCTACGATTGGGCCCGCATCAGCATGATTCAGGGCATGGTCAACAATCCCTACCTGGGCACTGGCTTGATCGCGGGCTATCGAACCTCCGGCGATACTGCTCGACCGGGCTTTGCCTGGTTCTTTGGCCGTGACGCACTCTGGACTTCGTTTGCGCTCAATGCCGAGGGCGACTACGTCGACACCCGCACCGCACTAGATTTCCTTAGTCACTACCAGCGTGCTGACGGTAAAGTCCCGCACGAGATCTCGCAGTCCGCAACCTTCGTTCCCTGGTTCACCGACTATCCGTATCCCTATGCTTCGGTTGACGCCACTCCTTTATATATCGTGGCCACGGACGACTATGTTCGGAAGAGCGGCGACGTCGCTTTTGCCCGCGGCAAATGGGACAGCCTCTGGAAGGCCTACGAGTTTTTAAAATCCACTTATAGCCCGCAGGGACTGCCGCAAAACTTCGGCTTCGGCCACGGATGGATCGAGGGTGGTCCACTGTTGCCAGTGCAGACCGAGTTGTACCAAAGCGCGCTCGGCGCCGAGGCTCTGCGCGCTCTCTCAAACCTCGCTCATCTGACTGGCAAAGACGACTTGAGCCAGAAATTAGATGAGGAATTTGCTCGCCAGAAGAAATTGGTGGATCAAACATTCTGGTCGCCCGAGAAAAAACTCTACGCCTACGCGCTCGACCCCAACGGCCAACGCATGGAGGCAGCCAGCGTTTTAGCCACGGTTCCGCTCTGGTTCGGCATTCTCGACCCGAACAATGCGCAGCCGATGATTGACCAACTCGGCGGCGCAGATCACCAAACCGACTGGGGCATGCGAATCATCTCGTCACAGAATTCTCTGTACGATCCCGGCGGCTATCACTATGGTTCGGTCTGGCCGCTGTTCACGGGATGGGCGGCAGTCGGCGAATATCACTATCATCGTGCGCAACCCGCTTATTTGAACTTGCGCTCGAACGCGCTGCTGACCCTCGACGGAGCGCTGGGCCATGTCACCGAAGTTCTCTCCGGCGATTACTACCAGCCGCTCTCGACCAGTTCACCTCACCAGATATGGTCGGCAGCCATGGTGGTCAGCCCCTTGCTGCGGGGATTGCTCGGTTTGCAAACTGATGCCTACTCCCATCAACTCCGCTTTGCTCCCCACGTGCCGGCGGAGTGGAAATCCTTCGAGGCCCACAACGTTCATGTCGCTGACGCTATCGTCGATCTTAAGTACGACCGGACCGAAGACGGCATCAGGCTGGAGATTCGCCGTACAGGCTCCGGTGACTGCACCATGGAATTCTCGCCAGCCCTCAGCCCCCGCGCGGAAGTCTTGGGCGCGGAAATCAACGGACGTCCCGTTTCGCTGCGCGTCGAACGCAACAGCGAGGATCAACACTTGGTCTTGCGCTTTCCGGTTCACAGTGGAGCGAGTACCCTCCATATCCGCGTGCGCAACGATTTTGGCTACGACATTTCCTCGAATCTTCCCCCGCTGGGTAAACGCGGTCAGGGTTTGAGGGTTATTTCTGAGTCTTGGGGCCCGAAATACGAAAGCTTAACTGTGAACGTGTCAGGCGTCCCTGGCAAGCAATATGATCTCAGCCTGTGGAATTCATCACAGATCGCAAGTGTGGAAGGTGGCAAGCTCATCAGAGAAAAAAATGGGGAGCCGCGGATCCGGATCGAGCTGCCGGGAACCGATTCTTCTTCCTATGTCGATGGAAAAGTTCTCATCCATTTCCAGACCGGAAACAGCGGTCCGAAAACCAAGCCAAGGAACCGCTGAAGCCTAAGAAATGGCCGCGTCGCTTCCGCGGTTTTGCTAGCTCCAAGTCGCAAGGTGAGCTAGACTTTTACATTCGCCTAATCTCCGATTCATCCTCAAAGGAGGAGTCCTATGCTCCGCAAATCCACGGCTTTCGTTTTACTTACCGCCGCTTTTTGTTGCGCTCTTTACGGTCAAACCGTGCCCGTGGACTCTGAAGGGCACCAGTGGTGGCAGCACGCCGTGTTTTACGAAATCTATCCGCGCAGTTTCATGGACAGCAACGGCGACGGCATCGGAGATCTAAAGGGCATCGATTCCAAACTGGATTATTTGAAGAGCCTGGGCGTGGATGCCATCTGGATCACTCCGTGCTATCCCTCGCCGCAGGTCGATTTCGGCTATGACGTGTCCAATTACGAAGATATAGATCCCATGTACGGCACGCTCGCGGACTTTGATCATCTGGAGCAAGCGGCGAAACAACGTGGCATTCGTATCATCATGGATTTCGTAATGAACCACACTTCTGATCAGCACCCGTGGTTCATCGACTCTCGATCGTCGCGCACTGCCGCCAAGCGCGACTGGTACATGTGGCGCGATGGCAAAGGCCCGGGACTGCCTCCGAACAATTGGATCTCGGAATTCGGCGGATCGGCCTGGACGTTCGATGCGAAAACCGGCCAATTTTATTATCACTATTTCTATCCGCAGCAGCCCGATCTGAACTGGCACAATCCCACTGTTCACGACGCTATGTTTGACGTCACCCGCTGGTGGTACAAGCGTGGAGTGGCGGGCTTCCGCCTCGATGCCGTGGATACCCTGTTCGAAGACCCAGACCTCCGCGACAATCCCGTCCTTCCCGGGCTGAACAAATACGGCGATCCGAAGGAGCAGAATGTTTACAACACCAAGCTGCCAGAAGTACACGACGTTCTCCGCGACCTGCGCAAAGTTGCCAACGAATCTAACGCCGTGCTCATCGGCGAGACCTGGACCAAAGATGTGAATGAGCTCAAGCAATATTACGGCGATCACAGCAATGAATTGCAGATGCCAATGGACTTCATGTTCACCAAGGTCGATAAACTTTCGCCGCCGGAATTCCGCCGACAAATTGCGGCTGTCGACTCAGCCGGAGGTTGGCCGATATTTGTGCTCAGCAATCACGACATCGTGCGGTCGTACGTGCGTTACGGCGATGGCCAACACAATGACGCCATCGCCAAATTGATGGCGTCACTCTATTTGACTCTTCGCGGCACGCCCATCATGTACTACGGTGAAGAAATTGGAATGACAAACAACGACCCGGTCCGAAAAGAAGATGTGAAAGACCCAATCGGGCGCGTGGGCTGGCCGCAAGAAAAAGGACGCGACGGCGAGCGCACTCCCATGCAGTGGGATGACAGCGCCAACGCGGGATTTACTCGCGGTATGCCATGGCTACCCGTTCCCCCCAGCCACAAGACCGTCAATGTCGCCAGCGAACTCAAAGATCCCTCATCGATCCTTCAGGTCTACCGCAGCCTGCTCACGCTAAGGCATCAGAATCAAGCCCTGATGGAAGGTGACTACGTCGCTCTTAACGAGAACGACTCCAACGTTTTGTCCTATCTCCGGCGTTATAAGAATGAGGCCGTGCTGGTGGTGCTGAACATGTCCTCGCAGCCGCAAGAGGTGAGCTTCGATCTTGCGCCCCAGGGCTTCGGCGCAAAAAGTGGACGCACTTTGCTGACCTCGATGCCCCCGGGAACGAAAGAAAGTGCTTTGTCGCACTTATCGCTGGAACCTTTTTCCTTTTACGTTGCTGCGGTTTCAAAATGACCCTAAGAGTTCAGCTCGCCTACTCTTCTCCTCTGAACTGGTGAATTTTTCGGCGGTCGCGTTTAGAAGGTCTGCCCTGGGGCGCTGGACTGAAACTCATGCCCGCCCGGCGTTCTTGAGCGACCTTGAGTCGCACTTCACGGCTCAATTCGCTTTCGCGGTACAGCGTCTGAGCTACCGGCGCCGGGCCACGTACGTCGCTCAGAAGGAGGACTTCCACTTCAAAATCGCCACCCTCGGTCCTGATTTGAAGGAGGTCGCCAACGTGGACCTCGCGTGCAGGCTTGGCCGGCTGCTTGCTGCAGAGAATCCTTCCGAGTTCACAGGCTCGCGCAGCCAAGCTGCGCGTTTTAAAAAATCGGGCGGCCCACAGCCACTTGTCCATCCGAACGCCGGGCATGATTTATCTTAATAGCACGGATGCAAGAACGCCGTTTGGTCCTGCGAGTTTTCTAAACATGCCGGAACTCCCCGACATCGAGGCCTACATTCATGCGCTTGAGCCACGCGTCATGGCGCAACCGATTCAACAAATACGCTTGGCGAGCCCTTTCCTGCTTCGTACGGCAGAACCATCACTTACAAATCTGGAAGGCCGTATCGTGCGCGAACTGCGGCGAATCGGGAAGCGAATTGCGATCGGAGTAGAAGGCGATCTTTGGCTAGTGCTGCACTTGATGATTGCCGGCCGCCTGCACTGGCGAGCCCCAGGAGCCAAGCTCGCCGGACGCCAGAGTCTAGCGGCTCTCGATTTTTCCCACGGTTCTCTTGTGCTCACGGAAGCTGGCACAAAGCATCGTGCATCGCTACATGTCCTCGCTGGCGAGCAGGCATTGCAGTCCATCGATCCTGGCGGAATCGGCGTCCTGTCCAGCAATCTCAACTCGTTTCGAGACGCGCTGACCGCCGAAAACCGCACTCTCAAGCGGGCTCTCACCGATCCCCGCATCCTCAGCGGCATAGGCAACGCTTATTCGGACGAGATTTTGCACGCTGCCCAATTGTCTCCAATCGCGCTAACACAAAAACTTAAACCGGATGAGTGGCAACGATTGTTCGTTGCCACCCGCGACACTCTCACACTCTGGATGAACCGGCTGCGTACGGAAGCAGAAAGTGCCTTTCCAGAACAAGTCACCGCCTTTCGCAAAGGTATGGCGGTGCACGGACGCTACGGGGAACCGTGTCCCAGGTGCGGAGAAACGATTCAGCGGATTCGTTATGCTGACAACGAAACCAACTATTGCGCTCGCTGCCAAACCGGTGGCAAACTTCTGGCGGATCGCAGTCTGTCCCGGCTCTTGAAATCCGACTGGCCGCGCACACTGGATGAACTTGAGTCTCTAAAGCGTAGGTAGCAGTAGGTACAGCGCTGAAGTTTTAGAACTTGATGGAGCTTGTCGGGCTCGAACCGACGAGCTGATCGTAGCGAATTCTCTACCCTGTGCCAGAGGCAGCGACAGAGGCGTCGTTAGATCGTTAGCACAGATGCATCTATCGAACACACGGAGAAGCATTAATATTGTGTGTTGTAGATAATAAGAACGTAAATTGTGGTGGAGGCGGCGGGAGTCGAACCCGCGTCCGAAAATGTTACTGGTCAAGAGACTACATGCTTATTCACGTTCATGCCCCGGGCATTAGGCGTTTCCACCCTACCCAAGACGTTCGCGGCCGCCGCTCAGAACGGACAAGAAACGCCAGCCGCTAGCCTGAAGATCTCGCCCTCCCGGCCCAGACGTAGCCGGGAAGA
>Ga0210390_10004030_pt1 | contig 12506 bp, 10 predicted proteins | sample IncBWH11OmetaG_FD_161050 | JGI IMG/M metagenome (GOLD analysis project Ga0210390, IMG submission 161050) | Forest soil microbial communities from Barre Woods Harvard Forest LTER site, Petersham, Massachusetts, United States - Inc-BW-H-11-O ...
CCCTTTATGGTCATTAACAGAAAGAATGAATACGTGCCCCATATGGTGAACTTGAAAGCCTTCTCTAGTTGGTTGACAGGTTTGAATTTGAAACTCAGTATAAGTAATACAACGCTAATTATTGGCCCGAATATGAAAGGTTGCGTTACCAAGTATTCAATAGTGCTGTTGATGTCGAAGCCTTCCGGGGCGCGTTCAAAGACCTGGTACCTTATGGATGGAAAGTTGTTCTGGAACTGCCAGAGTAGGTGAGGGAACAAGCAACACAGCATAACTGCAACAATAGTATAGAAGTAAGGGCGCTTGAGTAGTTTGATATTTGAAAGAACAGTGAAGCCAATAACCAACACACCATGGTACTTGCTCAGTATTAGAAGCCCCGCATTCAAACCCAACAGCAATGCGTAGTAGAAGGTATCTTCTTCGGCAAAGCGCTGGTAGAGGTAGAAGAACATAACCGTGAAGAACAACAGCGGAGCATCTGGTACAGCAAGCATTCCACCTATCTGCATGAAGACACTCGAACTGATGATAACAAAGAACAACTTCAGGTCCTTTGGTTTGATGAGCTTCTCCAATACGAAGATGGTCACAGTGTTGAGCAAGGCAGGCAGCAACCTTACACCAAGCTCATTGTGGAACAACCAGTACCCGCACTTGATAAGGAAGGCAATCATGGGTGGATGATCGAAGTAGCCCCAGGCAAGGTTGGTAGAGTAGTTCCAGTAGTATGCCTCATCGGGAAGCAACTCGGTGAAGCGGGCTTGAATGAGCAGCAAGACGAACCACAAGGAGTAGAACAAAGGCCTAATGTAGTTCTTCTTCGCTTCCATTCTACTTCAATGAATAGACGTTGATGGTGCCTTGTTTCATTATCAGCTTATCGAGGTGGATGTGTATCATGCTATCGCTTTCCAACCTCCTCGAATCGGAGTACATGTAACGGGCGCCTTTGCTGATCATAGCTTTGAGGGTGTCGCCGGGGAGGTAGTCATTGGCGAAGCTCCAGCCCTTCTTGTGGAGGTAGTAGTAGTAGATGTAGGTCGACTCATCGTTACCAATCACACAAAGGGCATTATCAGGTACTGCATTGCGGAGCTCAGTCCTGTGGTTGTAGATATCCTCGTTGAAGCCCGGTTCAGCCGTGTTCCAGCGGTTATGGATCCTAAGGAACGCAGTAAGAGGAACCACACAAAGCGCAACCACTACGAACACCTTCAATGCCTTCACCTGCATGTTGAACAGGTTCCATGCACCGTACGATACAAGTATGAACAGCAAGGGTAAGAACGGGAACAGGTAGTAGTCATGGGTCTTGGCTATCATGTTCATCTCGAAGAGGAAGTAGAGCAGTACACATATCCCCCAACCGAGGAAGACCTTGAACAACGGACTCCTGTATGCCTTGTTGCGGATGAGGAACCAGAACCCCGCCAGGAAGAACGCGAACGAGCCATAGTTGATGAGCAGCTCGGGCAAGGTAGAGGTCAGGTTGGCTTGCATGATGTCGAGCAGGACAGGTACATCGCTCTTGGTAGCAGAGAGGATGCCATGTACTATGCCGTTGCCTTCCCAGCCTCCCACAGTGGTAGCGTACCACAAGGCAGGAGCAAGGAAGCAGACCGTGAAGCCTGCCAATGCAAGCAGTGCAGTCTTAGCTTGTATCGACTTGCGGTTGCTGACCAGGTACACCGCTATGGCTCCAAGGTACACCACGAAGGGTAGCTTAGCCAGCGTGGCAAGAGCAAGGAATACGGCTGAGAGCAGGAGCAGCGAGCCCTTCATCAGTGTTGCCCATTCAAAGAACAAGGCCATGCCCCATATACCCATACAGAGGGCGAAGTTGTCCGGCAGAGGGTTGAGGGTGTAGTAGTAGAACACCGGCGAGAACGTGAAGCACCATGCACCTATCAAGGCCATCCTCTCATTGCGGAACACCGCTGCCACCAGGCGGTACATGCCCCATATGCTGAAGAGCCCCGTAACGAAGCTCAGTATGCGGGTGATGATGATGTGGTTGCCAAAGAGCTTGTAGAAGCAGGCGTAGAGCCACTGCATCACCGGGAACTCCATGCGGAAGATACCATCACCGCTGCCACGGCTGTTGATACGCGGGTGGAGGATATTGAAGTCCTCATTGGCGAAGTTGTCAATGACCGTTTGGGTTTGTGTTTGGCGCCATACATGTATGCCAACCAGATCGGTGCTGAAGACGTGCCAGTGCATGAACATACTCAGCAGCGGAATAGCAACGAAGAGTATCAGCTTACCTCTACTTGTGGCTGCAATTACACGGGAGGTCAGCATTACTTGGTAAGGTTTTTTTACCTGCTATAGTTCGGAGCCTCGCTGGTAATAAATATATCGTGCGGATGGCTTTCGGTAACGCCAGCGTGAGTAATGCGAATGAACCTTGCCTTTTGCAGTTCACTAATATCTTTAGCGCCGCAATAACCCATACCTGCACGTAATCCGCCAGTAATTTGGTAAATTACTTCTGCCATGCTACCCTTATAAGGTACACGGCCCGTGATACCTTCCGGAACCAGTTTCTTAATATCGTCTTCTGCATCCTGGAAATACCTGTCCTTCGAACCATGCTGCATAGCCTCTAACGAGCCCATACCGCGGTACGATTTAAACCTTCTGCCTTCAAATATGATGGTTTCGCCCGGAGACTCTTCCACACCTGCGAACAGCGAACCCGCCATAACAGTGCTTGCACCGGCTGCAATAGCCTTAACAATATCACCCGTGTAACGAATACCGCCATCGGCAATAACCGGAATGCCCGTGCCCTTTAAGGCTTTAGCCACTTCATATACTGCCGTAAGCTGAGGTACGCCAATACCTGCAATAATACGTGTAGTGCATATAGAACCCGGACCTATGCCAACCTTAACCGCATCGGCACCCGCTTTAGCAAGTGCAAGGGCAGCATCGGCTGTGGCAATATTGCCCGCTATAATTTGTACATGAGGGAATTTCTTCTTTAACGCCTTTACTTCTTCCAGCACCCGTTTCGAATGGCCATGAGCCGTATCTACCACAATAGCATCTACATCGGCAGTAACCAGGGCCATAGCACGGTCGTACATATCGGCGGTAACGCCAATAGCAGCAGCCACGCGCAAGCGCCCGTACTCATCTTTGCAGGCGTTAGGGTGAAGGTGAATCTTCTGAATATCTTTATAGGTAATAAGGCCTACCAAATGCCCGCCGCCATCAACTACAGGTAGTTTTTCAATTTTATATTTCTGTAATATCTGTTCAGCTTTGGTCAGGTCGGTTCCTTTTTTAGCGGTAATAATATGGTCCTTGGTCATAACCTCGCTAATGCGGCGGTTCACATTTCTTTCAAACCTAAGGTCGCGGTTGGTAACAATACCCACCAGCCTGTGCTTGTCGGCCACAACCGGTATCCCGCCAATCTTGTATTCCTTCATCAGCGCCAGCGCATCCTTAACCTTGGCATCCTGTTTCAGGGTAACGGGGTCCTGTATCATGCCACTTTCGTAGCGCTTTACACGCCTCACCTGCTCAGCCTGCTGGGCAATGGTCATGTTTTTATGCAACACACCTATACCGCCTTGTCCGGCAATTGCAATAGCCATTTTGTATTCGGTTACCGTATCCATGGCAGCCGATAGAATGGGGGTGTTTACTTTTATGGTCTTGGTAAAGTGCGAGGTAATGTCGGTTTCCCTTGGTAAAACCTCTGAGTATGCAGGCAGCAGTAATACGTCATCGTATGTTAGCCCTTCTCCTGCAAATTTTTCTGTGTCTTGTTTCACGATAAAACTTTTGCAAATATAAACAATTCCTTACACCTCAGCCTTTTGACTAAAAAGAACCAAATACTTACCACGGAGACACTGAGAACACTAAGATTCACTGAGGTAATTGCCACAGATTTCACAGATTTTTCACTTTTCATTTTTAGTTTTTCACTTCTTATTGCCTCACGTGCCGTTACATATCCCACTCTTGAGGGGGCAGCCTGTAAGGCGGGGGAGGATTCAGTTTTCATTTTACCACAGATTTTCACAGATTCTATATTCTTGACTAACGACTTACCACTAACGACTAATGACTTTTTTTTGTCGAAAATTGTCGTAAACTGTCGCCTTCCCATACAATTTTTTTTTCTATCGTTTTCATAGGGTTTCTTCCTCATTGCCAGCACCTTTTGGCTCTTTATTGTTGTTGGCGATCATATTTTCTATCATTTTCTTTTGTTCCTCATTAGAATATTTTTATGAACATATTCCCCTTAATAGCTTGCTAAGATTTTTAGCTTTTTTATTCCCTTTTAGTTGGCATTCCCATACTAGCAATACTTTCCAGTTAAGCCTCTTTAGTGCTCTTTTGTTTTTATTGTCGTTAATAATATTTCTGTTTAATTTGCCTTCCCACCATTTTGTTCTGGTTTTTGGCAGTGCAAAGTATTTGCATTTTTTGTGTCCATGCCAAAAACATCCATTTATAAAAATGACTGTTTTATATTTTGGTAAAACTATATCGGGCTTGCCGGGTAGTTTATTATCATGAAGCTTATATCTGTAGCCATTAGCAAAAAGAAATTTACGCACTAAGATCTCAGGTTTTGTATCCTTCGATTTAATTTGACTCATATTATAACTGCGAATTGTTTTGCTGTGTACATCTGTCATAAAACAAAGGTAATAAGGAATGATGTATTCTTATTCTCTATGAGTAAGCAATTTTGTAACGGCACGTGAGGTGAAAAGTAAATTTAATAGGTAGCTGACACCAATTAAACTAAAAGTTAATAGTGAAGAGTTAAAAGTGAGAAGAGGGAAGCGGAATAGATACTTCTCCGTCAGCCGACGGATCAGTATGACAAAAATCTGTGAATCTGTGGCTAAAACTAATCGCTGACCACTGATTTCGGCAACATTTGTAAAAAGGGCATAGCCTTGGTATAATCAAGCTTATCGTAAAACATGCCCAGCTTGTTTAGGTTATTATAATACTGGGTAATGTTGTTGTAATAGTTCAGCTCGGTTTGTAAAAACCAGGCCTTAGGGCCAAGCTTTTCGGCAATAAACCATTTTTCGAGCAGGCGTGCAGCACGGCCGTTACCATCTTCAAAAGGGTGTATGTTTACAAATACAATATGTATGAACGAGGCATAATAAAACACCTGTGCACAGGTAAGCTTTTGCTTTTTTAATTGTTCAATGTCTTTCCAAAGCAAGGCCATAAGCCCGGTTACATTATCTACATGAGCGGCTTCATACTGGACGCGCCCGGTTTTATGTTCCATAACCACCATATTAACCTTGCGGTAAGCGCCTTGTTTGCTTTTAGGCAGCAAATGCGCTGCAAGCATGGCATGGGCTTTTAAAAAATTGGCTTGGGTAAGTTTACTTTTTTGTGCAAACAGGTAGGTTTTATAAAGGTCGTCGGGCTTTTGAACCAGGTTGGCTTGATATTTAATACCCAGCATTCTGTGCTTAACAAAGCTATCCAGTTCCATTTTCTCACCCTCAATACGCGATGATGCAATAGCCGATACCGAAGTGTAAAAGCTGAATGTCTTGTTAGATATTTCAGCATCCTTCAGGGCATTGAACTTCTGCTGCAAACCTTTAGGCACTTGCTTCAGGTATTCTTTAAGTAATAGAGTAGGTATTATTTGTAATTGCATGTTAGGACAAAGATAAAGAAAGTTAAAAGCTAAAAGTGAATAGTGAAAAGTGAGCCGCCTGCGCGTAAAGCTACGGCGAGCTGAAGGAAGCGGGCCAGGTTAGATAGGCTTTTTTGCAGGATTCCGTTTGGTGCTCCAAAAATATAAGAGGTATAAAGTCTGGCCCGATACCCTGTATAATAGAATAGTTTGTTCAGTAATAACAGCTTCTCTCACATCTCCTTTTCCGGCATGCCGAAATGATAACGGAAAATGACTTATGTGCGTAATTACCTCATTGGTCTTTGCAATAAAATTACCCACCTCACGCTGCGTCCATTTTTGTTGCAGGTAAGTTAAAACAGCTTCAAAACTTTTTTCTGATTCCGGTGTCCAGATTATTTCTTTAACCACCGGCTATATTTTTTCATGACTTCAGCATGAGGTCTTCCTAAGCCTTTTTCACTCTGAGCAATGCCACGCTCAACACTTTTCCTAACCTCATCGGGCATAATGTCCCATAGGGTCAGAGATTCTTCGGCAAATGTCTTCACCACCGATAATACAGCCTTTTTCTTTTTCTCGGTCAAAAGTCCCAGGTAGTGAATTATTTCCTTATCCATTGCAGTGCTTGTGGATGCCATAAAGATGTATTTTACTTATAAAACAAAGTTACGCATTTTTGTTTATATAACAAATTCCGAAAAGAGTGAATAGTGAAAAACTATGCGAAGGCATCCCTATGGGAAAAGTTAAAAGTAGGAAGCGGAATAGATACTTCTCCGCCAGTTGTCGGATCAGTATGACAATAATCTGTGAATCTGTGGCAGCCTTTGCATAGCTATGGGAAAAGAGGGGGAGAAAGAGTAAGCGGAAAAATTCGTATATTTGCTTAAGGATGAATTGGAAGAAACACATATCATCAGACCCAAAAATATGCCACGGCCGTGCCTGTATTAAAGGCACGCGTGTAATGGTTTCTGTTATACTCGATAACCTTGCCGAAGGCATGGAGCCTAAAGAAATAATAAAAAGCTACCCCTCGCTTCACCTTATAGATATTAAGGCTGCCATAGCATATCAAGCTAATTAATAAAATTACTCACCCTGCCCTCTCTACAATAGAGAGACTGTAATATGCAGTGTATATTATAGCAATCCTATTTTACACCACGGGTTTAAACCCGTGGCTATAAATATTAAACCCCGCTGGGGTTTTCCAAGGCTGTTTATACCAACCTCCCATAAAGGGAGGAACCGACAGGCGGCAGCAAAGTAGTATGCCGCAGAGCAGAATACTACGGTCATAGACTTTTTAGCATGATTGCCTTCGGCTGTCTTGATTTTTTGGTTCTTTTTCATCAAGGAAAAATGAACAAGAAAAAAGGTAATTGGCGCTTTTTGGATTATTGAAGATGATAAGATAAGACTACGATAGACCCTCAAAAGGGAGTGAAAAGTTAATAGTGAAAGTGAAAAGTGGGAAGCGGAATAGATACTTCTCCGCCAGTTGTCGGATCAGTATGACAATAATCTGTGAATCTGTGGCAGGCTTCGCGGTCAACTACACGTAAACGATATTAAAATCAATATCGAGTACATCCTTGATCTCTTCGCCCTTTTCTACCATCAGCTCATCGGTCTTTTTGCATTTCCACAGTATTTCAACCTGCTTGCCCTGGTCATTAAGTTCTTTAAGAGCCATAATTAGTTTAATAATTATTTTGCTGGTGGCGGTGTTAAAGTATAACCAGTTAAACTCTAATGTGGTTTTGCTGTTGGGTGCTTTTTTATAGTGGTCGAGGTAGTCAAAAACAGGTTTGTAAAAGTCGTTCACATTTTCGGGGTAGCTTTTACCCGATAACATAAACAAGCCCGTGGCGCCGTTAAAATTTATTGCCGGACATTCCCCCGATTCGGGTATAATTAAGGGTTCCATATCTATTGCAGGTTTATTTTAATTGAGAAGAATGTTTCGTTTTCGGGTGTTTCGGTAAACTCCCAGCTAAAGTTTTTAGAACTGTTGCGTGCAATTTCAAGCAGCCCCAGGCCTGAGTTTCCTTCGGGCGTAATGTCGGGTGTTACCAGGCGTTTTTTATAAAGCGCCACAATATCATCGGTGCTCATGGCCTTAATGGCCTCTAATGTTTTGCGCAGGGGCTCCTGTTCGTGCTTATCAATAAAGTTGCCGCTCTCTACCACAAAGCTGTCGCCCTCTTCGGCAATAGAAAATATGCCTGTTTTGTTCGCATCTAATGTTTTACCGTGCTTCGATATGTTTTGCAATACCTCTATAAGCGTTACCAGCCTGCGTTTTTCGTTGCTCGATACTTCTTTGCCGCTCACCAGGTTCTGCTCCAGCATCTCAATCATAGGCATAAGCGTCTCTTTCGAAAACTCTCCGCGGTACAGTATCAGCACATCTTTTTTTACCAGTGTTTTATAAAACTCTATTTCGCGTTTCAGGTACAGGCTTATTTTGGGTACGTGTATGGCCTCGGTATTATTCAGTATTTCAAGGGCTATAAAAAATTCCGATACGTTGCTTTCTACCGAGCTGAAGTTGAACCGCAGCGGTAAGCCCGATTTGCGTGCCATATCTATCAGGCCCAGCCCCGCGCCACCCTTGCTCGAAAAACCATCGCTGCTCAGTACTTCGTCATGCAGCTTTTTAAGTTCTTCGGCCCCCAACGAATTAATATAGGCTATCTTTTTGCGCAGGTCCTCTACATATTTCTCCTGCACTAAATTACAACTCGACAGCACCACGCCGCCATCCCATGCATTTATCTGAAAATAATCTTTGTGATTGGTCACCTTAGCTTCCTTCTCTCGGTGCCTTATGGTGTTTTGAAAACACTCTGCAATTAAAAACGAGGTCTTGTTCTTCAGCTTGCCCATATTGGTCGAATGCACCATATAAAACTCGCTCAGGTCAATAAACTTATCGGTAATGCTATCGTTAATAAGCCCCAGGTATGCCAGGCATATTTTTTCGTCTCTTAAATATTCATACAGCTTATACATGGTTATGGTTTAATCGAGAATGTTAAAGGTAGCTTTTTTTATAATATGCTGTTTTACAGCCGGTATAAAGTTTATAAAGTATAAAGTTTGTAAAGTAAATGGCACTCAAATACTTTTCACTTTCTTTTGGGCGTTCCCCTCCTGAGGTCGGGTCGGGCTATCTGCTATAACTCCTCTCCGCCAGCTGGCGGATGCGGGGTTTCCGCTACTATCCCTAACGCAACTCCGCCCTTCACTTTTAGCTTTTCACTCTTTTCCGCCTCACGTGCCGTTACATTACTAATTATTAATTGCTAATTACTAATTAAGAGAAGCGCTTGTTCTTCACTCATAATTCATAACTCATAACTATATCTTCACGCTAAGTAGTAAAATGTCATCCTGCTGATTCATATTCCTCTTCCACTCATTCACAGTATTCTCGGCCAACAACTGACCTTGCTGCATATCCACGTTATATAAGCTCTGCACAAGCTCATTAAACCTTGCCTTACCAAATTTCTCATCACTTGCATTCAGCTGGTCAAATATTCCGTCGGTAGTTAATACCAAGAGTATTCCCTTCTTTACTTCAAATACTTCCGATTTAAATTGCCTGGTAGGCTCCACCTCACCAATCATCGATAATCCGCCTATTGATTTAGGAGTTGCTTTTAGCGTGGTAATTTTTTGCCCATCAATAATAAAGCCGTTGTTCTTTGCACCTGCAAATTTTGCCGTTCCTTTTTTATGGTCTATAACCACCAGCGATATATCCATTCCATCCTGCGAATACTCATCGCCTTTTTGCTGGCGTAAGGTTTTAAATACATGTTCGTGCATCTGCGCTAATATTTCAGCCGGGTCGCTTACACGTTTCTCTATCACTATTTCATTCAAAAATGAATTAGCCAGCATACTCATAAATGCACCCGGTACACCATGCCCGGTGCAATCTACCACTGCCATATATGAGCAATCGCCTGTATGGTGGAACCAATAAAAATCACCACTTACAACATCCTTAGGCATAAAGCAGACAAAATAATCGGCCATGTATTTCCGTATCTCCCCGGCAGAGGGTAGGAGTGAGTACTGTATTTTTTGTGCGTAGTTAATGCTATCCATTACTTTTTTACGGCTCTTGGTAACCTCTTCCTTCTGGCGCGTAATAATATCGTAAGCCTTTTTCTTTTGCCTATACCCTCTGAAAATAAAGAACACCAGCGCCAGCACTAATGCAAAGCCCGCAAGTAATGCATTGCGAATTATTACCTGTTTTTTACGCTGCTGTTCGGCTACGGCATCTTTCTTATCCTGATCGGCTTTTTCGGCGGCCTGCTTTTGTGCAAACTCGTAATTCATTTCGGCCTGCACGCTTTTTTTTGTGTTGGTCTCATTTATCAAACTATCGCGGTACACAATAAACTTCCGGTAGTCAACCAACTCAGCAGCATGGTTACCTGTAGCGCTGTCCATTACTGCCAGGCCCTGGTAGGCTTCCTTTATAAGCGGTTTCTGTCCCACAATTTTTGAAAGCACTAAAGCCGAATCGAGATACTTTTTTGCAAGCGGGTAATTCTTCATATCGTTATATATGTCACCTATACCCAGGTACGAGTAAGATAGAAAGTACCTGTCGCCCGTTACCTTGTTTATAGCAAGTGAGTTAACATAACAGTCCATCGATTTCTTAAACAACGAATCTCTATGTTCTACCGAAGACTTCGGCATAAGAGCCTGTGCGCGGTATATATCGCCAATGTTTATCAGGTTAAGGGCAATGCCATCCTGGTCACCGGTCTCCCTGTATATCGCCAGCGATTTTAATCCATATTCCAAGGCTTTATCGTGGTTACCGTGGCCGTCATAGATGGCGCCAATATTGGCATAGTTAAGTGCCACGCCTGCCTTGTTACCCATCTCTATATCTATATTCAGTGCTTCCACATCATAATCTAATGCCTTCGAAAAATTACCCAGGTCGTCGTATATTAAACCAATATTACCGAGGTCGGTGGCAATGCCATCCCTATTATTTATTTTGCGGTATATGGCCAGTGAGTTAAGGTCGAACTCCAGTGCCTTAGGGAAATCGCCCTGGTTATAATAAATGTTGCCAATGTTTATGTAATTATCCGCCATACCAACTGTGTCGTGTAACTTTTCGTGTATAGCCAATGCTTTGTTGTGGTACTCTAATGCTTTCGAATAGTCACCCTGGTAATCATACATAATGCCAATATTGCTGAGGTTAGTGGCAATAAATTTTTTATCGCCCAGTTCATCTGCAATTGATAGGGCCTGTAAATGATAATTTAATGCTTTAGTATAATCTCCCTTGTCTTTACGAATGTTGGCCTGGTTTATTAATGCCTCGGCAAAACCTTTCCTGTATCCCAGTTTGTCTGCCAGTTCCTGTGCCGTAGTTGCACAATCGAACGAAGAGTCATAGGCTGTAGCAATTTCTAATTTGGCACTGAGTGCATTCAGGGTGTTTACTTTGGCAGTATCATCGTGTTGCATTTTTAAAACCCTGCGCAATGAATCAATAACGCGGGTCTGGGAAGATAATAGCGGAGAGTTAAGAATGAAGAATGAAAAATAGAGTACGACTCTTATAAGTCGAACTCGATTCTTCACTATTAGTTCTTCGTTCTTCATTATATTTTAACTCCCATTACTAAAATGTCATCCTGTTGTTGCATATTGGCTTTCCAGGTGTTTACAATATCCTCGGCCAGTAATTGCGCCTGCTCCGTGCTTGTATTGCTGGCAGACATTACCAGGTCATTGAACCTTGCTTTCCCAAATTTTTCATCTTGTGCATTTAACTGGTCAAATATTCCATCGGTAGATAATACCAGTAGCATTCCTTTCTTGACCTCAAAAGCTTCCGACTTGAATTGCCTTGTGGGTTCAATCTCGCCAATCAGAGATAATCCACCGATAGACTTTGCTGTTGCTTTTAGTGTGATTATATTTTGTCCATCTATTATAAAAGCATTGTTCTTTGCACCTGCAAACTTGGCTGTACCTCTTTTATGATCGATAACCACCAGCGATATATCCATTCCATCCTGAGAATACTCATCGCCTTTCTCCTGGTGCAGTGTGCGGAACACCAGCTGGTGCATAAAAGAGAGTATCTCGGCAGGTTCGCTTATTTTCTTTTCTATCACCACTTCATTTAAGAATGAATGCGCCAACATCGACATACACGCACCCGGTACACCATGCCCCGTGCAGTCTACTACTGCTAAATACGAATGATCATCAGTATGATGAAACCAGTAAAAATCTCCACTTACAATATCCTTGGGCATAAAGCAGACAAAATAATCGCTCATGTATTTTTTTATCTCATCAGGAGAGGGTAGGATAGAGTATTGAATTTTTTGTGCATACTTAATACTGTCCATTACTTTTTTACGGCTCTTTTCTACCTCTTCTTTTTGCTTGGCTATAATAATCCCGGCGCGGTGCTTTTGTCGGTAACTCCGGTAAATGAAAAATGCCATTGCAATAAGCAGTGTGAACCCTGCCAGCAATGAGTTACGTATAATGGCTTGTTTTTTTCTTTGCTGTTCTGCCACAGCATCTTTCTTATCCTGTTCGGCTTTTTCGGCGGCCTGTTTCTGGTCAAACTCATAATTCATTTCAGCCTGAACTGTTTTCTTGGTGTTGGCTTCATTAATGAGGCTATCAGAATAAACAATGCCCATTTTATAATCAGCTACCTGCTGAGTAATATTGTGGGTGGCGCTGTCGAGCAATACCATGTGGTTATATACATCACGGGTTATTTCTTTTTCGCCAATGTTTTTTGAAAGTAACAGGGCCGAAT
>Ga0210390_10004031_pt1 | contig 12505 bp, 9 predicted proteins | sample IncBWH11OmetaG_FD_161050 | JGI IMG/M metagenome (GOLD analysis project Ga0210390, IMG submission 161050) | Forest soil microbial communities from Barre Woods Harvard Forest LTER site, Petersham, Massachusetts, United States - Inc-BW-H-11-O ...
CCCTTCCTGACAAACGCTGGATCAACCGGTCAAATTCAGTGGGCCGACTAGTTACTAGCGACTAGGGCAGGGGCGGGGAATTCGTCGGTGGCCCGATCGACGGTATGCAGTTGTACGACGGTGCCGGTGCGTGTTGCACTGTGGTGCGTTTTGCACATGAGACCAAAGATTTCGACGATCTGCGCGGCACACTCGTCCGCTTCCTGATTCGACATTTTGCGCACTGATGCGGCCACGGCGTCCTCGCCGCGCAACGGCGCGACTCCACAGAGACTGCGCATCACTTGGCTATACGACTCGCGCACTTCGGTCGGGATTTCATCGGCCGGCAGTGACGCAAGATATCTACGGTAGGCGCACACCAAACGCTGCTTGATCGGTGTCGATCGGACTAATTCCAGAGTGGCAAAGTGGAAACATTCCCAAGCAGTGATCATAAAGCCCCACGGTAAATAAAGACGTAAACCTAAAGTGGTTTCGAGGCTGCCACCTCCCGCCGAGTCTTGTTAAATCAAGACTCTGCGACTGGAATATACAAGACAATCACTGAAACGCAACGCGGATTTTGTCGAAGTTTTGAATTGCGTCAATACGAAGTTTGAAAGGCAATTCACGGGCGTTTTCTAGAAACGCAATGACATATTAAGTCTATCTTATTGAATTAGATTGTTTTTATGTTGAAACACCGGAGGCATCCGCTGATTCTGCGGGTGAATGGGCCGAATGATCGGCGCCGATGAGCATGTAGACGCCGGGCACCACGAACAGGGTGAACAGCGTGCCGATGGCGAGACCCGTCGAGATAACCAGGCCGATTGCGTATCGCGACGCAGCGCCTGCGCCGCTCGCGAACACCAGCGGCACGACACCCAATACCATGGCCGCCGTCGTCATCAGAATGGGCCGAAGGCGCACGGAAGCTGCAGCGACGATAGCCGCGGCTTTGCTTTTGCCGCTGTGTTGCTGTTCATTCGCGACTTCCACGATCAGGATGCCGTGCTTGCTGATCAGTCCGATGAGCGTCACCAGGCCTACCTGCGTGTAAATGTTCAACGTGGCGCCGTGAATGCCGAGGGCGATGAAGATCATCGCGCCCGCGATCGACAGCGGCACGGAGATGAGAATCACCAAGGGATCGCGAAAGCTCTCGAACAGCGCCGCCAGTGCCAGGAAGACGATGATGATGGCAAAGCCAAAGGTCGCCATTACGCCGCCGGACTCGGCCAGGTACTGGCGCAACTGACCGCCGTAGTCGACCGAGTAGCCTTGTGGCAAGGTGCGGGCGGCCAAGTCCCTTAGATAGTTCAACGCTTCCGCCTGCGATACACCCGGGGCGGGCACGCCCGACAACGTGGCGGCGTTCAACTGCTGGAAGTGATTGAGCGTTTCGGGCACTGTTTCGCGCCGGATGCTGGCAATCGTCGAGAGCGGAACCGGAATGTTGTTGATGGTGGCGATGGGATAGTCGAGCAGCTGATCCGAGTTCAGACGCGAGATGCGCTCGACCTGCGGAATGACTTTGTAGGATCGCGTCTGCATGCTGAAGTAGTTGACGTAACCGCCGCCCAACAGACTGCCGAGCGAAGCGCCGACTTGGCTCATGGTCAAGCCCAGTTGCGCCGTCTTGTCGCGATCGATTTCGATCACCGACTGCGGCGCGTCAATCTTCAAGTCGGTGTCGATGAACATAAACGTGCCGCTTTTTACGACGGTATCGAGAAAGGCGCGCGACACGTCATTGAGCCGCGCTGCGGGCTCGGTCGTCTTGATGGCGAACTGGACCGGCAAGCCGAATGCGCCGGGCAGGGAGGGTTGTTGAAAAACCGCGAACCGCTGAGCGGGCAATTTGTTGAGCTTTTGCTGCAAGATATTTTGGATCTCGGTCGCTCCGAGCTTGCGCTGGTCGCGCGGAACCAGCGGCACACCGATGATCGATTGACCGGGCGAATCGATCTGGAACACCGACACCACGCCGTCCATCGACCTGACCACGTTATAGACCTGATCACCGTAAAGGATCTTGCGCTGCAGGGTTGCATCGGGCGCGTAGGTTGGCTGAGCGAGCACGAAACCTTGATCCTCTTGCGGCGCGAGTTCGCTGCGCGCACTGCGATACAAGAGAAAAATGCTGACCATGATGACGACAACGAACAGCGCGGTGACCGGCGTATAGCGCAGGCTGCGTTCGAGGCGGCGCTGGTAGCCGCTGCGGATCCGCTCGAACCGTGTGTCGATGAACTTGATGATGCGAGATTCCCAATTGTCCCGGTCCGCGCGCTGCGCGTGCAGCAGGCGGGAGCACATCATCGGCGAAAGCGTCAAAGCGATAATCGCGGAAACCGTCACGGCGCCCGCCAGGGTGAAGGCAAATTCCGTAAACAGCGCGCCGGTCAGGCCGCCTTGAAATCCGATCGGAATATAGACGGCCAACAGCACCACGGTCATGGCGACAATGGGGCTGGCCAGCTCGCGCGCCGCCTGCATCGCCGCGGCCACGGGCGGCGTTCCATCCTCCAAGTGCCGATTCACATTCTCGACCACGATGATGGCATCGTCGACCACCAGTCCAATGGCCAGCACCAGCGCCAGCAGCGTGAGCAAGTTGATGGAAAATCCGAGCGCCAGCATGATGGCGAGCGTGCCCACCAGGGAGAGCGGAATGGCGACCACGGGAATCAGCACCGAGCGGGGCGATCCCAAGAATGCGAAAATGACGCACATCACGATGATCAGCGCTTCCACCAGCGTTACGGCCACTTCGTGAATGGAGGCATTCACAAACTTGGTCGAATCGTAGGCAATGTCGACTTCCAAGCCCTGCGGTAATTGCGCTTTGATGTCGGGCAATACCGCCCTGACACCCTGAATGACGGTCAGAAGATTTGCGGTCGTGGCGATTTGGATACCGACGAACACCCCGTTCTTGCCGTCAAAACGCACCTTGGCTTCGTAGCTGTCGGCGCCCAGTGTTACTTCGGCCACATCGCTCAGGCGGATGTTGCTGCCGTTGATTTGCTTGACGATCAGATTCTGGAATTCTTCCAAGGAATGCAGATTGCTGGTGGAGGTCAGGGTCACCTGCACCATTTCGCCCTTGGTGTTGCCAACCGCGGATATATAGTCGTTATTCCCCAGCGCCGCGTAGATGTCGGTCGCGGTCATACCGTAAGAGGCAAGCTTCTTCGGATCCAACCAGGCGCGCAGCGAAAAGGTTTGGTTGCCGATCAGTTCGGCCGTCTGCACGCCCGCGACCGCCTGCAATTGCGGAACGACAACGCGCGTCAAATAGTCGGTGATTTGGTTCGAGGCGAGTGCCTCGCTGCGAAAGCCGATGTACATCGCATCGGTGGTCTGTCCAACTTTGACGGTGATCGTCGGTTGCAGCGCGCCGCTCGGCAGCACGTTCAAGATCGAATTGACCTTGATGTTGATCTCGCCCGCCGCTTTGGAGGTGTCGTAATTCTGGCGCAGATTGACCGTGATCGTGCTGACGCCGCTTTGGCTCACCGAAGTCATGTAGTCGATGCCGTTCGCCTGAGCGACGGCGGCCTCGATCGGCGTGGTGATGAAGCCGGCGATGGATTCCGGGTCGGCGCCCGGATACGCGGTTGAAATGGTGACGATACCGTTTTCAGTCTTCGGGTAGGCGAGCACCTGAAGAGAGGTAAAGGATCTCAAGCCCAGCACCAGAATGGCGAGACTCACGACGGACGCCAACACCGGGCGCCGGATGAATATGTCGGTAAAGCTCACGTGACGCTCAAAGTCCTATTCGTTGGGCGGATTTGGGTTGGGGTTGTTGGTGGGCACCAAATCGTTGTTGATGGCGACCCCTACGCCGTTGCGCAATTTCATTTGGCCCGCGCTCACCACGATCTCGCCCGCCTTCACGCCGCTCAAGACCGCGACCTGATCGCCGCGCGTCGCGCCCAACTTCACGAAGCGCTGCTGCACCGTCAAGCGCGGATGGCCTTGCTCATCGACGCCGTTTTTCTCCACCACAAACACCGTGTCGCCGAACGGGTTATAAGTCACGACCGTCTGCGGCAAGGTAATTTGCTCGTTGTTCTCGCCATACTGGATGCGTACGTTGGCGAACATGCCGGGCACCAGGCGCCGGTCCGGATTGTGCAAGGTGGCGCGCACCTGGACATTGCGGCTGCTTTGATCGACCTTGGAGTTAATCGCCTCGATGGCCCCGCCAAATGTCTGCTGCGGGTACGTGTCGACCGTCGCCGCCACCGGTTGTCCGATTTTCATTTGCGCCAGCGCCTGCTGCGGCACATAGAAGTCCACCAAGATCGGATCGAGCGCCTGCAGAGTCACGACAGTGGTGCCGGCATTTAGATATTGACCGATGTCGACCTGTCGAATGCCCAAACGCCCCGCAAAGGGAGCTTTAACGATTTTTTCATCGATCAGGGCTTGCTGCGCGGCCACTTGGGCGCGCGCCGACTTCAAGGTCGAGACGTCCGTATCGATATTGGCCTGGCTCACTGCCTGCGCCGCGAATTGCTCTAAATCGCGCCGGTAGGTCTGATCGGCGAGTTCGGCCGTCGCTTGCAGCTGTTGCAGCTTGGCGTAGTCGTCGTTCGGCTTGAGGCGCAGCAACACCTTGCCCAAGGGCACTTCATTGCCGGAATCGAAGGTTATTTCATCGACCACACCCGACGCCTGCGCGGACAGGTCCGCCCCACGCACCGCCCGCAACGTGCCGGTCGATTGAATGAAGGGCCGCCATGGCGAAGTGGTCGCCTCGATGGTGGAAACAGTTTGCGGCGCCGCCGCTGCCGCGGCCATATTTTTTTTGAATATGCCGCCGCCATAACGCTGCCAACCGAAGATTCCGCTCAGTATCAGTACGACCGCGATCAACATGATCACGATGGGCTTGATCATCGCCTTGGGCTGGGCGGTATCCATTGAACTCACAGGGGCTCCTTGCGTGCTTCAGTCGTGTTGGCGGCGACATCGTTGCGATTCCACCAGCCGCCGCCCAGTGCCTGAAATAGCGCGGCCGTGTCGGCGTAGCGCTGTGCCTTGGCTTTGACGAGTGCGACGGCGGCAGTCTGATAAGTCTGTTCAGCGCTCAACACTTGCAGGTAATTGGCGGCGCCGCTCTTGTACTGGACCTGGACTAAAGCCAGGCTCTGCGCCGCGGTCTGCTCCGCGAGCAACTGGGCTTCCAGCGCCTCGGCGTCGCCTTTGAGCGCATACAGGGTGTCGGACACATTTTGAAAAGCCGTGATGACCGTGGCGCGATAGTTGGCGGCTGCTTGCTGTGCTGCTGCCACGGCGGCGCGCCGTTGATGTACCAATTGCCCACCCTTGAAGAGGGGTTGGGTCGCGGACGCCGCCAGGTTCCAGATCACCGAAGCGGGGGAGAACACGTTCGAAAAACTGGTCGCCTCACCGCCATAGCTGCCGGACAAGGTTATCTGCGGCAGCATGTTCGCCGTCGCCACCCCAATTTGGGCGGTGGTCTGATGCAGCAGCGCGGAGTATTCGCGCACGTCGGGCCTCTGCTCGACGAACTTCGAGGGCACGCTCAAGGGCAGCTCAACGGGCAACGTCAGCGTATCGAGTGTGAATTCGGGGCCGGCGTAGTCCGCCGGCAGCGCGCCGGCGTAAGTGGCGAGCAGGTTTCTTTGCTGCGCGAGTTGGGTGCGCAGGACGGGCAGGGTGGCGAGCGTGCTCTGCAAAACAGCTTGCTGCTGCAGGATGTCGGCGCGCGACGCACCGCCGGCGTTGAAGCGGCGTTGGGTAATATCCAGCTGCTTGCGCTGAGAATCAGCGATGTCCTGGGTCGCGGCGAGTTGCGCCCGCAACGAGGCTTCCGTGATCGCGGCGGTGACCAAATTGGCGGTGAGGCTCAAGTATGCGGCCTCGAGCGCGTAGCGCTCGTACTCAGCCTGCGCGCCAAGCGATTCGACCTGGCGCCGGATGCCGCCGAATGCATCCAGCGTATAGGAGACGTTAAGCGTGGCGCTGTTGAGGGTATAGATAACCGAGGGCACCTGAGGCAGACCCAGTGCCGCACCCGGCTCCTTTTGCCGTTGCACACCGGCCGCCGCCGACAGGCTGGGAAGGTAGCTGCCGCGCTCCGCGGCGAGTGTTTCATTGGCCTGCCGCAACGCGGCCGTCGCCGCCTGCAGCGTCGGGCTGTTCGCGAGCGCGCGTTCGATCAAGGCGTTGAGCGCGGGGGATTGAAACAACGTCCACCACTGACCCTGGATGTCCAGCCCTTGCACAAAGTGCTGCGCCGTCGTCTGGGCCGGCGCCTCATCGGGCGCGGCGCTTGCGCCGAGCTGCGCGGGAATCTCGCCCGGCGGCGTGAACCCCTCGGTTCGGGGCGCCTCAGGTGTTTTGAAATTGGGGCCGACGGTGCAGGCCGCGAGAAAACCGGCCAGCGCCATGCCACATCCCCTGTAAGGCCGGCGAATCATTTACGTGGCGTCGCGCCGAGCAAAAAAATATCGATCACATGCGCAACGTGCGATTTGGAATCGAGCCGGGCCAGCGCGGCCTCGCCGCCGAACAGCAGAGTTTCGTGCAGCTCCGCGCAAATCATTTGCAGAAACAGGGTGGCCGCCCGATCCGGATCGGCGAGCACCAGTTCCCCGCGGGCAACTTGCGCCCGAAGATAGCCGGCAACCACAGTGTCGACGCAGCGTTGATTGTTCTCGCGCATTTTTGCCGCGAGTTCCGGAAACCGGTGGGCCTCGGTCGCGACGATGCGAAATAACGCCGCCGCATCCGGGTCGCGCGCACGGCCGGTGATCGTTTCCGCGATGAGGGCGAGGGCCGCACGGGGTTCGAGCCGGTGCAAATCTGCGGTTGCCAGAACCGTCGACATCCGATCGACCAGTCTGCTGATCACAGCCCCCAACAAATCCGCCTTATTCTTGAAGCGCTCGTAGATGGTCCGGGTTGATACCCCAGCCTCGGCCGCCACTTTGTCGATGCTGGCCAGGCCATAGCCTTCCCGTAGGAACACTCGGGTCGCCGCATTAATGAGCGCCGCCGTACGCGCGTTTTCGGTCCCTCGACGAGGCCTTCCGCGCTTGCGAAGTTCTGCTTGTGGAACCTGGGCGTCAATCATCATGAGAAAATGACACGTGTCGTTTTTAATTGCAAGGCCGATATTTGCGGATTATATATTCACTTGATAAAATATATTATATTAAATTGTTAGATCACAAATGAATAATTCCCCGTCCCAGTTCGAATTAATGGAGGCCAATCTCCAGAACCTGACCCAGCGTATGCAGGACCTACCGGTCACCGGAATCATGCTGTGTCGCCTATTGCTGCATATCGGTCGGGAAATGGCGGCGAGATTTGAACAGCAGATCAAGCCGTTCGGTTTGGCCGAGGCGGAGTTCCGCGTTCTAACGACGCTTTTCTCGCAACCCGACGGCGTTGCACACCCCAGCGACTTGTGCGTGCGGGCCTCGCAAAGTCCCGCGAATATGTCACGCATCAGCGACGCGCTGGTGGGCCGCGGTTTTATCACCCGCGTGTCGAGCGTTCATGATCGTCGGCGCATGGTGTTGCGCATCACGGAGGAGGGGGAGCACTTCGTGCGGCAACTGTTGCCGAAGATGCATGGGCCGCTGCGCCGGATGCTGAAGGATTTTCCGGAAGTAGAGCAACGCCAGTTGGTGGCGCAACTGAAAAAGCTCGGCGCCGAATTGGAGCAGCTGAGCACGCCGCACGCGGCCGAGGCGGCGCTATGAGGGCGCATCGCGGTGTGCTCGCCCTCTGCTGTGCGTTGCTTGCGGCTTGCGCCGGATTGCCGCCGAAGCACAAACCGGTGCAATTGTCCGAAGCGGCGCCGCTCGATGGACTCGGAACACCGGGCGGCGGCGATTGGCCGGCGAAGGAATGGTGGAAGCGCTACCAGGATCCGACCCTGGACCAACTGATTGATCTCGGGGGTGCCAACTCACCGAGCTTGTCGAGTGCGCACGCGCGCTATGATTCCGCGCGCCAATCGGTGCGTCTCGCCGCGGCGGAGTCCGGTGCACACTTGCAAGCCAACGCCGATGCGGACCGGCAGCGTCTCAGCGACAACGGCGTGTTTCCGCCGCAACTCCTTGGATTCACCTGGTACGACCAGTTCGACCTGGGATTGCAGGCCAGCTATACCTTCGATTGGTGGGGCAAGCAGCGCGACGCCGTGCAGGCGGCGATGGACCAGGCCCATGCCGCACTGGCGGATCGCAGCGCGGCCGCGCTGATGCTGGCCAGTTCCATTGCCGATACTTATTTTGGATGGCAAGCCGACCAAAATCGACTGCAGCTTGCCCGAGAGAAGGAGATCGCGGTCGAGTTGCAGGGTAAGGTGAGCGGCGCGCGGGTGCACGCGGACTTGGATTCGGCGGATGAGCTGAACAGCGCGGATCTCGCCCTGGCGGCTGCGCGCGAACAAATCGCGATGTTGGAAGGATCGGCGAAATTGCGCGTGGTGGTTTTGGCGGCGTTGGTGGGATGCCCGATCAGTGAACTGCCGCCCTTGTCGGCCAAGCCGCTACCGTCTTTCCCGGGGATCTTGCCGGACAATGTGAAAATCGACCTGATCGCGCGTCGCGCCGATATCACGGCAAGCCGCTGGCGCGTTGAGGCCGCGGAACAGAGCCTGGCCTCCGCGCGTGCCGATTTCTTTCCGGACATCAGCGTCAACGCGATGCTCGGTGTCTCCAGTATTGATATGGGCAAGTTGCTCGAGTACGGCAGCCGCGTGCCGCAGATCAGCGGGGCCATTCATCTGCCGATATTCGATGCGGGCAAGCTCAAGGCGCGCTACGGCGGTGCGCAAGCGGCAATCGACTCGGCAGTCTCCACCTATCAGGACACGGTTATCGGCGCCGCGCGCGACGTGGCCACGCAAGCCACGACCCGCGCGCAGATCGAAGCCCAGCGCACGCAGCGGGAGAAACAAGTCGATGCGGCGTTGCGCATGAAAAAGGCCGCCGCTGCCCGGGTCCGTCAGGGCTTGAGCGATTCGCGCAGCGAATTGATGGCGACCGAGTCTTGGATCGATCAGCGCGACGGCCTGCTGCAGCTGGATTCCGCGGCGCTCTCGGCCGACATCGCCCTGCAGCGGGCGCTGGGCGGCGGCTACGAGAGTCCGCAAAAGCTTGCAAGTTCCCCTCCCAACAAAACGGCACCATGAACGCAAATATCGAAGCATCGGCAACCAATCCTCCCAACGGCAAGCGGCGCAGGATTCTGCTGCTCATCGCGGTGATCTTCATCGTGATTGGTGCCTTGTGGGCTGCGTACTGGGAGCTGGTGCTGGCAAAGCGCGAGAAAACCGATGATGCGTACGTCAACGGCAACCGGGTCGTGATTTCGGCGCAGGTTTCCGGCACCGTCGTCGCCGTGTTGGCAGACGACACCCAGCTCGTCAACGCCGGACAAGTATTGGTAAAGCTCGATCCCATTGACGCGCAAACAGCCTTGAGCCGCGCGGCCAGTGCCCTCGGTTCGGCGGTGCGGCAGGTTCGTCAGCAAAAAGCCACGGCGGGGCAATTCGACTCGGAAATCGAATCGCGCAAGCTGGAACTTGCCCGTGCACAAACCGACCTGGCGAAACGCGAGCCGCTCGTGGCCGAACAGGCCATCGCCGGCGAAGAAGTGCGCCATGCGCAGGAAAGTGTGCAGTTGGCGCGCGCGGCGCTGGCCCAGGCCGAGCGCCAGTCACTGTCCGCGCATGCACTCGTCGATGGCACGCCGATCGAAAGCAATCCGACGGTTCTTCAGGCCAGGGACGCGTATCGCGACGCATGGATCGCGGCACAGCGCAATGCGGTTGTCGCGCCGGTGACCGGCTATGTCGCCGAGCGCAGCGTGCAACTGGGACAGCACATCCAGGCAGGCGAGGCGCTCATGACGGTGATTCCGCTTCACTCGCTCTGGGTCGACGCGAACTTCAAAGAAGTGCAGCTGCGAAACTTGCGCATCGGCCAGAAGACCGAGGTGCGCAGCGATCTATATGGCGGATCGTTTATTTTTCACGGCCACGTGCAGGGAATGTCGGCGGGGACCGGGGCCGCGTTTTCGCTGCTGCCGCCGCAAAATGCGTCGGGCAATTGGATCAAGGTGGTGCAGCGGGTACCGGTGCGAATTCTCATCGATGACAACGACCTGATCAAATCGCCGCTGCGCGTTGGGCTTTCCGCCACGGTGACGGTTGACACGACCTCGCGCGAAGGCCCGGTCTTGGCGACGCAGGCCGGCGATCAGCCGGTGGGCGATACGCAGGTGTACACATTGGATCTCGAGAAGGCCAATGCCGAAGCCGACGCCGTGGTGCGGCGAAATCTGAGCATCGAACACTAGCGTTGCCCATGGCTGATGCGGCGCAGCCGGCGATCCCCGGCGAATACCCACCCTTGCACGGCGGTAAGTTGTTCTTCCTGACCGTGGCGATCGCGACCGCCTCTTTCATGGAGATCCTTGACATGACCATCGTCAATGTCTCCGTGCCGTCGATTTCCGGCAGTCTCGGCGTGACGACATCCGAGGGGACCTGGGCGGTCAGTTCTTACATGCTGGCGGCCGCCATCATGCAGCCGCTGTCCGGCTGGATTGCCCGGCGCTTCGGTGAAGTCAGAACCTTTGTCACGTCGATTTTATTGTTCATGGTTTTTTCCGCCGTGTGCGGGCTCGCCACCACCCTGCCGATGTTGGTCGGGGCGCGCTTGGTTCAGGGTTTTGTGTCGGGCCCCATGATGTCGGTGGCACAAGCGATCCTGCTGCGCAATTATCCCATTGAGAAGCGCGGTATGGCGCTTGGGCTCTGGTCGATGGTCATCATGATCGCCCCGATTTTCGGCCCCATCATCGGCGGCTGGATCACGGATAATTTTTCCTGGCCGTGGCTGTTCTACATCAATCTGCCGGTGGGCGCCTTCTCGGCCATCGCGAGCTGGTCGATTCTGCGTCACCGCGAATCGAACATCGTAAAACTGCCCATCGATGTCGTGGGTCTTGCCTTGCTCGTAATCGGCGTCGGCAGCCTGCAATTCATGCTCGACAATGGCAACGAGAAAGATTGGTTCAACTCGCCGGTGATTTTGAGCGCGGCGGTGACGGCGGTAATTGCGATCGCTTTTCTCATTCCCTGGGAACTCACCGACAAGCACCCGGTGGTGGATCTGCACTTGTTCGCAAAGCGCAATTTTCGCGTCGGCACCTGCACTTTGGCCCTGGCGTTTTTTGCATTCTCGGGCGTCAATATCATCTTCCCGCTGTGGCTGCAGACGACGGTGGGCTACACCGCGACTTGGGCAGGATTGGCGGTTGCGCCGGTGGGAATTTTAGGTCTTTTCATCGCCCCGATCGTCGGCCGCAATATGATGCGGCTAAACCTGCGCCTCGCCGCAAGCTTCGCGTTCTGTATTTTCGGATTTTCGATCTTTTGGACCGCGACGCTGAACGATAGCGCCAGTTTTTTTCAATTCGCGACGCCGCGATTCCTGCAAGGCTTCGGCATGGCATTTTTCTTCCTGCCATTGAATCAAATTCTGATGTCCGGAGTGACCTCGAACGAGCTGGCGTCCGCTTCCGGGGTCAGTAACTTCACGCGTACGATGTCCGGTAGTTTCTCGACGGCGATCACGGTGTGGATCTGGAACCGGCGCAGCGACTACCATCATGCCGTGCTGACGGAGCACATCAATAATGCTTCCCAATCATGGTCTTCGTACCAAGCGCAGCTCGGCGCGCACCATATCGGCGGGCTCGGCGCGTCTGAGTTCGTGAATCAGGTCATCTCCAGCCAATCATCGACCTTGGGCGTCAATGACGTATTCAATTTGATGGGTGTAATTTTCTTGACGCTAATTCCCATCATCTGGCTCGCAAAGCCGCCATTCGGCGCACGCGCGGCAAGTTCGGCGCCGCGCGGCGCTAACCCGGCGCGCTGAATCGCCAAGGAATTACGTGTAGGATCACTGTCGTGACTTCACCTTATATTGTTGCCGTCGGCGGAACGCTTCGTCCCAATTCTTCGACCGAGTGGGCGATGCGCCATGTGCTGAACGCCTCGCAACGAATCGGCGCCCGCATCAAACTGATCAGCGGGCCGCTGCTGCAGTTGCCCCTCTATCAACCGGAAAATTCGGAGCGCGGCGAGGGCGCGCGCCTCTTGGTGGCCGAGCTGGCGCTGGCAGACGGCATCATCATCGGTTCGCCTGGATACCACGGCAGCATCTCGGGGCTGGTTAAAAATGCCCTGGACTATGCGGAAGACTTGCGCACCGATGTGCGGCCTTACTTCAGCGGACGGGCGGTTGGATGCATCGCCACGGCCGGCGGATGGCCTGGCGCCATCAATACCTTGAGCGCCTTGCGCGATATCGTGCACGCGCTGCGCGGCTGGCCGACGCCGCTCGGTGCGGCCATCAATTCGGCTGAAAGCGTGTTTGACGAGGAGGGAAAGTGCCTGGTACCGCGCGTGGGCCAAGTGCTCGACCTGATGGCTGAGGAAGTGATG
>Ga0210390_10004033_pt1 | contig 12502 bp, 9 predicted proteins | sample IncBWH11OmetaG_FD_161050 | JGI IMG/M metagenome (GOLD analysis project Ga0210390, IMG submission 161050) | Forest soil microbial communities from Barre Woods Harvard Forest LTER site, Petersham, Massachusetts, United States - Inc-BW-H-11-O ...
GTCCCAAGATTAACAATTGTTCATGTCGCTCCGACAGCGGGCTGAGGTATCTGAGCGCGCCCGCAGGCCGTCCGGCTGGGTTTGGTGCGCCCCCTAACCCTTGCAGCCAGGATGCACCGGAAAAAAGCTCGGAGTGTTCGGGAATGCGGGCGCCGGCTTCTCGCCCGCTATTGGGCCGCTATCTCCGCACCGGAGCCGGATCTCCTTTTTTTGCCGCGCGGGACCGGCAGGCGCTCCCTGGTTTGGCCCTCGCGGCGCCTATATCATTGGGGGAATGCTGCTCGGCCTGACCATACGCGAAATTGTCTTGATCGATCGGCTTGATTTGGCCTTTCGCCAGGGGCTGTGCGTGCTGACCGGCGAGACCGGGGCGGGGAAGTCGATCCTGCTCGACGCGCTCGGTCTGGCGGTGGGGCGGCGGGGCGAGGCCGGGCTGGTGCGCAAGGGCGCCGGCGAGGCGGCGGTCACCGCCGAATTCGCGGTCGGGCGCAATCACCCGGCCTTTGCGATGCTGCGCGAAGCCGGCCTTGACCATGATAGTGAAACGATCGTGCTGCGCCGGCTGCTGCGCGCCGACGGCCGCAGCCGCGCCTTTGTCAACGACGAGCCGGCCAGCATCGGCCTCCTGCGCCAGCTCGGCGACAGCCTGGTCGAGATCCAGGGTCAGTTCGAGCAGCGCGGCCTCTTGGACCCGACCAATCATCGCGCGATCCTCGACGCTTTCGCCGGGGACATGGCGGCAGCCGCGGCGATCAGCCAGGCCTGGGACAAGTGGCGTGCCGCGCGCCTGCGCCAAGCGGAGGCAGCGCGCCTCGCCGCCACCGGCCGCGACGAAGAGGATCTGCTGCGCCATCATCTGGCCGAGCTCGACGCGCTCGCACCCGAGGCCGGCGAAGACGACCGCCTCGCCGCTCGCCGGAGCCTGTTGCAGAACGCCGAGCGTTTGACCGAAACCTTGAACGAAGCCGCGGGCGAACTCGGCGGCGCAGCCGGCGCGCAGGCGGCGCTGGCGCGGGCAACACGGCGGCTGGAGCGGGCACGCGAGCGCGCTCAAGGCCTTCTCGACGAAGCCTTGGCCGCGGCCGAGCGCGCCGCCGCCGAGACCACTGAGGCGCTGGCCGTCCTCGAAGCCGTCGCCCGCAGCCTCGAGCTTGATCCTCGCGAGCTGGAGATGGTCGAGGAGCGCCTCTTCGCCCTGCGAGCCGTCGCACGCAAGCACCAGGTCGCGGTCGCCGATCTGCCGGCGCTGCGCGAGGCGCTGGCCGCGCGGATCGCCGCGATCGAAGCCGGGGTCGATGATGCCGAGGCACTTTCCCGCGCGGCTACGGCTGCTCGCAGCGAATTTGTCGGGGCCGCAAAACGGGTCTCGCGGGCACGTGCCGAGGCGGCCCAGCGGCTCGACGCCGAGGTCGCCGCCGAGCTGAAGCCGTTGCGGCTCGACAAGGCGCGGTTTCGCACGGTGCTGACCGAGCTTGCCGAACCCGATTGGGGCGAGCATGGCTGCGAGCGGGTGCATTTCGAGATCGCCACCATCCCCGGCGCACCGTTCGGGCCCCTCGCGCGCATCGCTTCGGGCGGCGAGCTGTCGCGCTTCATGCTGGCCTTGAAGCTGGTGCTGGCCGGCACGTCCTCGGTGCGGACCCTGATCTTCGACGAGGTCGACAGCGGCATCGGCGGCGCGGTCGCGGCCGCGGTCGGCGAACGCTTGCAGCGGCTCGGCACCAGCCTGCAGGTCCTCGTCGTAACTCACTCGCCGCAGGTCGCCGCCCGCGGCGCCCACCACTGGCGGGTCGCCAAGCGGCTCTCGGAACGCCAAACCGTCACCCTGGTCGAGGAGCTGGATCCGGATACGCGACAGGAGGAGATCGCCCGCATGCTGTCCGGCCGCATCGTGACCGCCGAGGCGCGAGCCGCCGCGGCGAGCCTGATCGCCGGAGGCCGGGCGTGAGCGCCTCGCGACGGCGCCAGGCCGAGCCCGATCCGAGCCCGGCCGAGGACCTGACAGAGGCCGAGGCGCGGGCCGAGCTGGCGGCATTGGCCGAGCAGATCCGGCGGCACGACCGGCTTTATTATGCCGACGCCGCCCCGGAAATTTCCGATGCCGATTACGACGCATTGCGGCAGCGCAACACCGCGATCGAGGCCCGCTTTCCAGCACTGGTCCGCGGCGACAGCCCGCAGCACCGGGTCGGGGCGGCGCCTGCCGCCGGCTTTGCCAAGGTCACCCATACCCGGCCGATGCTGTCGCTCGAAAACGCGTTCGAGGAAGCCGATGTGCGCGATTTCTTCGCCGGCATCCGCAATTTCTTCAGCCGTCCGGCCGACAGTGCTCTCGTCGCCGAGGATGCGATCGAGATTATGGCCGAACCCAAGATCGATGGACTTTCGCTCGGGCTACGCTACGAAAATGGCCGCCTGGTGCAGGCCGCCACGCGCGGCGACGGCATCACCGGGGAGGATGTCACCGCGAACATCCGTACCTTGCCCAGCGTGCCAGCGGCGCTGGCGGGGAACGGGTGGCCCGAGGTGATCGAGATCCGCGGCGAAGTCTATATGGAGCGCCCCGGCTTTTTTGCCCTGAACGAAGAGCGGACCGCCGCCGGCGAGCCCGCTTTCGCCAATCCGCGAAACGCCGCCGCCGGCTCCTTGCGCCAGCTCGATCCCGCGATCACCGCACGCCGGCCGCTCAAATTCTTCGCCTATGCCTGGGGCGAGGCGAGCGCCCCCTTCGCGCGCACTCACGCGGAAGCTCTGGCGCAATTCGGCAAATGGGGGCTGACCGTCAACGATCGCTCGCGCTTGTGCCGCGGCGTCGATCAGGTGCTGGCCTATTACCGCGACATCGCCGCCGATCGCGCGGCTCTGCCCTACGACATCGATGGCGTCGTCTACAAGGTCGACGATCTCGCCCTGCAAGAGCGGCTCGGCATGGTCAGCCGGGCGCCGCGCTGGGCGCTCGCCCACAAATTCCCGGCCCAGCAGGCGCAGACGGTGTTGCGCGACATCCTGATCTCGGTCGGGCGGCAGGGCGCCTTGACCCCGGTCGCGGCGCTCGAGCCGATCACCGTCGGCGGCGTCGTGGTGCAACGCGCCACCCTGCACAACGAGGACGAAATCGCCCGCAAGGACGTGCGCATCGGCGACACCGTCATCGTCCAGCGCGCCGGCGACGTGATCCCGCAGATCGTCGCGGTGGTCGCCGAGCGCCGGCCGCCGCAGGCGCAGCCCTACCAGTTTCCCGAGCACTGCCCGGTTTGCGGCAGTCTCGCGGTGCGCGAGCCCGGCATGGTCGCGCGGCGCTGCACCGGCGGGCTAATCTGTGCGGCGCAGGCGGTCGAGCGGCTCAAGCACTTCGTCGCCCGCGACGGCTTCGACATCGAGGGGCTCGGCGCCAAGCACATTCAGGCGTTCTGGGAGGACGGCCTGATCCGCCGGCCGGGCGACATCTTCCGGCTCGATCCGGCAATCATCGCCGTGCGCGAAGGCTGGGGTGCGGTCAGCGCCGGAAAGCTCGTCGCCGCGATCGACGAGCGCCGCCATATCGCGCTCGACCGCTTCATCAACGCGCTCGGCATCCCGCAGGTCGGCCAGGCGACGGCGCGGCTGCTCGCCCGGCATTACCGTTCGCTGGCACGTTGGCGCGCCGAGATGGAGGCGGCACAGGACCCGGCGGGCGAGGCGCGGGCCGGTCTCGTCGATATCCACGGCATCGGCGAGGACATGGCCGCCGACATCATCGGCTTTTTCGCCGAGCCGCATAATCGCGCGGTGCTCGACGATCTCGCAAGCGAGGTCACCGTCGCCGATTACGCGCCGCGGTCCGGGTCGACACGAGCGGGTGCTGCCTCGCCGCTCGCCGGCAAAACGATCGTCTTTACCGGCGCGCTCGAAGCCATGAGCCGGTCCGAGGCCAAGGCCCGCGCCGAGGCGCTCGGCGCCAATGTGACGAGCTCGGTGTCGGCCAAGACCGACTACGTCGTCGCCGGCGCCGACCCCGGCTCCAAGGCGACCAAGGCCGTGGCTCTCGGCGTCGCCGTGCTCGACGAGGCGGGGTGGCTGGCGCTCGCCAGCGAGGCCGGCACGGCAGGATGATAGCGGGCGGTGTTCCGCATCGACGCGCCAATCGACGAAAACCGCAGCGAGCCCGGCTTCGCGCCCTCGTCCGGGTCGCCGGGCTGGCGGCCGCTGCTATCCTGGTCGCCGATCCCGCTCGCCGCCGATCTGCCGGTCGAGGGTCGCCGCGAGCCGGCAATTCCGCTGGCCGCGCCGATGCCGGCCGGATCGCCGCCGCTTCCCGAACGCGAGCCGCCAGTCGCAGCGCAGTCGCCCCGGCACCCATTCGGGCCGATCGGTTCGCTGCTGCTGCATCTCCTGCCCCTGCTGCTGCTACTCGATTGGCCGATGCACCGGCCGCCCGAGATCGCGCCGATCCCGGTGCAGCTGGTCTTTGAGCCGCCTCCGCCGCCAACCCCTCGGCCAAGGCCGGCGCCCAAGCCGCAGCTGAAGCCGGAGAGGCGGCGGCCGGCCGGCCGGATCGCTTCCGAGGATATGGGCAGCCCGCGGACCCACGGGCGGGATCAGGCGCGCAGCAGGGCGCCCGTCGCCAACAACAAACCCGCGTCGAGCGCGGACTCTCCACTCGAAGCGACCCAGCAGACCGCTTTCTTTCCACCGCCGCCGCCATTGCCGACGCCGGCCGAATTGGCACTTCCGAAGCCTCTCGAACCCGACCAGTCGCTCGCCCCCAAACTGCCGCCGAAATCGTCGCCGGCGGCGCGCCAATCGCTCCGGCGGGCGCAGCATCTCAACCCGCGGCCGGGGCGGTTTCCGGGACCCGCCGCCACGCGCGACGAGTATCTCGCCTATCTCGCCTATCTCGCGCGCCAGCATATCGGGCTGTTGTCCCACTCGCTGGTCGACGGCCGGCGCGGCGAGACGATCATCAACGTGCTGGTGCTCGACAACGGCACGGTGGCGATGCTCAACGTCGAGCTGAGCTCGGGCTATCCCGACATCGATCAGCGGGTCGAGCAGATGATCCGCGCGGTCGGACGCTTCCCGCCCTTGCCGCAATGGTTTCAGGGGCCGAGCATGATGCTCGAGTTCCGGCTCGAATTTCCCGAGGCGCTCGACGATTGACCGAAACCCCGCTGGAGACTGATCCGACCGCCTATCGCAATCCAAAAAGCGCCCGACCGCTCGCCGGGCGAATCGCGCATCATTGGATGCCGCGCCGGCCGCGCCAACGCGGGATCTTGGCGTTTCTCGGCCCCGGGCTGATCACCGGCGCCTCGGATGACGATCCCAGCGGCATCGCCACCTATTCGCAGGTCGGCGCGCAGTTCGGCTACAGCATGGCCTGGGTCATGCTGTTTACGTGGCCGCTGATGACCGCGATCCAGGAGGTCAGCGCCCGCATCGGCCGGGTTACCGGCGACGGCATCGCCGGCAACATCCGCGAGCACTACCCGCGATGGCTGCTGCAAGTCATCGTGGCCCTGCTGCTCGGCGCCAACATCATCAATCTCGGCGCTGATCTCGGCGCCATGGGGGCGGCGCTGGGACTGCTGCTCGGCGGGCCGATCAAACTCTATGTCGTTGCTTTTGCCGTCGGCTGCGCGCTGCTCGAAATATTCGCCCGATACGAAAACTATGTGCACATTCTGAAATGGACGGCCGTGACCCTGTTCGCCTATGTCGCAGCTGCGCTGGCGGTCCATGTGCCGTGGGGCAAGGTGGCCTACAATACCCTGGTGCCGCACCTGATCTGGAGCACCGATTACCTCGTCGCCATCGTCGCGGTCCTCGGCACCACGATCACGCCCTACTGCTTTTTCTGGCAGTCCTCCGAGGAGGCCGAGGATGAGCGGATCGATCCCGCCGCGCACCCGCTGCGCGAGGCGCCCGGCGAAGCCCGCGCCCAGATCATCCGGATCCGCGCCGATACTTATCTCGGGATGGGATTTTCCAACCTGATCAGCCTGTTCATCATTATCACCACAGCGGCGACCTTGAACGCGCACGGGCTGACCAACATCCAAACCTCGGCACAGGCGGCCGAGGCGCTGCGGCCGATCGCCGGCGAGTTCGCGTTTGCCGTGTTCGCCGCCGGGATCATCGGCATCGGTCTGCTCGCCGTGCCGGTGCTGGCGGGCTCCGCCGCTTATGCGTTGGGCGAGGCATTCGGCTGGCCGACCGGGCTCAGCCGACTGCCGCGCGACGCTAAGGCGTTCTACGCGACGATCGCGGTTGCGACCTTGATCGGCATCTTCATCAATTTTGTCGGTCTCGATCCGATCAAGGCGCTGTTCTGGTCCGCGGTGCTGAACGGCGTCGTCGCGGTGCCGCTGATGATCGTGATCATGATCATGGCCCGGCAGCGCCGGATCATGGGGGCGTTCATCGTGCCGCGCTCGTTATGGGCGATGGGCTGGCTGTCGACCGGGGTGATGGCGGCCGCGGTAGCCGCGATGTTTGCGACCTGGTGAGGATCGAGGATCGGGCACGGCTTCCGGGCGGGGCCGGCCTCTGGCTCTGGCTCGACTAGCCGCCCGTCCTGGCCTTTGCCGCCGCGCCAGCCTATCATCGGCCCCCGGGTCCCCGTAGCTCAGCCGGATAGAGCAACAGTTTCCTAAACTGTGGGTCGCGTGTTCGAGTCACGCCGGGGACGCCAAAGCTGCGGTATTATGGCGCAAGCGCCACCACAACGAAATAGCCTACGGAGCGGTGCCCGACAAGCTGCAAGCCGATATCTTACACCTTGACGTGGTTCTCAGGCTCTATGGTGAGGAACCGCAGGACATACCGACCAGGGGTCGCACGCCGGTCCGCTCTCCTTCGCTGACTCTCCCCAATAGCCGCCAGTGCTATTGCCGAAACCGGAGACGGCAACTTGAGCATTTGACGCCGATGAGGAAAGTATTCTGGATACTCATGACGGTGCCTTTCTATCTCCATATTTAGCAGACAATACGTTGTCGCGCCAATGTGCGCTCGGGCGAGCACAAATACGCCGATTATGACAAACCCGAGCCCACTGAAGTCGCCATTGAGTGTGCCGACCCCACCCCAAATCCAGCCGCCGAGGCCAAGCTGATCACCGATCAGGCCGAGCCCTTCGATGCTGCCGATCAGTAGCGCGACCACCACGGATACCGCGGTGATGACCAGATTTGTAATAGAGCTTGCGGATCGGATTTGATGAACGCCCAGTTGTAAGCGCCGAGCGTTAGCACCCCGTCCGTGGTGTCGATCAGCGACATGCCCGCGGTAAACAGCGCCGGAAACACTATGATCGACCAGATCGATGTCCGGTGCACAGCCTGGGTGGCGGCGATGCCGAGCAGGGCCGCTTCTGTCGCGGTGTCAAAGCCGAGCCCGAACAGGCCAGGAATGCCGTGGCGAGCAGGACCGGCTTCTGGTGAAAAAGATAGAATGCCCAACCCCAGACGCCGAGATTGGCGAGGATCAGCAGCGAACACATTGCGATGAGCCGTCCGCGCAGGTCGGCGGAGCCCTCGTCGAAGCCTTGGGATGGTGCGTTGGACATAAAGGGTCCCGCAGATGACGGTCATCTGTCGCCGCGAGCCTGGAACGCTCCGGAGCTTGGGGCCGCCGAACCCAACAGCGCTCAGGTCAGGTAGGAATGGATGATTTCGATCAGCTCCTCGGCGGCATCGGCCTGACGCCGATCGGCATTGCCGTCAGCCGGCGACAGATACTCCCGCACGTGTTCTTCGAGCACTTCGGCCATCAGCCCGTTGATCGCGCCGCGCGCCGCGGTGATGCGCTGGAGCAGATCGGAGCAGCTCGCCTGCCCGGCAAGGCCGCGCTCGATCGCATCTACCTGTCCGCGCAGACGGCGCACCCGATTGACCAGACCCCGCTTGTCGCGCAGCGGATTTGGAACCTCGCCGTTCGTGCCGTTCATGATATTTCTCCGAGATCCGGCGATTTTGGTCATTGACACCGCCGCGCCCGAAGCATACCTCGCGGGGTATGTTCGGGGTTATCCTCGAATATGCGCGTGCAACGGCATTGGAACAATGGGACCTCGATCTAGCAAAGCTCCCGCGGAGCCTCCCAGTCGCCCTGTTGCGACCGGCTCCTCGGGCCACCCGCCCCGGGTGATCGAGCGGGGTCCCTCGGCCGGGCCGTTCCCGCGATTGCGGTGACCGTTCGCCGCTAGGGGCAGCCCCTTTCTCCGCCCGGGTCGGTTCGTCACCGCCTGGAAATGGAGGAATGGGACATGGCTGCCCTGGTAAGGCACAATGCAACGGCAGCGGCAACGCCGCCTGATTTCGACACCCCCGTCACTTTCGACGCCGCGGCCGACGCCGGCGAGATCGCGCGGCTCTACGACGCCCTCGATCGCGTGAGCGAGCGCCACAATCCGCGTACCGCGCGGCTGCTCGCCAGCGGCTGCCCCAAGATGGCGCAGAAATTGATGGAGGAGGCTGGCGAGGTCGCGCTCGAAGCGGTGCGGCACCGTTCCCGCGCCGTCATCCGCGAAAGCGCCGATCTCGTCTATCACTTGGTCGTGCTGTGGCGCGAATGCGGGATTGCTCCCGACGAGGTGTGGGCCGAGATGCGGCGCCGCGCCGAAATGCTCGGAATCGCCGAGAAATTGCCCAAGCCGTCCGCGCGCGCCGGCGAGTGAGGCCGGCCATGGCCTCCTCCAGCGAGTTCGCCGCTCCGCCGGGCGTCCCGGCCGTCCTCGACGAGGCGCAACCCGGCGACATAAAGGGAGCGTTTGGCACGATCCTCTGCGCCGATCTCGCGCCGCGCACGAACTGGGCTGCGCGGTTGCGCACCTTGCTGGCGATCGTCGGGCCGGGGCTCATCGTCATGGTCGGCGACAACGACGCCGGCGCCTTCAGCACCTATACCCAGGCCGGCCAGAATTACGGCACGACCCTATTGTGGACCCTGCTGCTGCTGATCCCGGTGCTTTACGTCAACCAGGAGATGGTGCTGCGCCTGGGTGCAGTAACCGGCGTCGGCCATGCCCGGCTGATCCTCGAACGCTTCGGCAAATTCTGGGGCGCCTTCAGCGTGATCGACCTGCTTGTGCTGAACGCGCTGACGATCGTGACCGAATTCATCGGCCTCGCCCTGGCGTTCGACTATCTGGGCGTATCCAAATTCTGGGGCGTCCCGGCCGCGGCGATCCTTCTGATGGCCGCCGCCGGCACCGGCAGCTTTCGGCGCTTTGAACGTTTCTCGCTGCTGCTGGTCGCCGGCAGCCTTCTGCTCGTCCCGGTATTCCTGATGGTCCATCCGCCGATCGGGGAGATCGCGCATGGATTCCTCCTGCCGCAACTGCCGGCGACGGGAAAGTTGAGCGACGTGGCGCTGCTGATTATCGCCATCGTCGGCACCACGGTCGCCCCCTGGCAGCTGTTCTTCCAGCAGAACTATGTGGTCGATAAGCGCATCACCCCGCGTTTCATTCCCTATGAGCGCATGGATCTGTGGATCGGCATCGGGCTGGTGATCGTCGGCGGCGTCGCGATGATGGCATTCTCGGCCGCCGTCTTTGCCGGCCGCCCCGAGTTCGGCAATTTTGCCGACGCCGGGGCCGTGGCCGCAGGCTTGGGAAAATATGTCGGGCATGCCGCGGGGGTCATGTTTGCGCTGGCGCTGATCGACGCCTGCGTCATTGGCGCCTCGGCAGTCTCGCTGGCCACCGCTTACGCGATCGGCGACGTGCTCTCCGTGCGCCACTCGCTGCACCGCAAGCCGGCCGAAGCCAAAGGATTCTACGCCGTCTATTGCGGCCTGATCGCGCTGTCGGCGGCATTGGTGCTGACGCCGGGCACCCCGCTCGGCCTGCTGACCAACGCGGTGCAGACCTTGGCCGGCGTATTGCTGCCGAGCGCCACCGTGTTCCTGCTGCTGTTGTGCAACGATGCGGCGGTGTTGGGCCCGTGGGTCAACGGCCGTGCGCTCAACCTGTTCACCGGCGCGGTCATCGCGGTCCTGGTCATGTTGTCGGTCATCCTGACTGCCTCGGTTCTCTACCCCGCAATGAGCGGTGGCGCGATCATCGCCATCCTCGCCGGCGGCAGCCTTGCCGCCGTCGCCATCTGGTTCGGCGCCGGCGCTTTTCCTCGGCGCGGCGAGCCGGCAGCGCGATGCGACGCCTCCATGCGCAACCGCTGGCGCATGCCGCCCGTGGCGAGCCTCGCGCCGAGACGGCTCTCCGCGCGCGAACGGATCTGGCTGGTGGTGCTGCGAGCCTACCTTTTGGTCGCCGCCGGGCTGGTGCTGGTGCGGATCGTCACCCTCCTCACCGGGGCCGGCAGCGGGTGAAGGGACCGTCGGACCGGCGCGATTTTCGGCGAGTTGCCGTCGAAACAAATGGCGCTTGGGGATTTGTCACTCGCTCGGCTGATTGCGGGCGGCGAGGCGGCGCGGCAGCAGCAGGAAATACCGGCCGCGCGCGTCCATCGCGCCGGCCCGATCGCCGGCGGCGCTGCCGGCGCCCCAATAGAGATCGCCACGCACCGGCCCTTTGATTGCACCGCCGGTATCTTGGGCCACGACTAGGCGGCGCAAGCGCTGGTCCGGCACGAACTGCTCCTCGGCTTCGAGCCAGATCGGGGCGCCGAGCGGGATATAGCCGCGATCGACGGCGAGGCTGCGTTCGGGGGTGAGCACCACGCGCTCGGCGCCGATCGGCCCGTCGCCTTTGATCTCGCGGAAAAACACATAGGACGGGTCTTCACGGCGCAAGGCGGCCCCGGCCTTCGGGTGCGCCCGCATCCACGCCCGGATCGAGGCCATCGTCAGCTTGTCGCGCGGGATCTGCCCGCGCTCGATCAGGAGCCGCCCGACCGGCACATAAGGCAGCCCGTTCTGACCGTCATAGCCTAGCCGGATGGCTCGCCCGTCATCGAGCCGGACCTGGCCGGAGCCCTGGATCTGCAGAAAGAACGCATCGATCGGATCGTCGACCCACAGGAGCGCCAGACCGCGGCCGGCGAGCGCGCCGTCCTCGATTTGAGCCCGGGTGTAGCGCGGGCCGGTGGCGAGATCGGGCGGCGGCCGGTAGATCGGGGTCTGATAGCGCCCATGCCGGCGCAAGGAGCCGTGGAGCCCGATTTCAAAATACCCGGTGAAGAGGCCCGTGACGCCACCGTAATCGGCAACCGCCACCGGGCTGAATTCGCTTGTGAAAAACTGGCGGGCCGCCGCCTCGTCGCCGGGCCGCACCAAAGCTGCACGGCGACAAGGCTGCCGCCAGTCGCCGACCAGCCCATAATCGACACCGACCTCGATCGGGCCGAACGGTACTGCGGCAGGTTCGCTCGAAAACCGGACGCAGGATTTGACAAAGGCCGCAAGCGCCGCGGCGACATCATCCTGCCCCCACCCGTCCAGCCGGTCGAAACCAACGGGCGTCAAGGTCAGCCGGGTCGGGCCGGCATCGCGCGCCAAGCCGGCCGCCAATGCCGCGATCGCGGCGACGGTCGCCACGCGCCAGCGCCGGCGGCGCCGGGCGTCAGCCGCCGCTGCCGGTGGCGACGAGGACCCAGTTCGGATCGGGGGATCGGGTATCGCGGGCAAAAGTCCAGTGGTCGGTCTTTTCGACCGGGTGCTCGGGATCGCCGTCGACGATGCTGCCGTCCATCGCGCGGGTCACATTGACCTGGTGCGACACCAGCTTGACCGTTACCCGCGCGGTTCGCCCGGAAACATCGGCATCGACGATCTCGGCATCGTCAAGCCGTAAATCTCGGGTCTCGAAGGTTTCCTTGGCGGCGGCGCGTTCGTCGATCGTAGCCGCAAAGGGTCGGTAGACCTCGTCGCTCAACAGCGGGCGCAACCCCGCCTTGTCGCCTTTGGCATAGGCGGCGACGATCATCTCAAAGGCGGAACGCGCCCCTTCTAAAAACTGCGAGGGATCAAAGCCGGGATCGGCGCGGCGGATCCGGCTCAGCCCCTCGGCCACCGTGTCGGCGGGCTTGCCGGAGGGGGTCGGGAGCGCCACGACCTTGTCAGGGTCCGCGGGCGTCGCCACCTTTTCGGGGCCGGGCTTGTCGGCGCCAGGCCTTTCGGCAGGCGGCGCCGCGCGCCGCGCGAACAACTCGCGTCGCCGCTCGTTCCCGGTGCGCCGCCCGAGAACGCTGCGCAGCCGCAGAATCAGGAAGGCGGCGATCATCGCGAACAGGATGATGTATTGATAATTGTCCATCGGCTGGAGCGCCTCGCCACCCTGCGGCCAGGGCCGGGAAATGGCCCTCGCATGCTGTCTGGTTCAGATGGGGGGCGAGCGCTGCCGCGACAAGCATGCCGGGTGCGCCGCGGGTGAAACGACGGCTGAGGCTGGCCCTCCTCGCATATCTGCTGATCGAGGGCTATGCGACCCTGGCGGTCGCCGGGTGGCTCGGGCCCGGACCAACCCTGTTGCTCCTCCTCATCGGCGCCGCGGCTGGTGGTGCGGTCTTGCGCACCGCGCAATTCTCGCTGCTGTCGCAGCCGCGCCGGGGTCTCGCCT
>Ga0210390_10004035_pt1 | contig 12500 bp, 10 predicted proteins | sample IncBWH11OmetaG_FD_161050 | JGI IMG/M metagenome (GOLD analysis project Ga0210390, IMG submission 161050) | Forest soil microbial communities from Barre Woods Harvard Forest LTER site, Petersham, Massachusetts, United States - Inc-BW-H-11-O ...
CCCGGCTAGTGCGAGCGGCAGTGTGAGCTCTTGGATAGCAAAGGGATGCTTGATGCCTTCCTCGGTCAGTGCCTGCACTATTTCATCGCGGACGCCGAGTTCGGCAAAGGTGGTTTCGGATGTGGTTCGGGTGGGTGTGATTAATGGGGTCATGCGTGAAACGCGATGCCTTTCGGTGTCGTATTCGGTTAGTCAATCGTTGCGGTCACGCGCGCACCAGTTGACTGTCGAATACGTTGCCGATTCGCGGGCCCTGCGCTCATGAGGCGGACCAACTGCGTGCACGCACATTGCACCGGTAGCGGCCGTAAGGATCTACTGCCAATACCTGCATTGATCATAGCTGGTAGGTCGTCGCGACCGGGGATCGCCGTCCGGTCAGCGCGGCGAAGCCGGGCGCAGCGGGTCGCCACGGACACCGCCACTGACACATAGAGTGTTGGTATGACTTCGCTTTCGGGCGCCGACGAGCGGTTCGATCCACCCTTGCACCGAGTGCCGGCGGACCATCCCGGCGTCAACGAGTTGTTCGCGGTGTTGGCCTACGGCGAGGTCGCGGCGTTCTACCGGCTCACCGACGAGGCGCGGATGGCGCCAAATCTGGCGGGACGGATCTCGATGGCGAGCATGGCGGCAGCCGAGATGGCGCACTATGAGCTGCTGCACGACGCCCTGGAGAGCCGCGGCGTCGACGTCGTGCCGACGATTTCGAAGTACGCCTCCGCGCTCGACAGCTACCACCGGCTGACCACGCCGAGCACCTGGCTGGAGGCGTTGGTCAAGACCTATGTGGGTGATTCGCTGGCCGCCGACTTCTATCTGCAGATCGCCGACGGGCTGCCCGACGAGGTCGCCGACGTGGTGCGCGCGACGATGGCGGAGACCGGACACTCCCAGTTCGTCATCGCCGAGGTGCGCGCGGCGGTGACCAAGAGCGGGCGACAGCGCAGCCGACTGGCGTTGTGGTCACGCCGCCTGCTCGGCGAAGCGATCACGCAGGCTCAGTACGTGTTGGCCGAACACGATGAGCTGGTCGACCTGGTGGTGTCGAGGACAGAGGGCTTGACGCAGCTGGCGGGGTTCTTCGACCGGCTTCAGCGCCTGCACAACGACCGGATGCGGGAACTGGGCCTCGCCTAGCGGTTGCAGGTCGCGATCATCGCGCTGCTGGTCGACATCGCAATGGGCTGACCCGCGCCGTCGGTGATCGAACAGTTGAGATGACCGGTCAGGCTTGTCGCGACGACGGACCTGATCTGCACTCCGGGGTTAGTCACCACCGTCCTGGACCAGGGCAGTGACACGTTGAAATCCGTCTGAGGCGCGCCCTGAGCGTCGGTGTAGACGACGGTCACCAGATCGAAGAGTGCCTTGGTCCCGGTGACTCGATAGACAAACGTGCGAGCGGTCACGTCCGGTGGTACCGGGGGAACCGCGGCAGGTGGTGGGATCTCGATTGGCGCGGTGCTGGTGGCGGTCGGGCTGGGCTGTCGCGGGGGCGGTGTAACGGTGGTGACCGTCTCGGGCGGCAGGACCGGCACCAAGCTGGGCCGCGGTGCCGCGCTGCGAGGTGGCACCACCACCGTCGCCGAGGTCGAGGCGCTGTCGCCACCGTTGACGATCACGACCGTGGCGATCACCGCGAGCACGAAGACGATGCCGGCGATTGCCGCCACCGGACGCCAGCGCTGGTCAATGGTTGCAACCGCGTCATCGCCGTCGGCGTAGATGTCGTCGACGGTGTCATCGTCTGGGTAGTCCTGGATATCGCTATCCAAGTAATTCATGGTGCTGATGGTGCAGATGTTATCTGTGCAGCCGATAGCCGAAGGTCGCGGCGCGCGCGTGTCAGGTCACGATTTGCCAACGGCGGTCGGCTTCATCCGCTCCACGGAAGCCTTGCTGCCGACCGGCTTTCAGCACGCCATAGCGGCGTCCACTAGCCTGCTGCTGGAGAAGGGTTTCCAAACGACCACCAGGACAGAACGGGAAGGGGCCGACGTGGAGGTCAAGATCGGTATCACGGACAGCCCGCGCGAGCTGGCCTTCAGCAGTGCGCAAACGCCTGGCGAAGTCGAAGAATTGGTCAACGCCGCGCTGGGCGCCGGTTCCAACGTGCTGAGCCTGACCGACGAGAAGGGTCGCCGGTTCGTGGTCAACGCAGCCAAGATCGCCTACGTCGAGATCGGCGTCGCGGACTCGCGCCGGGTGGGTTTCGGAATCGGCAGCGGCGCGGCTAGGAACGGGTGAGCGGCACGTGTGACAGACCGCCCCAGGCGAACAGCACGGTGCCGTCGACGGCATCGTCTTTGGAAATCGGCCGATCGGTGTCCAACCAGTACCTGGCGCAGTCGACGCTAAGTGCGACGAGGGCCACCGCGATCATCCGGGCGCGGTGTGGGTCCAACCCGGAGTCGGCGCTGATCAGGTCGAAAACCGCGTCGATGCACGATTCGGTGGCCACCCGCACCTGCGCGGCGACCGTGGGCTCGGTGACGTAGTCGTTGTCGAAGATCAACCGGTAGCCCTGGCCGTCGTGCTCGATGAAATCGAAGAACGCCTGGACCGCCGACCGCAGCCGTTGCCGGTTGTCGGTGGTGGTGCGCAACGCCTGGCGCACACCTGACACCAGGTTCTCGACGTGTCGCTGCAGCACCGCCAGGTATAACTCGAGCTTGCTGGAAAAATGTTGGTAAAGAACGGGTTTGCTGACCCCCGCCCGTTCGGCGATCTCGTCCATGCCGGCGGCGTGGTAGCCCCGATCCACAAAAATCTCGCTCGCGGCGATGAGCAGCTGGCCGCGACGCTCGTCACGGGGCAGCCGGTTGCCCCGCCGGGGGGAGGTGCCGCGCTTCTCCGCCGGCCGATTACTCCCGCCCACCTTGACCGCGCCCCCTTCGGCGGCGTTGGCGAGATCGCTCATCAAGTCCTCAAATCTCGTTTATCTGATCGTCGTACCGCCGGTGTAGTGATGCGCGGCTAATCGAAACGACACTACTACCCGCCGTGCTTTTGGGATCGACCATCCACGCCTCGAATGTCGGCAGAGCGGGTTGGAAGGTAACGGTATGCCGTTACCTGCGGGCGCGCCGAGAGTCCCAGCTAGCGACCGTTGTGCCATCCTTGGGACGTGACCTACGACCCGGATCGGCGCGGGGGCAACCGGGTACCGGTACTCCGCGACGACTGGCGGGAACCCCTGCGTGCGCAGCGGGATCCAGTTGCGTGGGGCTCAGGGCGGGTCCGGTCCAGTCGGGATAACAGCCGCTGGCGCAAACAGAGCTGGCTCGGACGCTTTGTGTCCACCTACGGCTGGCGCGCATACGCGCTGCCGGCGCTGGTTGCCGTCACCGCCGTGGTGATCTACCAGACCGTGACCGGGACCAGCATGCCTGCGCCGGCCTCGGGTGAGCCCGTGCAGGGGCCGCCGAAAATCGGGGCAGTGGGCACGGCGATCATCGACGCACCTCCGCGCGGTCTGACCCAGTTCGACGCCAACCTGCCCACCGGGATGCTGCCCAACGGCGGTCCGTTCACCGACGCCGGCGACAAGACATGGCGCATCGTCCCGGGCGGCACGCCGCAGGTCGGCCAGGGCACCGTCAAGGTCTTCAAATACACCGTCGAGGTCGAAAACGGCATTAATCCCGTCGCGTTCGGTGGAGACGATGCGTTCGCCGCAATGGTCGACCAAACGCTGGCCAACCCAAAAAGCTGGATACACAACCCGCAGTTCGCGTTCATCAGGATCGACGGGACCGACCGGAGCAAACCCGATATCCGGATCTCGCTGAGCTCCCCGATGACCGTGCGGGAAGGCTGTGGGTACGAATTCCCGCTGGAGACGTCCTGCTACAACCCGTCCTACGGAGCCGAAGTGCAACCCCGGGTCTTCCTCAACGAGGCACGGTGGGTGCGTGGTGCGGTGTCCTTTGAGGGCGACGTCGGTTCCTACCGGCAGTACCTGATCAACCACGAGGTCGGCCACGCCATCGGCTACCTGCGCCACGAGCCCTGCGACCAGCAGGGCGGCCTGGCGCCGATCATGATGCAGCAGACGTTCTCGACCGCCAACAACGACGCTTCGAAATTCGACCCGGAGTGGGTCAACCCCGATGGCAAGACCTGCCGATTCAATCCCTGGCCGTATCCGATCGCCTAGCAGGGCTCGGGGAAGCAGCGGCGGCTGTTTGCCGTTGTTGGGCACAGCTGCTGTGATGGTTTTATCGCACGGAATGCCAAACTCCAGTGACGAATCGAGGCGATATCGGTGTCTGGACCAGACAGGTCGTTGCCACCGCTTGTCGAGCCGGCCGCCGAGCTGACGCGGGATGAAGTTGCCCGTTACAGCCGGCATCTCATCATTCCCGACCTGGGCGTCGGCGGGCAGAAGCGGCTCAAAAACGCCCGGGTGCTGGTGATCGGCGCCGGAGGCCTTGGCGCGCCGACACTGCTTTACCTGGCCGCCGCGGGTGTCGGCACGATCGGCATCGTGGACTTCGACGTCGTCGACGAATCCAATCTGCAACGCCAGATCATCCACGGGGTGTCCGACATCGGCCGATCCAAAGCGCAGTCCGCCCGCGACTCGATCGCCGAGGTCAACCCGCTGGTCGACGTGAGGCTCCATGAGGAGCGACTCGAACGGCACAACGCCGTCGACCTGTTCGAGCAATACGACCTGATCCTCGACGGCACCGACAACTTCGCCACCCGATATCTGGTCAACGACGCTGCGGTGCTGGCCCACAAGCCCTACATATGGGGGTCGATCTACCGGTTCGAAGGCCAGATCTCGGTGTTCTGGGAGGATGCGCCCGACGGACGTGGCCTCAACTACCGCGACCTGTATCCGGAAGCGCCTCCGCCGGGCATGGTGCCGTCCTGCGCCGAAGGTGGTGTGCTCGGCATTCTGTGCGCGTCGATCGCATCGGTGATGGGCACCGAGGCGATCAAGCTGATCACCGGAATCGGCGAGCCGCTGCTCGGCCGGCTGATGGTGTACGACGCGCTGGAGATGAGCTATCGCACCATCACGATCCGCAAGGACCCGTGCACCCCGAAGATTACCGAGCTGATCGATTACGAGGAGTTCTGCGGGGTGGTGTCCGACGATGCGGCCGAGGCCGCTGCTGACTCCACGATCACCCCGCGCGAGCTGCGGGAGTTACTGGAGTCCGGCAAGAAGGTGGCGCTGATCGACGTGCGTGAGCCGGTGGAGTGGGACATCAATCACATCGAAGGCGCCCAACTGATTCCGAAGTCGTTGATCAACTCCGGCGAGGGCTTGGCCGAGCTGCCGCAGGACCGGATGCCCGTGCTGTATTGCAAGACAGGTGTGCGCTCAGCGGAGGCTTTGGCCGCGCTGAAGAACGCCGGGTTTGCCGACGCGGTACACCTGCAGGGCGGGATCGTGGCATGGGCCAAACAGATGCAGCCCGACATGGTGATGTACTGACCCGTTGATGACGCTGGCTGTCCCGGGGCGGGACGGCGTACCCGCCGCTCGAGTGGGCGATCGTTTTGGGCGAAGCCGGCTCATCGTGTCTAGCTCCGACAGTTCGCTGGCCCCGATTAGGCTGATCGCGTGACTGTCGAGCCGCCGCCCGAGCATGTGCTGTCGGCGTTCGGTCTGAGCGGTGTGCGGCCCATACCGTTGGGAGCCAGTTGGGAAGGTGGCTGGCGGTGCGGGGAAGTCGTGCTGTCGATGGTCGCCGACAATGCGCGCGCCGCCTGGTCCGCGCGGGTGCGTGAGACGCTGTTTGTCGACGGCGTGCGGTTGGCCAGGCCGGTGCGGTCGACCGATGGGCGTTACGTGGTTTCCGGCTGGCGAGCAGACACCTTCGTGGCCGGCCAACCCGAGCCCCGGCACGATGAGGTGGTGTCGGCAGCGGTGCGGCTGCACGAGGCCACCGGCAAACTCGAGCGTCCCCGCTTCCTCACCCAGGGGCCCACGGCGGCGCCGTGGGCCGATGTCGACGTCTTTATCGCCGCGGACCGTGCCGCCTGGGAAGAACGACCGCTGCAGTCGGTTCCGGCGGCCGCGCGCGCGGCGTCGCCGAGCGCGGACGGGCAGCGGTCGGTCGAGCTGATCAATCAGCTTGCCGGACTGCGCCACCCCACCAAGAGCCCCAACCAGCTGGTCGACGGGGATCTCTACGGAACCGTGCTGTTCGCCGGCGCTGCTGCCCCCGGGATCACCGACATCACGCCGTACTGGCGGCCTGCGTCGTGGGCGGCCGGTGTCGTCGTCGTCGACGCGTTGTCCTGGGGCGAGGCCGACGAAGGACTCATCGAACGCTGGAACGCCCTCCCGGAATGGCCGCAGATGTTGTTGCGCGCGTTGATGTTCCGGCTCGCGGTGCACGCGCTGCACCCGCGTTCGACGGCGGCCGCCTTCCCCGGTCTGGCCCGCACGGCCGCTCTGGTGCGTTTGCTCCTCTAGAATTCGTGACGGATCTCGTCCAGGTTGATCTTGCCGTCGACGGCGAGAATTCCTTCTGCCCGAAGCAGTTCCAACTGCCGGGTGGTCAGATGCCTTGCGGGACGGCCGGATGCCGTGATCACCCGGTGCCAAGGCAGGTCCGAGGAGTCGGTGCGCATGATCCAGCCGACAATGCGCGGGCTGGAAAGCTCTGCGGCAAAAGCAATATCGCCGTAGGTCGCGACTCTGCCGGCCGGTATCGAGGCAACCAGCGCGCGCACCCGCTCGACCTGCTCGTCGGTCACCGGCGCCACGATCAGGACATCCGTTCGCGGATGAGCGCGGCGACGTCCGCCGGCTTGGCCTCCGCCACCATGTGATCGCAGTCGAAATCGATCAGCTGAAAATCAGCGCCCAGTTGCTCGTGCAGGGCGGCGATGAGCCGGTCGGTGACGTACGGTGGCGACGTCCGCGCCCCCCGCACCAACGTCGTGCTAATTCCGTTGGGCGGCAACACGATTTCGCGGGCCAACTCACTCCAGTAAGACATCATCGCGGGCAGGCTGACGCGCCAACCGTACCGCCCGCCCGGCAGCGCGACCAGGTGGTCGTCGACTTCGGCGTCGAGCACGGCCGGGTCGACCCCTGCCCAGGAGCCGGTGGCCTTCTCGGCACGGGCTTCCGCGGCGTCGGGGTAGTCGGGTGAGGCCAGCATGGCATCGGCGATCTCCCGCATCCGCTCACCGTCCAGACCGATCGCCGGGTCAAGCAACACCAGTGCCGCCACCCGGTCGGGGTGGGTGGCGGCCAGGTGCAGCGCGACCGCACTCCCGAACGAGTGCGCGACCACCACAACCGGGCCGTCGGCCTGCCGCTTGAGCAGCGCGGCCAGCGCGGCGACGTTGGCGTCGATGGTCCACGGTGCCGCCCACGACGACCTGCCGTGCCCGATCAGATCGGGTGCGGCAACGGTGATCTCGGCCAGGTGCTGATTCGCCAGCGGTTGCCAGCGCTTCCCGTGCCCGGTCAGCCCGTGGATGGCCAGGCACCGCACCGGCCCGGAGGGGCCGTAGCGGTGCACGTGCAGTCGGGTCACGCGTTGATGGTGCCAGTTCTACGTTCCTGCCACATCGCCGGCCGGGCGGACTTGTCGGACCCCCGTGATGTCATGCCGCTATGTCTTTCCGCTGGGGTCCCGAGGCGCGCGCCGTGCTGGATCCCGGTTTGCGCGGCGTGGTGCGAGTGCTGGGCGGTCCGGGAACCGGTAAGAGCAGCTTGTTGATCGACGCGGCGGCTGCGCGCATCGCCGCCGGGGCCGATCCGGAATCGGTGCTGCTGCTGACGGGTTCGGGTCGGATCGGGGCACGGGCTCGCAGTGCGTTGACGACGACGTTGTTGCGCTCGCAGGAACTCGGCGCCTGCCGTGCTGTCATCCGGGAGCCACTGGTGCGCAGCGTGCACAGTTACGCGTTCGCCGTGCTGCGGTTGGCGGCGCAGCGCGCCGGCGGTCCACCGCCTCGGTTGGTCACCTCTGCTGAACAAGACGCGATCATCGCCGAACTGCTCGCCGGTGAGATCGAGGACGGGCCAGCCACGACGACAGCGTGGCCGGCCGAGCTGCGGGCCGCCCTGGGCACCGCGGGCTTCGCCGCCGAACTGCGCGAGTTGCTCACCCGCTGCGCCGAACGAGGGGTGGACCCGGAGCGGCTACAGCGGCTGGGCCGGCTGTGCGGTCGCCCGGAATGGGCGGCCGCGGGCCAATTCGCGCGCAGGTATGAGCAGGTGATGCTGCTGCGCGCCGCTGTGGGAACGGCTGCTCCGCAGGCGACGACGCCGGCAGTCGGGGCCGCCGAGTTGGTGGGCGCTGCGCTCGAAGCTTTCGCGGTCGACCCGGAGTTGCTGGCCGCCGAACGCGCCCGGATCGGCGTTCTGCTGGTTGACGACGCTCAGCAACTCGACCCGCAGGCCGCTTTGCTGGTGCGCGTGCTGGCTGCCGGCGCTGACGTGACGCTGCTCGCCGGCGACCCGGCTCAGGCGGTGTTCGGCTTCCGCGGCGCCGAGCCGGCGGCGCTGCTGGGCGATGCTCCCCCGCAAGCGGGTGGGGGTCCCTCCAGCCGCGCAGCGGCGAGGGGGCGTGCCCCCTCGCCCTCGGTGACGCTGACGACGTCACACCGTTGCGCTGCCGCCGTGGCGCGGGCAGTCTCAGGTCTCGCCGGCCGGCTTGCCGACGGCTGCGAAATCGAGGGCAGCGGACACGATTCCGGCTCAGTCGACGTGCGACTGGCCGCGTCCGCGGGTGCGGAGGCGGCCCTGATCGCCGATTCGTTGCGACGCGCGCACCTCATCGATGGGGTGCCGTGGTCGCAGATGGCGGTCATAGTCCGGTCCGTGCCCCGCGCCGCCGCCGGGTTGTCCCACGCGTTGGAACGAGCCGGAGTTCCAGTCGCCGCGCGGGCGATCTCGGGTTCGCTGGCCGAACAACCCGCTGCGAAGGCGCTGCTGACGGTGCTGGCCGCCACCGCCGAGCGGCTGACCGGCGAGCGTGCGCTGACCCTGCTGACCGGGCCGATCGGGCGAGTCGATCCGATTTCGCTTCGCCAGCTGCGGCGGACGCTCCGCCGCGCCGACATGGACGGGCCGCCAAGAGAATTCGGCGACCTGTTGGTGCAGGCCTTGGACGGCGGTGGAGTTTCCGGCATCCAGGCGCGGTCGCTGCGACGGGTACGCGCGGTGCTGGACGCCGCTGCCCGCTGTCACGCGCGCGGCGAGGACCCGCGCTACATCTTGTGGGCGGCGTGGCAACGCTCGGGTCTGCAGCGTCGCTGGCTGACGGCGTGTGAGCGCGGCGGACCGTCCAGCGCTCAGGCCGGCCGGGACCTCGATGCGGTGACGGCACTGTTCGACGCCACCGACCAATACCTGTCGCGTACTGCCGGCCCGTCGCTGCCCGGGTTGATCGACCACCTGGACGCGCTGCAAACCGCTGCCGGCGCCCTCGAGCCCACGATCGGAGCTGAGCAGGTCAGCGTGCTCAGCGCGCATGCGGCGCTTGGCCACGAATGGGACCTGGTCGTCATCGCTGGCCTCCAGGAAGGTTTGTGGCCCAACACAATTCCGCGCGGCGGCGTGCTCGGCACGCAGCGGTTGCTGGACGTCCTCGACGGGGTCACCGAGAACGCCTCGATGCGGGCACCGCTGCTGGCCGAGGAACGGCGGCTGCTGGTGGCAGCGATGGGCCGGGCGCGCAAGCGGCTGCTGGTGACGGCGATAGACGGAGAGGCAGGCGACGGCAGCGAGGCCTCTTTGCCGTCGCCGTTCTTCTCCGAGATCGCGCAGTGGGCCACCGGCAGCCCGGATGCCGCAAGGCAACCGGTCGCGGCGCCACGGGTGCTGTCGGCGGCCGCCGTGGTTGGCCGGCTGCGCGGGGTGGTGTGCGCACCGCAGGGAGCGGTGAGCGACGGGATGCGTGATTGTGCGGCAACGCAATTGGCGCGGTTGGCCGCAGCAGGTGTGCCGGGCGCCGACCCGGCCGGTTGGCACGGCATGACACCGGTCAGCACCACCGAGCCGTTGTGGAGCGGGGACGACCAGGTGGTCACACTGACTCCGTCGAGCCTGCAGACGCTGACCGACTGCCCGCTGCGCTGGCTGGCCGAGCGCCACGGCGGAACCGACGCCCGCGACCTGCGCTCCACGGTCGGCTCGGTGCTGCATGCGCTGGTCGCCGAACCGGCATGCAGCGAGTCGCAGTTGCTGGCCGCCCTGGAACGGGCGTGGCAGCACCTGCCCTTCGAATCTCGTTGGTATTCAACCAACGAGCTGGCCCGCCATCGCAAGATGATCCAGGCGTTCCTGGCGTGGCGGGTCCAGACCCGCGGCGAGCTGACCGAGGTGGGCGTCGAAGTCGACGTCGACGGAGTGCTCGACGCCCGAGGTGGCGCAAGCGTGCGGCTGCGCGGACGGATCGATCGGATCGAACGCGACGCCGCCGGCCGGCTGGTCATCGTCGACGTCAAGACCGGCAAGACGCCAGTCGGCAAGGACGACGCACAGCGACATGCCCAGCTGGCCGCCTACCAGCTGGCGGTGGCCGAGCGTCTGGTAGCTCAAGGCGATGAGCCGGGCGGTGCGCGGCTGCTGTACCTGGGCAAGACCGGGCCCGCGGGTGCGACCGAACGCGAGCAGGACCCGTTGACACCCGAGGCACGCGACGAGTGGCGCAACCTGGTCCGCGAGGCGGCTGAGGCGACCGCCGGGCCGCAATTCGTCGCCCGGGTCAACGACGGCTGCTCGCACTGCGCTCTGCGGCCGAGCTGCCCGGCCCACGTCGGCGTCGAGGGGGCGATATGACGACACCAGTTGCAGTACGCTACAGCCCAGCCGAATTAGCATGTGCCCTGGGTCTTTTCGAGCCAACCGCAGAGCAGGCGGCGGTCATCGCCGCGCCGCCGGGGCCGTTGGTGGTCATCGCCGGGGCCGGTGCCGGGAAAACCGAAACGATGGCAGCGCGGGTGGTGTGGCTGGTCGCCAACGGTTACGCCGAACCCGGGCAGGTGCTGGGGCTGACCTTCACCCGCAAGGCCGCCGGTCAGCTGCTGCGACGGGTCCGCTCCCGGCTGGCCCGGCTAAGCGGCACGGGATTGACAATCGGCAGCCGCCCGGGCCCGCCGCCCGGTGAGCCTGCCGGCACACCGGCGGTCAGCACATATCACGCGTTCGCCGGCCAGCTGCTGCGCGAATACGGTCTGCTTTCGCCGGACGCGGGGGAGCGCGCCCAGCCCGTCGAGCCCGACACCCGGCTGCTCAGCGAGACAGAGCTGTGGCAGTTGGCATTCGACGTCGTCAACGGCTACGGCGGAGAGCTGCACACCGACAAAACCCCGGCCACGGTCACCTCGATGGTGCTGCGGCTGTCGGGTCAGCTCGCCGAGCACCTGGTCGACACCGGTCAGCTTCGCGACACGCATGTCGAGCTCGAACGGCTGGTGCACACCCTGCCGGCGGGCCGCTATCAACGTGACCGCGGACCCAGCCAGTGGCTGCTGCGGATGCTGGCGACCCAGGCCGAGCGCGCCGAGCTGGTGCCGCTGATCGACGCGCTACACCGGCGGATGCGGGCCGAAAAGGTGATGGACTTCGGCGCGCAGATGGCCTACGCCGCGCAGCTGGCAACCGCGGTGCCGCAAGTCGGTGAGCAACTGCGCGCGCGCTACCGGGTGGTGCTGCTCGACGAATACCAAGACACCGGATACGCCCAGCGCATCTTGTTGTCGTCACTGTTCGGCGGCGGCGTCGACGATGAGCTGGCGCTGACCGCCGTCGGCGACCCGATCCAGTCCATCTATGGCTGGCGCGGCGCCTCGGCGACCAATCTGCCCCGGTTCACCACCGACTTCCCGCGACCCGACGGCAGCCCGGCGCCGGTCCTGGAATTGCGAACCAGCTGGCGCAACCCACCACGGGCGCTGCATGTGGCCAACGCCGTCTCCGCAGATGCTCGGCGACGATCGGTGGCGGTTCGCGCTCTTCGCTCTCGCCCCGACGCCGCGCCCGGAACCGTCCGCTGCGCGCTGCTGGCCGACGTGCAGGCCGAACGGGAGTGGGTCGCCGATCATCTGCATCAGCGTTATCAGCAGGCCGTCGGCGACGGGGTTGCGCCGCCGACCGCCGCGGTCCTGGTGCGACGCAACGCCGACGCCGCACCGATGGCCGCTGCGCTGCGTGCCCGCGGGATCCCGGTGGAGGTGGTCGGGCTGGCCGGACTGCTGTCGGTACCCGAGGTCGCCGACGTGGTTGCGATGCTGCGGCTGGTTGCCGATCCGAGCGCCGGTTCGGCGGCAATGCGGGTGCTCACCGGCCCGCGGTGGCGGCTTGCGGCCCGCGACATCGCGGCGTTGTGGCGCCGCGCGGTAGCACTGGACGGCGGGCAGGCGCCACGCAGTGGTGAAACCGCCGTGGCGATCGCAAGCGCGGCGGAGCCGGGCGCAGCGGGTCGCCACCATCAGGCCGAGCGGATCGCCGAGGCGGCCGGGCCGGAAGCCGACACCGCGGGCCTGGCCGACGCGATCGCCGATCC
>Ga0210390_10004037_pt1 | contig 12499 bp, 11 predicted proteins | sample IncBWH11OmetaG_FD_161050 | JGI IMG/M metagenome (GOLD analysis project Ga0210390, IMG submission 161050) | Forest soil microbial communities from Barre Woods Harvard Forest LTER site, Petersham, Massachusetts, United States - Inc-BW-H-11-O ...
GGTGTAGCGAGATGAATTGCCGACGAAAAGATCGGCAATCTGCATTAGCATTTCAGCTCGCTGTTGGGACGAGCCATTTGCAATTGCGCGCTCAAGTTCGGTGATAACGGTAATCGGTGCTGTCATCGATGGCTCGGGCGGCCTGCGCCAGTCCTTTACGTTGCAGAGCCGGCTTCCAATAATTGTTTCTCGCGTGACGTAATCGGGGGAGGATGCGTCACATCAAATGGTTATCTTTCATTAATACTCTAGCCGATAGTTGTTTAGTAATTCCTAATGCAACTATTTGGCGCCGGTCATAGTCGAGTTCATGATTTAATGAACGACTAGGGTTTTCGCGAATTAGTGCTGCACAGGCAATCCAATTTCCCATTGTGAAGCTTATTCGGATAGGATGAGTTTTCGGCGAATTGTGGACTTGAAGACAAGTCATGCTCGAGCGTCGGCGCTATCAGAGAACGATAGTATTCAAGGCTGCCACACTAATGTTGGCTGGCGATTCGACACTGTGTTGTATCGTCCGTGATCTGAGCAATCATGGGGCCTGCTTGCAACTTTCAAGCACTGCGGACCTTCCAGATGAATTCGACCTTACTTTCGATGCGGGCCGTACGTTGAGAAAATGCGGCGTCGCTTGGCAGACCCTGACGAACGTTGGCGTGTCCTTCGAGTAGATCTATTGCGGGGAGTTCAGGTTAGTTCCAAGCGGTCATGCGATACTGGCGCTGCTGCACTCTCGGCAACTTGCGAGAACGCTCGCACAAGAGCGCCCTCGAGTTTACCTTCCATTTCTTTGAGGATTTTAAACGCCGCCGCCGGTTCCATGGCCTGCTTATACCGCCGGCGTTCGATCAGCGCCGCATAGACATCGCAAATCGTCACCAAGCGTACCAGATCATTGATTTGCGGGCCGACGAGGCCGTCCGGATAGCCGCTTCCGTCGAGCAATTCGTGATGCCGGAGCACGACTTCGAGTATCTCAGGTTCGTATTCGCCTTGCCCGCGCAGGAGTTCGTGGCCAATTCTGGCATGGGTGCGCATGATTGTAATTTCTTCGCTCGTCAAAGTCCCAGACTTGTTCAAGATAGCTAGCGGGATCTTGGCCTTGCCGAGGTCGTGCAGTAGGGCTGCCCTTGTGACGTTTTCCTGATCGTTCTTCGCGAACTGCAGGCCGGCGGCGAACGCCGCGGCGAGGCCGGTGACCAGGAGGCAGTGCTGGTAGGTGGCCTCGTCATACGTCCAAACAACGTCGAGCCAATGCCGGATACCGCCTTCGGCAATCGCGGCCATGGCAGACGCTGTCGCGTTGTCGACACTCGCCTTACTGACACGTTCGCCACGTGCGGCCGCACTAAAGATGGTTCCAAACTGGTACCGGGCTCGCTCGATGTCCTGTGCTGGTGTCAAGCTTTTAGCCGGAACGACCCGAGGGATCGTCGATCGAATAATCGGCGCAACTGCGGCGCAAATTTCAGAAACCGATAAATCCGCGGGGAGCAAGAGGGTTGCACCAACGGCAACGGCTTGAACACGTTCTAGGTGACTGTCGTCCTGCAGCAGGGCGACGATCGGCACTGCCATTTCGCGGGGCTGCAACAAGTGGTGACGTAGTCGCTCGATGTCGGTGGGATGGCGAAAGCCGACATCGGTAATCACCGCGGCCACGGGTTCCGCAGTGGTCTGCTGTTCATACAGCTCGATCATTCGACACGCGTAACGATCGCCGAGCCGGTGAGCCAATTCCTGGCTTCTGGCTGGACGATCCGAAATCAAAAGGATCGCGTGGTCGCTGGACATGGATGTTGCACAGGACTTGCCGAAGGCTTTCAGATCGAACTGGGACCAAATCCCATATTGGCCGAAACATACCAATATTTGGTAAATCGCTGATTGTGGCCGCAGCCAGCCTCGCGCTTGCCGGGCATGATCTGCTCAATTCTGTGGTGGCGATAAAAGTGTCCGCCCAAACATATTCCGTACAATGAGCAAACGGTTTCGGATCGTGATGAAAAGGTCAGTGACGTCTCGCAAACGGCTGCTTTCGGCTGGATGGACTGCACTTCCCATTGAATGCTAGCCCACGCGATCGAGGCGTCGACCGCGACCTTGAAATCAGACACGGCGTACGCTTGGTCGCACGACTTAGTTGTTCAGAAAATAAGTGAGGCAGCCTTGATTGCGACCGCCTTGCTGTCCTCGCCCATTTTCAGTGAATTGGGATGCGCACAGCTGACTCGTGGTCTGCTTTGGTGAACTATGCGTGTGCGTTGTCGCTGTCGGACGAAAACTGAACTCCAATTTTATCTTGGCAACTCCAGACAACCCGGCACAAGTAACGTGGATGCCCGTGACGCGACAGCCAAAGACTAAATATGTCAGGAATGTCGTCGCCTACCTTTTCGAGCGCCAGTTTCGCGCCGCTGTCGGACATGTCCATCAGTGTGCAGTTTCGTAACGGGCGACCATCGCCAATGCTAATCCAAGCTGTCCGATCCACCTTGTTGCGATTGTCTTGGCGCATACGAAAGGTCATAAAGGCCTCCCATCAACAATCACCGACTGGCCACGATCGCTCGTGCTACCAACTGCCACCCGCTGAACTGTAGGCCAGGTTATCCACAAGGGTGTTGCGAAGACGCCAATCGGCATTCAATATTTCGACCTAAATTTGAGCCGACTTTCGAGCGTAATCATGCCTATTGTTCGGTGAAGCGGCTTCAAAATATGGCCTGGCAGCGACGACTCCTACTTTCGATTGCCTTGACGCCTGGTGAGAAATCGGACGCCGACGGTTGTTGCTGACCGCCATGCCACCGCGCACTGGCGGTGCAAGTATCCATCGTGCGAGAGCAAAAGAATGAATTCGTCCGGAAGTGTTTCGGAGGCATCGGTTTTAAGGCGCGCGCCGGTGGCGGACATATCCACCATCACGCATGGTCCCAAGGTAGCGCCGTCGGCGCCAACAATTCTTGCGCCGTGGCGCACAATTCGACGGGTGCTTTTTCGGTATTCTGGACGCATCAGTCATCTCAATCAGGTTCAAGGATTCTACCACCCTTGCCCCAGGCCCTTCTTATCTGTCACTCGAATCCTGCTAATTCGTCATCTGCAACGCGAGCGGCGAGGATCCGGTCGGCGTGGCGGTGTTATTGGAGGCTGTCTGCCGGACCTGCCAAAATCGGAGAACCCTCTTGGCATTGTTCTGCGACAATCTGAAATACTCAGTTCGCGCCGTATCGATGTCTTGGTCCGACATCGGGCGACCAACAGACCGGCAATTCAGGATCACGCGAACCGTTAGCCAGTCCAACGCTGCGGCCTTGCAGGGTACGAGAAGTGCCTCGCGATGCTCGCTTTGCAGAAGATTCTCGACCAATGGCATAGGCACCTCGCAAAGCAACGAAAGCGCTGCCACGATATCCGCGAGGCGGCCCGCTTTAGCAAACTCGAAAATGGCCGCTTCGTTCAGCTCGCCGGCGGTCCGCATGGCGAGGATTCGCGCTTTCGCTGCTGCATAATCGTGTTCATTCTGGAAGCCGGCCTCTTGGCCCGCATCTTCGGATATGGCCGCGAGTACGCGCTGAATTTGATCGCGACTTTCCGGGCCGGCTAACGCGAGAAGACGCGCACGCACCGCTTCCGTAGCGCGCAGCAACAATTCTCGAAATAGACGCAATGGAACGTCGAGCCGAAGGCCAACCTTCTCGGCCAGTTCTCCGTCGCGTTCCGAATGTTTTACAAGTGTTGCAAAACCACTTTCGGAAAAATTTGCTCCGGCGTTTCCTGCAAGCTTGTGGAAAACCCTGTGATCCCCGCGTTCTAATAGGACATCCGTTACGTTTGAGCCAATTTGAGAACGCCCCGAAATTGCCAGCAGATGCGCAGGGGTCTTGGTAGTGGCAATCTCGATAAGATCTTTGTCGTTAAGGCGTGCCGATTGCGTTAATATCGGTTCCGCCACCGTGATGTCGTCATCTCGAGCGAGACGGCGTACGATTTCGGTTGGCGCGTTATTGATCGGTCCAAGTCGCCGGCTCAGTTCTGCGAGCGCCTTTCCCTCGATTCGCTTGATAAGGTGACCTAAGACGTCGTCGAATACTTCGATCTGTTGATCATTCAGCCGATTTGCATCCGAGACGAAAAGATCAGTAATACGTCGCAGCGTGTCGATACGCTTGTCCTTGGAGCCGCTTTCGATCGCGTCTTCCAACTCGGCGATAAGTGAGTGGTCAGCATTCATGATGCCCTTCCTGGGCAACAAGCCCCCGTCAGGGCTCGGTACTGTCACCGCATCCGTTTCTCGATAATGTATCTGCCGTAACGTGCCATAATGTGCTTTACCATGAAAGAAAGCGTTAAATCGCTGTAAGGCATCCACGAGCTGATAAACGCAAAGGCCTAATGCGCCATCTGAGGAATTGGTGCATCTCTGGCAACAGGTGGATCAGGGAGCCAATCTGGGCCTCGCACGAGGCGGCTAACTGAAGCGATCAAGGTTGGCGTTCATGAGTTCCTGTGCAAGCCGACTTCTCCCGGTGCGTTGCGCGACCGCCTCGCTTCCATTTTCATCAAGCCGCGCCCAATGGTCCAAATCGGCAAGTATTACGTGCCGAAGCTGCGTCGAGCAGCCATTCAGTACGCTTCAGATGCGCGTCCGGTCGAGTGATCAAGATCGTCGCCTTCGTTAAAGACCAAGAGCTTGGTGGCGCCCTTAGTCTGCCGGGCTTTTAGCTTGGTAGAGAAGGGCGGAACGTGTTCAGTCTGCCGCGGATTAGCTTACGAGACAATGACTTTGATCTAGTGTGAAATTATGGTCATTTGAACGATTTGCTGATTGAATTGAGGGTGCGAATTGTTCCTGTCGGCACTGGCATCCCTTTGGCATCGAGAACTACATCATTGGAGCACGACGATGGTTGGTCTAAAATTTGTCCAGTCCGATTGTTGAATGACCTCTGCTGACAGCTGCTTGTACTAGAGTGTAGGACGATAGTCGCGACGCTGTTCGGGTCGGCACGAGATGCCTCATTTTCCGCGGCTGGAGGAGGCACTGTGCTGAAGCATATTGCGACTACCGCTACGATGGCTATCAAGGCGCCTACAGCAAAAACACCTAGCGACATCTTGGCTAGTCGCCTGCGCTTTTGGCCAGCGCTCGCTTTGCGCAAATGCGCTGGCTTTGCGCTCTGCGCGGATTGAGGATTGGGCAATGGACTTTGAATCACGCGACCCCCTTTGGTGCGGGGTTTTTGCAGGCGGACACGCGCTCGCTTGATTTGGTGCCGAACCACTCGGAGACGAATTTTACACCTACGATTCCACGGCCACTCCACACCAATTCGCAATCGCGCTGAACACTGTTCTTGAATAGCACCAGGGTGAATGTGCGGGGTAAGACACCTGATGGAGCAGCGAAGCTAAGCCGTGCGCCGCCATTTGAAATATCGTGGACGACACAATCGATCAGTTGCTCGTGCTCCTCAAATATTACTTGCGCGTCGCGGCGCATCCAACGCCGCGCGCTTTTCCGACTTTCCCGCGATCGCGCAAGCATGACCAAGAATTCCAAGCCGCCGAGGCATCAAACGAAAGCCCCGTTGCCATGGAGTATATTCGGCAAACGTTATCGAAGTTTGATCACGACAGGATTTCCCTGACAAGCGCTTACCTATATTCAAACAAACGCCGTTGCCCGCGATCAAATAGTTCCGACTTAACCTACTAGCCCCGTGCGTCTTATGTTCAGGCACCAGAAGCTCCTCGCGCTTCGTTGGCGCGTCCGCTTAAGGGGGGAGAAGCGGCCATCGCAAATTGGTCGCTTGTGTCCCAAAGCGGCGGCGAGAGATCGCTTGTAGGCCTGACGCACAGCTTCATGACGTTTGTCCCCTGATGGAAGGTCGCCAATTAAGGCGGCCTCCATTATTGCGCTCAATGGAACACCCGAGCTATCGCGGCAGGCCCGTTATGGAAGCTCGGCTAACAGCTTTAGATATTCGGCCTGCGGCCAGGCTCGGCAGGTGCGTGTACGCACATTTCCCCCCGCGCTGAGCGCGAGCGCAAATTTAGCAACGTTGTCGCCGTTAGGAGTATCGAGAATAGCAAGGAGATCAGAGTCGCCGGTTGTCAGATAAATCTCCTTGATTTCAACTCCAAGTCTTTTGGCCATTTCCCGAGCTGCTTTAGCGCGCTTGGCGCCGTCCTTGATCGCGCGAATGCCTTGATCCGTCCAGTTAAGCGAGACGATAAACGTCGGCATGATGTTCTCCATTTAGTGGCGCACACCAACTGGCGGCCGCCTTGGCAGCGGCAGCCGAATTGCGGCATGTACAGCGAGATAGAAACTAAAAGCCGATCTCTGAGAGATTGTGCTCGCCGACAGCATCAGCGCTGCCCATTGCAATGATCGGGATTTCGGCATGTCCCGCACAGGCAGCTATCGAATAAAACTACACCCGTTGCCGGGGCGCACGGAAGGGGGGCGCGATGACCGCTCATGGCCGGCGCGTCATTTAGTGCGACGTACCGGCTTGGTCGCTTGCGGGGGGTGAAGCGCGAAATTGATGGATTCATTCGATAGCTTTTGATCCGGAGCCGACATGCAGAGAACGAGCACGGTCAAATCTTTACAGCGTTCGCAAACAGCGCATCGCCCCATTCATAGAGCGGCCGCATGAAATCGGATTGGGTATGGATCGCCTGCCCTTTACGGGCAAGCCATTTCCGTCCGTACGTTTGAAACGGAAAGTGTTTAATGTAGTAGTCGCAGGTCTCCTCCCAATGTTCGACTGACAGCGACTTACCATAGTGCTGGCAATAGAGATCGGTGCGCAGCCGGCCAATCCCACCCGGCTGGCGCTCGTGGCCCTCGGCGAAATAGACCTCCGGCCGGTTGCGCCAAAGCATCAGGATGTCGCGCTGCTCCGGGCCGTAGAAGCGACGAAAGCCCAACAGTTCCTTGCCGGGTTGATAGGGCATGTAATCGTCAGGCGTCAGGTAGGCGTCAAACAGCTGAATGCTCACGCCGTCGTAACGTTCGGCGCGCGGCCCGCTCGCAATACCCCGCAGGTCGCCGGTAATGCGCTCATCCGCGTCGAAGCAGAACATCCAGTCGAATCGCAATTGTTCCCGGGCACATTGTAGCAGGAGCTGGCGATGGCGATGTTCGGCCGTTCGACGCGCCTTGACGTCGGTCTCCCACGCTCCATTGGTCAGGATCAAGGCGACCTTCGGGTGATTGTGGAGCAGCTCTACCGTCCGGTCTGTGCTAGCGTCGTCGTAGGCGATGATCGCGTCGACGTGCCGGCTGACAAAATCCAGCGTATCGCCCAGGATTAGCGCCTCGTTGCGAACTCGGGTGATTCCGATCAAGAAATGCTGCTGTGCCAAAAGCTCAGCGTTGCCCACAATCATCCGCTCAGAGTTGCGGAGCTGCCATAGGGATGTACTTGAATTGGCCACCGCGTTGCCCTGACAATTAAAATCCGCGATCGATCATGGTCGAGCGCCGCGATGTCAGCAAGAGGCGGGCGCGCCACACAGCAATGGGTGTCCGCGAGCTACTGTAGAACGCCCGCGGCAAGATCAGCCTAAGGAGCTTTGCGGCGAGCGCTCAAAAGGCCGCCCGTTTGGGTTTCTATATCCCGCTTGCCTGCATCAACCTGGCGAGTCCAGTCGGCGTGTCCAATGGCGGTGACCAGCCCAGACTTATCAAGGCCGAGGGATCGGCGACCAACGAGCCGGACAGCCGCTGGTAGATTTCTTCTCGGCCGGCTGCGCGAAGCAGGAATTTGAGCAGCTCCGCGGGGAGCGGAAAAACGTTAGGTCGGCGCCCGAACCCATGGCGCATGGCTGCGATCATTTCCGCGACCGTCAGCGCCTGCGGATCGGCGGCAATGAAGGTTCGGCGCAGCGTTCCCGGTGCTGCCAACACGACCTCGATTGCCGCCAACAGATTTTCCAGCGCGAGCAGCGAGCGGCGCGCCCGGAGACTGCCGAGCGGCAGTGGAAAGGGCGAGCGAGCGAGCCGCATCAGTTTCGCCATGTTGCCTTTGACGCCAGGCCCGTAAACCAACACTGCCCGCAGTGACACCCAATCGAGGTCGAGTTCCGCCAGACCGCGCTCGGCCGCGAGTTTGGATTCTCCATAGGCATCGGTCGGCCTCGGTTCTACCGCCTCGCACTGGACCGCGTCGGTCGTCGGTCCACACTGGGCGCGGATCGAGGAGAGGAAGATGAAGCGCTTGGCGCCAGCTCGCCGCGAAGCGCGGGCGAGGCGGATCGTCGCCTCAGTGTTGAGCACCCGGTAGTCATCCTCTGGAACGCCGGACATCGCTTGCGCGAGCCCAGCCGAATGGATCACTGCATCCACTCCCTCCAGCGCGGTCGACATATTTTGCGGTCGGGCGAGATCGCCAATCACCGCGCTCGCGGTCTGCATCGGCACCGAGGCTGGCCGGCGCAGCAGCACTCGCAGGCGGTAGCCGCGCGTCGGCAATTCCCGCAGTAGGTGTTGCCCGATGAAGCCAGTGGCGCCGGTGAGCGCGAGCAGCATGTAGGCCCTTATTTTACAAGCATGATTACGCCCGCTGCAATATTGGGCAGAATATCACGCCAAGCATGGGTCTGTGACTTACTCCACAGTACATCGGGAGGCCGACCGGATGTTCACTTGTGGCCGGTCGCGTCACTTGGCGTAATGGGGCAGTCCAGTCGCTATCGGGGGAGAAGCGGACATTGAGATGACCGCGTAATTCGGCAGCTAATGACCCTGAGCGACCCTTTGCCACCCTCAATTGCCGCACTGCGAAAGTCTCATTCACTGCGCCCCTGCCCATCTTTGCTTCTGGCGGGGCAGGAGCGCGGTCGGACTATTCCACTAGCGGACATGAGTAGCGAAAGAGACGACAATCCATCTATCCACAGCAACCGTGCTTCACGGCGTTGGCACCGTCTTCAGCGCCACATTGTAGTGTTTGCCAACAGATGATGTTGAAGGCCTTGCTCCGAACCCGGGCGCGTGCCGCGCAAATCCAATTTTCCATTTGGGGGCAAGTTTATCGATTAATTCCGTTGGCTGCGATCGGTAATTCCGCGTTATCAAATGTGCAGCTACGCAGCCTGAACCCCAGCAATGAATTTGTCGAACTGAACACGCAGCTCATCAGATTGACGAGCTAGTTGACTCGCTGCATCAAGAACTTGATTGGCTTCAACTTTGGTGGTCGCGGACGCTTCCTGTACACTTGTAATTGCGTGCGCCACCTCTAGCGCGCTGATCGACGCTTGCTGAGCATTCTGTGCAATTGCACGCGTTGCCATACGTTGTTGTCCCACGGCGGAAGCCACCTCTGTGGCTATCTCACTCATTTCGCCGATTGTTGAGACGATCTCTTGGATCGCTGCGACGACGTTCCCCGTCACCGATTGAATTTTTGCGACTTGAGTTTCAATTTCTACGGTGGCGCTGCCGGTTTGTGCTGCGAGAGATTTGACCTCCCCGGCGACGACGGCGAAGCCGCGGCCAGATTGTCCAGCCCTGGCCGCTTCAATGGTCGCGTTGAGCGCGAGAAGGTTTGTTTGGTGGGCTATTTGTCGAATTAAATTAAGCACCTTGCCAATTTCTTGTGCGTCCGCGACCAAAGCTTGGACCGTCTGATTGGCTCGTTTAGCATGCGCCATCGCGTTGATTGCAATTGTCGATGAACGAACGACCCGTTCGTCAATGCCGTCAATCGACATTGAAAGCTCTTCAGCCGCGCTCGCCACGGTCTCCACATTCGTGGAAGCTTGCTGGGCGGCAGACCTGACGGTGTGTGACTTTTGGCCTGCCTGCTGAGTAGTCGTGAACATGGTTTCGGCGCTCTCTTTCAGATTGGCGGCAGCTGATGAAAGAGTCGAAGTGAGCGCGCTGGCTGCCGCTTCAAATTGCGAATTTAGAAACTCTAGAGCCTTTGCCCGTTGCTCTTTTGATTGACTATCAGTCTGCCTTTCCACAGCAAGCTTATCGGCTAAAATCCTATTCTCTTTAAATGCTTGCACGGCAACTGCCATAGCGCCTATTTCGTCCTGGCGCCGAACATGCGGGATTGCGATGTCAGTTCTTCCGTTGGCGAGTTCACGCATTATAGCGGTAATTTGGGTGATTGGACGAGCAATGCCTCGACCGATCAGCACGGCCAAAATCAAACCGACAATGATCGTCAGTGCCGACGTGAGTAAACCTAGCCGACGCGCTGAGGATACATCGATTTGCATTCCTGCAATCGTGCCAAGCTGTGCTTCGACGCTGGTGAAGCGCATCTGGTCGGCCGCCTCTGTCAAAGCAACGGCGGCGGCATTCCGCTCAGCCCCGACTGCTGCAAGTCGTTCCGTTGAACTGATCAACCCCTCCAGTGCCATCGTATATCGTCCAAAGGGCTCCGGTATGGCCTTTAGAAAACGTTGCACACGTTTGCTATCGATCCTGCGCGCCATCAGGCCGTCAAGAACCCGGCGCATCGCCTGAATATCCACCCGGGTCGTGTCATAATCGGCGGGATTGCGGGATGCCAAAAAACGGGTCGCGCTCGCATTGCTGCTGTGGAACTCCTCCATCAACCGGATGGAATCGTCCAGTGCATCCGAATTATTAGGGTCATGGGCAAGGGCTTCGACGATTGCCGCCACCGTCGTGCTAAGTTCGGTTGCGCTTCCTACAAGGTTGGCGGTATTGGCGCGTCGTTCGTTAATGGCGTGGATTGTTGCGGTCACGGAGTCGCGATATCGATCAGTGAGACCTTTTAGTTGGTCGAGCGTCGCATCATGATTGACGCCTGCAGATGCGTAGGCCTCCGCAACCAGACTTGTTTCGTCCTGGAGTTGCCCTAACGAGCGCTGCGCCGCCTGCAAGTCGGCATCGTTTTCCGAAAGCGCGTAATGGGTTACTGCGGCATGAGTATTGCCAACCTGCGCTACAAATTCGGCGACTGCCGAGGCTTCGGTTACGCTGGAGTCGACATAATTTGCTTGGGTGTCGACCACACGTATTGTGCGCCATGACATGACCGAAAGCACTACCAACAATAGCAGGATGATTCCCATCCCCAACAATATTCGTTGAAGGACCGAGAGCCGATCGAGACCAAGGCGCGACGCAAAATTTCTCAACGCCAGGCCGCGGACCAAAACGAATTGCCTCACCGATCTCACCTTCGAAAAAAGTGAATAATCACTTGTATTCTCGTATTTTGCTGATGAGCTCACTGCCGAAACGGCGGTCAAAGTCAACATTTGCCGACGCCATTTCAGCGGCAAACTTGCTGCGATTTACGTCTTTGATGACTTGCATCCCTGACTGCGCAAGCTCGGATACGCCCTTTGTCTCTGCGGCCGCTGCATATTGACGTGAGGCATCGCCGGCGAGCTTCGCCGCCTCGATAAAAGACCTTTTATCGTCGGCTGAAAGTAGTTCGTCAAAATCATCGAGCGATATAAACAAAATTGCCGGGTCATAGACGTGACCGGTAAGGGTTAGATATTTCTGCACCTGATTAAATTTCGAGGATTGGATGGTTGCGATTGGGTTTTCCTGCCCATCGAACTGGCCTGACTGGAGAGCACCATAGAGTTGCGGAAATGCGAGTGGTTTGACGTCTGCACCAAGGGCCTTAAATCCAGCAAGCATCACGTCCGATTGCGGCAAACGCAACTTCAGCCCCTTGAGATCCTCGGGAGAGCGTATCTCATGTTTGGAATTGGTTATGTGCCGCATTCCATTTTCGCCCCACGCCAAAGCGACCAGCCCCTTTTCTCGGAACTTCTCCAAATAAGACTGCCCGATTGGACCGTCGAGCACCGCGTGGGCGTGAGAAAGGTCGCGGAAAAGAAATGGGATGTTGAATACGCCTATATCAGGCATAAAGTTCGGAAGCGGCGCGCCAGTGATGAAGGCCAGATCGACCGTCCCAAGTTGCACGGCCTTGAGCATTTCAACCTCACCGCCCAACGCGGAGTTCGGATATTGCTCGATCCGGTATCGCCCTTGCGTCCTTTTCGCGATTTCGTCAGCGAAAAAAGCACCTCCAGCGCCCAGTTGTGAATCCGACGACAGGATGTAGCCGAGCTTCAAAACTTTGACGCTCTGGCCTGAGGCTGGAGCGAACAAACAGACAATGGCAATTGCGGTCGATACCAGTGAGCGGACGAATTTTTCCATAAGACCTAAAGCGCAGGTCAACGTGTGCATGCCCGTTCCCCACAAGCGATGAAATTATAAATTGCCAGGGAACGGTTTAGAGTTCGTTAACCAGTCTCGCCGTGAGTTTCATTGGAATTGATTACAGATTCTGGAAGAAGCAGCCTTGTTCCTGAAAATTGGCTAGGATGTTGTGGGTGAAGAAGGAAGCCGGGTGGGTGGCCATGTAGTAATTCATCATCGCGAAATCGACGGGGTACCGCCGATCGTTGCGATAGGGGGAATGAGCGTCAAACAGGCTGTTGACGTTATGGCTTACGAAGAATC
>Ga0210390_10004038_pt1 | contig 12499 bp, 12 predicted proteins | sample IncBWH11OmetaG_FD_161050 | JGI IMG/M metagenome (GOLD analysis project Ga0210390, IMG submission 161050) | Forest soil microbial communities from Barre Woods Harvard Forest LTER site, Petersham, Massachusetts, United States - Inc-BW-H-11-O ...
TCTTCGGGCTGGAAGAGTCCTCGGGTCTGCTTGACTCCGCGGCGCCGATGGGTGCCGCATCAGGCTACGTCCGCCCGCCGGTGGTGAAGCCAGCGGTGATCGCGTACGACAGTCGGCGCCGGGGTCGGCACCGCGCTGCGCCCAACGCAGACACCCCGCGAGGGCGACAACTTGACCGTCACCCGGCGGCGGGCGCTTGGGTCACCCGACATGATCTCGACGACTTCGGTTGTTTGCAAGCGGATCTGGTCAGCCTGGAGATGCGAACGAATCGGTTGCTCAGCAACGTGTCCTTAACCGCGCGTGCCGGATCGCTGACCGCGATCATCGGTCCATCGGGTGCGGGCAAGTCAACGCTTGCAAAGCTGATTGCGGGAATCATCCGGCCAACAACGGGCGCGGTGACCTTCGAGGGACACGACGTCCACGCCCATCGTGCGTGGCTGCGGCACAGGATCGGGCTGGTTCCGCAAGACGACGTGTTGCACCATCAGTTGACCGTCGAGGAAGCGCTCGGCTATGCGGCGGAATTGCGCCTGCCGCAGGTAAGCGATCAAAAGCGCCGCCGAGCAGTCGACGAGGTGCTCGACGAACTTGAGTTGACCAACCGGAGGCAATACCGTGTCGACCAGCTTTCCGGGGGTGAACGCAAACGCGCCTCCGTGGCCATGGAACTGTTGACTGAGCCTTCGCTGCTGATCCTCGATGAACCCACATCGGGCCTCGATCCCGCACTGGATCGTCAGGTCATGACGATGTTGCGCCGACTTGCCGACGCAGGTCGGGTCGTGCTCGTGGTTACCCACTGCCTAACTAATCTCGACATTTGCGAACGGGTGCTGTTTCTGACGCCCGGTGGCAAAACGGCGTACTTCGGGCCACCTGACCAGATCTGCCAGGCCATGGGCACTGCCAACTGGGCCGACATCTTTACTCGTGTCGGCGCCGATCCCGACGCGGTCCATCGCGAGTTCTTGACTCGCCGATGCGCTTCTGAGGCTCAGGGCGCAGAGTCGGCCCCCCTGCGCCCATCACCGGCACCGAAGGCGCGACGCCAGAGGTGGAGACAGGTCTCGATCCTCGCACGCCGTCAGCTACGTCTGCTGATTGCCGACCGAGGACACTTCCTGTTCCTGGTCGTGCTGCCGTTCATTCTTGGATCGCTGGCGCTGATGGTGCCCGGGAATGTGGGCCTGGGGACTGCGGACCCTCGGGGGTCTGCCCCTGATGAGCCGGCGCAGATTGTGATGCTGCTTAATGTCTCCGCGGTGTTCATGGGCACGGCGTTGACAATTCGTGATCTGGTCGGTGAACGGGCGATCTTCCGACGCGAACAATCGGTTGGCCTCTCTGCGTCGGCGTACCTGCTGGCGAAAATCGGCGTATACACCGCTGTCGCGACTTTACAAACTGCGGTTCTCACCGCCATTGTCATGATCGGCAAGGGCGCACCCACGCGTGGTGCAGTGGTCGTCGGCAATCCGATTGCGGAGCTTTACATCACGCTGGCCGTCACGGCAGCCATCGCTGCAGTGAACGGGATGGTCCTGTCGGCAGCGGCCAGATCGCAGGACCAAATCCTGCCCATGCTCGTGATTTCGGTGATGCTGTCGATCGTGTTGGCAGGCGGGCTCATCCCGGTTACTGGCCGCGTCGTTCTCAACCAGCTGTCCTGGGTATTGCCGGCACGATGGGGCTTTGCCGCCTCTGCTTCCACCGTCGATCTCCGCCATATCACGACGCTGGTTCCGGCGAATGAGACGCTGTGGTCACACGATCCGAACTGGTGGCTTCTGGACATGATCATGCTGGCTCTTCTCGGGATCGCCATGGCGGCATTCGTTCGGTGGCGGATCCGGCTCAGCTGTTTGGGCTCGCGAACGTCAGGTCGGGCCCTACCGGTTACGCGCCGGCGAGGGAGGACATCTTTGCACGGGTCACGTCGATGCACGAAATAGTGTCTCGCATCGTCGTTTTCAGTACAGGTTGTTGCCGTGGCGCAACATGTGCCAGCGCCAATGCACCGGAACAGCAAATGGAGGTCTAAAGGTGCAAAACGTAGTTCAGGCGGCTGGTATGAAGCCGTGGATTCCATCGCACGGCGTTCATAACGCTGTTACTCGCGCATGGACCCTTCTCGCTATCGCGCTGGCCTCGGCTACAAGGTTGCGTCGACAGTCTGTGGGTCAGCGTCGTAGGGCCGAGCAGGCAGACGTCACCGATGCGGCCGTTGGGCAGACCGGACCGGCGCCCCGCGAGCACGGGCAGGTAACGGGTGCGTGCCGGCCCCCTTACCTTCCCAGCGCAGGCAGTCGGATCGGCGTGGCGGTGGTGGCGCTGTTGACATGCGTGGTGATCACGGATGCCCCGCGGGCCTGGGCCGACCCGGATCCGTTGGTTGACGTTTCGTCTCCTGCGCTGGAAGCAGTCCGGGTGCCTTCATCACCGCCGGCCACCGCCACGTCCACGGACGGGTGGACGATGACGCTGTCGGCGGGTAATGAAACACAGACGCCCGCACCGCCGCTAGACCCCGCTGAACCGTCGCATGACTACATCGTCGGCGGGGTTTTCACCGCGTCACTACGCGCACCTCACCCGGAAACGGCATCACCACCGTCCGGCATTATCGAAGTCGGGTACCAGATTCAATGTGTCGGTGGCGGCCTTATGGCTGACCTCAAACCGAGCATTGTCAAGGTCCAGGTACTCAAACAGGAGTTCAAAGGGTTCAACCCGGCGGCCGTGGTGAACGCATTTCGTGTGCAGGTCGACTGCGTGGATAAAGCGATGATCCGTTCCTACGCGATTCTTACCCGCTCGGCCGACGCCGCCGGTGCCGTCGTCGCGTATTACGGCGTATCGGTGCCGGCGGAAGGGTAATACGCCAGCCGATCACGCTGACCGCAGAGTCGTATCGTAATTGCAGGTCGGGCAGGTGGTTCTCCAATCCGGTGACGATCGCAGCTCTGGGCCGAGGTTGCGTTCGAGCCGCCAGCGCTGCACTTGGTAGCCCAGCTCGGGCAGTATGCGCCGCAGCATCCAGGTGGAACCGTCGTCGTACGGGACGATGCAGCACGAACAAAGCGCAGACGTCCGGGATCGCATGGCCCGGGTGTGCGATTGGCGGAAGCGCTAGGCGCTAAGCATCTCGCCCGAGGAGCCTCGCTGACTCCCTCGGGGCACTTGGGGGCGTTGAATGACGACGGCATCGTCTGCCGAACTTCTTGACCGCATCGTCGAGGAAAATCCGCGACGACCCAACCATGTGACGTTTGGGAAAGGGAGGCTTAGCGATTCAGCGTCTCACCGGCGGCGTCGCGCTGGTGAAGGCGGTCACCCGATAAACCGAACGATGGACTCCGCAACTGCAGCCGGCTTATCCGATCCCTCGATCTCTACGGTGACGGTCACGGTCGCCTGCGCCGCTCCGCCGAGTTGGTCAACTTTGGAGATATGGGCGAAGGCCCGCACGCTCGCCCCGACCTTCACTGGGGTGATGAAACGCACCTTGTTGTAGCCGTAGTTGACGCCCAGTTTGACGTCGTCGATGCGATACAGCTGGTGGGTGAAATGCGGTAGCAGCGACAGTGTGAGCAAACCGTGTGCGATGGTCCCGCCGAAGGGGCCGTCGGCCGCCCGCTCGGGGTCGACGTGAATCCATTGGTGGTCGTCGGTGGCATCCGCGAAAAGATTGACGCGGTCCTGGGTGATCTCGAGCCAATCGCTCGGGCCCAGCTGACTCCCCGCCGCCGCCAGGAACTCGCTGAGATCCTTAAAGACTTTCACCGTTACTCCTCTCAACGGGACTCGTGACACCAGCGCCAGTGTTTGCCCCATCGTGGGCTTGTCAAGTGCTGTGCGCGCCATAGCACACGATACGTCACTCGTTCCGTCACTAGCTTAAACAAAATTGGCTCCCTGTATTGACGCACACCCTCGGAGGTGCGATAGTGGACGAATAACGTAATTTGTCAGTCATCAGATCCAGCATGGCCGGGATGAGTGAAGGGATTGCCAATGACGGGCACGAAAAAGCTCTCCGAACCCAAGGACTTCGCCCGCCCCGCCCCGCGCCTAGTCCCGGGCCTGCGACACGTTGCGTCATGACTGCGCCAGCCACGCTCCCTTGCGACCTGTTGAACGAGCATGCACCGGCTATGGATTCTGCCCGTGTTCGTTTCAGTCACATAGGTGAGCGGCCGCATTCCAAGCATCTAATGGTCCGCACCAGCGACGGGGTGAGCCTGGCCGTGTGCGACATCGGCCCGCGTACCGCCGAACACACCGTGGTCTTCCTACACGGGCTCTGTCTGAATCAAACCTCGTGGGAACGTCAAATCACCTACCTACTGCGCCGATATGGGCGATCCGTGCGGGTCATCAGCTACGACCATCGCGGCCATGGCAGGTCTGCGGCGGCGCCTATGAACACCTACCGAATCGATCAACTGGCCGACGACCTCGCTCAGTTGCTCACTGCCCTCGACGTCACCGGGTCGCTTACCCTGGTCGGGCACTCGATGGGTGGGATGACGGCGCTGGCCTACCTCGCCCGGCCAGTCGCCGCGCGCCCCGTCGAACCGCACGGGCTGATCCTGGTCGCCACCGCCGCCGGCAAGCTCGCGACACGCGGCCTGGCCCGGTTGCTGGCGACCCCTGCCCCCGCGGCGTTGGTCGGGCTTATCGAGCACACTCCGCCGTACGCGCTACACGCAATGGTGGGGCCGGTGCGCGCGACGTTGGACCGCTGGCGTGGACACGGGCGCAGCGCAACCCTGGCAGCGGTGACGGCCGCAGCGTTGACCACCACACCAGTGGCCACCGCGGTCGGGTTTCTGCCCAGCCTGAGCGCCTACAACCACTACGCAACGCTGGCATCGATCCAGGCACGGACTGTGGTCATCAGCGGTGGCGTAGACCCTTTGACCCCGCCGTCACACGCCGCCGACATGACCGCCGGCATCCGTGGTGCAGAGCATGTTCACGTTCCCTACGCCGGACACATGCTGCCCCAGCAGGTACCGCACGTCATTAACGACGCGATCCGCCGAACGATCGCCGTTCGCTCCAGCGCCGATGCCACGAGCGTTCGATGGCTCGACAGGACGGGATAAGGCGATGACATATCCAAAGGCGTTGCCGCCAAAGAAACCGACCAACTCTTCCCGACACTTCCTCATCCGCAGGTGCAGCCATGTGGACGATCACCACTAGTGATGGCCGGCGAGTAGCCAATATACGGTCGGAGATAGATGCCCGTCGTATCGTCCACACGCTGGGCATTACACAGTTGCGTGGTCCCTACTCCTGGGACGTTGTAGATAGCCAAGGGCGTCGGATCGTCGCTGAGATCAGGCACCGATCAGGAGGTAGGGGCTAATGATTGTCGGGCGTAGTCCGCGCAATCCGGTTATCGGCGACACGGTTCTGTTACGGGCCGAGAATCGGCAGGGTATCGGTACCATCATCGACTCGGACGCGATTAGGTACAAACTGTACTGGCGCAAGGGGCGAGGTGAACTTTCTTGGCTTGCCCGCGCCGAATTGACCGTCCCGCGACTCGATTACGGACGGGGATGGCCATGACGTACCTGGCGCAACGAACACCCATGATGGCGATGCCTTAGAAAGCCGTGGAGGTAGGCAAGTGAATTTCCAAATAGGCGACTCGGTGCAAGTGGGTGCGCGCGTCGGCACCATCACCGACGTCGGCACCGTACTAATCCAGTACAAGACGAATGACGGTGGCTTGCGCGTGGCTTGCCCGTGGGAAGTGGTGAAAATCCCTTCGCTGCCACAAAGGGTCAGCCTCCAACTTTGAGGCCAAGAACGAAGTACGAGTGGGTCATGATCGTGGAACACGTTGTGCACGAACCTAACTTGGCCTGGGCGGTCGCTGAAGCCGCCAAGCCATACCTGAACGCCGTTGAACGTAACGCCGTCTTTGTGGCGATCGGTGCTGGTGACACCTTCGCAGCGATTCGCGGACTGTTGAGATCGGTTGAGATCAAACGGATTCCATTGGGACTCGATCTGCTGCAGCAGTGCAGAATGTGGTTACGCGGATATGGCGGGCACGACGACGAGCGGTATCTTCGTCGCCTCATCGAGGAGCCACTGATTCCATACGTGATCGCGGCTCCGGCCACCATACGGGCCGCCCGGGTGCCGGCCACGCCAAAACCACGCAGTTGGCTGCGCTTCTCCGCCCCCGAGACACGCAGCGGACAAGGCGGCCGCCTAGACGCGGAAGCATCACTGGTGGTTCGCCAATCGCCCGCATAGTGGCCATGACGAGCGAGAACCCCACGGACTGAATTACACGTGAGTACACGACCGCAGCCTTCGTGATCAATTACGCCGCGCGAGAGCGTTTCGTGATCGCAGTCCACTAGACTCAGTGGCCTGCCGCCGCGTCGTCATCGGGCGGCGACCAGTCCCCCACGGATCCGGTTTCCGATAGGTAGTCGCCGCTGCGTGTGGGCTGTCGATGCCTACCTTGTTTGGCGCCCGCGATGGCTCATGGATGCGTTCTACGGCTGGGAAGTTTCTCCGGTCCCCGCGGCGGTTCGCTCCTTGGCGGTCAGAGGTGCAAGCAACGGGGCGGCGGTGATTTTGAGCTGCCGCAGCGCTTCTTCAAGCTGTGCATCAGACGCGACGGCTTTGAAGGAGCTCTGTGACTCCGAATGTTGGACCTGGACCAACATACCGCCCAGTGTTTGGGCGTCTTCCAGAATGGCTCGGGGGATTTTGCTCTCGATCAGGATTGGCGCGGCGATCATGAGCATGATCATGTAGGTCCGGAGTTCGTCAGACGCGGCGGTGCGATCACCAGATGTGGTGCAAGCCAATACTGCTCGGGTGATCCGAATGGCCTGACCCAATACCATCGAGGCCTGAGCTGCCGTCGTGCGGAATCGTTCGCGATCTCTGCGGATCCCCAGCGCCTGGTTAACGATCAACGCAGTGATCAGTACGACCAGAATTCCCGCAATCGCATCGGTGGTGAAGGCCCGAGCCGACCACCAGCGTCGAAACGCCCCGTCGCTAAGGTCGAGAACGATAAGCGCCGACGATTTCGGCAACATGAGACGGCGATGTACTTCGAGGGCCAGGCACAAACCGGGCGATCATCAGCGTTCGACGCACATCATCGCCGTCACCAGCGTCAGTGCGGGCACCGACACAATCGCCAAAGGACTCACAGTCGCTCCATCTCGCGTGCCATTCGAGCGCGCTCCAGATACGTCGTGCTGGGTCGGTAGGGACGCCGCGCACACGTCGCAGTCGTAGGTCGCCGTAATAGACCGAAATCCGGTCCCCCCGCTGGCGGCGAGAAAGTGGCCCGCGGGCTACTTGCCCACCATCAGCACACAGGATACTGTATACAGAATCAGGTGGCGCGGCACACCGAACGGTAACGGCCACCCGGTTTGGGGCTCGGCTGAACACGACCGGCCCCGGGCCGCCCAACATGGAGGTGACCATCAGTGACGATGCTGACAGATAGCACGATCGAGATTCCCGACTTCACCGACCCCGCCACCTACGTCGCCGGCGTGCCGCACGCTGCTTTCGACGAGCTACGCTCGCGACCCGGTCTGTACTGGCAGAAGGCGGACGAGGGCACCTTCAACGGCGGATTCTGGGTTGTCACACGATTCAACGAGATCATCGAGATCGAGCAACAGCCCGCGGTGTTCAGTTCGGTGCCGGGGGCATTTTTCCCGCTGGCCAACATGAGCGGCGACAGCCCGATGGGCAAGCACATCTTGTTCATGGATCCGCCGGAGCACAGCCGTGTGCGGCGGGTGGCGATGAAATCGTTCGGCCCGCGGGTGGTCGCTCACTTTGATGGGTGGATCCGCGAGATCGTCAACGAAACGCTCGACGACGCGTTGCAGCGCGAGAGCTTTGACTGGATCGCCGATGTGGCCCGGCTGATTCCCTCGCGGGTGATCGCGGCGGTGATGGGGGTGCCTCGCGAACTACGCGGCCAGGTGGTGGATTGGTCGGACGCCATTTTCACCAGCACGGTCACCCAGGACGACGACGGCGCCGCCATGTCGCGAGCGTTCGACGAAGTCAACGTCTACATGGCCAAACTGGGTGAGGAGAAGCTGCGAGATCCCCAAGATGACACGGTGACGGTGTTGGCTCAGTGCCTGGACCGCGGCGAGATCGACGAGGCGGAGTACGCCATGTATACCGCTGCGTTGCTGATCGCAGGCTACGAGACGACCCACACGCTGATCGGGCAGTCCATGCTGCTGATGTTGGACGACGAAGACATCCAGCGCACCTGCGACGCGGTGTTTGACGCCGGCGACTTCAACGCCGTTGTCGATGAATTCCTGCGCTATGTCACACCGGCGATGAATGTCACGCGCACGGCCACCGGGGACATGGAGTTCCATGGACAGACCATCCGTCGTAACGACACCATGCAATTGATGTTGATCGCGGGCAATCGTGACCCCGAGGTGTTTGCCGATCCGCACCGATTCGATCCGCTGCGGCCGCGGGCCAAGACCCTGTCGGGCGACGGTGTGGCGTTCGGCAGTGGATTGCACCGCTGCGTGGGCAATGTGCTGGCCAAGATGGACACCCGCATCTTGTTCGAGGAGCTCTACCGCAGGGGCGTGTCGTTAGAACTCGACGGCGAGCCTGGACGCGGCTGGAGCACGCTGATCAACCAACTACTTACGCTGCCCGTCCGTGTCGGCTAACGGTGTGGTTGACGGACTGCATGCTCGCCGTGGCGAGGCATGCTCGGCCCGGCGTGCCAACACAAACGGTAGCGAAGTGGCACCCATCGACGTGGGTGACCATTCAGGGCCATCGGCTATAACGCGGCAAGGAGTTACTGTGCCCCGGATCGTTTTCATCAAAGCCGACGGCGAACGCCACGAGGTCGTTGCCGCCGCCGGAGAGTCGGTGATGCAGGCGGCGGTTAATAACCTGGTCGACGGGGTCGTGGGCGAGTGTGGCGGCGACTTGTCTTGTGCGACATGCCATGTCTTCGTCGCCCAGGACTGGTTTGACGCACTGCCCGAGGCCAGCGCAGAGGAAGAAGACATGCTTGAGGCCACCTCCGAGGAGCCCACGAAGTTCAGCCGTCTGTCGTGCCAAATCAAGTGTGCTGCCAAACTCGACGGGCTTGTCGTCCACGTTCCTGCGAGCCAGCGGGTCTGACCCGGCAAAGACACCACCCCACCCGCCGGGTCAGACTCCCTGGCTGGCAGCACGCCAAAACCGCCGCCGTTGAAGATGGTCACCGAGTCGCCAGCGGCGCCATGACAACCGATTTCGGGGCGCGCGCATCGATGCGGTCGAGGATCCAGCCCAACCAGGTGCGTGGCCGCGCGGTCTGGCGCACCGCGACGGCGCGTTGTGGTGCAAGACAGCTGCTCGCCGGCCAGACCCGGGGACCGACTTTACTCAGCGTTCTTGCCAACTCATCCGTAGACCGGATACTGTATACAGAATGTCGGGTGTGGAGAAGCCGAGGATCCGCTGGACCTGCGTGCTACGCGAACTTGCAGGCGCGCAAGGACGCGGACTGGCGAAAAGCCACGAGGTGCCCGCGGGGTCGCGGGACGCTTCGGGGCCTGGCGTTACCACTCACCACACCCGCGGCCACGCGAGTCTTCTGAGCACGGCCACCGTGCACCGACCACAAATGAGGAGAACATGACATTTCGTCACGCAGTGCTGATCAATTTCAATGCCAACGCCGACGAGTCATATCGCGCCGAGCTCGCACAGAAGGTCAACGCCCTGCCGCAGGCCATTCCGGAGGTGCGTGCGGTGGCCTGCGGGGCCGACGCCGGCCTGACCTCTGGCAGCAGCGATTTCGCGATCATCGTCGATCTGGACTCAGCCGATGATTACGCGACCTACGAAAATCATCCGGTGCACGGTGACCTTGTCGACCTTATCCGTCAAGGGGTCGCAAGCCGCACCGTCGTCGATTTCCCATTCTAGAAAGGAAAGTCGTTGTCAGCGACGGGGACTAAACCGATGAGCCGCGATGGTTCGGCACTGCAGAAGGTGCTGCAGACCGCGATCAACCGCGGCGAACGCGGGGTGCAGGTCGCGGCCTACCTTGGCGATGAACTGATCGTGGACGGCTGGATCGGCCAGGCTGACTCCCGCGGCACCGCGGTCACCGCGACGACGCTGTTTCCCATCTTTTCGGTGACCAAAGGTCTGACCGCCACCGCCATTCATCTGCAGGCCGAGCGGGGATTGCTCGACTACGACACCCCAGCGGCGGCTTATTGGCCGGAGTTTAAGGCCAACGGCAAGCAGGACATCACGGTGCGCCAACTGCTGACCCATCAATCCGGTCTGCCTCAGATGCCGGCCGGTGTCACCGCTGAGCGCCTGCGTGACTGGGACTGGTGCGTGGAAAGCATTGCCGCGCTGGAACCGCTGCTGCCGGTAGGCAGCAGCGCCTACGCGTCGCTGAGCTACGGGTGGCTGCTGGGCGAACTGGTGCGTCGCACCGATCCCGCGCACCGGGGTTTCGCCCAGTTCACCCGGGAAGACATCCTCGAACCGCTGGGCATCGACGACTTTTATGTCGGGATGAACGGTCGCCAGCATGAGCGTGTCGCTGAACTGGTGACCTCCGGCACCTTGCGCACCGACCCGCCACCGTTACGGGCGCTGGCCATGCCGCCCGCGGTCGAACCCGGGGTGCTGTGGAACAATCCGGTGCTCTACGACGCCGTCGTTCCCGGCGCTGGCGGTATTGCCAATGCGCGCTCTGTCGCAAGGCTTTTCGCGATGCTGGCGGGCAAGGGCAGCCTGGGCGGACACCGGATCCTCAGCGAAGAACGGGTGATGGCCTGCACCAGGCCGCGACTCAACCCCGATCAGCTCGACCCCGTGTTGGACCAGGTGCCCTGGATCGGTGTGGGCGGGTACTGGCTTGGCGGTGAGACGCCTCCGGCCGAACCGGTGATCGGCACCGGGGCGCACACGCTGGCCTCCAACGGCGCTGGCGGATCGATCGCCTGGGCGGATCTGGACACCGGTCTGGCTGTGGCGATTTGCCACAACCGAATGTTTCGGATCAGCCCGCCGCTTCCGCCCGACGAGCATCCGTTTCACGAGATCGGCGAGTACGCGCGGTCATTGGTCGGCTGACGCGGCGAAGGCCACCATCGGTCACATCGAAGGCGAATGAGGAGCAAGCAACACATGAGTGAGGCGATCCACTATCTGGGTGACACCGTCGACAAGTGCCCGTATGACTACTACGCCGAAGCCCGGGCGCGCAACGCGGTCACCTGGGAGCAACCGACGCAGAACTGGATCGCGGCCTCCTACGACGCGGTTCGCGACGTGTTGACCGACGAGGACACCTTTGCCAGGCCGCTGCCGACCGAGATTGTCCCCAGCGAGAAGTACAGCCGCATCGTGGCCTCACCGTTTAGCCTGGTTGGCAAGGAACGCCTGGCGCATCGCCGGTGGTGGTTGGAAATCTTTAACCCCCGCGAGATCGAACGCTACCGCAACGGCGTGGTGGCCGAGGTGGTGGAAGCCACCATCGACGAGATCGCGCCGCGCGGGCGCGCCGAGCTGGTGCAGGAATACGCCGAGCGTGTCTCCGATCGCGTCATCGCCGGGGTGCTGGGCTTGCCTTGGCACGACGACGATTACATGACCGCGATACGCACCAACCTCAACAAGATCGAGCACTACAAAGGCATCGTCTACCTCAAACCAGAGGATGCGATACCGCATGCGGAGGTCGCCCTGGCCGCGACCTACGAAGTGGACGCGCTGCTGCGCCCCTACATGGACGAGCGGCAGAAGACCGCCGACGACAGCATCATCAGTCGAGTCTGGCGCGACGACGCACTTGACGGGTGGACCGAGGATGCCCGCTATGGCCTCGTCCGCACGTTCTTCGCCGGCGGCAGCGACACCACCCGCACGTCGATGGTCAACGCGCTGCACCTGATGCTCACTACACCGGGAATGTTGCAGAAGGTCCGCCACGCCGACGCGCGGACCCTCGGGGCGTTCGTTGAAGAGGCGCTGCGCTTGGTCGGCACGGTGCATTTCCGCAACCGCATCTGCCAGCGCGACAGTGACCTCGACGGAGCGCAGGTGCACCGCGGGGACAAGGTCGCGGCGGTCATCGCGTCGGGAAACCGCGACGCCGCCAGATTCGACGACGCCGACGAGATCAACTTGGAACGCAAAAACCCGCGACAGCACTTGGCTTTCAGCGTCGGAATCGGCGCCTGCGCGGGCTCGCCTTTGGCCAGAGTCGAACTGCAAGAAGGCATCTCGAGAATCGTCAATCGGCTTGAGAATCTGCGGCTGGATCCCGATGCGCCCCGACCCGGATTGGAGGGATCCATCTTCAAGCTCACCACCCCGGTTCATGTCCTGTTCACGGCGCAGCGGCAATGAACCGCAGGGCCCACGGGGCGCGCCAGGGTAAGCGGCGGATGGCCGCGAATTCATCACACCG
>Ga0210390_10004039_pt1 | contig 12497 bp, 23 predicted proteins | sample IncBWH11OmetaG_FD_161050 | JGI IMG/M metagenome (GOLD analysis project Ga0210390, IMG submission 161050) | Forest soil microbial communities from Barre Woods Harvard Forest LTER site, Petersham, Massachusetts, United States - Inc-BW-H-11-O ...
CGTTCGAGGGAAATGCACTTGGTGCGCTAAAGGCGTTTCGATCCTTGGTGGAAGCGGTGGCAGCGCTACATAGAGAGAACAAGGTCCACCGAGATATTAAGCCGGCCAATGTCTTTATCCGCGAGGGTGGGGGTCTTGTTCTTGGTGACTTTGGCATCGTTTACTTACCTGAACAGAAAGAGCGATTGACCTGTACGAACGAACGAGTAGGCTCGCGCACCTACATGCCGAGTTGGGGTGATCTCGGGGAACGCATGGAAAAAGTCGATCCGAACTTTGATGTGTTCATGCTCGGCAAGCTCTTGTGGTGCATGATCGCCGGACGCCTCAAACTCCCTCTCTGGTACCACAGGAAACCCCAGTTCGATCTGGCAGTAACCTTCCCGAATAACGAGCACATGCAACTCGTCAATTTGATTCTGGACAAATGTGTCGTCGAGTTCCCGGAGGCTTGCTTAGGGTCTGCCCAAGAACTGCTCGAGATTGTTGACCAAACCATCTCCTCTATCGAGCGCGGCACGCCTTTCGTCGATTCGACTGGAACCCTCAGCCTACGTTGCCGCATGTGTGGGAAGGGGATTTATCAAAGCGAATCGCTCTCAGGGACGGCACACCTCACTAGATTCGATGAGCGCGGGGTCGGCGTCCACCCGGCTCTACTTCGGGTTTTTGTTTGCAACGTGTGCACTCACTACGAGTTCTTCGCACCTGGATATCCGGACGAGGCAGCATCAAGGGGCTGGACCCCATGGAAGCCCTGATCCTCTTTTCCATTCTCGATCATCTTCGGGCAGGCTTTGGACAGAGCCGACTCGAAAGCCAATCCCAGCAGACTCTTTCAGCCACGCGCAGGATATCGAATCCGACGCGCCATTTCGCAGCCGAGATCCTCCGTTCCTAACCGCGGCCTAGGAACATCGAGCCCTATCGATCTACAAGATTTATACTCATCGATCTAAAAGATTGATGGACATCGATATAACTCTCGCGCTATGGTTGTCTTAGAACGATGCGCAACACCGTCAAAAGCGGTGCGCAACACGCAACAGGGAGACGTTCTGTGGAACCTTACGGCGAAGTGGTCTGGAACGGGACACGCGACGCTGAGCGCCAGCGATCGCAACAGCGGCAACCCAGCGAACTCGAGGCGCAACACGTTCGACGGGAAGCACTTTGCGGCAAGCGCCGGTCGCATGCCACCGTCGACGATCCGCAGGCCGCACGTATCCGGGAGCAATGGCACCGCGAGAATCAGCCGATCTCGACCAGCGGCCTACCACGCGGTGAGCCAGTCAAAACTTAGTCATGACGCAACACTCGCAACAAATCGAGCAGCCTCGAAAGCGAGGTCGCGATCTGCCATGGGGAGGACCTCGCCGGCGGCCGAGACCGAAGGCGAAGCCAGAGCCGCGACTGCCACAGCTGACACTTTTTCCTGAGAGCCAGGTGACCCGATGAGCGCGGTGTGCTCGATCTGCAAACGGGAAGATCGTCCTACGATCGAGCAGGCCCACGTCGACGGCCTTTCTTTGCGTGTAATCGCAAAGGCCCATCCTGGAACAACAGCCTGGAGTCTGCGTCGACATTTCACTCACGTGCCGGTCATCATCGAGCAGCAGCAGCTGCTGCATTTGCGCCAGGAGCGCAACGATCGAGCGACTGCAAAACTTCCGACGCGCGTCGAGCAACTCATCGCCGAACTCGAACGGATGACCGCAAACGCTCTACGTCGGAAGGATCATGCCTCTGCGCTCCGAGCGATTACCGCCCGGCTGCAATGCCTGCGAACCATCGGCGAGCTGAGCGGTGAACTGCGCAGCGGTCCGCGTATCGGCGAGTTCGTACCTGGCACGATCGGCGCCGCGGCTGCAGCCAGTGTCACGGTCAATCTACCGCCGAATGCAACCCCGAAGGACCCGGCCCACTTCGTCGAACTGCTGAGGCATATTTACAACCTTGGGCCGAGAGGCAAGGCGCGCGTGCCGGATGAGACTGTGAACTGAGTTCGCCTGAGAGCCGATCACGGACTTAGGCGTGGAAGGGCGACGGCAAACCGGCCGCGCCCTTTTTCTTTGACCGAATCCGTCCACCGGTGGACGGATTCACGGGCGCATTTTGGGCACGGTCATCTCGAAAGGCGCGTCCTAACAGCCTCTTCAGCGGCGCAGCGGATGTGCAATCCGATGGCAGTCTATTAACAAGGTAACTGTGACTAGACGCGCGGGACCGGTGGGATTTCCTGGGCGACATTCATCACTAGAAGTTTGGCCTCGGCGTCGACCCTGCCCGGTATTGTTAGCCTGAAGGATAGAGTTCCATGTTCATGTATCGGGATACCATTCAAAGTGAGAAGCACCCGAGCCAATCGGCCGCTCCAGACGAAAGCCACAGGAACTTCGCCGCGCACGATGATCTTGTCGTTAATTTTCCCCTCGAAAACACCGACGAAGTTCACCGCCTCATTGCGGTCATTCTCTAATATGGCGACAAATGTAACAGCAGGGATAAGGATCGGGAGACTTGTGGTAGGGATGTGGTCGATGACGTTAAAAATGCTGATTCGGTTGGAAGAGCGATCAACCGATGCCGTTTGAGCGCATAGTGCGAATTGAACCCTCATTTGCTCGACTGATCGCAGACAGAAAACTCTAGAGCCGTGGTGGGGACGGCATCGGCCGAAATGAGAGCCCGGATGGTATCCCCCCACTCCAAGCCAGAAAGATCAAGGGAGGAAATCTCCGTCCACAGCGCCTCGTCTTTGGGATCAGCGCTAGACAAGGCAACGAGGTAGACGTAGGCCGGCACCAGTTCGGACGGGCTTTTTGGCTGACGCGCCAATGCATCCCGTAGAGCAGCCACGATTTGTGAACCGGTCATGTTGTCCAACACTATCTGAACTGCCACGTCTTTCCGTAGACGATCCAGCAAGAAGGATGGGGTGTTAGCTACGAGCACAGCCTCCTTGGCGGAGTCCGTCGCTAGTGAGAAAGGCCCGATCGATGCCGTTACGCTCATGCTGGCTTCCATCGTTGTAACCTGTAGTACGCGGCGAAGTTTCCCTCCTCTTCGAGGTACGGACATTCGCCAACCGTATGAATCATCTCGTAGCCCTTCCCCCATTTACTCCAGATGATCGGAATGACCGATCGGGTGCCCATTAAAATTTCGACCGACTGACGCGCCACGACAAACCCAGAGTGGATAACTTCTCCGCGGACATTGGAGTAGATCACAATGTCCCCCGCGCGAGCCTCTTTTTCCGGTATGGGGTCGAATCCGTCGTCGTCCAAAATTGGAAGGACGGAGTGAGTCACTTGCGTTCGGCGACTGCCGAACGTTAGACCGTGACAATTGTAAACAGGGCACGCTTCGCTTACCTTCTCTGCATTTCTGAATTGTGCGAGCGTTTCGCCAAGCTGGTCCCATTCCATACGCGAATGCTCCCAGACCTGAATATTGTCGATTGTAGTATTGGCCCGTGTCCGCAGTTCGATGCTGCTGTTTTCGTATCGGCCAGAGGCGTTGAGAACTGGCAATGTAGCGCTCCCTGGGGGAAGAACGACGTATTGTGGCAGCCACCCATAGCGCTGTCAACAGTAACTCTCTAATTATCATGCGCTTTCGGTGACTTGAGCGCAAGTAGGATGCGGAGTTACGAACGGTCGTTGTACGCCAAGAATGGTACTTCGTTCGATGGCCGTCGCCGGTACGCTCAACCCGGCTGTAGCTGATTGTCCGAGCAATCGTGCTGCACATCTGTTGGTCGAAGTTTGGGCAAAGCCATTCGCGAACCCGCGTCACCACTGATCACGACGCAGACGCACCGGTTCCACAGTCCGCTGCGTAATCTCGCTTTTCCACAGAAAGGGGTCACGGTGAGGCCCTTGCACCCGCTCCGTCTTCGTGGCAGACTCAGAATGGAATTTGTGCAACGGGCCCGGCCGCCTGCTCCATCCTTGAACCGGGTCGCAGGTAGGGCCCCACGCGCAAAGTTGACCCGGTTCCAATGAGACTCGCAAAACAATTCGACGAGTCGCCATCCAGCCGGGAGATCTTCTCTGCATGCGCTAAGCAGCGCGCCTCCCAGTCTGGTCCTCCGGGACCGCTTGCCAAAGGAGTGACCCACACGGGGTCACCACCTTGGAGCGGTGACCGATGGAATCAGAACCTTCAGCACTAAACCAATCTCATAAGTCGAACGACCAGCTCGTCGCAGCGGCCGCGCATCGTCTTGTCTGCATTGAGCGGACACGCCTGATCGGTGAGGCTTCGAAGCTGCGCCCAAAGAGCGCGATAGAAGCGGACCGGCTTCTGGAGCGCGTGACGGCGTTGCGAATAGCCTTGGATTTTTTCAGGCGTCTGCAGCGGACGCCGGCAGAAGCAACGAAGAAAGCGAAGCAAGGCGCGAAAGCGCGCAGTGAATCGACGGCCAGCGAGTGAGGAGATGTGGACCTCATTCGCTGGCCGTTTTGTTTTGCGGCCCGAATGTCACGACGGGAACGGTGCCCGTGATGGTGGCCGGTGATGCAGGAGCCGGGAGCATGAGCTGGCAGGCAACACGATATGTGAAGCAACTGCGTGATGATCGCCTCACGCCGCACGACGGCATTGTGCTGATGGTCTTAGGCGATTACCACCGCACGGCGGAAGGCTCGCGGATCTGGCCATCGGTCCTTACTCTCGCAGCTGATTGCAAAATGAGTCGGTCCGGGGTCAAGAAAGTACTTCGCAGACTCGAGGAGTACGAACTGGTGAAAAGAAACCCAGGCAACGGACGAGGGAACACAACCGAGTACGTCCTCGTGCAGATGGAGGGTCGCGGTCAAATTGACACCCCCGAGGAAGAAAGGGGTCACGGCGAGCACGCAAAGGGGTCACCACGAGACCAGAAAGGGGTCACGGCGAGCACACGCAATAAGGAAGAGGTGATTTTAGGTGAAAGAGCAGGTGAGGAACCTAAACAAGGCAACTCTGTGCGAGTTGCTCCCTACGATCTCGATCGTCTGTCAGAGCGAGACTACAAACACTGCCGGGACATCGTGTTGGAACTTGGGCCCTCCGCAGGAGAACCCCAGTCCGGGAGAATCAATCGCCTCTGGAAGGAGACGCATAGTCATTCTCTTTTCCAGGAAGCCCTGGAGACGGCCATCGCGTCGCTGGGTGAAGGCGAATCGGAACCCGGAGCTATCTGGTGTTTTGCAACTCACCATGCCGCGGGCACCCTCTTTCATCAGGGCCCGCGAAGGAAGAAAGCAGGTGCGCTGTGAAGGTGATCCAAGGCGGGAAGCGGAATGTTCGAATCGAGTTGTTGCTGCGGGACGGCGGACGCTGGGTCAAGCGGCGACGAGCCCAGATGCTGGCGAGCTATGGCAGCCGGGAGGAGTTTATTCGGATCGTAGGCTGCACTCCTGAGGAGTTCGGACGTCCGCGCAAGGAAGCAGGTTTGTACATCGTCGCGAAGCCAAAGCAACTCGCTCTGGACTTTGCCGGCGAGAGTCAGCGCGAGGTCGAGCGCGCGATGTCAGACATCCTAGAGCGCACGCAGCGGAAGCCGAAGGTGGGCTGATTCAGGGCAGGGTTCGGGCACATGGCATGGAAAAGGCAGGCGCAGCAAGGCTTTTGAGTGGCACGGAGGACTACAAGTCCGGTGCGAAAGAACGGAACGGAGGGACACGGCAATGTTGAACGAGAGATGCGGACTTTGCGGACAGCGGATCGAGTTCAAGGACAGCGACGACCTGGTCGACGACGTAGTGCAGTTGCATGGCGGCGACGGCGGGCTTGTGCACGCATCGTGTGTCCAGTCGGCCGCGGAGGAACTGGTCGATTACGAGGCTGAGATCGGGAGGATGGCGTCTTGAGAATCGAATGCTTCACAGCCGGGAAGTGCTGGCCAGCTCGCGGCGGTATCGGCATCTATGCCGCGGTGATCAAGACGGACGGCGGCGTGATCTGGACGGACTCCGGAAACTTAGGGCGAGCGGGTTCGACGATCTTGGCGGCGAAGTTTGCCGGCGCGGTGGTCGGACTGCGCGAGTTGACCAAGTTGCACGCCTCGCATCCCGCGGCCTCGCTGGGATTTTACCTCGATGATCGGCAAACGAAGTTGATGCTCGATGGATCGTGGTCAGTCGCGGCGAATGACGCGCATTTCACTTTGTGGAAAGAGGCGCGCGACCTGTTTGCGCCGCTCGACCGGGACAAAATGTACTACAGCTGGATGAACCAGAGCCTGGCGCACGAACTGGTCGCGAAGACGCAGCGCAGGTACGGGATGGGCGAGAGCCGGAGGGCATGATGGGAACGCCGAAGCGCGGAGAAATACCAGCTGGTCGCACCGTCGACGAAGCTTTGACTCACGGTTGGCTCTGGCATCTCGAGATGGGGCGCCTGGAAGACTCCGCCCGGATCCGTCGCCTAGAGCGACTGGCCGCGCCGAAACCTGCGCGTCCGGGCGATCCGCGCAAGCCCCTGCTGCGCAAACTGAAGGAGCGATTCGGAGCGACTGGTCGAGGCCTCGCTCTGCTGATGGACCAGCACAAAGTTCGGCCGCTGTATTCATGGACGAAAGCGACGAAGCTTCGTTCCTGGCTTGAGCTGTGGGATTGCGAGCATTCGAAGGTGCGCGCCGCGGTCAGAAAGTATGTGTATGGTGCTACCGGCGACGGCGGTATCAACAATCCATCGCGAGGCGGAAGACCGCATAAACACAGGTGATTCAGCGGCATTTCTTGATACCGCGAGAAATAAAATGTTGTTCGATTGCATCGACTTTCGAGAGGATGCGGATGATGAAGGGCACGGCACGACTGATGGGACAGGAACATGGGCGCCGTCATTCACGACCGATCGCAGGAGGAAAAAATCCTGCAGATGCTCGAATCGCAGAGCGGCGATGGCTGGGTTCCGGCTCCAGAACTGGCGAGGGTCGCGTTGCAATACTGCAGGGCGATTTCCGGTTTGCGAAAAGCAGGGCATCGGATCGAGAACCGAGTCGAGACGGTCGACGGGATCAGGCATGGATTTTATCGGCTGGCGCGCCCAGTTGTGCAGGTTCCTTTGATTCCGGAGTTCGAGGTCGCTCGAAGATGGTCGGACCCGGAAGAAGGAACGCAGCGGATTTGATCTCCGCGGCGCGGCTGGAAGGGCCTGCTGGGCGCGACTTTCGAGGAGGCTGTGCCTGAACGATGCCCAAGGCGCCAGCCAATTCGAAGCGGTTGCTGCGATTGAAGGACGCCAGCGCTTATATGTCGCTCTCGACGTGGCAGCTGCGTCGGATCGTGCAAGCGGGAGAAATCCCATTGGTCCGGATCGGCAGCGAAGGGGCGCCCTGGTTGGTTGACGTTCGAGACCTGGATCAGTTTATCGATCAGCACAAAGAGAAAATCGAGTAGGAGGTGAGCAGTGAAAATCACGAGCGAACATTTGGAGCAGGTGCGATTGGCTCTGCTGGAAAAGAACGCGGCGCTGGATACGCAAACGAAAGCTGCGAGTGAAGCGATCGCGGTGCGGGACACGACCAGCGCCGCCGTCAGAGGCCTGCAAGGTGCATTCGACATCTGCGCATCTGCCTACGTGCAAGATGCGGAGTTGAGCGCCGGGCAGTTGAACGACCTGCCCGCAACGGTACAGTCGATTCTCGGTTTCGAGCTGAAGGCAACAGCTCCGGCGAAGGTTTAGAGATGCTGAAGGTTGTGCATGCGAGGCAATTCGATGTCGACGCGGTCGACGGCTTGAGTCACACCGCTGACGAATTGATCGAGAAGATTCCCCTGCGGCATCCGATTGAGTGCACCTTGCGCGATAGCGTGGGTCGACGGATCGGCCGGTTTCTTCTCGGGACCGGGGACGCTGGAGAGTTTGACTGCTCCATGGAGGAAGCGAAGCAGAGGTCGCAGGCTGGCGCCTCGCTGCATCTAGTCGACGCAGACGGAAAGTTCGTCGAAGTTTTGTTGGTGATCGGCACGGTGCAGTAGCTTTCGGAGGAGGAAATCATGGACGAGAAATTCAATTCCGCATCCGGGCCTTGCGCGCTGCCCGAGAAGATGAACGTCACGCGAGCCCGCGCCGGCAGCGTCGGTTACGAGCAAGCGCGAACGAGCCGCGGCCAGGTGGGAACTCCGCGCAATGTCGGAGTGCTCACCGACCAGCATGGCAAGGTGATTAAAGCGGCGCCGGGCGTGACGTTGGAGCCCTCGCCGACCGACCCACCGAGCTTTCCGGCGAGCGAAGGGCCAATGCAGCCGGATCAAGTTCGCGGGACGAATCCCGACGACGCGCAGAACCAGCACTGTGACGCGCCTCCACTTGAGGCGACGACCGAAAAGCCTGAACCGGTACCTGCAGCGGCCTGTCGAAGGTTCAGACGAACGTCTTGGCGGATCTTCCGGCGAGTCCGCAGGGCTGCGGGAACTCCGCGAACAACGGCAGCTTCACGGTCGTGTCCAACACGCAAACTACGATCACGGTAAACAATGCGGCCGGTCTGGCCGAAACTTCGGGACCTGCCGCGGCCATGTTGATCGGACAGACTCAGTCGCTTCTCGGCGGGGCAGGTAGCGGCCCAGACCTTACTCCGATGCTGGTGCTTGCATCAGGATCGGCGCTGCAGGCTTGGACGATTGATCAGTGGGCGTTTCCGCGCAGCGAGGTGGAAGGAGCTGCGATCCTTTTGGGCAGTCCGACCGCTGGGGGGATTGATCCGGCGTCGCCATTCCTGCAAGGCGATGGAACGCTGGTGTTGAGCATCGAATATCTGCAGGTGCAGCTCTGAGTTCGGGCGTAGCTCGGGCACGGCTGGGCTGAAAGGCACGTCCAGCAAGGCTTTTCAGCGGCGCGGAGGATTGATGTTCCGCTGCGTCGCGGCACACAGCAAGGCACGGCGAGGCCAAAATTTGAAGGGAGCGATTCTATGGCGAAGCGAGACGCGGAAACGATCCAGGCAGAACTTGCAGAATGGACCGGGCACCGAAAGGCACTCCAGGACGGGCTGCCAGTCTGCGAGGAAAAAATCGCAGAACTCACCAAGGAGCTGGACGCCTGCAAAGCAGTTGGCGACGGGGATTTCGTGCGCGAAGCCGTGGCGAAGCACGGTAACACTGCTGGCTTCCTGGCAGCGCGGATGCTGCCTCGCAAGGGCGGACCGCGGGAGTAATACAGGACGGAGTTCGGAGTTCTGATCCCAGAAACCACGGAGATGCTATGAATTTGCGCCGAGTGTTTGAACCTTCGCAACGCACGCGCCGAGAGAACGCTGCCAAGGCAGCAGCAGCGGCCGAGCAGGCCAGGACCGCGAAGAAATCAGCCATGTCAGAGGCCTGCCTCTCAGAGCAAGAGCTGCAGCTGGTGGCGAAGGTGGCGAAAGGCGGAATTGCTGGGCCTGAAGGTCTCGCAGGTCGACCTGCTAGCCGGCACCATCCGCCTTGAGCCGGGCACCACGAAGAACGGCGAGGGCAGGGAGGTGTCGATGACGCTGCCACTCAAGGTGCTACTGACTCAGTGTTGCCTCGGCAAAGCTCCGGGCAATGCTGTGTTCACCAGGGATGTCCGAAGGAAGGGACGTACAGAGCCGTTCAGCCCGGTACGCGATTTCCGGAAGACCTGGGAGAAAGTCTGCTGCGCTGTGGGAGTCGGTGAACTCGTCTGCCGCGACTGCTATCCGGAATTGAAAGAGCAGGGATTGAACGTGCAGACGATTGACGCGGAGCGCCGGTGCTCGGCGTGCGGCAAAGAGTGGAAACGTCAGCAACTGAAATACGTAGGCCTCTTCGTCCACGATTTGCGGCGGACGGCGGCCCGGAATCTGCGAAACTCCGGAACCGCTGAAGAGGTCATCATGCGCGTCGGAGGCTGGAAAACTCCGAGCGTGTTCAAGCGGTACGCCATCGTTGACCAAACCGACATCCGCAGCGCGATGAGTCGACTGGAGGTCAGTCAGCAGCGGAATAATGCCGAAGCCGCGGCCCAAGAGAAAATCGCGGTTGGGCATAGTTTGGGCATAGCTGCACCTGAGACGGTGCAAGATGGCAGAACTGCCGCTGTACGCGCTGTAGGCACCACACCTGTCAACTGATGTAGCATGAATGAGTTGGACGATTTGAATCCCCTTGAGGGCGCGTAGCTCAAACGGATAGAGCATCGGATTTCTAATCCGACGGTTGCAGGTTCGATTCCTGCCGCGCCTACCAACCTCAGCTATCACCTCAGAGGCTGAGCAATTCTCCGCTTTCTTGTCATTCAAGGCTTGGGCTTGCGGTGTTCGCAGGTTTCTGTATTCAGGCAGGAATCCGCCAGGCGGAGGCGTTCGACTGGCTTGCCACCGAGGATGTGCGACTCAACAATCTCTTCGACATCGGCTTCGGCGACGTGCCCGTACCAGACTGCGTCGGGATAGACGACAAGGTTGGGGCCGTGTTCGCATTGATCTAGACAGCCAGATTGATTGGCGCGCACTTTTCCCTTGAGTCCACGCTCGGCAAGCTTTTGTTTGAAGAGCTTCTGCAGTTTGGCTTGCGCCACGGGATCGCAGCATCCCCGCGGATGGCCTGCCGGACGCTGGTTTCCGCAGACGAAGATGTGTTTTTCGAATTTTGGCATCAGGCTGCCGCGGGCGCGAGCGCTTGTTCGGGCACGGTGAGTTCGGCATCCCAGATGCCGTCGAAGTCGACGAAATATCCTTGCACTTCGATGCCAGGAATCGCTGCCCGCAGGTTAGTAGCGGCGCGTTGCAGTTCGCCTTCGTGATGCGCGGCTTCGGCTCCGGCGTCACCGCCGAATCCTCCAGCGAGGCCGCCGTAGGCTCCGCAATCGGAATGCACCATCAGAATGACGCGGCGCGTGCCGTGCAGTCGCATGGATTTGCGAATCTGGTCGAGCACGAACTGGCGATCGGATTCATGTTCCGGAGAGGCCATGCACTTGGCGCCGCCGGCGATCTTGATGGGATCGGAATTCACGACGCCGACGCGCTTCAGGAATTTGCGGAAGCCCAATTCGAAGCGGTTGTCGAAGCACCACAGGATGGCCGCGTCGCAATGATATTTCTCGCGCGGGGCGTCGAAGTGGAATACTTTTTTCACAAGGCCTCCTCGACGAAAAAAGATTGTTCGCTCTCATCTTACCGTATCGCGTGCTGTGGACACCGGTGCGTTGCTATTCGCCGTACGGACGCGATAAGATAACTCGTACACGTCTTCTCCGCTCTTATCCCAGTAATTTTTTGTGACGGCGTCCCTGCGGGCAAGGAGTGTGCGACCCCGGGGGCAGCGTAGATATCTGCCTGCTTGAAATCTCCCTGACGGAGTTGCAATTGAAAAAAGGCAAGACCGCGGTGATTGTTGGCGCCCAGTGGGGCGATGAGGGCAAAGGGAAGATCGTCGACGTGTTGTCGGAGAACTTCTCGGTCGTGGCCCGCTATGCTGGCGGTCACAACGCCGGCCACACCGTCATCATCAACGGCAAGAAATTTGTTTTGCAGCTCGTTCCCTGCGGCGTGCTGCGAGCCGGTTGCCGCAGCGTGATTGGCAATGGGGTAGTGCTCGATCCGATTGCGTTTCTGAAAGAGGCGGGCTCGCTGCGCGAGCATGGCGTCAAGATCGACGGTCACCTGTTCGTTTCGAACCGCGCGCACGTCATTCTGCCCTACCATCGCATGATCGAACTGGCGGCGGAGAATGCCCCGGGACGCGTGAAGATCGGGACTACCTCGCGCGGCATTGGTCCGGCTTACGAAGACAAGATGGGGCGCCGCGGCCTGCGGGTCGCCGACCTGCTCGATCTGCAGTTGCTCAAGAAGCACATTGAAAATGCCGTGCGCGAAAAAAACATGATTGCGCACGCGCTGTTCAACACCGAGCCGCTCGACGCCGACAAGATGTATACGGAATACGCGCAGGCGGCAGAGAAGATCGCGCCGTTCGTCTGCGACACCGCCGTTCTGTTGAATCAGGCACTGAATAGTGGCGAATCGATCCTGTTTGAGGGCGCGCAGGGCACCATGCTCGACATTGATCATGGGACGTATCCGTTTGTGACGTCGTCGAGCGCGACTTCCGGTGGTGCGGTCATCGGTACGGGCGTGGCGCCGAATGCCATCAACTCGGTGATCGGAATCTCCAAGGCTTACTGCACGCGCGTGGGCGAGGGACCGTTTCCCACTGAAGATAAGACCGACGCCGGGGACAACCTGCGCAAGCGCGGCAATGAATATGGCGCGGTGACGGGGCGTCCACGGCGCACGGGATGGCTTGACCTACCATTGTTGCGCTACTCGGGCATGATCAACGGTACGAACTGGCTGGTGATCACCAAGCTCGATGTGCTCGACGAACTGGCCGAGATTCCGGTGTGTGTCGGATACAAAATCGACGGCAAGCGGACCGTGGAAGCGCCCGCGGAGGCCAGCGGTTGGGACAAGATCGAGTGCGTTTACCAGAAGCTGCCGGGATGGCAGACTTCGACCGAAGGCATTACCGACTACGAAAAACTGCCAAAGCTGG
>Ga0210390_10004040_pt1 | contig 12496 bp, 10 predicted proteins | sample IncBWH11OmetaG_FD_161050 | JGI IMG/M metagenome (GOLD analysis project Ga0210390, IMG submission 161050) | Forest soil microbial communities from Barre Woods Harvard Forest LTER site, Petersham, Massachusetts, United States - Inc-BW-H-11-O ...
CAGAGATATCCATGACTATCACCGTGCGAGACACGCCAAAGACGCATCCCGCGACGGGGGTTTCGTACATATATAATGCACTGGCTTTTAACACGCTGTTGAGTTCTCAAGAAACGGACGCTCACCGCCGAAGGACTCTCATCCCTCTCCGGGGCAACTCTCCTACTCTACTCCGGAGCACCCTCCGTGTCAACGGCGTTTCCCAGATCTTTCCAGGACGTTGCCGACACCGACATCCTCCGGCCGCCAGCAGCAAACCCCCCGCGAGCCTCGCGACACGCGAGACCCCCGGTGTGGAGGGCTGTTAGGTGGCTCCCTGGGTCCCGTCCCGCCGAATTCTGGCGTCCCGTCCCCTCAGGGCAAGATGAACTTTACGGCTCCCGCATACCTTCGTCAAATCCGGGCTTTCAGACTTCCGCAAACCGTTCGTTACCTCCGCATAACGTGCATGACCTGCGGCGGAGTACGTAATTACGGTCATTTACCGACTATCGCAGCAGCCCAAACGGCGCACATCCCGCGACGAATGCGCATGTAACGACCACGCAACAGCTCGCTTTCCGCCGCGATCGCCCGCCGCATGCGGGATTGGGCTAGCGCCGCCGCGGCACCCAAGGGCGGTACACCGACACGGTTGGCTCGCCGTCCAGCCAGAATCGCCAGGGCACATCCGCTCCCTCGCGGACCCCTACGCGCGGTCCGGTCGCGATAAGTGCTTTTTGTCCAGAACGATTGGCCGCGTCTGCCCCGCCGCCCCGTTCTCCCGCCGGCGGGACGCCCACTTGGGCGGGGAGTGGAGCGCGCAGCCGCAGCGGCGAGCCGGGGACGCACAGATCCGCGCCGTCGAGCCTCCGGTCGATGCCCAGCGCCTGGCACAGCCGCGCCGGCCCGCGAGCAAGATCCCGTTCGCTCCGCACCGAACGCCTGCGGCGGGCGAGGTCCTCTCCCGCGATGACCTTGCCGGCCCGCAGGAGAACCGCGGAGGCGGTGCCCGCGGGCATGCAGACCACGTTGACGCAAAAGTGCATCCCGTACGTGAAATACACGTAGGCGTAACCCGCCGGGCCGAACATCACGGCGTTGCGCGCCGTCCGTCCGCGGTACGCGTGCGAGGCCGGATCGGTCTGGCCGTCGTACGCCTCGACCTCGGTCAGTACGACCGCGACGAGCCCGTCGGCGGTCTCGTGCTCAAGCACGCAGCCGAGCAGGTCCGGCGCGACCTTGGGGCCGGGCCGGTCCAGAACCGTCCTGGGCAGCAGGTCCGCCGTCGTGGCGGAGGGCGCCTCTACCATGGCAGGCTCAGGCGCCGCCGGCCGCCGCCCACGCCGCGGCGGCGTCGACGGTGGCGCGCAGGGCCTCGAGCTGTTCGGCCACCCGTTCCGGCGCCGTGCCGCCAAAGCCCTTGCGGGCCGCCAGCGCGCCGCTCACCGTGAGCACCTCGCGGACATCCGGGGTCAGGTGCTGCGAGACCTTGGCCAGGTCGGTGTCGCTCACCTCGTCAAGGCCGACGTCGTGCACTTGGCACCAGACCACTAGGTGGCCGACGATCTCGTGCGCCTCCCGGAAGGGCACACCTCGCCGGACCAGATACTCGGCCAGGTCGGTCGCGAGCGTGAACCCGGCCGGCGCACCCTGCCGCAGCCGCTGCCCGTTGACCCGCAGCGTCGCCACCAGCCCCGCCATCGCGGGCAGCACGAGCAGCAGCGTGTCCACGGCGTCGAACGCCGGTTCCTTGTCCTCCTGCAGGTCCCTGTTATAGGTGAGCGGAAGGCCCTTGAGCGTGGTGAGCAGGCCGGTGAGCCCGCCAATCAGCCGTCCGGCCTTGCCCCTGGCCAGCTCGGCGACGTCCGGGTTCTTCTTCTGCGGCATGATCGACGAGCCGGTGGCGTACGCGTCGTCGATTTCGATCCAGGCGAACTCCTGCGACGACCACAGCACGATCTCTTCGCCAAGCCGGGACAGGTGCACCCCGGTCAGCGCGGCGGCGAAGCAGAACTCGGCCGCAAAGTCGCGGTCGGCCACGGCGTCCATGGAGTTCGGCGCGGCGCTGTCGAAGCCCAGCTCGGCGGCGAGCACCCGTGGGTCGACCGCGAGCGACGACCCGGCGAGCGCGCCCGCGCCGAGCGGGCTGACCGCGGCGCGCTTGTCCCAGTCCCTGAACCGGTCCGCGTCACGCGCGAACGCCTGGACATGCGCGAGCAGTTGGTGCGCGAACAGCACTGGCTGGGCGTGCTGCAGGTGCGTCATGCCCGGGGCCGGGGTGTCGCCGCACGCTTCGGCCTGGGCCATCAGCGCGGTCTGCAGCTCGGCGAGCCTGCTCACGATCCGGCGCGCCTGGTCGCGCAGGTACATCCGCAGGTCGGTGGCCACCTGATCGTTTCTGCTCCGCCCGGCCCGCAGCTTGCCGCCGAGCGAACCGAGCCGCTCGAGCAGGCCGCGCTCGAGCGCGGTGTGCACATCCTCATCGGCGACTGTCGGCCGGAACGACCCATCCTCGACGGCCTGGTCAAGGTCGTCGAGCGCCTTGAGCATCGACTCGGCCTCCCGGTCGGTGAGCAAGCCGGCCCGGTACAGCATTCGCGCGTGGGCGCGAGACGCGAGCAGGTCATAGCGCGCTAGCCGCCAGTCGAACTGGACACTCAGCGACAGCCGCGCCAGCGCGTCGGCGGGTCCACCCTCGAACCGCCCGCCCCACAGCCGCGTCGGCCTGCCCGGCGTTGGCTCCTCAGCCGAAGCGCCCGTTTCCATTTGTCCCACCTATCCCACTTCCATTGTCTCGACCCCGTCCCCCAACCCTATGGCCCCAGCCCGTGCCCAGGGCGGCACGTCCGGGGAGGGGGTGCCGCCCTGACCGCTCGCTTCGGCCAGATGAATGGGCCATCCATCTGGCTATAACCAGCTCAACGGGACATTCAACCCGCGTAGCGTACGCGCGCGGCGCGCGCGCACGCTACGGCCGAGCGGGTGCGCGCGCGTGCGGGGCGCGGTGCGCGGTGCGCGGTGCGCGCGGTGCGCGCGTGCGGGGCGCGGTGCGGGGCGCGCGAGCGCGGTGCGGGGCGCGCGAGCGCGGTGCGGTGTGCGGGGCGCGCGGCGGAGGGCAGGGTGGGGGTATCTATCGGCGGCGTTTATCTATCGGCTATCTATCGGCGGCGTTCGGCTAGGGCGCGGAATTCGGCGGCTAGGGTTTCGCCGCCTGCCGGGTCCCTGGAGATGACGAGCACGGTGTCGTCGCCGGCGACCGTGCCGAGGACGGCGGGCAGCGCGGCGTGGTCGATGACCGAGGCCAGGAACTGCGCGGCGCCGGCTGGCGTGCGCAGGACAACCAGGTTCGCGCTCGCTTCCGCGGAGGTGAGCAGCTCCTTGAGGTACCTGGCCAGGCGCGCTTGGATGACGGACCCACCCACCGAGCCGGGGGGCTCGGGGGCGGCCGGGCCGGCCGGGCCGGTCGCGCCGGCCGGGGCGGTCGCGCCGTTGGCGACTGTGTCCGCGGGGGTCGCTGAGTCGCCGGGCGTGCCTGACGGCGGGGCGGCGGGGCGGCGGGCCACGGGGGCGGGTTCGCCGGACGGCTGGGGAGACGGCGCGGTTCGTTCAGAAAAATGAAGGCCAGTACCTGGGCGGGACCCGGGGCCTCCGGGGACCTCAGGGAGCGCGTACATCAGCGAGCCATCCGCCGCGCGCAGCCGGACGACGCCGAGTTCATCCAGGTCCCTGGACAGGGTCGCCTGGGCGACGTGCATCCCGGCGTACCGGTCGAGCAGCGCGGCAAGCTGCTCCTGGGAGTGCACCTGCTCGCGGGTCAGGATCGCGGCGATCGTCGCCTGCCTGGCGGCCTTCGTCGCGGGGCTGGCCGGGGCCTGGCCTGACGGGGTGACACCGGCCATTACGAGCGCTCCAGCAGCCAGGCGAGCAGCGCCTTCTGCGCGTGCAGCCGGTTTTCCGCCTGGTCCCAGACCGCGCTACCTGGGCCGTCGAGCACCTCGGCGGCGATCTCCTCGCCGCGGTGCGCCGGCAGGCAGTGCAGCACGATGGCGGCGGGGCCGGCCAGGCTCAGCAGCTCGCCGCTGAGCTGGTAGCGGGCGAGCGCCGCCCTCCTCCCGGGCGCGTCTTCCTGGCCCATCGACACCCAGACGTCGGTGGCGAGCACATCCGCGCCCTTGCTCGCGACCGCCGGGTCGTCGAGCACGACGGCGGAGCCTCCCGTACGCGCCGCGATGGCCTGCGCCGCCGCGAGCACCGCGGGATCGGGCAGGTATCCGTCCGGCGCGGCGACCCGCACGTGCATGCCCGCGGTCACGCAGCCCAGCAGGTAGGAGTGCGCCATGTTGTTCGCGCCGTCGCCCAGGTAGGTGAGCGTTCGGCCGGGGAGCGGGCCGAGACGTTCGGCGGCGGTCTGCAGATCGGCGAGGATCTGGCAAGGGTGGAACTCATCGGTCAGCGCGTTGATGACGGGTACCGTGGCGCCCTCGGCCAGTTCCTCGATCCTTTCCTGGCCTGCGGTCCGCCAGACGATCGCCGCCGCCTGCCTGGTGAGCACGCGGGCGATGTCGCCGATCGTCTCGCCGCGGCCGATGTGCGTGGTCTGCGTGTCGATGATCAACGGGAAGCCGCCTAGCTCGGCGATACCCACGCTGAACGACACCCGGGTGCGCAGCGAGGGCTTGTCGAAAAGCACGGCGACCGCCTTCGGGCCGTCGAGCGGGCGGCGGGCGTACCGGTCTGTCTTCATGGCGGCGGCTAGGGCGAGCACCTCGGCTTGTTCGGCCGGGGTGAGGTCGTCGTCGCGGAGGAAGTGCCTGGCCATCAGGACGCCGTCTCGGCCTGGGCGGCGTCCAGGATCGCCGGGAACGCGGTCAGGAACTCCGTGGCCTCCGCTTCGGTGAGGATGAGCGGCGGCGCCAGCCGGACGGCGTCCGGCTGAACCGCGTTGACCAGGAAGCCGGCCGCCTGCGCGGCCTTGTTGACGGCGGGCGCCTGCTCCCCTGTCAGGACCGCGGCGAGCCACAGCCCGCTGCCGCGCACGCCGGCCAGCAGCGGATGCTCGATCCCGGCGATGCCGGTCGCGAGTGTGTCCCCCACGTGTTTCACGTTGGCGAGGATGTCCTGCGACTCGATCGTGTCGATGACTGCGAGCGCGGCCGCGCACGCCACCGGGTTGCCGCCGAACGTCGAGCCGTGGTCGCCCTTGCCGAGGGCGGTGCCGCAATCGCCGAAGCCGACGCAAGCGCCGATCGGCAGGCCGCCGCCAAGGCCCTTGGCCAGGGTGAGCACGTCGGGGATCGCCTGCTCCTGCTGGTAGGCGAACCAGGCGCCGGTGCGGCCGATGCCGCTTTGGATCTCGTCGAGCACAAGCAGCGCGCCGTTGTCGTCGCACACCCGCCTGGCGGCCGCCAGGTAGCCCGTGGGCGCGGGGATCACCCCGCCCTCCCCCTGCGTCGGCTCGAGGAACACGGCGGCCACGGTCGCGTCGACCGCCTTCGCGAGGGCCGCCTCGTCACCGTAGGGCACGAAGCGGACCTCCAGCCCGAACGGCTCGAACGGCTCGCGAATCGACGCCTTGCCGGTGATCGCGAGCGAGCCCATCGTGCGGCCGTGGAAGGAGCGGTCGGCGGCGATCACGACCGGCCTGTTCTTGTCCTGCTTGCGGCGGACCAGCTTGATCGCGGCCTCGTTGGCCTCGGCGCCGGAGTTGCAGAAGAATACGCGCGCGTCAGCTTGGAGGAGGCCGAGCAGGCGCTCGGCCAGCGCCACGCCGGGCTCGTGCACGAACAGGTTCGAGGTGTGCGCGATCGTTTTGACCTGGGTCGACACGGCATCCACGACGGCGGGATGGGCGTGGCCGAGCGCGCTCACCGCGATGCCGGCGATCAGGTCCAGGTACTGGTTGCCATCGGCGTCCCAGACCCGGCAGCCTTCGCCGCGGGCGAGCGCGAGGGGCGAGGTGCCGTAGTTCGGCATCATGGCGGCCTCGAACCGCTTGCGCAGCGCGTCGCTCGCGCTCATCGGGTACCTCCGTTGGGGGGATTTGAGTGCGCGATCCGGGTCGCTATGTCGATCGCGCAATCGGGGTCGTTGGACTGGGGCACGGCTGGCGGGTCTGGCACGACCATAGTGCCGATGCCGGAGTCGGTGAAGATCTCGAGCAGCACCGCGTGCTTGAGCCGGCCGTCGAGGACGTGCGCCTGCGGGACGCCGCCGCGCACCGCCGCCAGGCACGCCTCCATCTTCGGGATCATTCCCGCGGACAGCGCGGGCAGCAACCGCGCCAGCTCCCCGGCGGCCAGCTTGCTGATCACCGCGGTGGAGGCCGGCCAGTTCCGGTATAGGCCCGCCACGTCGGTGAGCACGACCAGCTTGGCGGCGCCGAGCGCCACCGCCAGCGCCGCCGCCGCTGTGTCGGCGTTCACGTTGTACACCTCACCGCCGGCGCCTCTGGCCACGCTGGACACCACCGGGATCCGGCCGTCGGCGATCAGCGCGCGGACCGCGCCGGGATCGGTCGCGACGATGTCGCCAACCAGGCCGATGTCGACGGGCTCGTCGTCCAGCACCGCGTACTTGCGCTCGGCGGTGAACAGGTTGGCGTCCTCGCCTGACAGGCCGACCGCGAACGGACCGTGCCGGTTGATCAGGCCCACGATGTCCTTGTTGACCTTGCCGACCAGGACCATCCGCACGACGTCGATCATCTCCGGCGTCGTGACCCGAAGCCCCGCGGTGAAGGCCGACTCGATGCCGAGACGGTCCAGGTGCTCGGTGATCTGCGGGCCGCCGCCATGCACCACGACCGGGCGCAGCCCGGCGTACCGCAAGAACACAAGGTCCTGCGCGAACCCGGCGCGCAGGCCCTCGTCGGTCATCGCGTGGCCGCCGTACTTGATCACTACGGTCTCGCCGTGGAACCGGTCCAGCCAGGGCAGCGCCTCGACGAGCGTGGCGGCCTTCGCGGTCGCCATCGCCTGGCGGGCGTCGTCCGTGTCCTGCTGGCCTTCGTGCTGGCTTTCGTGGTGGCTTTCTTGCTGGCTTTCGTGCTGGCTTTCCTGCTGAGTCACCGTCGTCATGTCGAGTACGCCGCGTTCTCGTGCACGTACGCCTCGGTGAGGTCCGTGGTGAGGATCACCGCGGCGTTCGGGCCCGCCGACAGGTCCACGGTGATCGTGACATCGCGGCTTTTGAGGACGACCTTGGAGCGCTCGTCGCCCGCCGCGCCGGCCCGGCACACCCAGACGCCGTTGATGGCCACGTTCAGCCGGTCCGGGTCGAACACGGCGTCCGTGGTGCCGACCGCGGAGAGCACCCGGCCCCAGTTCGGGTCCTCACCGGCGATCGCGCACTTGAGCAGGTTGTTCCTGGCCACCGAGCGGCCTACGGTCACCGCGTCGGCCTCGGTCGCGGCGCCGACCACCTCGATCATGATCATCTTCGACGCGCCCTCGGCGTCGAGCTGCAGCTGACGGGCCAGGTCGGCGCAGACCTCGGTCAGCGCGCGGGCGAAGTCATTGAGGTCCGGCCGGACGCCGGCCGCGCCGCTGGCCATCAGCAGCACGGTGTCGTTAGTGGACATGCAGCCGTCGGTGTCCAGCCGGTCGAGGGTGACCGCGGTCGCGGACCGCAGGCTCGCGTCGAGTTCTTCCGCGCTGAGGTCGGCGTCGGTCGTCAGCACGCACAGCATGGTCGCCAGGCCGGGGGCGAGCATGCCAGCGCCCTTAGCCATACCGCCGATCGTCCACCCTCCCCCGTCCCCGCGGCGGAAGGCGATCTTGACGACCGTGTCGGTGGTCCTGATCGCGTCGGCGGCGTGGACTCCGCCGCCGCGGTCGGCCTCGGCGACCGCGGCGTCCACGGCGGGCAGCAGCTTGTCCATCGGCAGCCGCTCCCCGATCAGGCCCGTCGAGCAGACCGCGATCTCGCCCGCCGAGTCGGCGATCGCGGCAGCCAGCCGTTCGGCTGTGGCGTGCGTGTCCTGGAAGCCTTGCGGGCCGGTGCAAGCGTTGGCGCCGCCGGAGTTCAGCACGACGGCGCGGACCCGGCCGCCGTTGACCACCTGGCGGGTCCACTTCACCGGCGCTGCCTGCACGCGGTTGGTCGTGAAGACGGCCGCGGCGGCGCGCGACGGCCCGTCGTTGATCACGACGGCGACGTCTCGCTCGCCGGACTGTTTCAGCCCGGCCACGACGCCGGCGGCGCGGAAACCCAGCGGTGCGGTCACGCTCATGGGGCGACTCCATGGGGGGTAAGGCCTGTCGTCTCTGGCAGGCCCAGCATGAGGTTGGCGATCTGCACGGCCTGACCGGCCGCGCCCTTACCGAGATTGTCCGTGGCGCAGACCACGACAGCGCGACCCGCGTGCCGGTCGGCGGCCACCTGAATGTGCGCGGCGTTCGACCCCGACACCGCGCCGGAGACGGGCCACTGGCCCGCCGGGAGCAGGTGCACGAACGGGCCGCCCGCGTAGGCGCCGGCGAACGCTTCGCGGAGCAGGCCGTCGGCGTCCGGGCCGTCGGCGACACCCGGCGCCAGCCGGGCCGTGCATGTGGCGAGGATGCCACGCGGCATGGGCGCGAGCAGCGGCGTGAAGGAGATGGTGGGCTGCGGGCCGGCCACCTCTCGGTGTCCTTCAACCGTCCGTAGAACTTCGGACAGAGCCTGCTCGATCTCCGGGGTGTGCCGGTGAGCGCCGCCCACCTTGTACGCGGACATGCTGCCCATCACCTCGCTCGCGAGCAGGTCCTGGCGCGGCGAGCGGCCCGCGCCCGAGGTGCCGGAGGCGGCGACGATCACGATGTCGGCGGGGTCGGCGAGGCCGGCCGCGAGCAGCGGGGCGAGCGCGAGGATCGACGTGGTGGCGTAGCAGCCGGGCGCGGCGACCCGCGTCGCGGCGGCGATACGCTGCCTGGCCCCCGGGAGTTCGGGCAGGCCGTACACCCAGCGGCCGGAGTAGGGAGTGCCGTAGAACCGCTGCCAGGCCGACTCGTCGCCGAGCCGGAAGTCGGCGGACAGGTCGATAATCCGCGCGTCGGGCAGATCTGGCGCCAGGGCCGCGGACTCGCCGTGCGGCAGCGCCATGAAGACTAGTTCGGCCGCCGCTAGCAGGTCCGGGTCGGTGGCCTCGAACGCGCGGCCGTCGAACGCCGGGTGGCCAACCAGGTGCGGGTGCACCGAGGTGACCGGCTTGCCCGCGCTCGAGGCGCCGGTGACCGCGGCGATCTCCAGGTCCGGGTGGCCGGCGAGCAGGCGGAGCAGTTCGCCACCCGCGTAACCGCTGGCGCCCGCGACCGCGACCCGTGTGCCCATGCTCAAGCCTCCATCTCTCTGAGCAGCCTCCTTCTCTGGAGAATTATGCATGTGAATGAATTTATATGCAACACGGGGCGCACATCGGACGGCATATGCCCGTTCGTCTGCTCCGCCGGAGTCTCAGTTTCAACTCTGGTGCCATCGACCGTGATCACGAAGCTTTTTCGCGCCTATAACGACACAATGCTTACGCGATGAAAAATGTTTTCGTGATCACGTGGCTGGGATGGGTTCTTCGTGATCGGGATGGGGCTGCCGGGTTTGTAGTGCCGAAATTTCGTGACTTGGGCGGGGTGGAGGGCGCCGCTTCTCCGCGGCATGCGCACTAAGGTGTTACCTGGCTACTCAGGGACACTGGCTGCGGGAGAGGTGCGGTTGTTGAGGATGAACCGGCCAGTGCGGTGCTGGCTCGCGCTGACCGTTGGTGTTTTCCTGCTCTCCGGGCTGGCCGCGTGCTCGTCGTCCGGGCCGACCACCGGCGCGACCGGGACGTCCTGCGGGGACACCCGCACCGGGGCGAACGTGCCGGTGACGATCAAGGTGGTCAAGGGCAGCGTGAACTGCGGGTCAGTGCTCCAGGTGGAGGACAGCTACGCCGCGATGATGAAGGCGGGCGACGTGCCCGGCAACGGGGGCGGCGCCCCGGTCACCGTGAACGGCTGGACGTGCCAGGGCTACCCGACCCCGCAGGTGCTGCGGACCGGTGCGGCCTCGCAGTGTCACACCGGCAGCGCTGAAGTCGTCGCCGAGCTACCGGTGCCCTCCACGGGCAGCTGAGTCCCCGCTCCCCGCAGTCCCGCGTCCAGCGGGACGTCGACTTCCGGTATGTCAGCGGCGGGCGCCAGGCTCGCTTCCGCCAGCGCTTCGTCAGACGCCAGCTCTCCGTCGGCGAGCACATCGTCGTCGGCGAGCACATCGTCGTCTGCGAGCACATCGTCGTCTGCGAGTACATCGTCGACGACGCCCGACAACGGCGCCTCCGCGGTCAGCATCTCCCCTGACGCCAGTCCACCGCTCGTGAATAGACCGCCGCCCGTCGAAAGGACATCGTCATCGGCTGGCGGACGGACCGCGCTGAGCCCGCGGCTGGTGCTGATCATCTGCACCTGGTCCCGGCCGGACGCCTTGGCGCGGTAGAGCGCCGCGTCCGCGGCGGCGAGCAGTTCGGTCAGCTCGCGGCGGGAGCCGGCGTCGAGCGCGGCCACGCCGATGGAGACGCTTACCGGCACGCGCTCGGCGCCTTCGGCGCCGCCCGCGTAGATGGGCAGCCCGGCGATGTGCGCGCGGACACGCTCCGCGATCCGGAATGCGTCGACGGCGCGCGTCTGCGGGAGCAGCATCACGAACTCCTCGCCGCCGAAGCGACCCGCGAGGTCGTAGTCGCGCAGGATCTGGGTCATCGACGCGGCGATCTGCCTGAGCACCTCGTCGCCGAGCAGGTGCCCGTGTGTGTCGTTGATCTGTTTAAACCGATCAAGGTCCAGCAGCGCCACGGCGAGCGGCGAGCCGGTGCGGACGGCGCGCTCGACTTCGACCGTCGCCTCGCGCTCCCAGGTCGCCGCGTTGAGCAGCCCGGTCTTGGCGTCCGCCCGGGCCTCGTTGAGCAGCTGCGTGTGCCGGAACGATCGCTGCAGCACGGTAACAAGCGGGAGCGCGATGACCAGCGTCAGGTTGCTGATCGTCATGCCGATCACGACGAGCAGCGCGGCGCACAACTCGGTCGCGTCGTTGTGCAGCGACTCCCGGCCGAACGCGGCGTCCTTGATGCTGGTGGACGGGTCCGCCGTCTTCACCGCGGTCAGGATCAGACTCTGGTTGGCTACCCACTGACCTAGGGCCGCCGCCCCGGTCGCCAGCAGCCACATCGTGGGATGCGCCCACAGGTAGGCGCGCGGGTGGCAGCCGACGGGGAGGAGCCCGTGGTAAATCAGGGACGCGCAGCCGTAGCCTATTCCTACCGCCGAGGCGCTAAAGACACGGCGGTATGGCGGCACCCGGCGGACCCGGTACTGGGCTAGCGTCAGCCTGATCGCGGGCACGATCAGCCCGTACACCACGGGCAGCAGGATCACGATGGGCAGTTCCCAGACCGCGTACACGTCTTTCACGACGCCGGAGGCCGGCTCGCTGGAGCGCCTGGTCAGCTCCACCGTCGCGACGTCGCAGGCGAGCAGCGCGACGAACAGCAGGAAGTCCGCCGTGCCGAACCGGAACCCCGCGGCACCCACGCCGATCCAGGCCAGGTACACACAGACCACGACCAACACGAACGCGCGGAGGTTGCGAGGCAGCGACCACAGAGACCAGTCACGGACGCGACGCGGACCGTGACTGAGCACGGCGCGACGCGCGTGATCCATTCGACCTCCCTGGCTTCAGCGATGCTTTCCGTCGCGGATCCGGTGGCACGCCGCGTAGCGCAACGTGTAGTGCTAACCCCACATTGTCACAGATAACACGTGCGCTGTGTCAAAACTCCGCTACCGGCTGACAGGGCGCGGATCGGGCGGTGGCCCCTGGCGAGGAGCATGGACCCCTTCCCCTGCAAGCGTTTGCAGCTTCCTGCGTGCCATCTTACCGTCGAGTAATCGTAACCTAATAGTTACCATGCAGTGTTTCTGTCCCCGTAAGACCGGGGATGTTGCGCTATTCAAGCATCCTAATGAGGAGGTTTTGTCTGTTGATGTCACGGTACGTTGATCCGGCAGATGTGAACTCGCGGCGATCGGAGGAGGACGGCATGCGCACCACCATCTGGGAATAACCCCTGGTCAGCCCACCCGACAACCACACCGAGGAGGACAGCATGCGCACCACCATCTGGGAGTAACCGTGGACCAGCCCAACCCACACGCCACACCGAGGAGGACAGCATGCGCACCACCATCTGGGAGTAACCGTGGACCAGCCCAACCCACACGCCACACCGAGGAGGACAGCATGCGCACCACCACCTGGAACTAACCCCCCGACCACACCAGACGACCAGCGACGGACCCCGAGGAGCACCCCATGCGCACCACCACCTGGAACTAACCCCCCGACCACACCAGGCCACACACCAACCCCAAGGAGAGCACCCCATGCGCACCACCACCTGGAACTAATCCCGACCACCAGACGACCAGCGACGGACCCCGAGGAGCACCCCATGCGCACCACCACCTGGAACTAACCCCCCGACCACACCAGGCCACACATC
>Ga0210390_10004041_pt1 | contig 12496 bp, 8 predicted proteins | sample IncBWH11OmetaG_FD_161050 | JGI IMG/M metagenome (GOLD analysis project Ga0210390, IMG submission 161050) | Forest soil microbial communities from Barre Woods Harvard Forest LTER site, Petersham, Massachusetts, United States - Inc-BW-H-11-O ...
CGCCGCCCGGCGCTTTCAGTTGGCTCAGCTGCGCCATCACCGCTTCGCTATCCGCCATCTGCGGCACGTGCTTCGGCGAAACGAAACTGACCGCGTCAATGTGCCGAAATCCCAACGCAATCAGGCGGCTCAGATACTGAACCTTCTCGTCCGTGGGAATCACGTCGCGCAAGCCCTGCCACGCATCCCGCGGGCATTCCACAATCGTCACTTCATTGGCCATAAGTTGTCAGAACCACGGGCTCCGGTAAATGTGCACTGCGTACCACAACAAAAAAACCGAAAACAGCACGGAACATCCCATCAGCGTCACCGCAAGCCGCGAAATCTTTCCTTCGCTCGCCTTCATGACCGTCAGCGCCGCCGCAACGATGATTCCGATCACGCCCAAATATTGGCACACCTGAAAGATGAACCACAGCGCCGAACTGTAGTACGAACTCCCCGAAATCTGTGCCGAGACGAACACATCGAGCATCGCCGGAAGACAAAACAACATCGTAATGCCGAACATTCCGTAACCGCCGCTGCGTAGTTCGTTCGTCATCGTCTGGTCAGGAGTACCTGGTAGAAACTTCCCGTCCGACGGCCGGTTCTTCTTAACTTTCGACTTTTATCCGATAACTTTCAACCTCAATTCACGTTTGCAATACCCCAGTTTTGAACTCTGCAATTTTCGGATTCAACGCGGCGGCCTCCAGCGCTTCAATCAATGCTTCTCGCGTGTGCGCCGGATCAACAATCGCATCCACCCACAGTCGAGCGGCAGCATATCGCGGATCAGTCTGGTTTTCGTAGGTCTTGCGCACAGATTCGTACAATTCCTTTTTGTCCGCGTCGCTCAGCTTCTTCCCCTCGCGCTCCAGTTGCTTGATCTTGATCTCCACCAGCGTGCCCGCCGCCGAATCCCCGCTCATCACCGCATAGCGCGCGGTCGGCCAAGCAAACACAAACCGCGGATCGTAGGCTTTGCCGCACATCGCATAATGTCCAGCTCCAAAACTGCCGCCGCAAATCACCGCGATCTTCGGCACCACGCTATTCGCCACCGCGTTCACCATCTTCGCGCCCGAGCGAATAATCCCGCTCCACTCCGCTTCCTTGCCCACCATAAACCCATTCACGTCGTGCAGAAAAATCAGCGGCAGCAGATTCTGATTGCAGTCCAGAATAAATCGCGCGGCTTTGTCCGCCGCCTCGTTGTAAATCACTCCGCCAAACTCAATACGCCTCTCGCCCGTGCCCGGCGCCACGGTGGTCACATTTTTCTTCTGATTCGCCACAATCCCGACGGCCCAGCCGCCGATGCGCGCGTAGCCGCACAAAAGCGTCTGCCCATAGTCCGCGCGATATTCCTCGAACTCGCTGCGGTCCACAATCCGCGCGATAATCTCATGCATGTCGTACTGTTTCCCTGGTGCCACCGAAAACACGCCATAAATACCTTCGGCGGCATACGCCGGTGCTGCCGCCGTCTTGTGATCGAATGGCGCGCCCGCCGCATGGCCCATCTTATCCACCAGCGCGCGCAACCTCTTGATGCACGCAGCATCGTCCGGCTCGCGAAAATCAACGGTGCCGCTGATCTGCGCGTGCATCTGCGCCCCGCCCAATTCTTCTGCCGATGTTTTCTGGCCGATCGCCGCCTGAACCAGCGCCGGGCCCGCCAAAAATAATCCGCTGCCTTCGGTCATTAAAATCTTGTCGCACATCACCGGCAGATACGCGCCGCCCGCAACGCACATCCCCATGATCGCCGCAATCTGCGGAATGCCCATCGCGCTCATCACCGCATTATTGCGAAAGACGCGCCCGAAATCGTCCGTATCGGGGAAGACGTCTTCCTGCAGCGGTAGAAAAATGCCGGCGGAATCCACCAGGTAAATCGTGGGTATGTAATTCTCAATGGCGATGTTCTGCGCGCGAATCACTTTTTTCGCGGTCATCGGAAAAAACGCGCCGGCCTTCACCGTCGCATCATTCGCAACAATCATCACCTGTCGCCCAGAAACGCGCGCCAACCCAGTGATCGTTCCCGCCGACGGAGCGCCGCCCCATTCCTGATACATATCGTGCGCGGCATACAATCCCAGCTCGAAAAAATCGGTCTTCGCGTCAATCAGTTTCGCGATGCGCTCCCGCGCCGTCAGGCGGTTCTTCTTATGCTGCGCTTCGATGGCTTTCGCGCCGCCGCCCTCGCGAATCTTCTGTTCTTCGTTCTTAATTCCGGTGAGGCGGTCCACCATCAGTCGGCTATTCTTCTCAAATTCCGCCGACTTCTCGTCCACGCGCGTTTCAATTTTCGTTCCACTCACCCAGCGCTCTCCTCGCACAAACCCACACGATCATCATTCTGCAATAAAATCCAACGGCTGCAGGATTCTATCACCCCTGAATTGTTTTGACTCACGCAGCAAGGGCACCAGTATCGCAGGGTCGCGGTAAAATGGTGGTCAACTATTGCAGCTTGGTATGCTCGCTTTTGGCTTTCTTCAAAAGAGGCAGATCAGGATCGGCATCCTTCCAGAGCTTCAGCAGAGGCTCCAAATTATCGCGCGCCTTTTGTTTGTCGCTGCGTGCGGCATAGTCCGTAGCCAATGTGTAACGAGCTTCCAGCCACCGCTGCTGCGGTTCCCAACTGAGGGAAAGGTCAGGTGAACTGAACATTCTCGCATACGCATCCGTGGCTGCGTCAATATCGCGTGATTGTTGGTAGGCGTGCGCCAGCGCTTCGACGGAGATGCCCGTACTATTTTCCCTATTGGACTGCTTGAATAGTACGATAGCGGTGTCGTGCTGACCTGCCGCAAGAGCAATGTCCCCGTTTAGAAGATCCACGTACCCCACTTGCTCCGAGTTGTGCGGATCAGCGAGTGGCGCGATCATCAGCAAAATCTTCTGCGCCTGGTCCACCAAGCCCGCCCGTGCGCAGGCGTCGCCCAATATCGCTCCATAGACGACTTTCTCTTGGATATCTGGCAGGGCGGCCACTGCGGCGTCCAGCTGTCGCCGCTGTTCCGCGGCATCGCCTCTTCCTTCGGCTATGATTCCAAGCAAAAGATGCAATCTCGCGCGGCTGAGCGGCGAACCCTGCGGTCCCAGAATCTCCAGCGATTGTTGCACGCGGGTCTGAGCGCTGGCGTACCGTCCATGATAAAGATCCAGGAAAGCCAGCGAGCGCAGGCCGTTCTCGCGTGTTTCAGGTTTTGCGAGCAGCGACGAGAAAACGTGTTCGGCTTTTTCATCCTGGCCGTTCGCCACCAACGTGAACCCATATTCCCGGTTCACATTCCCCGTGGTCAGCCAATGTGGGTCAATCTCGAACGCTTTCGAATAAGCCGCTAGCGCCTCAGGATAGTTGCCGACGGTCTTGTAGGCGGTAGCAATTCCAACATATGCACGTGCGAAATCGGGGATAACGCGAATCGCCTGACTGTACTGCTCGATGGCTTCCGGCTGACGATTGTGCTTGCGCAACAGGCTCGCATAGTTGAATCGCATCGTGGCATCATCCGGGTAGCGACTCAAATACTGGCGAAAGAGTTCGTTCGCCTCGTTCACGTGATCTCGATCCAGAGCGTAGTTGGTCTGAATGATCATTCGCTCCCGGTCGGTCGTACGCGCCGCGAGCGAGAGCGCCGTCTCGTATTCTTTCTGTCCATCTACTGGTTGGTTGTAGACAAAACTGTAGTAGGCGTTGGCCAAGGACGCGTGCGCCATCGCAAAACCGGGATCCGCAGCGATTGCCGCCTTGAACAATGTGCCAGCATCCAAATATTTCCCCTGGCGCCAGAGTGTTGTCCCTTCGGCGAATTGCTGCAAGGCGCTCAGAGACTGGGTGGTCACCTGTGGCAGCGGCTTATTGGCCTCGTGAATCTGATAAAGAGACTCACCCAGCGCTGCGCGAACTTCCTTTGCCAGCACGTCCACAGCTTCCAGAATGTGGTCCTCGCCGTAAGACCGCTCCGTGTAAGAACGCACCGTTTCGCCCGTCTGTGGGTCAATCAGCTGCGCCGTCAGCGCAAATTCCTGTCCTGTCCGGGTAACACTGGCGGCGATCAACCCACGCACGTTTTCGCGCTGGCAGATTTCGCGTCCCAGCGCCGGCGTGATGCGCTCATTAGAGGGTCTTTCCATGCGCGCCAGCACAGAATCGAGCCTGGTTCGCGGGAAGACGTTGGCGTAACGCGATTGCTCGATGCTGACGGAGAACGCAGTGCCCAGAGCGTTGTCGAAACGTGGATCGCCGGTTTGATTCTCGAAGTCGGCGATCAGTACGGAATCTCGAGCACGGAAAGAGAACGCGGGCCAACCGCGCATCATCCAGAATGCAGCGCTTGCAACGACTATCGCAAATAGCGCGAGCGCCACGATCCACCCGCGCGAGCGTCGCCACACGGTCGGCCGGGCCGTTCTTGCGGATACGACTTCCGGATCCACTTCCGCGGCTTCGCTCTCGGCTTCCGCAACAGTAAGCGCTGGTGCCAGCGATGCCGAACTCTGCCGAAATAGCACCATGGGCGGCGGTTCGTGCAGGCGCGCGCGGTCGTTTCCGTCAGCGTTTCCCGGCTGTGCCAGGAAGCGATAGCCACGGCGCGGAACCGTCTCGATATAGCGCGGATATTCGGCGTCGTCGTTCAGGGCCTCGCGCAGCTTGCTCACCGCGGTGTTCAGGCCTGTCTCGAAGTCAACGAAAGTGTCGTCCGGCCACAGGCGCTTCTTCAGTTCTTCGCGCGTCACCAGTATGCCGGGTTGCGCGGCCAGCGCCGCCAGCACCCGCAAAGGTTTTTCCTGCAGACGTATCTTCGAGCCTTGCTTGCGCAGCTCTCCCGCGCGGGTATCCACCTCATAAGGACCAAATTTCAGGTTGGGGCCCGGGGAGTCCGATAGCATCAGGGGTCCTCGTTTTGCAGCCAAGCGGGGAATGCGGGATGGTACCACATCAATAAGGTTGTCAACCACTACGCACCAAGTGCGCTAAGCCTTTTCGAATCTGGCATCTACTTCTTAAGGTGAAGTTAAGACTTAATCCAGCCCCGGTACATTGACCGCGCGCCCCCGCCGACCGCAAACTCCGCGCAATCGTTCCCGGGAGTCAGCAATTCGTGGCGCAGCAGACGGATATTTTCAGCGAACGTGAATTTCAGCACTGGCTCATTTTGCTTTTGGAGTCCGAGCTCGAACGTCTGCGGCGGCACGCCGACGCCGACCGCGATCCACGGCAGCCAGCGAGATTTTATGAAACATCAAGAAACGAGAAGGAGACACAGCATGAAGACGAACGGTAGACACGAAGAGGTTGCGCAAATCGCCCGGAAAGGTCTGATGCTGACGGCCCTTCTCGCTGTCGCTCTAAGCGCCGCCACCGCCGGTCGCGCCCAATCCGCAGTATCAGCGAGCGCCACGGCCAATGCTGCCACTACCGCCACCGTACCTGCACCGCCAACTCAGGCGACGGTGATGACAAAAAAGAAAAAGAGCGAGGGTATTCAAGTGCGTGGCTATTGGAAGATTGACGTTCGCGACCCTGACGGGACGCTTAGACAGCACACAGAGTTCGAGAACGCGTTGACGACAAATGCTCCGAATCAGAACAGCGGTGACTTTGCGCTCACCTCGATGTTGAGCGGTCAGAGTGCTGCGATCAATTGCACTCCGTCGGGTGCCGCATCTCCGATATCGTCCACTTCCATTGATACTTTCGTTCAGCAGTTTGGCCAGCAGTCTGCGACGATCAGTAGCTCCAATTGTTTTGTGACCGTATATGCAAATTATCTCAGCATTGGGTTGAACACCACAACTGTAGCGCAGAAAGGGGTTGATTCCGTAACCACCTTGCCGTCCGGCCCCTGCACCGTGGGGTTCAGCCAAGGAGTCGGCTGCGTTATCCCAACTTCCGAACAAGTAATCAATGGCAACCAGATTCAGCTCTCGGGATCCGTATTGTCGACAGCTGCAGCAACGGTGACGATCACTCAAGTAGCGACCTACGTTTCCACGGTGCAGTTTACGGTCGGGGACAGCCTGTTCGTATTTCAGGTGAACCAACTGGGCTCCGTTACAGCGCCTGACCAGGTGCTCTCTGCCGCTTACTCCTTCACGTCGGCGAGTCTAGCTGCCGCTGGTAGCTGTGGCGGGGCGAACCAATCTCCCTGTCAAGTACAAGTAGCGCCGAACCAAAGTGTCTCCGTCACGGTTCTAATCAGCTTCTCGTAAGGCGGGCGGCCACACTGGGCATTTACATGCATTGCGAAGGACAGTAAGGACGGACCCGTGAAGAACAGAGCAACAGAACGAAAGCTGCCAGCAACAGCAGCGGGATTGAGGGGTGCATTCGCGTTGTCTAACGATTTGGCGCGACGCTTGCCGATCCTGGCAATGGTCATCTTCGCCGCTCTGGTTTGCGGAAACGTGGTAAACGCACAAACGCCCTCCTTCACGATCAGCACCTACGCGAACACTTTCACGCCTTCCGGTGGTAATCAGACAACTCTAGCGCAGCCTACCGGCGTTGCTGCGGACGCCAACGGAAACATCTACATCGCGGACACCGGAAATTGCGTGGTGTGGGAGTTTCCAGGCACGGGGGGCGAACCGTTTGTACTGGCAGGCGAGCCCGGCAATTGCGCTGGCTCGTACAGCAATGCGACACCGACTCTGGACAGCTTAAATCATCCGGTGGATGTCGCGGTTTGTAACGGAACCGTTTACATCGCGGACACCAGTTCCTCAACAAACACGGGCCTTCACACGGTGGCAGGCGGGGCCTTCAAGAATATTGCCATAAACTTTACGCTAACGAACGGTCTGCGAGGGACCGTTCAGCCGCAGGCCATCGCGTGCGACAGCGCCGGGGATTTGTTCGTGCAATCGTCCTACGACAGCACAGACATGAACGGGCCGGTATGGACGCTCGACACTCTCTCGGCTGCGGGCGTAAGTATGAACATTGACTCTGAGTTCGATGAGAAATATCAAGGTGTCGCGGTAGATGCGAGTGGAAACGTCTATACCGTCCGGGGCGCCTTCAATCAGCCACAACTTCAAAATATCGCGAAGTTCACGTTTACAACAACTCCGATCAACGCATTCCAGTCGTCTTCTCAATGGGTGCTTAGCCTTCTGCAGCAGAGCCGCACCCTTGTGGGACCCACGCGCCTGGCCATCGACTCAAACGGGAACTTCTACGCCACCGAAGCCCCGCCATTGTCGATCGTAGTCACGCCTCCGGTTTTAGTTACTGAAATTTCGCCGACGTCGGGCGCCGCTTATTCCGTTGCCACCATTGCAGGGAACGGCAGCGCCGGATTTAGTGGCGACGGTGGAGCGGCTCTCCTGGCCGAGCTTAGCAACGCCAATGGCCTTGCCATTGGTCCAGCCGGAATCTTCGTCGCTGATACCAGCAACAATCGCGTGAGAAGACTATTCACAGAGCCGACCGCGCTGCCGAATAGCGACAAGCTTCCTAATTTCAGCCTGAATGCCGCCGTCAACCCAGTGACGAAAAAGTTGTACGTCCCAGTGAGCAAGGGAACTACCACGAATGGCGGCCAGATAAGTGATATCGTGGTTTACAGCACCGCGGACGACACGGTCGTCGCGAATATTCCCGGCGCACCCGTTTCTTACCTCGCTGTGGACACGGTGAACAACGTCATTTACGCGTCTTCCGGCCAAAACGGCACGGTAGAAGTCATAGACGGCGTCACAGACACCATCAACGCGACGATCACCGTCGGAAAGAGTCCGCTGGGGATAGCAGTTGACCCTGGAGTCAACACCGCATACGTTTCGAATTCGGATGGCACCACCATTAGTGCCATCCGTGGGCCGGTAAGAATTTCGGGTGGAACCACCATAACGACTTCTGCAGTCCTGCTGCAAAACATCTCCGCGGATCTTCCGCTCGGCGCGATTGCAGTGGATACCAACAGCCATACCGTCTATGCAATCGTGGCTGGTCCGGCGAACATCGGTTCGGAAAACTACACGCTCGCTATTATCGACGGCGTGGCATTGACGGTTACAAACACGGTTTCGTACCTGAATAACGCCGGCTTCACGAATATCGGTGCGAACGCGCTGGCCGTGGATCAGCGCAGCGGGCTCGTCGTCATCGCTGACACGGAAGACCAGGCAGTCCACATCTATAATCCGAAGACGGGGCAGCTGCAAGGTTTCTCCGAAGGCTTTTTCCCCACAACCGTGGTGGTTGACTCCGCGAACGAAACGGCGTACGCCAGCACCGGTTACGGCAATATCAGCCAGATAAATTTGGAGGGCGGATCGCAAAGCATCGTAAACACGCCGAGCTTTTCAGCCACCTCGGCGGAGAATTGCGGCTTTTCCGGTACGGCCGTCGCAGTGGACTCGAGCACAGATCAGGCCTACTTTACGACGTGCGACGGGACGAACGGCGCGGCACTAAATCTGTGGGACGGCGCATCGCAGAAATTGACAACCACGTTTGCGCTCGGCAGTCCGATCAGCAGCCTCAATTCGGTGAGCGGAGATTTTGCCGTCGTCGTAAATCCCACCACTCACGTTGCATACGTCTCGAACTCCACGCCAAACACAACCGAAATTGATATTTTCAATGGGCCGGCTCCAGCAGCCAGACCGCAACTTTCGATTTCTCCGCTAGCCTTTAATTTCGGATCCGTCGCGGTCGGCCAGTTCAGCTCACCGGAAACCTTTACCGTGATGAATGGTGGCACAGCTCCGGCTATCGTGCCCTCTCCCACGATTATCGGTACGGGCGGATTCTCCAGCGCTGGCGGTTCTTGCACCGTTTCGGCCAGCACGGGCGTTGGGGATAGTTGCAGCGCCATGGTCGTCTTCGCTCCAACTTTGAACCAAGCCGTAACCGGCGGCCTGGAATTTTTGGACAACGCGCCCGATACTCCGCAGCTGGTTTCACTCAGCGGCACCGGAACTGGAAATCACACTCTCACCATCAGTCCAGCTTCTATTCCCACGGCTTACATTGGCCTTTTTTACCCGCCCAGCGGATCGAATTTAAACTTCACAGCTCCAAATGCCACGAACGGTTCCACCATCAACATCTGCGCGACTCTGCCGTCAGGCCAGCCGAACACCGCCGTTTGCTGTCCGCCAGGCTCGGAGAGCTTAGGCCCGCCGTGTCCGGCTGGACTCCTTCCGGCGGGCTTGAACTGGATGGAACCGGAGCTCGTTGGCACGCCGTCCCCAGGCAGCGCCGGAAGCTATCCCTTTACAGTGGTGGCGACGGACGGGAGCGGCGACACCGGCAGTCAGAACTACGTCTTGGTTGTCGATCCCGCGTTTTCGGCAACTTTGACACTGAATCCAAGCAATGTAACCGGCGGCACAGCCAGTACAGCCACAGTTACGTTGAACCAACCTGCGTTTGCAGGAGCTTTCATATTACTCATAGGCAGTAACTCAACCGTCGTCCCGCCTGCTGGAATTGCTGCCAATGCGGGCCAGATCACGATACCGATTCCATTGCCGACGACCGCAGTCACGCAGACCCAAATTGTAACCATCACCGCCAGCCTTAGCGGCGGCGTTCTGGCTACGGCCACGTTAACCGTCACGCCTCTCGCCGGCCCTCCTGCTCCGGTGTCAATCGTTGTGCCCGAAACGATCACGATAACCGACGCTCCAACGTTTGCAGATATTGTCGACCACGAACTGATTACGGTCACCGACACCGTGACGATTACCGCCTCCACGCCTTGCCAGGCGCTCGTTTCCAGCGGTATCACGCTCACGCGCGGCGGATTCACTTACAGTCCGATCACGCATCAATACACGCAAACAATCACTCTTACAAATACGAGCGGCGCTGCGATTCCGGGACCGCTTTCGCTGCTGATTTTCGGTCTCAGCAGCAACGCCAGATTGCTCGATTCATCGGGCCTCACGACCTGCGCAGCGTTGATCGGATCCACGTACATCACCGATAGCATCGTTTCACTCGCTCCGGGAAGTAGAACGAGCATTACGTTGAAGTTCAGTAATTCGAGCACCAGCAGCGCGATCACCTATAGCACGGCGATCGAAGCAGGCAGCGGCGCGCCATAAAGGAGAAACCATGACCAACATCAAAACGCACAAACGAACGATTCGAGCGCTGCAAACAGGCGCACGCAAGAAGTTCCTCATGGGGTTAGTGTGCTTCGCCGCACTGTTCTTCATGGGCGGGCAGCGCAGCGTATTCGCTGACGGCGTTTCCTCTACCGTGACCGTGAATACCTCGTCCCTGGTGGGCGAGCCTGGCCAGTCCGAAGTATTTTTTGTGCTGACCGACGGCAACGCTCCCACGCCAGGCACCAACTCCGCGGCGTTAAGCGATTTTGCCTTCGGCGCAGGCGGCTCGGGCGGCGCGGCGGATGCGGCGAACACGTTTGGCGACGTTACCGACGGACTGAATCTGGCAGACGGCGCGACTATGTTCGACGATCAGTTCACTAACGTGTTCGCCGGATTTTTCACCGCAGGCAGCCAGCTTTCCTTCGACCTCACGCTCACCGCAAATGTCGCGAACGCCGCGCCCGCTCCCGATGAATTCGCCCTCTTCATCGTAGATCCCAACGGCAATCCGCTCCCCAGCAGCGACCCAGACGGCAGTGGCAGCTTGCTCACGATCACGATTGATTCGGCGAGCCCGAGCATGCAGACGTACTCGGATCTGGTCACGGCCTCGACGAGCGGAGTCGCTGCTCCGGAGCCCGGAACCATCCTCCTGCTCGCGACCGGGCTATTTGGTGCGCTCATGCTGAAGAAGCGCGTGCACCTAAAGCGTTTCTGATGGAACCCGCGTGACGCGCACACCATCAGATACCACGTTCGCGCCCACCCTCGAATTGTTTTGACTGGCGCCGCAGGTGCGCTAGAATCTCGGCGGCTCGCGGTTCTGCCGTGAACCACATCTCTCCTCTGGAGGCGCCTATGCGCAGCGATTCCCACGCGAAGGATAGGTCTGTCTCCGGCTCGCCCCGCTAGCCGCCCTGCTGGTGGCCGGGGCTCCGACCTTCGCAGGGGCACGGCATGCCGTGCCCGCCCTTCCAGTTGAAAAAAGCCGAATCGGGCCGCGCATTCATGTGCGCCAAGATTCCGTGTCCGCGACCTAATCCGCCAACCGCGCGCCCATGCGCGCAGAGGAGATTCACAAATGCATTTCATTGACTTGGATTTGGCGCGCCGCGTGGAAATGGCCGAAGCCCACGCCGGACGCGAATGTGCCGAAGCCTGCCATCGCCTGCACCCGGAATTCCCGGTCGCCGTAGCGGAAATCGCCGGAGGCATCGCCGTTTTCGCCGGCGTGGATTCGCCGGTCACGCAAGCCATAGGCGTCGGCCTGCAAGGTGAAGTAAGCGACGCCGACCTCGACGCGCTCGGAGAATTTTTTCACAGCCGCAAGGCCCCGTCCGCTCTCGAAGTGTGCCCGCTGGTGGACATGAGCCTCTACGAGAAATTTGCCGCGCGCAATTACCATCTGCTCGAAGTTTCGAATGTCCTGCTGCTCGATGATCTGAAAGGAGCGCGCATCTCGGACAAGCTGCCCCCAGGAGTCACGGTCCGTATCGCCACGCCCGAGGAATCGAAAGTGTGGACGCTCACCGTAGCCCAAGGCTTCGCCGAACATTATCCCGTGACCCAAGCGATGCTAGATTTGATGGAGGGTTTCTACTACCGCCCGACGGCCTGCTGTTTCCTCGCGTTTGTAGATGGCGCAATCGCCGGCGGCGCCGCCGTTTCCGCCCAGCACCGCGTCTGCGGCCTTTTCGGCGCCAGTACGCTGCCTGCATTCCGCCGCCGCGGCGTGCAGTCAGCCCTGCTCGCAACACGCCTCGCCTGGGCGCGCAAAAAAGGCTGCGACCTCGCCGTCAGCATCACGCAACCCGGCAGCATCTCGCACCGCAACATCGAACGCAGCGGCTTCCGCGTGGCCTACACACGCACAAAATTAACCCTCCCGCCTGTCTAGTCGCGGCGAGTCAGCGAGTACGGGCGTGGAGTCGGCTGCGACATGATTTGTGCGTAGGGGCGGTTATCAGAGCCGCCCTCGCAATACGCGCGTCGCATCAATTCGCGACTAACAATTGGCACCGTTGCAAATTTGGTGTATGAAACGCCTGTCGTCCGGACGGACAAATGACCTCACCGCCATCACAACCCAGCGCAGCATTCCCGGTTCAACCGCGCCCGCGCAACTGGCTCGAACGAAATTGGAAATGGGCTGTCCCCGTTGTCCTCGTCGCCGGCGTTCTGGTGCTAACGCTATTCGTCGGCGGGATCTTCTGGGGGGTTATGTCAATCATGCGGTCGTCGTACCCCTATCAATTGGCCGTCAAGCGTGCCACGGAATCGCCGGCGGTCGCGGCAAAGTTCGGGACGCCTCTGCAGATCGGCTGGCTAGTTTCCGGCAACGTGAATCTCAGCGGACCAGAAGGAAACGCCAGCCTCAGCATTCCAGTCTCCGGGCCGAACGGAAAAGGCGACATCATCG
>Ga0210390_10004042_pt1 | contig 12494 bp, 12 predicted proteins | sample IncBWH11OmetaG_FD_161050 | JGI IMG/M metagenome (GOLD analysis project Ga0210390, IMG submission 161050) | Forest soil microbial communities from Barre Woods Harvard Forest LTER site, Petersham, Massachusetts, United States - Inc-BW-H-11-O ...
CATTGTTCCTTTTTATATCTGGTATGTGATTCCGGTAAAGGCTTTTACGCCGAGGAAGTGTCTGCGGTTCTATCCCGAGGACGAGGGTTCGCTCGGGCGGTATGAGAAATATCGGGAAGCGTGGTGGCTGATGAAGGGCGAGGAAGCGCCGGTCTCGGGATAAGCAGGCTGGTGTTCCAGGTTCGCGTCCAAAGAAGATTTCCGGCCGCGTCTTGGTCGGTTCAACTGGCGGCGCGGCGGGCTTCGGCTTCTTTTTGAGAGACGTAGCGCAGGAGGATGTCGCGCAGGGAGACCAGGCCCTTTAGCTGCTTGCCGTCCGTGATGGGGAGATGGCGGAAGCCGAACTCGCGCATCAGGAAGAGGCAGTTGTCGACGGTTTCGTCGACGCTGATCGACTTGGGGTTTGCGGTCATGACTTCGGAAATTTTTGTCGTTCCGGGCATCCGTCCGACGGCTACTACGCGATTCATTATGTCGCGTTCGGAGAAGATGCCGACGATTTCGCCGTCGCGGAGTACGGGCAAGGCGCCGATGCTGTGTTCCATCATGAAGCGGGCGGCTTCGAGCACCGTGCTGTTGGCGTCAATGGAGTAGACTCGGCGGTCCTTCACGATTTCGTAAACCTGGCCCATACGTGACTCCTTCGGAGCGGCTTTGGGAGTGGGCTCGGTGCGCCGCTTGCCAGCCGCGAGATTCAACACTTTATCACGGACGAGGGGGGTGGGGAAAAGGCTTCTGGAGAGAGTCAAATAGTACGCGCGAGATCCTTCTCCGGCTGACGCCGGGTTCAGGATGACGGCTTTTCGCGAGATGCTCACCCGGCTGACGCCGGGTTCAGGATGACGGCTGTTTTTTTGATAATGCTGTCCGGGTCTGCGCCATACCGCGCTTCGCTCGGGGACAGCGGGGGGCGGCTGTCCCTACGTAAGTTTCGGCCGTGCTAAGTTTTGTGGCATCTGCTATCTTCTTGGGTTCTTGTTGGTTGGCTTCTTAAAGGAGAGTTGATGTCCGAGTCTGTGCGCCCGGAGCCTACACGGTTTTACCGATGGATGGTGCTCATTTTCGTGAGCATCGCGATGTTCGGAAATTACTACGTTTACGACGCGTTGAGCCCACTGGCTGACGTGCTTAAGCAACAGCTTGGCTTTACGGATTCGAACATCGGCCTGCTGCAGGCGATTTACAGTTTCCCCAACATATTCACCGTGGTTATTGGCGGAGTCCTGATTGACCGGATGGGGCTTAGAAAATCGCTGATGATCTTTGGGGTTCTTTGCTTTATTGGGCCAGCAATCACGGTGGCATCGGGGCATCTTTGGCTGATGGCGATTGGGCGGCTGATTTTTGGCATGGGCGCGGAATCGCTGATCGTGGCGGTCACGGCTGCCCTGGCGCGGTGGTTCAAAGGGAAAGAGTTGAGCTTTGCTTTCGGCATCAATCTGACGATCTGCCGGCTGGGTTCGTTTGCGGCTTTGAATTCTCCCACGTGGGCTCGGGCGGCTTATGCGAACTGGCGCTGGCCGTTTCTGATCGCGTTTGGGGTTTCCAGCCTGTGCGTGATCGGCGCTGTGATTTACTGGATCCTCGAAGTACACGCCGAGAAGGTTTACCACCTCGGCGAAGTCTCGACCGACAAAGTGGTTTTCGCCGATTTGTTCAAGTTTGGGGTGAGCTATTGGTATATCGTCGCCCTGTGCGTCACTTTTTACTCGGCCATCTTCCCTTTCCAGACCTTCGCGGTGAAGTTCTTTATGGAGGCGCATGGAACTTCTCGGGAGTTTGGGGGTTTTCTTTCCAGCACGCTGACGCTTTTTGCCATGGTGGCAACGCCGTTGTTTGGCTTGATGGTGGATCGGGTGGGCAGGCGGGCAATTTTGATGATGCTGGGCTCCCTGCTGCTGATTCCCGTCTATTTGATGATGGCCTACACGCAAATCAATTTGTATGTGCCGATGGCGATGATGGGAGTGGCGTTTTCGCTGATTCCGGCGGTGATGTGGCCGTCGGTGGCTTACATCGTCGATCAGTCGAAGCTGGGGACGGCGTATGGGCTGATGACGATGATCCAGAATATTGGACTGTTCGGATTTAACCTGGTGATTGGCTGGGCCAATGATTTCGGCCATGCCAGTGCGGAGAATCCGGGTGGGTACCGGCTGGGAATGTGGATTTTCTCGATTTTAGGGTTTCTGGGAGTGTTCTTTGCCTTCCTGCTGCACAAACGTGAGACTGGACCCCTTGGGCATGGGCTCGAGACGATTACGACTGGTTCGGCGTCGGGTTAGGCAGACGCCAGGTTGATGGTGGATTATCCGGGAATTTCGCGCTTCGGAGACCCACATCTCGAAAACCGCGAGATGTGGGGCGCCCGGTTTTAGCCGGGTCCAGCGGTTCTTTGGGTCTTTTCTGGCAACTGCTGAATCTAAAGGCTAACTGGGCCGGATGTGGAACTGGCTTGGTGACCAAGGTAATCCCGATTTCAGTAACTCGAAGGGCCTGACTGGATACCTGCAAGCAGTACAACGAAAAGATACTTACGCCGCATCTGACTGAGTGCGGCCGGAAAAGACGACTTGACGGACGCGAAAAAACAGCAGGGCAGCAAGCTCTCCGAAGCAGAGGCAATCGAACGGGCAAAGCAGGGGGATGCAGAAGCCTTTGAGGCGCTGTATAACCTGCACAAGCGACGAGTGTACTCCCTATGCCTGCGTATGACGGCCAATACGGCAGCGGCCGAGGATCTGACCCAGGAAGCTTTTCTGCAGTTATTCCGCAAGATTGGAACTTTTCGGGGCGAATCCGCGTTTTCGACCTGGCTGCATCGGATGTCGGTGAACGTCGTCCTGATGCAATTGCGCAAGAAGGGCCTACCGGTGGTCTCGCTCGAGGAGACCATGGAGACGGAGGAAGACGCGCCCAGGAAAGAGCTGGGCGCGGACGATCCACGGTTGGCGGGATCGGTCGATCGGATGCAGCTACAGAGGTCGATTGCATCTTTGCCGCCGGGATACCGAATGATTTTTTTGCTGCACGACGTCGAGGGTTACGAGCACAATGAGATTGCCGGGATGGTTGGATGTTCGATCGGCAACAGCAAGTCGCAATTACATAAAGCACGAATGAAGTTACGAGAGATCCTCAAAACGAGCAGAGCCGAAAAGGCCACAAAGCCGTGAGGAGCAATCTTAGAAATGAATGGGGAGAGGTAGTATGACCTGTCAAGAGTTCGAACGGGTCCTGCCAGAGCTTGGGGACGGACACAGTATTGAGCAGGAAGCACACTTAAGGTCCTGCTCCGCATGTTCGGATCTGGTAGCGGATCTGAACGCCATTTCACAACAGGCGCGGCTTTTGCAGGGTTCCGAGGAACCCAGCCCATGGGTATGGAACTCGATTGAAGTCGCATTACGGCAAGAGGGGCTGATTGGTCAGCCCCATCTGGAGCACTCGCGAACGCCTGCACCCTTGCTGGGCTGGAAGTTGCGCTGGCTGGTGCCGGCGGCAGCTATGTTTCTGGTCGTCTTTGGAGTATTAATGTTCCAGCGGGGAACGGGCCAGCCGCACGTGGCAGAAAAACAAGCTCCACTCGCGGGTGTGGAAACTGCTGACTTACAGCCTATGGCCGGCGATGATCTGCAATTGCTCAAGACGGTAGGCGAGCGAATGCCATCCATGCAAGCGGAGTATGAAGCGAACCTGCGGTCGGTGAATGCTTATATCCGGGATGCGGAGCAGTCGGCGCATAGCGACCCGAATGACGAGGTTGCGCAACAGTACTTAAGGAATGCGTACCAGCAGAAAGCCATGGTTTATGAGATGGCTTTGGACCGTTCTCTGCCATAATAGAGCGGAAGGTCTCGGGGCCAGCGGGAGCAGAGCCCCTGTGCAATGGGGAGATGTTGATTATGTGCCGGAAGCAGCGCGCCGCAATATTTGCCGTCGTGATCCTTGTCCTGGTGGCTTTCGCCGCCGCCGAGACAACCCGCAAGGAAATGCATTTCAAAGTTGGACGCCGGGCGAGTGTCTCCATAGTCAACGCGTATGGGCCGATTTCGGTCAAACCGGGTCCAGGCAAGCAGGTGGTGGTTACGGCGATTTTGTATTCCGACAAAGTTGAAGTCGATCAGAGCAAGAGGGCGCACCGGGTTTCTGTTTTTTCTCATCTCCTCGACGGGGCAACCCCGGATACGGGACGCGTCGATTACGAAGTGCTTGTGCCGACGGATGCGAACGTGACTTTGCATTCGACAACCGGCCCTTTACACGTCGAAAAACTCCACGGCGACATGATCCTGGAAGGTAGCGGCGCGGTTGTGGACGTTCGCGACGTCAGCTCCGGGCATGTTCAAATTAAGACCCTGAACGGCCCCGTAACCGTGAGCAACGTCAGCGATGGACACGTGGACATCACCTCGGTCAGCGGCGATGTCGCGCTGAACACGGTGAACGGTTCCGTGGTTCATGTGAACTCCAACAGCGGTAAGATCCACTACGACGGAGACTTCGGTGACTCGGGAGATTACTCCCTAACGACTCACAGTGGCGATATTGAGGCGATCGCTCCGGCTTATGCCTCAATCGAAGTTGTCGCTCGCTCCGTGCAGGGACGGGTGGAGAACGACTTTCCTTTGCAACCCGAGCACACCTCCTTCACGCCCCGAGCTGGAAGTACCTTCGCAGGCACGATGGGCGAGGCCGCATCTTCGGTTAAGTTGCTCTCCTTCAGTGGTAAAATTCACCTCAAGAAACGTTGAACAAGTTGAATAACCGGACTGGACGGGTGGGGAACCGTTTCGGTAAATCGGGATCCATGAGCGCAAAGCCCGGTTCGCCTTCTGCGGCCAATCCGCCAGCGCGAGAACGTGTACGCACCGTGGTTCTCGTTGGTTTTATGGGCGCTGGCAAATCCACAGTAGGCCGGGCTTTGAGCCGCCGTCTGGGTCTGCCGTTCGAGGATTTGGACGATCGGATACAGCAGCGGGAAGGAAAGACCATCGAACAGATTTTTCGAGAGTCGGGCGAAGCCGGATTCCGCAGAGCGGAAACTGCGGCTTTGCGCGAGCTGCTCGGAAAGCTGGGTTCATCCCTAAGTGTGGTGGCATTGGGCGGAGGCACTTTCGTTGAGCCCGGCAACGCCGCGCTGATTGAGGAAGCGGAGGCCCGCTCAGTCTTCCTTGATGCGCCGGTGGAAGAATTGCTGCGCCGATGCGTGGAAGAACAGACGGAGCGTCCATTGCGGCAAAATCCTGAACAATTTCGCGTACTGTACGAAAAGCGTCGGCGATCCTACATGAAAGCGGCAGTCCGCATTGAGACCGGCGGCAAAGACGTGGACACAGTCGCGGCGGAGGTGGCATGCAGTCTTGGCTTGGGTTAAGGAAATGGCTATCGACGGATATTGGGTTGGTCGGCGGCGCGATCTTCCCGAGAGCGATCGCCACGAAAACGATGGTCGCGCTGGTCGGGTTGTGTCTCCTGGCAGGGTCGAGCGCCGCAGCTGCTTCGGGCAAGGATGATAAGGCGCCGACTGCTCAGAACGTAGACTCCGGATCGTTCGGAGTGTTCATGAACGGACGCCGGGTGGCCACTGAAACCTTTTCCGTCCATCAAAGTAGCACGGGCAGCTCGATTGTCTCGGAGTTCAAAAGCGAAGCCGGAGCCGACAAGGCCGAACAAAGATCCGAGTGGCAAATGAGCGCCAACGGCGATTTGCGAAAGTATGAGTGGAAGGAAGTGAGCCCGGGACAATCGCAGGCCGTGGTCGTGCCCAACCAGGAATTCCTGACCGAGCGGTTTAGAGCCAGTCCGCAGGATAAGGAACTGGAGCAACCCTTCATGCTTCCCGCCTCCAGCAGCGTGCTGGATGATTATTTCTTCGTGCAAAGAGAAGTCCTGGTCTGGAAATACCTGGCCAGCAGCTGCAAGCAGGACAAGGGCGCGCTGCAATGCCCATTGAAACAGCGCGTACAATTTGGGGCGTTGAATCCGCATGCACGCTCTTCGATCTCAGTGACACTGGAGTTTGCCGGCAGAGAAAAGATCACGATCCGAGGGGCGGAAGTCGAAATGAACCGTCTGGACCTGAAGGGCGAGTCGGGCACATGGACGCTCTGGGTCGACGACCAGTATAAGCTGCAACGAATTCTGATTCAGGGCGAGAATACGGAAGTCGTGCGAGACTAGCGGCCATTGGCTCTGATTGACTCACGCACGGTGCGCGTGCTGGCGACGACGCTGTTCTTTGCGTTGGGCCTCGGTTTTTTGTACATCGCGCGCCGCACCCTGATTGCCTTTCTGTTTGCAATCTTCTTTGCTTACCTGGTGGACCCGGCGGTATCCCGCTTGGAGAAATGGACGCGCCGCCGGGGACTGGCAATCGCCCTCATCTATCTGCTGTTTGTCGTTTTGCTGGGAACGCTCTTCTTCTTTGTTGGGCCACGGACGGTGCACGAGGCCCGGCATTTGGGCGAAGCCTGGCCCACTCTTACAGATCGAGTCAACACTGGCGATCTGGCCCACGAGATTGGGCGGGAGCGGGGATGGAGCGGCGAAACCACCCAACTGCTGCAGAAGGTGTTGTCCGATCCTCGTTTTGCCGCTGTGGCGCAACAGGCAGGATTGCGCGCAGCCGAAGTGGCAAAGCAGGCCTGGCTTCTGATCGTGGTGCCCATTCTGGCGATATTTTTCTTGAAGGATGGTCGCGGATTCAGCGAAGTCGGATTGTCTTTTGTGCAGAGCCGTCCGCAACGCGAATTTCTGCAGGAAGTTCTCGCGGACCTGAACCAGATGCTGGCGCATTTTATCCGCGCCCAACTTGAACTGGCAGCCCTGTCGCTGGTGGTTTACATCTCCTTTATGGAAGCAACGCGGGTGCCGTATGCGCTGGTACTTGGAACTGCGGGCGGCATGATGGAATTTATCCCAGTGGTCGGACCCCTTGTGGCTGCGGTCGTGATTTTGAGCGTTGCGCTGCTCATGAGCTATACGCACTGGCTGTTACTGCTGGCTTTTCTGATTGCCTGGCGCCTGGTTCAGGATTACGTCGTGTCGCCGCGCATCATGGGAAAAAGCATGGAACTTCACCCGCTAGCGGCGATCTTTGGGGTGCTGGCGGGCGGCGAGATTGCGGGAGTGCTGGGCGTGTATCTATCGATTCCCGTGATGGCGAGCCTGCGCATCGTGTGGCGGCGCTGGCGAGTATACGCGGAGAAGAAACGCTTTGGTCCGCTGAATGAGTATTCGTTCGGAACCGAGATCAGTCCGAGGCCGTGAACTCGCCTTAAGGATTCGCAACCAGAATGTCATCCCGAGCGAAGCGAGAACCTGGATCCCTTGCGTTGCTCGGGATGACAAGAACGTTATTTACCGCAGCTCTTCCATCACCTGCTCGAGCACTTCCCTTCCCGGACGGGTTACGGATTCCGGCAGCGTGGCCAGCGGTTCTTCGGTCACGTTGAGCATGTCGATGAAACTGGGCGCCTCCGGGTTCACGTAGAAAAGCCCTGTCAATACTTCGCCTTTTTCGTGGGCTTCGTGCAGGCGGCTGATGGCCTTGATTCGATTGGTGGCATCGTAATCCTCTTCGAGTTTGCTGAGGCGCAGGCGTGATCCGTCGTGCATGGTGACTTCAACCGTCGTACCCGGATCGTACTCCACGTTAATTTCCTCGAATGCGGGGACGAAGCTAAGTTCCTGTCACGGCTCTTCGTGGTCTTTCATGTATTTGTACGATTTCGTCGAGCCCTCGTGATCGTTGAAAGTCACACAGGGCGAAACCACGTCGAGCATGACGGTACCCTTGTGTGCGATTGCGGCTTTCAACAAGCTGTGCAGCTGCCGCTTGTCACCGGAGAACGATCGGCCGACCAAGGTCGCGCCCAACGTGATCGCCATGGCGCAGGTATCAATCGGCGGAAGATCGTTGAGCACGCCAGACTTCAGCTTGGAGCCGAGGTCTGCGGTCGCCGAAAATTGCCCTTTGGTCAGGCCGTAAACGCCGTTGTCCTCGATAATGTAAATGATCGGCAGGTTACGCCGCATCAAGTGGACAAACTGTCCAATGCCGATGGAAGCAGTGTCGCCGTCGCCGCTGACGCCTAGAGCTATCAGCCTGTGGTTGGCCAGCACGGCTCCAGTGGCAACCGAAGGCATACGGCCGTGCACGGCGTTAAAGCTGTGGGAGCGGCTCATGAAATAGGCCGGACTCTTTGAGGAACATCCAATGCCGCTGGGCTTGATAACGCGCTCGGGAGGCACACCCATCTCATACATTGCGTCGATAATGCGCTCGGAAATCGCGTTGTGCCCGCAGCCGGCGCATAGCGTGGTCTTGCCGCCACGATAGTCGAGAACGGTCAGGCCGATGCGATTGACTTTGGGTGCGGGCGTGGGTGTCGCGGTCGTGGTCGCCATGTTATTTGCCCTCCATGCTCGTGAGTTCGTCGGTTACTGAGCGCGCGTCCAGCGGCAGCCCGTGAATGTGCGCGATACTGCGGAGCCGCGTGACCAGTTCCGGCTTTATATCCAGCTTGATCAAGCTGAGCATCTGGGCATCGCGGTTTTGTTCGACCACGTAAACCCGGTCGTGCTGTTCGATGAATTCGTGAACCTCACGCGAGAACGGATAGGCCTTCAGGCGCAGATAATCGGTTTCGATATTGTATTCATCGCGCAACTGGTCGCGCGATTCGATGATGGCCCAGTGCGAAGTACCGTAAGCGATAATGCCGATCTTCGATTTGGATTTACCGTTGCTCATCAAGTCAGGCCGGGGCACAAACGCCCGCGCCGTGTCGAACTTCTTATTGATGCGCTCCATATTTTTTTCGAAGTCGTCAGGGCGCTCGCTGTAGCCTGATTTCTCGTTGTGTCCCGTGCCACGGGTGAAATAAGCGGCTGCCGGATGCTCCGTGCCCGGCAGAGTGCGGTAGCCAATGCCGTCGTTGTCCACATCTTTGTAGCGAGCGAAGCCTCCCAACCGGTCCAAATCTTCTTTGGAAAGCACCTTGCCGCGGTCGATTGGTGCCTTGGGATATTCGAACGGATCGGACATCCAGTTATTCATCCCGAGATCCAGATCCGACATTACGAACACCAAAGTCTGGAACTGCTCGGCGAGATTGAATGCGTCTTGCGCCATGCTGAAACACTCAGCCACGGAACACGGAAGAAGGAGGATATTCTTGGTATCGCCGTGCGACAGGAACGCGGTCGAGAGAATGTCGCCCTGCGAGGTGCGCGTGGGTAAACCTGTGGAAGGCCCGACACGTTGGATGTCCCAGACCACGCCCGGAACTTCCGCGTAGTAGGAAAGCCCTGCGAACTCAGCCATCAGGGAGATGCCAGGGCCGGCGGTCGCGGTCATCGAACGCGCACCCGCCCATCCCGCACCCAAAACCATGCCAATCGCCGCGAGTTCATCTTCAGCTTGCACGATGGCAAACGTCGCCTTGCCGTCAGGACCGATGCGATACTCTTTCATGTAATCGATCAGGGTTTCGACCAGTGACGAGGACGGCGTGATCGGATACCAGGTGACCACGGTGACCCCGGCAAACATACATCCCAGCGCGGCCGCCGAGTTGCCATCGATAATGATCATTCCCTGGTTCTTGTCCATGCGCTGGATGAAGTAAGGATCTTGCTTGGTAAGATTCGCGGCGGCATATTCGAACCCGGCGCGAACCGCGGCCAGATTCAAATTGGCCGCTTTTACTTTCGTGGCAAACTGCTTGCGCAATGCCTTTTCGACTTCGGCCATGTCGATGCCGAGCAATTGCGCCGCGGCGCCTACGTAAACCATGTTCTTGACCAACTTGCGCAGCTTGGCTTCGGGGCAGACGGGTGCGACCAGCTTGTCATAAGGGACAGGATAAAAAATCAAATCAGTGCGGAGCTTATTCAGGTTCAGAGGCTCGTCGTAAAGCACGGCCGCGCCGGGCGCGAGCGACATCACGTCTTCCTGCGCGGTCTCGGCGTTCATGGCAATAACAAAGTCGATCTCTTTCTTGCGGGCGATGTAGCCATCCTTATTAGCGCGGATGGTGTACCAGGTCGGCAAGCCGGCGATGTTTGAAGGAAACAGGTTCTTCCCCGACACCGGGACGCCCATCTGAAAAATACTGCGCAGAAGCACAGTGTTGGAACTCTGCGAACCCGACCCGTTCACGGTCGCAACCTGAATGCTCATGTTGTTGACGACGCGTTTCGGCTCCCGTTGCCCAAAGGCTTCGTGGAGCGCTACATCCGTGGTGGCCATCCTTAGTCCTTCCTTTGACTGGAGCGAGATTTCGCCCGCTCAGAGTGCATTTGGAGTAGTGAGGCGAACCTTTGATTATACGGCACTGGGGTGGCTGGGAACAGACATGAATGAAGGAATTTCAGGCACGAAAGTATCTGTTTAGGAAACACGGATTCCGCTTATTCAGCGCGCAGGAACTGTGCCATGTTGCGGAATTTATTATATCGTGATGCGACCAATTCCTGGGTAGACAGTTTTGTGAGTTCGCCGAAGTGTTTCTGCAGCGCAGCATCCAGCAGAGTCGCCGCGGCTTCATGATCGGTGTGAGCGCCCCCTTCGGGTTCGGGGACGATGCCATCGATGCATCCGAATTCGGCCAGGTCCGCGGCTGTGATGCGCAGCGCCTGCGCGGCAAGTTCCTTCTTCGAGGCGTCACGCCACATAATCGCGGCACAGGACTCGGGAGAGATTACCGAATAGATGGCGTTCTCCATCATCAGCACCCGATCGGCAACCGCGATCGCCAGCGCGCCGCCGCTGCCGCCTTCCCCGGTGATGGTCGTAATAATGGGAACCTGCAGTCGCGCCATTTCACGCAAGTTCTTGGCGATCGCTTCCGCCTGGCCATGTTCTTCCGCGCTCAGACCCGGATAGGCGCCCACGGTGTCCACAAAAGTGAACACCGGCCGTCTAAACTTCTCCGCAATCTTCATGACGCGCAGAGCTTTTCGGTAGCCTTCGGGATTCGTCATGCCCCAGTTGCGGTAAACATTCTGCTTGGTATCCCGGGCCTTCTGGTGGCCAAGCACCACAACCTCATGGCCGTGAAAGCGGGCGATACCGCAAACCATGGCGTGGTCGTCGGCGAAGCCACGATCGCCGTGGATCTCGGTCCAATTGGTGAAGATCCGCTCCACGTACTCGAGCATCAGTGGGCGCTGCGGATTCCTCGCCAGTTCCGCCTTCTGCCAAGCACTAAAATGTGCCGAAACCTGAGCTTGCAAAGCCTGAATGCGATCGTGAAGCTGCTGGATCTGGCTGCGAATGTCTTCGTCGTGCCCCGGCAACGCCTGCAACCGCTCCAGTTGCTGCTCAATTTTGCCGAGTTCTTGCTGCGCCCTCAGTTGAGACTCCATCTTCCTGCCATCACCGTTCCTGGCGGCCCATCGGGCCTCCACCATCGAAAGGAGGAACTCCGTGCCTGTCACCACCAGCATCGCATTTGTAGCCGGAGCAGTTGCCGATCGCAAACCAGCCCTCCTGTGAATGGGACCTCTTATTCGCCGCACCTCATAATCCTTGGTAGAGACATAGCCAGCTATGTCTCTACAGGAACATCTTAATCAATGACCCTCACCGCACCGCGGCCACATAACTCCTCGACGCGGGCCACAAAATTGCGGTCTGGATGGACATTATAGCCCTCCGCCTCCATCACCACCATGAAATCGCCCTGGCGTTCGACGTCGAACAGTACTTTCGCCTCACCTTTGCGCTGGGCACATAGCGCGTGCAGTTCATCCACAACGGTGTCACTCGCCGTCTCAACCGGAATGCGGATGCGCAGCGAACGCGGCAATGGCACCTTGGCATCCTCGAGAGGAATAATGTCGTTGGCGGTCAGCTTTGGATTTACGCCTTCTTCAATCCGCAGGCCGCCGCGCACCAAAACCGGGACTTCAAGCTTCACTTTATCCTGCAGCTTCCGGTAGGCCTCCGGAAACACGATCATTTCCACCGAGCCCAACATGTCTTCCAGCGCACCTTGTGCGTAGAAGTCTCCTTTCTTTGACTTCAACACACGAAGGTTGGTGATAATTCCGGCGGTGCAGATGTTTTCGTCTTTCCCGGTGGAAGCCTTGATGGCAGCGATATCAGCCGTGCTCAAAGCCCGCAGGTCTTCCAGCTTGTCCTTGTATTTTTCCAGGGGGTGCCCGGTGATGAAGAACCCAAGAATTTCCTTTTCAGCCGCTAATCGCGTGTGCTCGTCCCAATCCGGCGTATCCGGCAGCCTGTCGTTGTTGACCGGGGTTTCCTCTTGTAGGAAAACGCCGAATAAACCGTGCTGACCGGATTCCGTGTCTCGCTGCGTCTTCAGCGCCCGATCCATCGCCTTGTCGAGGACAGCCATGAGCTGGCCGCGCCGGCCCAATGAATCCATAGCCCCACTCTTGATCAGAGATTCCAAAACACGCTTGTTCAGCAGCCGCAAATCCACCTTCTCGCAAAATTCATAAATGGTGCGATAACGCCC
>Ga0210390_10004044_pt1 | contig 12492 bp, 9 predicted proteins | sample IncBWH11OmetaG_FD_161050 | JGI IMG/M metagenome (GOLD analysis project Ga0210390, IMG submission 161050) | Forest soil microbial communities from Barre Woods Harvard Forest LTER site, Petersham, Massachusetts, United States - Inc-BW-H-11-O ...
GCCCAGGCTCAGCTCGAAGGTCGAGGACTGTGACGTGATGGAGACGCCGAAGAGGTAGGGCGTGCCGAGCTGGCCCTGGGGGATCCACGAGAACTCGGCGGGAACGAGCAGGTAGCCCGATGCCGCGAGCGCGAAGGCGAGCGTCGTGACCGCGGCGAACATGCCGTCGAGGCGCAGCGTCGGGAGGCCGACGACCACGGCGACGACAGCCGCAGTCGCCCCGGCGAGGAGGAAGGCGAGGCTCAGGTCCCAGTGCCAGTCGATGAGCGCGACCGCACCCATGACGCCGCCGACCGCGGCAAACGACATCTGGCCGAGGCTGACCTGGCCCGACCATCCGGTGAGCACGACGATGGAGCAGCCGACGACGGCGAGCGCGACGAGGGCCGAGGCGCGGATGAGCTCACCCTGGCCCATCCAGAGAGGGAGCGTGCAGGCGGCGGCGAACGCGAGGGCGGCGCCGGCGGGCCTGGCGACCTTGACCTCGGTGAGGTCGCGTGCCGCGGCCGGGAGATCGCGCACGCTGCTGGCGAGCGACAGCGACGCCTCCACCTCGCGGTCGCGGCGGGACGCGAGGAGTTGCCGCACGACGACGGCCCCGAAGACGACCGCGGCGAGGACCGCAAGCCCCAGCGCGGGGTCGGCCGGGTCGTTCCACGCAACGCCCTGTTGAAGGACACCCAGGACGACAGCCGAGGCGGCGATCACCGGTAACTCGGTGAAGTTGCCGAGCGCGAGAGCGGCGAGTGCGGTGACGAGCGCGGTGAGCCCGTAGGTCGGATCGAGGGGGAGCCCGAGGATCGCCGCCTGGAAGAAGATGGTGACGAACGAGAGCACGCCGGCGACCACCCAGGTGACGGACTGCAGGCGCCCGACGGGGATGCCGAGCATGGAGGCGCGGTCGCGGCGGTCGCCGGCCGCCTGCACGGCGATGCCGATGTCGGTCTTGGTGAACCAGAGCGACACCCCGACGAGACAGCCGATCGAGACGATGACGGCGACGAGGTCGTCGCTGTTGAAGACGACCGGTGCGATGTGCCAGGTGAAGTGCCAGGGGAAGTTGACCGCCGCGGTCGCGATCGGCGCCTGGCCCCAGATACGCGGGATCAGCAGGGCGATCACCACCAGCAGCTGGGAGAGCCCGATCGTCGCGACGGTGAGGATGAGGCGAGGGGAGCGCCGGAAGCGCCGGACGACGAGGATCTCCACCGTGGCCGTGAGGAGCACCGATGCGACCAACCCGGTAGCCAGCCCGAGGAAGTAGTTGACGCCGGAGAAGCCGATGAGGCCGACGGCGAGCACGGCAGGCGCCGTGCCGAGGTCGCCCTGGGAGAAATTGACGATCTTGTTCAGCCGATAGGTCAGGCCGAGTCCGACCGCCATGAGCGAGCCGAGGAGGCCGAGGATGAGGCCCTGCACCCACACGCCGAGCGGGACCGGGAACAGCGCGAGTTGCAGCACGAGGACGGCGGCGACGGACACCACGCCTGCCACCGCCGTTCTGCCGCGGCCCGGGCCAATGCCGATGTTCAGCGCCTGACGCCCCTCATCACGAACGTGGCCCCCCCGGGTCGGTCCGATGGTGCGGCTCAGGGTAGCGGTCCGGGATCACTCAGGGATGTCCCGGGTTGTGCGCCAACGGTGTGCCGGGTCAGAGTGGGCCGATCGTCCGCCACCCGACCTCCCGTACCCCCGTTCGAATCGAGGCATCGTGACGCTCACCGACCAGGCAACCGCCACACCGCGCGAGGCGACCCCGGCTGCGCACTCGGTCGAGCTGCGCAAGACGTATGGCACCGGCGACGCCACCGTGCACGCGCTGGCCGGCATCGGCGTCACGTTCCAGCGCGGGCGCTTCACCGCGGTGATGGGGCCATCGGGCTCGGGCAAGTCGACGCTGATGCACTGCATGGCGGGGCTGGACCGGCCGACCTCGGGCCAGGTCTTCGTGGGCGAGATGGAGCTGGGGCGCCTCGACGACACGGGTCTCACCCAGATGCGGCGCGACCGGATCGGCTTCGTCTTCCAGTCGTTCAACCTGGTCCCGACCCTGACGGCGGCGGAGAACATCACGCTCCCGGCCGACCTGGCCGGCAAGAAGGTCGACCAGGACTGGTTCGACTACCTGGTGGGACAGCTCGGACTGAAGGACCGCCTGCACCACCGTCCCACCGAGATGTCGGGCGGCCAGCAGCAGCGCTGCGCCTGCGCGCGGGCGCTGATCAACCGACCCGACCTGATCTTCGCCGACGAGCCGACCGGCAACCTCGACTCCAACTCGTCGAACGAGATGCTGGCCTTCCTCCGGCGATCGGTCGACGAGTTCGGCCAATCGATCGTCATGGTCACGCACGACCCGCACGGAGCGGCATTCGCCGACCGGGTCGTGTTCCTCGCCGACGGGCAGATCGTGGACGAGCTGGCCGAGCCCACCGCTGACTCCGTGCTCGAACGGGTGCGGACCCTGGGCGCCTGAGATGTGGAAGGTCACGATAAAGGGTCTGCTGGCGCACAAGCTGCGCCTCGTCCTGACGGCGCTGGCCATCGTGCTCGGCGTGACATTCATCGCCGGGACCTTCATCCTCACGGACACCCTCCACAACACATTCGACACCCTGTTCGGGACGATCTATTCGAAGGTCGATTTCCAGGTGCGGGGCGTCGCCCAGTTCGGGAGTGGCGGCACTGCGACGCGCAATGCCGTGCCGGAGTCGGTCCTTTCGACGGTGCGAGGCGTGCCCGGTGTGCAAGCGGCCGAGGGAACGGTCAACGGGTATGCGCAGTTCATCAGCCACGACGGCAAGGCGATCTCCTCCGGCGGTGCACCCACGCTCGGCCTTGCGTACGACACGGACCAGGCCATCTCGCCGCTCAATCTGGTCGAGGGCAAGCCGCCGACGACATCCTCGGACGTGGTCATGGACCTCGGGACCGCACAGAAGTACGGATTCTCGGTGGGACAGAAGGTCCGGATCCTGTTGCAGGGGCCGACTCGTACCTTCACCATCACCGGGATCACGAAGTTCGGGACGGCGAACAGCCTGGCGGGGGCCACGCTCGCCGCGTTCGACGTCCCGACGGCGCAGGCACTCCTCGGACACGTCGGCCAGTTCGACGCCATCAACGTGGTGGCGGATCCGGGAGCCGACAGGGCGACGGTACAGAGGTCGATCGCGGCCGCGCTGCCGCACGGCGTCGAGGTGGTCACCGGTCAGACCGTTGTCAACGAGGCGACGAGCAGCATCAGCTCGGCGCTGAGCTTTTTCAACACGGCACTCCTGGTGTTCGGCTTCATCGCCCTGTTCGTCGGCGGGTTCACGATCCTCAACACCTTCTCGATCATCGTGGGGCAGCGCACGAAGGAGCTGGCGCTGCTGCGCATCGTCGGCGCCAGCCGCCGCCAGGTCTTCGTGTCGGTCCTGGCGGAGGCGGCGATCGTCGGACTCGTCTCGTCGCTCATCGGTATCGGGCTCGGCGTGCTCGCGGCCCTGGGACTCGTCGCGCTGTTGAGCGGGTTCGGCGTCACGCTGCCGGCGGGCCCGCTCGCCTTCGAGGCACGCACGGTGATCGTCTGCCTGATCGTCGGCGTCGTGGTCACGATGGTCTCCGCCATCGGGCCGGCGCGGCGGGCCGTGCGCATCGCACCGGTCGAAGCCGTCGCCGAGCAACAGGTGGAATACGAGATCCCCATGCGCCGCCGGTTCACCTGGGGGACCGGCATCACCGTGGCCGGTATCGCGGCGCTCACGCTGGGGTTGACGGCCCCGGCCATCCAGCTTGTCGGGCTGGGTGCCGTCCTCATCTTCATCGGCGTGGCCCGGCTGGCGCCTGCCGTCGCCCGCCCGATGGCGAGCGTGATCGGCCGACCCCTGAGCCGGATGCTCGGGATGTCGGGCCGGCTCGGACGCGAAAACTCCATGCGCAGCCCGCGCCGCACGGCCCAGACTGCGTCTGCACTGATGGTCGGCCTCGCGCTGGTCTCTGCGATCGCCGTCTTCGGCTCGTCGCTGTCGAGCTCGGCGACGCAGAGCATCGACCACGCGATCAATGCCGACATCATCATCAGCCCCTCCAACAACACGGGGTCGGGCTCCTTCGGCAACACCGTGTCGACGACGGCGGCTGCGGTGCCGGGCGTCACCGCTTCATCGACTGTCTACGGGGACCAGTTCGAGGTGCGGGGGTCGATCGAGGGCCTGGGAGCGGTGTCCACGGAGAACCTCGCCGACACCATCATCCTGAACATGAACTCGGGGACCTCGGCGTCGCTGGCCGCCGGCGAGCTGCTGATCGACGCGAAGACAGCGAGCTCGGACAATTTGAAGGTCGGCGACACGGTCCCGGTGAAGTTCGCGTTGACCGGCGACTCGCGGATGCGCATCGGCGGCATCTACCAGGACAATGCGCTGATCGGCAGCTACCTCGTGAGCGACGCCTTCTTCCGACGCCACTTCGAGAACCCCTTGCCGGTCGCCGTGCTGCTGCAGACGAACGGCAGCCCCGGCGTGGAGCAGGCCGTGGAGCACGCGCTGACGGACTACCCCAACGTCAAGGTCCAGAGCCGGGCGCAGTTCGAGGCGTCACAGGCGGCGCAGGTGAACCAGTTGCTGGGCCTCGTCTATGCGCTGCTCGCGCTGGCGGTGATCATCGCGCTGATCGGGATCGTCAACACCCTGATGCTGTCGGTCTTCGAGCGCACCCACGAGATCGGGCTCCTGCGCGCCGTGGGCATGAAGCGCCGCCAGATCCGGGCGATGATCCGCTCGGAGTCGGTCATTCTGGCCGTCTTCGGTGCGGTGATCGGGATCATCGTGGGCACCGCGCTCGGCATCGCGCTGGTCTCGTCGCTGCACTCGCAGGGAATCACCGTGACGAACGTCCCGTGGACGAACCTGGTGGTCTTCCTGGTGCTGGCGGGCCTTCTCGGCCTGCTCGCGGCGAGCTGGCCGGCCCGCCGCGCGGCACGCCTCGACGTGCTCGCAGCGATCGCAGCCCAGTAACGGCGGGCCCGCGGGCGTACAGTTGCGGCCCATGGCGACCGCGACCACGCCCGGCTCGTTCCGGCTTCCCGGTTATCCGATCGCGGTCGGGCCGTTCAGCCACCTGGCGGCGGAGCGGGACCGGCTCTCCGCGTTGACGTGGCGTCACTTCGACGCAACGCCCCTTGGCTCGACGGTCGGGGCGGAGATCTCCGGGATCGACCTGCGCGACGAACTGCCGGACGAGGTGATCGCCGAGATCCGCCAGGCGCTCTACGACTACAAGGTCATCTTCTTCCGCAACCAGCCGCTGACGCCGCAGCGCCACGTCGCGTTCGCCCGGCGCTTCGGCGACCTCGAGATCCACCCGTTCCTGCCGTCGAACACCGGCGAGCCCGAATTGGTGCGCTTCGAAAAGACCGCGGAGGTCAGCGGCTACGAGAACTCCTGGCACCACGACGTCACCTGGCGCGAGTGCCCGTCCATGGGCGCCATCCTGCACGCGGCGAGCGTGCCCGAGCGCGGCGGCGACACACTCTTCGCCGACATGTACGCGGCGTACGAGTCTCTGGACGAGGCCACCAAGGCACAGATCGACGAGTTGGTGGCGGTGCACGACTTCCTCCAGACGTTCGGCCACGGCATGGCGAAGGAGGAGCGGGTCAAGGCTCGGAAGGAGTATCCGCAGGTGGAGCACCCCGTCGTCTGCACTCACCCCGGCACCGGGCGCCTGCATCTCTACGTCAACCGTCCGTTCGTGAGCCACATCGCCGGGATGGACACCGACGAGAGCCGGGCCCTGCTCGACCGGTTGTGCCGTCAGACCGACTCTCCGGAGCACCAGTGCCGCTTCACCTGGACCAAGGACGCGGTCGCGTTCTGGGACAACCGGGCGGTGCAGCATTACGCGTCGAGCGACTACTGGCCGCAGCGCCGGACGATGGAGCGGGCGTCGATCGTGGGGACGCGGCCGGCCCGAACCTGATCCGGCTCGGCGGCTGCCGGTGAACTGAAAGCGACGCCTCCGCGGAGCCGGGCCGGGTGGCGGGTGGGCAGCCCGGTGGGCCAGGCCGATCGACGGAGGCCGGGGGCGCCGTTGCGGAGCCCAAGGGCGAACGTAGTGTTCGTGCATGGGTGGGGTCGGACGTTTCGCTCGTCGGCTGCGTGACCGGCAGGACGACCATCTGCCCCTGGCCGCCGGGCCGGTGTCGAACGGTGAGTTCGTCCCTGCTGCGCCGACGGCGCACGACCGTGCCGTGAACGCCTTGATCCGCCGGTCGGTCGATGATGCCAGCCGACGGACCGGCGTCGACCGCCGGCGCTTCCTGCAGGGCACGGGTGCCGTCGCGGCGTCCCTGGCCGCACTGGAGCTTGCGGGGTGCTCGTCCGGGGCGACGAAACAGGTGGCCGGGCCGCACCACGGGGGCCACTTCAAGGTGCCGCCACCGGAGGACACCGCAGCATGCGACAACGCATTGACGGGATCCGAATTCGTCTTCGACGTGCACACGCACCATGTCATTCCCGGCGGACCCTGGGTGCAGAACTCGCCCGAGACCACATCGCTCGTTCTGTCGATGCTCCCACCGGGCTGCGCCGACACGCCGCAACTCGACTGTGTCGACCGGGCCAACTATCTCCACGACCTCTTCCTGGCCAGCGACACGACGGTCGCGGTGCTGACCGACGTACCGAATTCGGGGCCGTCCAACGCACCGATCCCCTTCGCCGACGCGCTCAGCACCGAGCAGATCACGGCCGGCCTCACCGGTGGCGGTGCCAGCCGCGTGCTGGTCGAGAACATCATCGCCCCCAACGTGGGACCGCTGACCTCGACCCTCGACGAGATGTCGAGCGTGGTGGAACAGGGCCCGCCCGCCGCGTTCAAGGTGTACACCGCGTGGAGCCCGTCCGGTCAGGGCTTCTCGCTCGAGGACCCGGCGATCGGGCTGCCGACCGTGCAGCACGCATACGACCTCGGCGTGAAGGTGTTCGTCGCGCACAAGGGCCTCCCTCTGGTGAACTTCGACCCGGCCTTCAACGGTCCCGACGACATCGTGGCGGTCTCGCGGAAGTTCATCGACATGCAATTCGTCGTCTACCACGCGGCCTGGGACCCTTCGCACGTGGAGGGTCCCTACGACCCGGCGGCCTCGCTCGGCATCGACACCCTGATCACCGCGCTCGACGACAACGGCGTGCCGCCGGACGACAACGTCTGGGTGGACGTCGCCACCCTGTGGCGCCAGCTCTTGACGCAGCCCGACCAGGCCGCCCACGCGATCGGGAAGCTCCTCAAGCGGGTCGGGACGAGCCGGGTCCTGTGGGGCACGGACGCGATCTGGTACGGGAGTCCCGAGCCGCAGATCATGGCGATGCGGTCGTTCGAGATCAGCCAGGAATACCAGGATCTCTACGGCTATCCCGCGCTCACCGACCAGGTCAAGGCGGGCATCTTCGGGCTGAACGCGGCCGAGCTGTTCCGCATCGACCCGACGGCCACGCGGTGCGGGCTGACGTCGGACCCGCTGTCGGCGAACATCTCCGAAGCGGCCCAGCTGCGGTCCGACGGCGCACTTCCGTCCCCGTGGCAGCCCAACGGCCCGACCTCACGCCGTCAGATGTTGCAGTGGCTCGGGTCGTCCACGACCCACTGGGTGCCGTCCTGACCGCGCCGCGCCGCGCGCCGATCGTCAGCCGTACTGCCAGGCCCGGACCCAGTCGATCTTCGTCGTCGCCGGCAGCGGGGTCTGGCCGGGCCGGTACTGGTCGCCGTTCGCCGCGCCGAGCGCAGCCGTCAGCGCCATGAAGAAGGGCTGGTCGAAGGGCTCGGGAGCCGTGTCGGGGTTGTTCACGTACGGCGCGTAGACGTCGGTCATGCAGGGCTGGCCGTCGTAGTACGTCGTGACGGACGTGGGGGTCCAGAGCGCCGCGTACGTGTGGAACTGGCCCGCGGGACTCGCTCCCGCGTGCACGCAGTAGTCGTCCGTCGCATTGGGGTCGTTGTTCGAGCCGGGGTAGTGGATGGCCGGGACGTCGTTGTTCGGGTACTCCGAATAGAACTCGCCGTAGTCGATCTCGCCGCTGTCGGGCCACGGCCCGTAGAGCGTCTCGTTCTCGGGGTACAGCCACAGCGTTTCCTGGAGCCCGGGGACACTCGTGGCGGGCATTTCGGCGCTGGCCTCGAAGAACCCGTACTCCTGGCTGAACAGGCTGTACGAGGTGACCATCCCGCCCTCGATGTTGGTCTGGGCCTTCGACGCGTCCGTGCCCTGGCACCCGACCGGCTGCGGTGAGTAGACGACCGAGAGGTTCAGGGTCCCGCCAGCGACGTTGATGGTGTTCGGGTTGTCGACGTAGCAGACCTGATGGAAGAGGGGTCCGGTCCGGTACGCGCTGGCGTAGGTCAGCATCGGCGACCACTTGCTGGTGTCGAGGGAGGGGCCGTTGAACTCGTCGTCGAAGGTGCAGCGCCACGACCCCGACGGTGCTGCGACCGGAGGGGCGGTACCGGCGCACGGGCCCGTGTCGGCCGGGGCGGCCGGTGGCGACGCGCCGGGAGCTGCCGTAGGACCAGCCGGAGCGGACGCGGCCGGCGTGACCGCAGCAGGTGCACCGCTCCGTGCCGGGGAGGAGGAATAGGTCGTCGGCCCGCCGCCCGCCGAAGCAGGACCGGACGACGGGGGGGACGAGGTCGTGCTGGTCGTGGTGGAGTCGTGACACCGGGCGACCATCTGGTGGTGCTGCGTGCAGACGGCGCGGCCGGGCGGCGTGCGGTCTGCTTCGAGGGCCGGATCGTTCCCGCCCGCTTGTCCCGAGCCGGGACTTCCGATCAGCACGAGTGAGAGGACGACGATGAGCACCGTTCCGCCCATGACGTTCGCGAGGACCCAGACGCGTTTGCGGCGGCTTCCCCGTAGTTGTGACACCCTCAGCCCTCCCAGACGCCGAGTGACCCCTATTGCCATGGAAACCGGGCGAGGCGGGGAAACTTGTCACGGAAGTTGAGTCGCACCGTGCGGTGGCGAGAAGGTGCCCCCGACCTGGGACTTCGCAGCCCGGGAACCAGATCCGAACGTCCCAAGTCTTCCGGTTGACGGTATATCGGCTACCGATATAAGGTCCTGGGCGTGGCCACCGCCAAACCCCGAGCGCAGCAGACCCAGCCGGGGCAGTTCTCGGGGTTCGGCCGGTACGCCGGACCGGCGACGCTGATCCTGTCGAGTCTCGCGGAAGGCCCCAAGCACGGATACGCGCTCTCGAAGGACATCGAGCGCTTCGCCGACGTGCGCCTGGCGCCGGGCACCTTGTACGAGGCGTTGAGCCGACTCGAGGGTCAGGGTCTCATCGAAGCGGTCGAGAGCGACGACCGCCGCCGGCCGTATCGCCTCACGGCCATGGGTGCCGAAGCGCTGCGCGCCCACCTCGCGACCCAGCGCAAGATCGCGGACCTCGGTCTCGAGCGACTCGCGGGCTCGTGGGGTGCCGCGTGAGCACGGACACGGTGCAGCGCCGAGCCGAACGACAGCTGCACTGGTACCCGCGGGAGTGGCGGGCTCGCTACGGCGAGGAGTTCACCGAGCTGCTCGTCGCGGAGCTCGGGGAGCGACCGCATTCGGCTCATCGCTGCTTCGACCTCGCGTGCAGCGGACTCACCGCGCGGCTGGCCGCCGCCGGGCTCGCCGGCCGCCCGCTCGACACGGAGAGTGCCGGCCGGCGCAGCCTGGCCACCCTCGCGGCCGTGCTGTCGATCTTCGCGGTGGTGGCGGTCGCGCTGTGGGCGCAGCTGACGATCGGGTGGCAGTGGGCACCTCCCGCCACGCGCGCCACGTCGCTCGCGATGGTCGTGATGTCGTTGGGCGTCCTCGCCGTCGGCGCACTCGGCCTGCTGGCGATCGCGCCGGTGGCGTGGATCGTCCTGCGGTCGATCGCAGCCCGGTGGCGCCACCTCCTCGGGCCGATCGGCCTCGTAGCCGGAGGCCTCGTGGTCCTCGCCGTGGGGACCCATCACTTCGCCAACGGCTGGCCGGGCACGCGTGGTCATCCCTGGTCCGACCAGGGGATCGTGCCCGGCGGAGTCGCGGCGTACGCCTGGGCGTCGACCCTGTTCGTGACGTCGTACTGGTTGCATCCCGCCGCCCTGGCCCGGTTCCCCGGCGACGAGGTCGCGTGGATGCTCGTGAGCCCGGCGGCCGTCGCCGCACTGATCGTCGGCGCCGTCCGCGTCGTCCGCCGGGTCGACATCCCGCCAGGCGTCATCCGCTACGAACGGCGGCTCGGGCATGTCGCAGTGGTGGTGACGGCGAGCTACCTCACCGGTGCCGGCCTCTGGGTCGTCGACGGCGGAGCGGGCCCGCGCGACCTCTTCCAGATCGGGTCGATCGACATCGCCGAACTGGCGGTCCTCGCCCTCCTGGTGGTCGTCACCGGACGCGCCGCAAGCCGTGTCATGAGCGGCAGGCCGCCGGTGGCCCGGGCCTGAGCCCACGGCGAAGCGGCGTCGCGCGTAAGGCAACAGAAGTGACGGTCACGGAGGAAACGGAGGAACACGTCCACCGCGCCGAGCACGGCGAAGGTTGGAGCCGACGCCGCGTCCTCACCCGCGGCCTCGGAGGACTCGCCGGGCTCGTGGTAGCCGGTGCCGTCGGGTTCGAGCTGGTGGAGCACGGGGTCCTTCCGGGGAAGCAGGAGCTCGACCAGCTCGACGGCGCGTGTTCGGTCGACGCCCCACCGATGCAGTTCCGCCCCCTGGGCCCGTCCCGGTCGGGGACCTTTTACTCGCAGGCCCGCCGCCGAACGGTCGGTTACACGATCGCCTGGCCGCCGGGGCACGGCCCGGGGGACGCGCTGCCGCTCGTCGTCATGCTCCACGGCTTCGGCGCCAACCATACGAACGCGTTGACCTCCATGTCGCCCGCACAGGCGGTCGCCCTCGACGTCGGCGGCATCCCGCTGCCGCCCATGGCCATGGTGACGATCGACGGCGGCGGTGGCTATTGGAACCCGCACCCGCACGACGACCCGATGCAGATGGTGGTCGGGGAGCTCGTCCCGATGTGCCGGGCGCTGAATCTCGGACGCGCACCGCAGCGCATCGGCACGATGGGCATCTCCATGGGCGGGTACGGCGCGCTCTTGTTGGCAGAGAAGTACCCGGACCTGTTCGCCGCCCTCGCGGCCATCAGCCCGGCGGTCTGGACGACTTACCCGCAAGCGTCGGCGGCCAACGCGGGCGCCTTCGCGTCGGGAGCGGACTTCGCGTCCGACGACGTCGTCACCAACGCCGGGGCGCTGGCCGGCACGCCGGTCCGGGTCGCATCAGGCCTGGACGATCCGTTCCATCCCGGCGTCGTTGCGTTGGCGGGGACGCTGCCGAAGTCGGCCGTCGTGGATTTCTCGCAGGGGTGCCACACCGGATCGTTCTTCACGGCGCAGGAGCCGCCCTCACTGGCGTTCCTGGGCGCCCATCTCACGGCCGCACACTGAGCCCGCTCGCCTACCATCGGCCCCGACCGGTAGGGGCAGAGGGGAAAGGTGGCCGATGTCGATGGCAAAGGTCGTGTTGATCACCGGTGCGTCGGCAGGCATCGGCCGGGCCACGGCGGACCGTCTGCACGCCGCCGGCTGGACTGTCGTCGGCGCCAGCCGGCGCGGGACGTCATCGGGCGGATGGCAGGCACTGAAGATGGACGTCGACGACGACGCGGACACGTGTGCTGGCGTCGCCGCCGTCGTCCGCGAGCACGGACGGCTCGATGCCGTGGTTGCATCGGCGGGCTGGGGCTTGGCCGGGCCAGTGGAGCTCACGCCGATCGACCAGGCCAAGGCGCAGGTCGAGACGAACTTCTGGGGCGTGGTGCGGGTGGTGCAGTCCGCGCTGCCCGCCATGCGCGACCAACACGGCGGCCGGCTCGTGCTGGTCAGTTCCATCGGTGGCCTCATCGCGCTGCCTTTCCAGGCCTTCTACAGCGCGAGCAAGTACGCGTTGGAGGGCTATGCCGAGGGGCTCGCGTACGAGGTCGAACCCTTCGGCATCCACGTCACGCTCCTCGAGCCGGGCAACATCCTTACCGACTTCACCGCGAGCCGGCGCACCATCGGGACGGACCCCGGCGGGGCGTACGCCGATGCGGCCGCGAAGGCGATCACGCTCATGGAGAAGGACGAGATGAACGGCGCGCCCGCCGAGTCGGCCGCTGCATCGATCCAACGCGTCCTCGAGGCGAGGCACCCCCGGCGTCGTGTCTCCGTCGGCAAGCTCGGAGAGCGGATCGGGATCCCGGCCAAACGGCTGCTCCCCCACCGGCTCTTTGAGAAGGCGGCGGGGTCCAGCTTGGGCGTGTGATTTCGTCGCCCCGAATCTCCGCTCCCGGTTCTGGGTAGATTCCACCCAGGCACAGATGTGGCCCCGGCGGGGTGCACCCGCCGGGGGCGAGCCGGAGTGGTGACGCCTATGGGACGTGGTGTGCATCGGGACACCGAGACGGCTCCCGGCCGCACCCTCCCGGCGAGC
>Ga0210390_10004052_pt1 | contig 12480 bp, 7 predicted proteins | sample IncBWH11OmetaG_FD_161050 | JGI IMG/M metagenome (GOLD analysis project Ga0210390, IMG submission 161050) | Forest soil microbial communities from Barre Woods Harvard Forest LTER site, Petersham, Massachusetts, United States - Inc-BW-H-11-O ...
GGACGCCGTCGTGTGTTCGTGATCGGCGTGGTCGTCTTCACCGTGGCATCGATGATCTGTGGTCTGTCCATCAGCGTCGGTATGCTCATTGCGGCCCGAGCCCTCCAGGGGGTGGGCGGCGCCTTATTGATTCCCGGCAGTTTGGCGCTGTTGAGCGCTTCGTTCGACCCAGAGAGGCGCGGCAGGGCTATCGGGACCTGGTCCGGATTCACTGCGATCACGGGTGCCTTTGGTCCGGCGCTCGGTGGCTTTCTCATCGACCACACCACATGGCGAAGTGCTTTTTTCTTGAACGTACCGCTGGCACTCGTCGTGTTGGTATTGACCTATCGTTACGTTCCCGAGAGCCGCAACGACTCCTCGCCCAAACGGATCGATGGCTGGGGCGCAGCGCTGGCTGCAGTCGCGCTGGGCGGCATGGTCTACGCCCTCATTGGCTCACAAACCGCCGGCTGGTCCGACCGAGGGGTGCTGGCTGCACTGCTGATCGGAGTGTCGACGCTGGCGGCATTCTTCGAAGTCGAATCTCGTCAGCCGGCGCCCATACTGCCGCTCCGTCTATTTCGCTCGCGCGACTTCGCCGCAACGAATCTCTTGACGCTGTTGCTCTATGCCGCGCTCGGCGGAAGTCTGTTTTTCCTGCCGCTGAATCTCATTCAGGTGCAAGGCTATCCGGCGGCCGCCGCGGGTGCGGCGCTGCTGCCCTTCGTGTTGCTGATGTTCGTGTTGTCCCGCTGGGCGGGTGGCCTGGTCGATCGATACGGCGCAAAGCCGCCTCTGGTGATCGGGCCGGCCATCGCGGCGGCCGGATTCGCGTTGTTTGCCATTCCTCACATCGGCGGAAGTTACTGGACGACTTTCTTCCCGGCGGCGCTCGTGCTGGGCTTCGGAATGACAATCACCGTCGCTCCGCTCACCACCACGGTCATGCAAGCGGTGGATCCGGAAGCGGTCGGGGTGGCTTCGGGGATCAACAATGCGGTTGCCAGCGTGGCCGGATTGCTGGCCATCGCGAGCTTCGGGATCGTCATGTCCGGCACGTTCAACACGGAGCTGCAACGCCGTCTCGCCGCGGCGGCCGTCCCTGCAGCAATCGGCAAGGCAGTGATCGCGCAGCATGCCAAACTCGCCGCCATCGAACCGCCTGCCGGGGCGGGCGCGGATCTGCAGGCAGCCGTTCGAAATGCCGTCGATGAGGCGTTCTTGTCGGGATTTCGCCGCGTCATGGGGATCGCGGCGGCGCTCGCCCTGATGAGCGCAGTGAGCGGCTGGGCGATGATCGGGAGTGACGCGGCGCGGGCTCGCCCTCGACAGGCACGCCTGAGATAATTGGCGAGCGGCCGCCAAGGCTGATCTAAACTTGGGACGGGGAAGGCCCTTTCATTCGTTTTTGGGGAGATCTGCATGTCTCGCGACACCATCAATGTGACGGGTGACTTGATTGCCTATATCCGCGACGTTGGCATACACGAGGATGCCGACCTCGCCGCGCTTCGAGAAGAGACCGCGCACCATCCTCACGCCATGATGCAGATCGCACCGGAGCAGGGGGCTTTCATGGCCCTGCTGGTGCGGATGCTCGGCGCGCGCAAGACCTTGGAAGTCGGCGTTTTCACCGGCTATAGCGCCATGGTGGTTGCAAAAGCGATGGGCCCCGAGGGCAAGGTGTTGGCGCTCGATGTGAGCGAGGAATTCACAGCCGTTGCCCGGCGTCATTGGGCGAAGGCCGGCATTGCCGATCGCATCGAGCTGCGGCTTCGGCCCGCGGCCGAGAGCCTGCAGGAGTTGGTGGCGGCGGGCGCGGCCGATACATTCGACTTCGCGTTCATCGACGCCGATAAAACGAATTACGATACGTATTACGAGTACGCGCTGAAGCTGGTGCGTCGGGGCGGAGTCATCGCCATCGATAACGTGCTCTGGGACGGCCAAGTCATCGATGCTTCCGACAAGACCGACGCGACCGTCGCCATCCGCGCGCTCAACAAAAAGGTGCACGGCGACACGCGGGTGGATGCCGTGCTGCTTCCGATCGGCGACGGACTGACCTTGGCGCTCAAACGCTGACGTAATCGAAGCGGACGAGGGTCCTCTCCGGCGATTGGCGCATTACCCTTCAGGCCAGTTGCCGATCGATGCAACGCCCCGGCAGACGGCGTTAACGATCGGTTCCATGGACCTTAAGTCCAATGTTCGTCACCGGCGTTGATTGTTAGTTTCTACCTCGCCGCCAATTCGTTGCAAAGGACGCTTCTATGGCGCCGTCCCGTGCGTGCGTGTCGGAGTTTTTCGCGGCACAGCGATTCTTGTTCCACTTCAGCTGACTTCGAGGAAGAGAACCTATGGCTTCGAAAGACGACGTTTCGCGGACAGTCCTCCCCGTGCCGGATCAAGAGCGGACCGGCCTGATCACTTATGACGCGAAGGATCCCGAGTCGAAATATCCGCCCATCAGGCAAATGCGGCCGCCCAAGGGCGCGCCCAATGTGCTGATCATCCTGATTGACGATGCCGGCTTCGGCTCGTCCAGCGCGTTTGGCGGTCCTTGCCAGACGCCGAATGCCGAACGCCTCGCCGCAGGCGGCCTGAAGTACAACCGATTCCACACCACGGCGCTTTGCTCGCCCACGCGCCAGGCGCTGTTGACCGGACGCAACCACCACACCGTGGGAATGGGCGGGATCACCGAGATTGCCAGCGGCTCACCTGGGTACTGCTCCGTGCTGCCCAACACCTGCGCGCCGCTGGCACGCACGCTCAAGCTCAACGGCTACGCAACGGCGCAATTCGGCAAGTGCCATGAAGTGCCCGTCTGGGAAACGAGTCCAGCCGGGCCTTTCGACGCATGGCCCACCGGAGGCGGCGGATTCGAATATTTCTACGGATTCATCGGCGGAGAGGCGCACCAGTGGTATCCCTCGCTTTACGAAGGCACCACACCCATCGAGGTGAAGAAGACTCCCGAGGAAGGCTATCACTTCATGGAAGATATGACGGACAAGGCCCTCAACTGGATCGGTCAACAGAAGGCGCTGATTCCCGATAAGCCATTCTTCGTGTATTTCGCGCCGGGTGCCACGCACGCGCCGCACCACGTTCCAAAAGAGTGGGCGGACAAGTACAAGGGCAAGTTCGATCAGGGTTGGGACAAGCTGCGCGAGGAAACCTTTGCACGCCAGAAAAAGCTGGGCGTCATTCCGGAAGATTGCCAACTTACACCGAGGCACAAAGAAATCCCCGCGTGGGACGCGATGCCCGCGGCGCTCAAGCCCGTACTCATCCGTCAAATGGAGGTGTATGCCGGGTTCTTGGAGTATGCCGATCATCATGTCGGCCGCCTGTTGGACTCCCTGAAGCAGCTCGATCTGCTCGACGACACCTTGGTCTACTACATCATCGGCGACAACGGCGCCTCGGCGGAAGGCACGTTGAATGGCACCTACAACGAGATGATCAATTTCAATGGTGCGGCGGCCCTGGAAACCCCGGAGTTTCTCATGGCCCGGCTGGATAAATTGGGTGGGCCGGATTCCTATAACCATTATGCGGTGGGCTGGGCGCATGCCATGAACACGCCGTATCAGTGGACCAAACAAGTGGCCTCGCATTTCGGCGGGACCCGCAACGGCACCATTGTGCATTGGCCGAAGGGCATCAAGGGCAAAGGCGAAGTCCGCAGCCAGTTCCACCATGTCATCGATGTCGCGCCGACTGTCCTCGAAGTGGCCGGCCTGCCGGCACCGCAGTTCGTCAACGGAGTCCAGCAGCACCCCATCGAAGGCGTGAGCATGGCGTACTCGTTCAACGACCGCGCGGCGGCTGAGCGGCACGAGACTCAGTATTTCGAGATGTTCGGCAATCGCGGCATCTATCACAAGGGCTGGACGGCGGTGACCCGGCACAAGACGCCGTGGCTTCTCATCGGCGAGACCGTTCCGGCCTTTGATGACGACGTGTGGGAGCTGTACGACACCACGAACGATTGGAGCCAAGCAAAGAACCTTGCGAAGGACATGCCCGACAAACTGCACGCGCTGCAGCGCCTGTGGCTCATCGAGGCAACTCGGTACAACGTCCTGCCCATCGATGACAACGTCGCTGCGCGGCTCAATTCCGATCTGGCGGGTCGGCCGGTGCTGATCAAAGGAAACTCCCAAATCCTGTTCGGCAGCATGGGGCGTTTATCCGAGAACTCCGTCATCAACGTCAAGAACAAGTCGCACGCGGTGACGGCGAGTATCGTCGTTCCTAAGGAGGGCGCCGAGGGCGTCATCATCGCGCAGGGTGGGAATATCGGCGGCTGGGCCTTGTATGCCCATGGCGGCAAATTGAAATACTGCTACAACTTGCTCGGCATCCACCAGTTCTACGCCGAGTCCGCCGACAAGTTGCCCCCGGGCGACCATCAAGTGCGCATGGAGTTTACCTACGACGGAGGCGGTTTGGGCAAGGGCGGGATCGCGGCCTTATATGTGGACGGCAAAAAGGTCGGCGAAGGCAAAGTGGCGGCAACCGCCGCCATGGTGTTCTCCGCCGACGACGGCTGCGATGTCGGGGTGGATACGGGATCTCCCGTCTCGCCGGACTATGGGTCGCGCGGCAATGAGTTTTCGGGCCATATCAAGGGTGTTCAGTTGGCCATCGCCGACGATGCCAAGAGCGCCGATCACTTGGTCTCACCGCATGAGGCGGTGCGCATCGCCATGGCGCGGCAGTAGCAGCCGCGCCGTGGCGACGTAGCTAAACGCGTTCACGTGGTCAATCCGCTGTCGGGATACGAAAAGGAATGGCTCCGCTTTGATGCGCTTGCAGGCCTGACCACCGCGGCGGTGGTCATACCGAAGTCGATGGCCTATGCAACCATCGCCGGCTTGCCCGTGCAAGCCGGTCTCTATGTGGCGCTCGTGCCCATGTTCGTCTATGCGTTGCTGGGGTCCTCGCGACCGTTGAGCGTGAGTACCACCAGTACTCTGGCGATTTTGACGGCGGCCGCATTGAGAGGCGCGGTTCCGGTTGCGGATGCGGCTCAGTTGATGGTGGCGGCATCTACGTTGGCATTGATGGTGGGCGGCATCCTGATTGTTGCGGGTGTGCTGCGACTGGGATTTGTGGCGAACTTCATTTCCGACCCGATTCTCACGGGGTTCAAAGCAGGTGTCGCCATCGTCATCCTTTTTGGTCAGTTGCCCAAATTGCTGGGCGTGCATATCGAAGACGGTCGTTTCTTCCGCGCCATTTTTTCCACTCTGCAGCATGTGCCCGACACGAACATCACGACGTTGATTGTGTCCGTGGTGAGTCTGGGGATTCTGATCGGGCTGCATCGCTTCCGACCGCGGGCGCCTGCTCCCCTGGTGGCTGTGGTTATCGGTATCGCCGCCGCCGGGTTGCTCGGACTGAAGGCGGCAGGCGTTGCGTTGACCGGTGAAATCCCGGCGGGACTGCCCAGTCCGGTATTACCCAACCTCGCGCTGGCCAAGATTCTCTGGCCGAGTGCGTTGGGAATGGCATTGATTTCCTTTACCGAATCGATCGCCATCGGCCGTGCCTTTGCACGGCATGGCGATCCGCGTCCCGTGCCCAACCGGGAGTTGATCGCATTGGGCGCGGCCAATCTTGCCGGGAGCTTTTTCCAAAGTCTCCCGGCCGGTGGAGGTGCGTCCCAGACCGCCGTGAACTCGCAGGCCGGAGCGCGCAGCCAGGTATCCGCGTTGACCACCGTGGCAATCGTCGTCGCGACCCTGTTATTTCTGTCGTCGCTCATCAGCCTGCTACCGCAGGCAACGCTGGCGGCCATCGTGGTAGTCACCGCGGTGCCGCTCCTCAGCGTGGCGGAATTTCGCTCGATCGCGGCGGTGAGGCGAACGGAATTTCTCTGGGCGCTGGCGACCTGCGCCGGCGTCGTGCTGATCGGCACGCTGCAGGGCATTCTGATTGCGATCGCCATTTCGATCCTGACGCTCTTCTACCAAGCCAATCATCCGCTGGTCTACATCGTCAGACGCAAGTCCGGTACCGATTTGTTTCGTCCGCAATCCGTTGATCATCCCGGTGATGAAACCCTGCCGGGCCTGCTGATCGTCAGGACGGAAGGCCGTATGACCTTCGCCAGCATGCCTCACGCCCGTGAGCGGATGGCGGCGCTGATCCAGCAGACACATCCGCGCGTCGTGATCCTGGACTGCAGCGCCATCCCGGACTTCGAGTACACGGCCTTGTGCACCCTGATCCGGGCGGAGGAGAAGATGAGGGAAGCCGGGATCACATTGTGGCTGAGCGCACTCAATCCGCTCGCCCTGAATATGGTCAGGCGCTCCCCGTTGGGTCAGGCGCTCGGAAACGAGCGCATGTTCTTCAACCTGCGGGAGGCCGTGGAAGCCTACGAAAAAATGGGAGAGACGACGTGAAGGCACGGCCTCCCATCAACTGCGCAATGAAGACGATGGCGAGTCTGCTTCGGCAGAGCCGATTGGCCGACGAGATCATGCAATTTCCCATCATGAGTCCAGGAGAGAAACAATGAAGTCCATGAGAGCTGTCACTGCAGCCGCCGTTGCCGTCGCGATGTTGACCCTGTCGATCGGCCCCGCCTTTGCGGAAGATGCCTTCGAGGCGGATGCCAACGCCGCGTTGAAAAAACTCTATGAAAGCACACCGGTCGCAAAGCAAATCGGCGACCAGGCAAAGGCGATCCTCGTATTCCCCAACATCGTCAAGGCGGGCTTCATCGTGGGCGGCCAGTACGGTGAGGGTGTGTTGCTGATCAATGGCAAGCTCGTCGCTCACTATAATTCAGTCGCAGCGTCCTACGGCCTGCAGGCCGGTGTGCAAGCCTTCGGCTATGCCCTCTTCTTGATGGACGACAAGGCGATGCAGTATCTGGGCAAAAGTGACGGATGGGAACTAGGGGTTGGGCCCAGCATCGTCGTCGTTGACCAAGGCAAGGCGAAATCATTGACGACCACGACCCTGCGAGACGACGTCTACGCTTTCATCTTCGATCAGAAGGGCCTGATGGCGGGTCTTGGTCTTCAAGGCTCGAAGATCACGAAATTGGAGAAGTAGCGCCTTCTCGAACAACATGCTCATCCGGTTACTGCGTTTCTGCGCGCAACTGATCGGAGCTGTTGGTTTGTTGTCCGGACTCGGTGTGGCGGCGCAATCCGTTCATGTCGATGATACGCCGGCAACGACTGCGGCCCCGCAACGCCCGCGGGTGGGTCTGGTGCTCGCCGGCGGTGGCGCGAAGGGTGGCGCCCACGTCGGTGTACTCAAAGTGCTCGAAGAAATGCACGTGCCCATCGATTGTATTGCCGGAACGAGTATGGGGGCGCTCGCCGGAGGCGGATACGCGTCTGGGATTCCGGCTGATCAATTGAAGGCCTTCATCGACGGCATCGACTGGAAGCGCGTGGTCGGCGGAGTGGGCACCCGGGGTCTGAAGCCCATTGAAGAGAAGCGCCAAGGTGTCACGTACAGCAATCAACTGCAACTCGGCCTCCAGAACTCGCAAATCGTGATTGCCCCGGGGCTATTGAACACGAGTGCCATCGACGATCTATTGCGAGGGTTCGTCGGCAAAGCGCGCGAACAAGCCGACTTCAGCCGCCTGCCCATCCCCTTCCGGGCAGTCGCCACGGACATGGTAAGCGGGCGGATGGTCGTCCTCGACCATGGCGATCTTGCCACCGCCATGCGGGCGAGCATGGCGCTTCCCGGGGTGTTTGCGCCGGTAACGAGAGACAAAGAAATTCTTGCGGATGGCGGCCTGGTGAGAAACATTCCCGTGGATGTGGCCCGCGGTCTTTGCGCGGACGTCGTCATCGTCGTGAACCTGGTGTCGCCGCCCGCCGATCCGGACGAACTCAAGGCACCGGGCCAACTCCTCGGACGAACGGTGGAACTGATGATCGAAGCGAATGAGCGATTGCAATTGCAATCCCTGACCCCGCAAGACGTGCGTATCGATGTGCCCATGGGAGACATCGGCACGGGAGATTTCGAGCGGATATCAGAGACCATCGCGCTGGGGGTCGCCGCTGCACGCCGCGTTGCGCCGCAAATCGCCCGGTATGCCGTGCCGCCCGAGGAATATCTCGCGTGGCGCAGCAAGGTGAATTCCGACCAAGGCATCGAGTCCCGGGTCGACACGATTGAATTTGCAAAATTGAAGCGAGTGAATCCGCAGTACTTGAACCAGTTGGCCGACATCAAGCCCGGCGATACGGTGACCACGGAAACCCTGAGCCAAAGCGTGCAGCGCATGGCGGCGGTCGAGGATATCGATTCCGTGAGCTACGAGCTGACGGGCGACCCCGACCACGCGACGCTCCGATGGCTGCCCTACGAAAAGAGCTGGGCACCGGACTATATCAAGGTCGATTTAGGGATGTACGCGTCGACGTCGGGTGACGATCGGAGCTTCGCGCTCTATCTGCAGCACGACCGCACGTGGATCAACAGTCTCGGGGCGCAATGGCGCAACGAAATCCAGTTCGGTACCAACCAGTTCCTGTCGACCAGCTTCTACCAGCCGCTGGATATCGCGCAACGCTTTTTTGTCGAGCCAAAGGCGTTTGGGAATCAGGTATTTGAGAATGTTTTCTATGACGGCAACGACGTCGCGCGCTACCAATTTGTCGACCTGGGCGGGCGGCTCGATTTCGGCGTGAATCTCGGCAATGCGGCGCAGGTGCGGGTGGGTTATTTGGCGACCCAACGCAGCGCAGAGGTAGAGACGGGGTCGCCCCTGTTGCCGCAGTTACATGTCCGCGACGCGGGCATCGCCGCCTCTGCCGTGCTCGACACGCGGGACACACCCTTCGGCGCAACTCGCGGGGTCGTGGCGGAGCTCGAGTATTTCAAGAGCGATGCGGCGTTTGGAGCGCAACGCGATTGGCAGCGCGCAGAAATCGGGCTCGGACTCGCGTTGCCGTTTCGCAGCGACATCTTGCGGGTCGCGGTGGCGGGCGGCAGCAACTTGGGCAGTAACCTTCCGGCCGATCGCTTATTCACTTTGGGCGGCCCTGTGAGCCTGGCGGGCGAGGAGCTCGACGCGCTGCGGGTCGCGGGATATTGGACGCTCAGCGCGAGCTATCTCTGGCAAATCAAAGATATCTTCGCCTTGCGTGGCCAGGCTCTGTATGCGGGGGTGCGGCTGCAAGACATTGAGGTCTATCAAAGTATCGATGACAACAGTCATGGACAGATCGGCTCGGTGTCAGTGTTTATTACGGGACGCACGCTCGTCGGGCCTGTGACGTTGGGTATCGCGGCGACCACTGCCAACGCCCACACCCTGTGGGTCAGCTTCGGCCGCCCGATTGCGGAGGGCTCGATTTTGAGCGAGGGAATTTTCCGGTGAAGGCGTAAGTGATCATTTGTCGGCCGATGCTCGCACGCTCACGTTTGCGATGTGGGCGAGAAACGCCAAAGTCTGTTTCAGTGCGGGCGTGCGATAGCGCGCCACGAGAGTGAACGAGGCGATGGTGTCGGCGTGACCCCGCCCGGAATAAAGGTGCGTCTCGACCTCGGCACCCTGCGAGAGCAGGGTATCGCGGAGTTTTTCCGTGTGAGCGCTATAGACCAGATTATCGTCCGCGCCGTGCAGGAGGAGCGCCGGGGGCGCCGTACGGTCGGCGAATTGCACCGGCTGCCAGTCGCTCGGGCTATAAGGCGCGCCGAAAATAGCGTGTAGCGTGTCCGTGTCGGGAGCGAGTGCGTAAGGGCCCGACAATCCGATGAATCCGGCGACGGAATGCGGGTGCACGCCCGCCGCCGCGAGGTAGCTCGGATTCAATGCCAGCAAGGCTGCAATGTGGGCGCCGGCGGAATGTCCCATCAGCACGAGGCGATCGGGATCGCCGCCGAAATCGCGGGCGTGCTGCTGAACCCAGGCGACAGCCCGTGCGCCGTCCGCGACGAACGTTGGAAACCTGACCTTGGGATAGAGACGATAATCGGGGATGACCGTGACGTAGCCGTGCTCGGCGAGTGCGGCGCCCACGAAGGCGTAGTTGGATTTTTTACCGGCGGACCACGTCCCGCCGTAGAAGAATATGACCACGGGGCGATGGTCTGGACGCCCGGGTGCGTAGACATCGAGCTTCTGGCGCGCATCGCCGCCATAGGGTACATCGGACGTGCGGCGGAACGACCCAAAGGTGTTTGGGGCATTCGCGGCGAAGAAGCTGAAGCCGCCGCAGCCAACGAGGGCGGCGATGCACGCCGCGGCTATGAGCCCGGCCGCCACCACGCGCCAGAATGGGCTCATGCAAATGTCCGCCAAGCTCATCCCAGGCGCTTGGAGATCAGCTCGCGCAGCGCACCGGCCTTGATCTTGGCGCTGCCGGTCAGGAGCACATCCTCCTCGCCTACGAACAGTACGCGACGCGGCACTTTATAGACGGCCAGACGCTCTTTGAGAAAAGAGCGCACCGCAGCTTCATCGAGAGCCATTCCCTCGTGCGGTACGATGCAGCTCACCACCATCTCGCCCAACGTGTCATGCGGCACGCCGATCGTTTGGGCTATTTTCACGCCGGGACATTGGGTCAAGACACTATCGACCTCGACCGGCGATACATTCGCGCCTCCGGTCTTGATGATATCGGTCAGACGACCCTCAAAGTGCAGGCGATTCCGCGCGTCGATGTAACCGCCGTCGCCGGTGTGGAAGAAGCCCTCCTCGTCGAGAGTTTCGCTCAAGGGAACGCCGATATAACCGAGCATGAGCGTGGGACCCTTGACCGCGATTTCACCGCGTTCACCGCGCGCCGCGACGCGGCCCGTCTCGGGATCGACGATCTTGATCGTATTGCCGGGCAGCGCTTCGCCATTGTTGCCATTCGCGATTTCGGGCGGCGTGTCGTTCGGGTACGCGGTCGAGATCGTGAAGGTCTCGGTGTTGCCATAGCTCGAGAGCGGGTCGTTCCACGGAGGCGCGCGAAACGTCGGATGCCGAACCGCGGGTCTGCAGACGTCCACATAGCGCAAACTGCGCAGATCGCTCGTGCTCCAGTTGGGGGCCGACTCGAGCCGGGCCCACTGGTGCGGCCAGGCGTGGGGCCACGTCACGCGTTCCGCCTGGATGAGCTCGAGCGCCTCGCTCGGCTCGAAAATACGCTGCAGGATGATCGCTCCGCCGACGGCGAGGGTGGCGCCCAGCGCCATGGCGAAATTGCCTGACCATATGAAGCTATTTGCGGTCCAGGTACGGACATCGTCTCCGAGGCCGAAGAAGCGCCGCCAGCGCCAGCACTGGATGGTCACGCCTCTATGGGCGCTGAGGATACCCTTGGGCCGGCTCGTCGAGCCGGAGGATAGGAACAGTGCGGCGACATCGGCCGGGGTGGTGGTGGCGATAGTTGCCTCCACGAGTCCTTCGGCAACAGGCGCGCCTCGCGCGAGAAAACCCGGCCAGGTCTCGATCCCGCCGCCGTTGTCGGTACCATCCACCGCAGCAACGTGTCGCAAAAACGGAAACTTCATCGCTCGGAGCCCGCCCGGCGTGGCCGTGCGAATTTCCGGCTCGAGCTCGCACAGCATCGCGGCCATGTCTTTCTGGGCCACGCGGCGCTCGAAAAGCAGGATCGAAACACCCGAGGTCTGCAATAGATACTCGAGCTCCGGCTGGGTTGAAAACGTGCTGAGCGCGACCGCGACGCCGCCGGCAAGCCCGACTCCGAAAAATGCGGCGATCCATTCGGGCCGATTGGTCATCAAAATGCCGATACGGCTGTCGCGGCCGGTACCGCAAGCGCGCAGCGCGCGCGCGACCTCCACCGCACGATCCCAGAGCCCCGCATAACTCCAGCGGACGGCGCCGCTTGGAGTATGCAGTACCAGTGCCTCCCGGTCGGCGAAGCGGAGGGTCACCTCGCGCAGAAAACCGGGCAGCGTCAGCGCGCCGAGACCCGGTTCCTGGTCGAGCGGGACGCCTTTGATGATCGAGAGGGGAGCCGCGGGTGGAAGCGCGATAGTCATCAGCCGAGGCGAAATTGAGTCCGCAGATTGATTCGTCCCACGACCGGGCTGGGCCCCCGGTACAGCACGGAATCGAGCGCCGAGGGCAGATTGCCCTTCGCGATCTCGAGCCCCGCCGTCAGTGGAACGGTCGTCACGAAGATCTCGCGGCCGTCTGGACCGCCGAAACGCACGTTGGTGCATGCACCGCCGGGGAGCACGAGACGCTGCTGGATGACCCCATCGGGCCGCAGACAGAGCAGCTCTTCGGAGCTGAAACCCGTGATCCAGAGATTGCCCCAGATATCCAGGGCCATGCCATCGCAGTCCTGTTTCTCGATCAGCATTCTGCGATTGTCGAGGCTGCCGTTGGGTGCGATGTCATAGGCAAACGTGCCGACGAAACTCTCGTTGTGATAGAGCGTCGTGCCATCGGAGCTCACGCCAAGACCGTTGCAGAAGGCGAGGCCGTCGGCGAGCAGCGTCACCTTACCCTCCACATTGAGGCGATACAGC
>Ga0210390_10004054_pt1 | contig 12477 bp, 9 predicted proteins | sample IncBWH11OmetaG_FD_161050 | JGI IMG/M metagenome (GOLD analysis project Ga0210390, IMG submission 161050) | Forest soil microbial communities from Barre Woods Harvard Forest LTER site, Petersham, Massachusetts, United States - Inc-BW-H-11-O ...
AGCCCGCATGGCCTGCCTGCATTACGACATCAATGAAATCGGCGAGATGCACCACAATCCTGCCAAGAACGTGCTATACGTGCGCGCCTCCGTGGAAGAGATTTCCAAACGTCTAAGCATGCCGCAAGAGCAGATCCAAACCCTGCTGCAATCGGCGAAGAAGAAGATGTACGCCGCCCGCCTGAAGCGGCCCACTCCCTACGTAGATAAAACCGTGTACACCGGTTGGAACGCGCTCTGTGTTTCCGCGTATCTTGAAGCCGCCAAGGTACTCAAGCTGGAAGACGCCGAACATTTCGGGCTACGCTCCCTGGATCGCATTCTGGCCGAAGGCTGGCAACAGGAGAAGGGTCTGCTGCACGTGCTCGCTTATTCCGATGCCAATGCGCAACGTCGCCAAATTCCCGGAGTGCTGGATGATTACGCGTTCACCGTCCTAGCATGCCTCGACGCTTACGAGACCACCGCCGACCTCAGTTACTTCAATTTCGCGAAGCAGATTGCGGAGGCGATGGTCGAGCGCTTCTTCGATCCGGTTTCCGGCGGATTCTTTGATACTGGAAGGATTTCCTCCAATGAAAAAATCCTCGGCGTCCTAGGCACACGCCGCAAGCCATTTCAAGATTCCCCCACTCCCGCGGGCAATTCGGTCGCGGCAATAGCTCTACTCCGGTTGCATGCTTACACCAATGACGCAGCCCTCCGCAACAAAGCGGAGCAGACCATCGAGCTCATTGCGGGATTAGCTGGACAGTACGGACTGTTTGCCGCAACCTACGGGATTGCCGCGACGCATCTAGCGCACTCCCACACTCTGGTCGTGATCTTCGGAAATGACGAACTGGCAAACCGGCTCCAGGAAGTCGCCGTAGCCGCTTATTCCGCCACTAAGTCGGTGATCAAGCTGGCGCACAACCAGGCTGTTCCGCAGAATCTTCCACCCGCGCTGGCTGAAACCATTCCGCAGCTGCCAGCGGTCAAGGAAGGAAAAACCGTAGCCGTCTTTTGTTCTGGATTCACCTGCCAGCCCCCGAAGTTCGATCCCAATGAGCTGGCGCGAAGGTTGCAAGAGCTCTCGTCGGCCAGTCGTTAATGCCGTTGAGCTCCATCCGCAAAAAAAGAGGCTGACGTTGCTTTTGCAATCGCCAGCCTGCGAAATTCAAGAGCTACTTAGGGGTAGCTCAGTGTTTACATCGAATGCCTTAGCGGCACCCGTGTCCTGTGCATGACGGTATCGGTGCTCCGTCTTCCGGTACCGGAACTACCGGAGCAGCAAGTGCCGTGTATGCACAAATCATACCTACCATCAGGAATAACATCCTGACCGCACGTTTCATTGGATTGTTCTCCTAGCGGGTCCCCTGGGAGCGGCGACCCTAACTTGGCACGGATTATACAGGGTGGTGTCAAGGACGCAATCAAAATCGTTCTAACTTAACTGGTTGAGGGTGAAATTTTACGAAATCCGAACAAACCCACCAGGCTGCTTCTCGCCTGATGTTTCAAGCAGATAAAGATGCGGAGTTAAAACGTTTCAAATGGATCTTTTTTGTTGCAGACAAAAAAATAAAATGTCCAGGATTGAGACACTTCTTTCACCGCGCCAGGTCTTTCGTCAAAGCGTGACGAGAAAACGACGGCGTACTTTTGGGCGCAACCGACATCTTGTGAACAATGTTCTTACCTTCGATTTCCCTACTCCCTATTTCTGTCGGAGTACGCGAGAACGCCCGGTCCACCATGCTTTCGAACATCGGAATCAAAGATTCGCCGGGCACCGGGTTCCGCAATTCGTTGAGTCCCTGATCCCAGCGCTGTGACATGAGCATCTTCGCCGATCCCGCCTTGGCCGTCGCTTTTAACGACGCGTATCCAATCCAGGTCAAAATGGACATACTGTAGGCAGCGGTGTTGATCAGGCTCAACGTCACCGTGGAAACATGTTGGATTTGACCACCGGAAAGCAGGGCTAGGATCACCAGTTCGACGCATGCGAAACTACCAAAGCCCAGCGCAATGCCAAAGCTGAACTGCCGCCGGGAAACTCCCAGGTGATGGGAAAAAGCCAGAAGGAACAAAATCAGGCCGCATTGAATCACGCGTACACAGCGTTGCACGATAATCACCGCTTGCCCCAACAACGTGTCCGTTCCTGGTTGGCTTGCCGCCGTGACCACCAGGGCCACCAATAGCATCACCAGTCCAGCCCATTTAAATAACAGCGTCCCCAGATCTTTCAGGTTGGGGTAAGGACGAAGCACGTCCAAAAAGATCTCGTGAATCACTTTGAAGCCAATCGTCAAGCTGATCGCCGCACTGATCCAGTAGGCATAGAAGTATGCCATCGTGCTGCCCGACCGGTAAATTGGGAATAAGACCAGAAAGTTCAGAACCTGGAAAACAACGTAGGCGAAAAAAACAGGGAAAGTGCGGTGCATCCGGCGCCAAAACATCACCCCAGCCAACAATAGCTCCAGAACCGGGTGGGCAATCCAAAGCGCGAGCTGGATATTGGGACTCATGGGGTTAGCTCATTACCGCAGCCGCTGGCGGGTGCCTTCACCCGCTTTTCTCGCTCTTTGACCTTAACAGTTCTAGCGGAAGGGTCAATGGACGAAAGTAACCAAAGGTAACAGTTACCCTCCCCATTTCTTCTAAACAATTCTCGCATCAGCGGATAAGTTCGACCTCAGGAGCGTTCTAGTCAGACTTTCAGCACCCAAGGATGGTTACTACCGGAGCGGTCCGGCACCGAGGGCCCTACATCCCGCGGTTTTCGAGCGGTAGGCGTCGGAAACCAACACCCGCGCGGGATATCTCTACAATTGGACCAACGCCATGGCGTACACCCGAGGCCGTATTCGCGATTGCTCTGTCGCGCCCGCGCCCGGGACACTCCCGGCCCGAAGGCGCTGAAAGTGGTCGACAGGCTCTCAGTGACTACGTCCAGGCATTGAAACAGTTACTTGGTCCCGCCATCTAAATTAGAATCCAGCTCATCGCAGACTTGGATACGTGCCAGGTCCCGATTAACCGCTCCGGAATTAATCCATCGACGAAAAGAATTTCTCGGAGTGCCGAACCGCTCACGGCGATTTCTTGCCAGCCATACCCATACGTCAATACAGCTGCCAAGGAGTGCCCGAAGTCCTGCGCTGCAAATCGTCCTTCTGCTTCTAGCGTGAAGAAACCTGCTTATCCCAGTCACGCCGTCCAACGGAGATTCCGATCTACCACTCGCCCTATGCGAGGACGTTCAGGCCGCTCCCGTATACGCTCTCTAAAAGGGAATTCGTGGAGTTCGAAGTAGCGGAAGCAGTGCTGCTCGAATTCAGCTTGCTCAGCAGGCCTTCTACCAACTGAACCGATTGTGATGCGGCGTTGCTCTCGTTGGTTAGTGCCGGCGAGGACGAAGTTTTAAGATCGCTTTGAAGGGTCGCAAAAGCCGATTGAGCAGTGGCTAAATCGCCCAAGGTTAGCGCGCTGCTAATTGCCGTCAGATCGGTAGAGAGTTGAGAACTGCTCGACAACGTGCTTCCACCTGCCGTCGCCGAGTTTTGGTAGAGCGTTTGCAGGGGTCTGGAACGCCGACTGGGCGCCATTCAGGTCGCCGGAGCCGAGGCTGTTTTGCAGATTCTGCAATGCCTGCTTCAGCAGAGTCGAATTGCTGGCCTCGAGAACGTACTGCCCGAGACTCGCCGCTGAAATCGGAGTGGTCACCGTTCCACCTCCCGGGGCACAAAAAAATCCCGCTTGTCTATTCATCGGCACTTCCGTGCCAACCTTTAGGACCTACTTGCTCCCAATCCCGGTTAGCCGCCCTCTCGCTGGGCTACCGGCCATCGTCCTTACGTACAGTCCCTTTAGTACCTGGGTCCTGGCCTGCGGGGCACCGTATAATCGAGGCGAAACCAGCATAAATCTGGCAAGGGTGGGCACAGCAGACGGTGGATCCTGTATTGGCAGTGGCGATTTTCGCGCTGGGGCTGGCATTTGGCAGCTTCCTGAATGTGTGTATCTATCGCTTGCCTCGGGATTTGTCGGTGATCCATCCCGGCTCGGCGTGCCCAAAGTGCGACCAGCCCATTCGCTTTTATGACAACGTTCCCATCCTGAGCTGGCTGATTCTGCGGGGCCGCTGCCGCCGCTGCAAGGCCCCAATTTCGCCGCGTTATCTCGTGGTGGAATTGCTTACGGGGGCGATGTTTCTCGCTTGCTACGGGTATTTTGGATTCACCCTGGCGACGCTGAAGTACTGCGTTTTCGGATTTCTGCTGCTGGGCTTGATCTTTACCGACGCCGAGACTCAACTCTTGCCCGACAAGTTAACCCTGCCCGGATTTGTCTTGGGCTTGCTGTTCAGCCTGGTGGTTCCGGTCAACGATTTGCTCTCGCGAATGCTGTTCGGTCTGATCTACCAGCCCGCAGCCAGTGCATCCAGCCCCTGGCTATCGTTGCTGCAAGCTCTGATGGGAGCGGCAGCGGGCGCTTCCTTTATCTATGGCGCGGGTGCGATTTATCTGCGGGCGCGCGGCGTCGAGGGCATGGGTTTCGGCGACGTCAAGTTGATGGCAATGGTGGGCGCGTTTCTCGGAATCCGCCTGACCATCTTTACCTTGTTCAGCGCATCGATCGTGGGATCGCTGGCTGGCCTCGGGACGGTGCTGGTGGTGTGGATCAAGCGTACCCGTCGCCGCATGGTTCGCCATCATGAATCAGCAAGCCTGGCCCGGCGTCACGGATGGGAGTCGGCCAGCATTGCGCTGCGGCGCTTCCCCATGCCGTTTGGAGTGTTTCTGGGCAGCATGGCCATGATCGCGTCGTTCTTCGGCGACCAGTTTTTCCGCTGGTACTGGAGGCTGCTGTGAGAGTGCTCAGCAACCCCCTCGTAATTCGCATGGCTGTCGTGCTGTTTGTCATGGGCTTTTCCTTCTGGGTGGCAACCCTGCTGCTGCGGCGCATGCGCCGTGTGCTCACGGAGGAATCTTTCGCGATTGACAGTGCTCCCGAAGTCGAGCAGTTCCCCATGCACACTTACAACGCCGTGATCCAACAACTGAAACAACAGAAACATGAATTGCTCACGGTGCAGCAGGTGGAGCGGCGGCGAGCCAAGACTTCGGAAAACATCAGCGCCGCCGTGCTTTCCAACCTCTCCAGCGGCGTTTTGTTCCTGACTACGAATGGCCTGGTTCGAAATGCCAATGCCGCGGCCAAGAGCATTCTCGGATTTGCTTCACCGGTGGGAATGAGTGTGAACGAAATATTTCGTGAGGCCAGACTAAGTTCATCTCCAGCCTCGCCGGGAACCCTGGCGGCTGCGGTGCAAGCCAGTTTGCAGGATCCCAATTTGCGGACACAAGGCGCTTCGCGGAGGACGGAAGCGGACTATTTCACTCCCGCAGGGGAGCAGCGCATCCTGGAGATCACGATTTCCCCCGTGTACAACCCTTCGGGGGAGACTTTAGGCGCAGCTTGCCTGATCACGGATAAAACCGAATTCGCATTGATCCAGCGGTTGCAAGAACTGCGCGGAGAAATGTCGGGCGAGATGGCGTTGGCGCTGCGGAATTCACTGGCGACGATCTCCGCCTACGCGCAGCAACTGGCGGTCAGTCGCGATCCCACGCTGGTGCGGCAGCTGGCCGTCGACATCGTGTCAGAAGCAGCCGACCTGGATCACACCATTGGTGGCTTCCTCGCGGGCGCAAAAACCGCGAAGGCTGCCGGAGCTTGAGTTCTATGAACGCCGACGCGTCTGAGAACATTGACAGGCGGCGGCACGGAGGATGAAACAACTATGAAACGCATCAACTATGTTTGGATTGCAGCAGCGCTCCTAGCGGGAATGATGGCGTCGTTCGCCGATGCCCAGGATTCAACTACTACGCAGCAACAACCCTTGGGAGACTACGCCCGCGCCGTGCGCAAAGACAAGAAGCCCACAACGGAAAAGCAGTTCACCAACGATAATCTGCCTTTGGACGATAAGCTTAGCGTGGTCGGCGGGGCGGGCGAGAGCGGGGCCGCGAGCGGCGACCAGCCGCAAACCGCCCCGAATGGCGGACCGGACGCGAGTCAGTCCGACAAGAAAGCCGACGACAAACCAGGCGGGATCAAGCCGGGAGAATCGGCCGAGGACCGGCAGAAGACCTACGATCTGTGGAAGGAACGGATCGACGCCCAGAAAGCGAAGATGGATTTGGCGGCTCGCGAGTTAGATGTAGAACAACGCGAATATCAACTCCGCGCCGCTGCCATGTACGCCGACGCCGGCAACCGCCTGCGCAATTCGGGCACATGGGACAAGGAAGACGCAGACTACAAGAAGAAGATTGAGGAAAAGAAAAAAGCCGCCGACGCCGCCAAACAGGAACTCGATGACATGCAGGAAGACGCTCGTAAGGCCGGCGTCCCCTCGTCGGTTCGAGAGTAGTAGCGCGCGCAGCATGCCAAGCCCTCGACAGGTTCGAGGGCTTTTTCTTTCGACTTATTGCAAGAGACTGGTTGCGAACACCTTCCCGTCAGCCAACTCCTTAATGCAATTTCGCGTACTCCGACTTGGCTTGCTTCAGGACGGGAATGCCGGGGTCGGCGTCTTTCCAGAGAGCTAGGAAGTCTTTGTAGGGATATTGGGACGATGAGCGCATAGGCGGCTTGGGCTTCCCGTTGAAAGCGACCCAGGGACTGGGGATCGCTAGCGATGTTGTCGCGCAGAAATTTCAGCGCAACAAAACGATGGAGGCGCGCGTCCTCCGCCTTGTACGATACCCATCCCGCCCCGCCCAGTCTTTCGATGATACGGTAATGCGAGATAGTTTGACCGAGCAGTTCGAACCTCCACCCTCGGGCGAATGTTAGGAGCTGGTGGTGAGCAAGTCAATCCGGGAAATGGGGTACGACGAGCGGAGGAGATTTTTTCAAGAGCGAAAAAACCAAAAGAACGGGGCACCCCAAAGCCAAATGTATCTCTTAAAGTTCAGCCCGCCCCGGGATGGGCGAGACACCCGTCCTCCATTATTTATTTATGTTTCTCTATTGCCCTGGCGGAGCTTGTGAATCTGCTTCATGTGATGGCGTCCGTGGACCCAGTGAAACTTTCGCCACTGGCGAGCGGTCAACGGTCCGAGGATGGGATGGTCGAGCAATCGAGTGCGCCTGCCGTAGCGGGTTTCGCATTGCGCAATCAGGTGCTCCATGGCGGAGATTCGTGGCCCGATTTCGCGCGCGACTTCGTCGGCGAGCATACCCCGCGGTTGGGTACGTTCCGGGGCTTTTCGTCCCTGCGGAAGGTGTCCGAGTCCGGTGACCACAAAGGTTCGCATACGATCTCTCAGTTCGGGCGCGCGCGCCAGCGGTTTGCCGGCCTCAAGGCAGCGTTCGAATCCCTTCACGGTTCCGGTGTAGGTGAGATAGAGGTGCTCGAGAATTTCCGCGGTGCTCCACTTGCCCTGGGGATGACGGATGAGGTCTTCACTGGTCATCCCATCGGTGGCGCTTGCGATTGCCGCCCGTAACCTTTTTAGATACGCATCCATGAACGAACTCCTCGGCTGCTTCTAGTAGAATGAATTTCGGGATTGACGGTTGCAAAATTTCGGGCTTCCCGGATGGTGCTATGAAAAAGTTGCTGATGGCGATGGCGACATTGGCATTTCTGATGACAGCTGGGTGTTCGTCGCAACCCAGCACGCCTGCTCCCGCCGAAAAGCCGCAACCTAAGGTCGCGGATTTGGAAACCGGCCGCTATGCCTTCCAGAAACTTTACATCGCGGCACGCGGCTGGCAGCGCGATGCCCAGCCCTTCCGCCTGGAATCGCAGGTTACGGCTGATTCCAAGGGGAAAGACGGGAAGTCCCCGGTATGGCGCGCCTCCTTCGGATCTCCGGCAACGCGCGGCGCGAAGCCTTATGTGTGGTCGGGGACGGATGCGCCGGATGCTCCTTCGCGCGGAATCTCTCCCGGCAACGAGGATACCTACAGTCCCACGAACTCATCGACCCAGGTTTTCGACATAGGCTTTCTGAAAGTTGATTCGGATAAGGCTTTTGAAGTGGCACAGAAACATGGCGGCGACAAAGTGCTGGAGAAGGCTGCTGACACGCCCGTCCTCTACGCGCTCGACTGGAATCACGCTGGCAATATTCTTGTCTGGCATGTGATTTATGGAAACAGCCGCGATGACGCGAAACTGATTGTGGATGTGAATGGCACTACCGGAGAGTTCATCCGGACAGAAAAGTAGTGGTGAGAATCTTCGAGCAGATGCTTCCCGTTTACAGTTTGTCGCCAGCCACAACCCTGGATCCCTCACTTCGTGAGGGATGACAAGAGTGGGATTGTGGTCGGGGCAGAAGGTACGCCAAACTCAGGGCTTGGCTTGGGCCTTTTCCGAGGTTTCGTTCTTCGCTTGCGGTGCTTTTAATTTCTCGAGCGCCTTGTGCGCCTCCTTGGCGAACGGACCTTCGGGCAGAATCTTCAAATATTCCTGATAGTGCGAAATGGCCTGCTCAGGTTGATCCAGTTTCTCGTAGCATTCGGCCATGCGGAAATTGGCGATTGCGTCTTTCTCTTTCCAAACCAGAGCATCCTGGTAGCGTACGAGCGCGGCGCGATAGTTTTTTCGCTTGAAATAGAAATCGCCGACTTCGTCATCCTTCATGGCGCGATAAGGGTTCCAGGGATGCATCTCCTGGACATCCGAGGGTTCGTCTTCGGGGTCGGTGTCGGTGACACCGCTGTTGGGATGGTTCTTGGTGTCATCCTTGGGCGGGCTCAAGTCGACCCGGGTGTCGCGGCTGGAACTCTCGCCTGCCTCGGCATTTCGGTCGCGGTCTGATCGCGGCGGGGCCTGGTTCTGGTCTGGTTGGTCCTGGCCGGACTGCTGGGCAATCGCCCATGCTCCCAGAAAACAAGTAACGAGGAGAATAGGGGCAAACCTACTACGCATGTTTAGATTTTAGCGCGTCGTGAGGGTAAAAAGCTTGCCAGGTAAACCCATTTACCACAAAGAGCACGAAGGTTCACAAAGGAAAAGCTTAGCGCAATGTCATCCACGGCTACCTCGTGGACGTTCGCGCCCTTCGTGGTGAATAAGATCCCATAAAAAAGCAGGCCGTTCCGGGGGAGGGAGCGGCCTGTGTTGGCGAAGTCCTCCGGGGAGGAGGGTAAACTTGTTTATAGGGACGGTCCCGACGGCTGGTTCGTAGCCGATGCGGCAGGCGCGCTTCCCGTGGTGTTCGTCATCAGCCGCACATCTACGCGGCGATTCTTGGCTCGGCCTTCGCGAGTCTTATTCGAATCGACGGGCTTGTCCTTGCCCAGCCCGATTACATAAATCTTATAAGCCGGAACGTTGCGCTCCGAGGCCAGATACTGAATCACGGCATCGGCGCGGCGCTGGCTCAGGCCATAGTTATACTCGGAATCGCCGACTGAATCCGTCGCCCCTTCCACGGTAAGGATGTAACCCTTGGTGTTGGGTACATCGGTGGCGAGTTGATCGAGGGCGGTCTTGGCGTCCTTGGTCAAATTATCTTTGTTGAAGCCAAAGTGCACCGAGGTCTCGGTCACGACCCGGTAGTTGTCCAGATTGGCGACCGTGTTCTGCAACGAGTCGACACGTTGGACAGCGTTGTTAGCCTGCGTCTGAGCCTGATCGGCCTGCTGTCCGGCTGCCTGCGCTTTCTGGTCCACTTCCGCAGCCTTGGCTTGCACCTGCTGGATTCCAGCCTGCGCGCGTGCGTCTACATCCTTGATGTCTTTCGAATTCTTGGCGGTCAGGTCATCCAGCTCATTAGTCTTGTTGATCAGCGGCGTGGTCTCTTGACGAACATAATTCTTGCTGGCGCATCCGACCGAGGCCGCCATGCTCACTGCCAGTAGAACGGTTAACGAAGTGCGATTCATGTTAGGGAAGCTCCTTTTTCGTTAAAGCCGGGATCCAGAATTCTGTCGATCTTGTGATTCTGTTGATCTAATTTTCTGATCCCTGGGTCGAACCTGGTCTTGCTCTGGGCATCCGCTCATCACAACAATCTACGCTGATGTGCCGTGCGTTGTTCTCATAGAGCACGAGTACTGCCAACTTACGCCGGACGGCACTTGGGCTCTAAGTTGTTCCTCTGGCAACAATTACACGTAATGTTGCCTGCGCATGAGATGCAAAAGAGGAAACAAAGACAACCACAATCGAGGAAATTTTATACGGTGGAAGTACCCTTCCAACCGACGTGCAAACTTTTTCCTTCGGGGGCAATTCGTTAGCGCTTCGGTGGACACAAAATCGGAATAGCTTCCCCTTGTTTCGACGAAACATGCGGAAGTCGCATTCGTCTACGGTGATTACTGTATGCCGTTGATAAAACTATGAAGTCAATCGGTTGTGTAGGCCGGGCGTCCCGCCCGTCCTCCATCATTTTGGCGTGAAAAGCCTTTCCGCGCGGACAAATCCGCCGGCCCATTAATTTTGCCCGCGAGATGAAGGAAACGTCGTTTTCGCTTCTCCGCTTTGGCGTTCTTCAGTTGCTCGCGGACGATTTGTTCAACCGGTAATCCTATCCGCTGAGACATTTCCTTAAGCCGGACCAACAGCCGCTCGCAAGACGAAATTAGGAATGGACGACGCATCTGACATATTGTGACACATCGCCTTCTTGATCTCTCCACCTGAGGGACATGCAACTTCTAATAAAATAGAAACACACAGCGCCACATGGACCTCGCCGCAAAAATTCGCAGCCTGCCTGCCTCCGCCGGGGTGTATCTCTACAAGAACGCCGAAGGTGAGGTCATCTATGTTGGCAAGGCGAACAACCTGCGCGGCCGGGTCAGCTCTTACTTCCGCGAAGGCCGTCTTGAGGATGCGAAAACCGATACCCTAGTGCGCGAGGCGGCTGACGTTGACTACATCGTCGTCGCCAACAATAAAGAGGCGCTAGCGCTCGAGAACCATCTCATCAAGCAGAAGCAGCCGCGATTCAACATTCTTCTGCGCGATGATAAGACCTATCCCTATGTGAAGCTGACATTGGGCGAACGTTTTCCGCGAGTCTATGTCACGCGGCGCCTGAGAAAAGACGGTAGCGCCTACTACGGTCCCTATTTTCCGACCAGCCTTGCCTATCGCATCGTGGACCTGATTCACCGACATTTTCTGATTCCGTCGTGCAAGGTGGATCTTGAACACTTTCATCCTCGGCCATGCCTGCAGTACTACATTGGACGCTGCCTGGGTCCGTGTGTTGAGGGGCTCACCACGCCGGAGGCGTATCAGGAGGCGGTGCGCGATGTGAAATTGTTTCTTGAAGGCCGGCCCACTGACCTTTCGCAATCTTTGCGGCAGCGCATGGCAAAAGCGGCGCAAGCCGAGGAGTATGAGCGGGCGGCGAAGTATCGCGATTTGATTTCGACGGTCGAGCAGTTGCAGGAGAAGCAGCGGATTGCCGCGGTCGAGGGCGACGACGCCGACGTCTTCGGCTACCACTACGAGAATGACATGCTGGCCGTGAATCTGTTCCACATGCGCGGCGGCCGGGTGCTGGACCGCCGCGAATTCTTTTGGGAGGAGTTGCCGGAGTTTGAGACTCCGGGTAGAGACGTAGCTCGCTACGTCTCCAGCGAAAACATTGCAAGCAATGTTTCTACGGAATTTCATCCTGGGGAATTCTTCTCGGCGCTGCTGAAGCAGCTCTACATCGGGCAGCCCTACGTGCCGCGGAACATTTACGTGCCAGTGGACTTCGAGGATCGCGAACCGCTCGAAGAAGTGCTGTCGGAACAGATCGCAGGCGACAGTTCTCATCAGGCGCGGGTCCACATCGTCGTCCCGCAGCGCGGCGATAAACGTTCGCTCCTGGATCTGGCCGGAAACAACGCCAAGCAGTCGTATGACCAGCGTTTCCGCGTGATGAAGCCAAATACCAAGGCGATTCAGGAAGCACTGCAGGATGCGATCGGTATGCCGGAACTGCCACGTCGCATCGAGTGCTTCGATATCTCGCACATTCAGGGCGCGGAGACGGTGGCTTCGATGGTGGTCTGGGAAGATGGCCACATGAAAAAATCAGACTATCGCAAGTTCATTATCCGTACTGTAGATGGCGTGGATGATTTCGCCTCCATGCGTGAGGTCGTGACTCGCCGTTACAAACGCCTGCAGGAAGAAAAGAAGCCAATGCCGAGCTTGATTCTGATCGATGGCGGACTGGGTCAATTGCACGCCGCTGCCGAAGCGCTGGCAGCGCTCGAGATCATTAATCAGCCGCTGGCAGCGATTGCGAAGCGGGAAGAAATCATTTACGTATACGGACAGGAAAGTGAACCTGTCGTTCTCGATCACCATTCTCCGGTGCTGCATCTGGTTCAGTTGATCCGCGATGAGGCCCACCGCTTTGCCGTCACGTTCCATCGTAAACGCCGCCAGATGCGCGATCGCTCCACTGAATTGCTGGACATCCCCGGCATCGGCGCGCGAAC
>Ga0210390_10004055_pt1 | contig 12476 bp, 13 predicted proteins | sample IncBWH11OmetaG_FD_161050 | JGI IMG/M metagenome (GOLD analysis project Ga0210390, IMG submission 161050) | Forest soil microbial communities from Barre Woods Harvard Forest LTER site, Petersham, Massachusetts, United States - Inc-BW-H-11-O ...
GTTTGCGGCGCACATCGGCCGCGGCGAAGAACAGGTCCATCAGCATGGATTTGCCGCGGCCCACCTCGCCCACGATGTAGAGGCCGTTCGGCTGCTCGGGCGACGGGTCGCGGCGCAGAAGTCGGGAGAACAGGCCGAAGCCATTAAGCTGGCGCGAAGGCGGGTCGTAGCCACGCAGCGTGGTCCAAAGCCTCTGGAGGCGCTCCGCCACGAATTGCTGGGACGGGTCAGGCGCCAGTTCGCCGGCCGCCACCATCGCCCGGAAGGCTGGCAGCGGCCCGCGCTGCGCAGGGGTGTCGGCGCCCGTTTGGTCCATGTGCGTCTGGCAGATAGCGCGTCGGAGGCCGGGGTTCAACGCAGCGGGTTCCGTGCTAAGCAGCGGCGCATGATCGAACTCGATTACGCCGCCCTTCGCGCCACGCCGCTGGCGGCGGAGCCGTTCCCCCACGTGGTGGTGCCGAACTTCGTGCCGCCGGGGGTCTTGCGCGTCGTGGTTGCTGACCTGCCGCCGATGGACCGGCGTGGCTCATTCCCGCTCGACGCGCTCTCGCTGGGACCGAACGCCCGGGCGCTGATGGACGAACTGGATGGGCCGCAGCTTCGGCAAACGATCGCCGAGCGCTTCGGCCTCGACCTCGCCGATGCACCTACGATGATGACGCTGCGCGGTTGGACCAATGACCGCGACGGCTACGTCCATTGCGACTCCACCGCCAAGCGCGTCACGGTGCTGCTGTATCTGAACCCGGCGACGGATGCCTGGACGCAGCACGATGGCTGCCTCCGCCTGTTGCGCGGACCGGGCGACCTGGAGGACTACGTGGTGGAGGTACCGCCGGTGAACGGCACGCTCCTGGTGTTCCCGAACGGCCCGACTGCCTGGCATGGCCATAAGCGCTTCAACGGCCAGCGCTATTCGGTGCAGCTCAACTATATGACCACGGACTCGAAAGCGCGCAGCGAGCTGCGGCGGCACCGGTTGTCGGCATTCATGAAGCGGCTCACCCGGGCGGCGTGACCTTACGAAATCTTCACGCTGCGGGAAAAACTGGCGCAAGCCGACCCGAAGAATGATCCTTTCGCCTGTCAAGGAGGGACCCATGATCGGTGAAACGCGAAGCGCTCTCTTGGCTGCTGGTCTGTTGGTTGCCGCCCCGGCCGTCGCGGCGCAGCCGGACGGCGGGCACTACGTTTGGGTTCCCGCTGGCGCAAAAGTGGTGATGGTGCCGGCAACGCCAGCGGCGCAAATCGATTTCCCGTTGGCCCACATGATCGCTCAGCAGGAGGCGATGATGGACCGCATGTTCGCCGGCATGGATTCGCTGATGGCGACGGCGATGCCTTCCCCTGACCAGATGATCCGCTCGGTGATGCAGGGAATGCCGCAGGTGGCGCCAGGAAGCGGCGTGGTGGTGACGTCGTTCTCAACTGGCAACGGTGTCACCTGCAGCCAGACGCGGCCGCACCGGCAATCGCCAGCTCCTGTCTGAGGCGTCCGTCGCAGCCATGACGAAGGATCACCTGACACCAGCGCAGCGCGCCCGCGGACAGATGATCCTCGGTCCGGATCGTGGTTGGGGGTATGGCATGGCCCTGGTCCTCGGCGCGACCGCCGAAGGCATTCCGGCCGGCGCCTGTGACTGGAGTGGCGGCCTTGGCACCACCTGGGTGGCGGATCCACGCCGCGACCTGACCGCGATACTCATGACGCAGACCATGTTCACCAGCCCCGATCCGCCGCAGGTGCACAAGGATTTCTGGCGCGTCGTGTTTCGTCCGGCAGACGCGTGAATCCTAAACCTGCCGCTCCACGATCAGCTGCTTGATCGCCCCGATCGCCTTCGCCGGGTTCAGCCCCTTCGGACACGCATCGGTGCAGTTCATGATCGTGTGGCAGCGATACAGCTTGAAAGGATCCTCCAGCGCATCCAGTCGACCGCCGGTGTACTCGTCGCGTGAATCGGCAATCCAGCGATACGCCTGCAACAGTACTGCCGGCCCCAAATAGCGGTCGCCATTCCACCAATAGCTTGGACACGCAGTGGAGCAGCAGAAGCACAGGATGCATTCCCACAGTCCATCCAGCTTCGCGCGCTCCTCGCGGCTTTGCAGCCGCTCGCCATCCGGCGGCGCCGGGCTGTCGGCCTGGAGCCATGGCTCAATACTCTGTAGCTGCGCGTAGACCTGCGACAGGTCCGGCACCAGGTCCTTCACCACCGGCATGTGCGGCAGCGGCGAGATGCGCACCGCACCCTTCATCTCGTCGATCGGCTTCAAGCAAGCGAGAGTATTGCCGCCATCGATGTTCATCGCGCACGACCCGCAGATGCCCTCGCGACAGGAACGGCGAAAGGTCAGCGTCGGATCGACCTCGTTTTTGATCTTGATCAGCGCGTCCAACACCATCGGACCGCACGCATCGAGGTCGACCTCGTAGGTGTCGGTGCGTGGGTTCTGCCCGTCGTCGGGGTTCCAGCGATAGATGCGGAACTCGCGCACGCGCTGCGCATCGGACGGCGCCTTGTAGGTCTTGCCGCGGCCGATGCGGCTGTTGGCAGGCAGCGTGAAGGCAGCCATCTCAGTACACCCGCGCCTTCGGCGGGAAGGTCGCGACCTCGTTAGTCAGCGTCTGCAGCTTTACCGGCCGATAGTCCAGCGCCACGTCGCCGCGATCGTTGCACCAGGCCAGCGTGTGCTTCATCCAATTCACATCGTCGCGTTCCGGATAATCATCATGCGCATGCGCGCCGCGGCTTTCATGCCGCGCATCAGCGCCCACCATGGTGGTCATCGCACAGCCCATCAGGTTTTGCAGCTCCAGCGCCTCCACCAGATCGCTGTTCCAGATCAGACTGCGATCCGACACTGACATGTCCTCCATGCCGTGCCAAACACGCTGCATTTCCTTCACGCCATCCGCCAGCGTCGCGCTGTCGCGAAACACCGCGGCATGGCTCTGCATCGTGCGCTGCATATCCAGCCGCAAATCAGCGACCCGCGTGCCGCCCTTCGCGTGACGCGCCCGATCGAAACGATCCAGCGAATACTCGCCCGCACGTGGCGGAAGCGGCGGCTGGCTGGCATCGGGCTTTAGCGTCTCGGCCGCAAGTTGCGCGGCGGCGCGCCCGAACACCACCAGATCGACCAGCGAATTGGTGCCCAGCCGGTTGGCGCCATGCACCGAGACACACGCCGCCTCACCCACCGCCATCAACCCATGAGCCACGGCATCAGGATCGTCGCGCGTCGGGCGCTGCACTTGGCCGTGATAATTCGTCGGGATGCCGCCCATGTTGTAGTGCACCGTCGGCAGCACCGGTATCGGCTCCTTGGTCACCTCGACACCAGCGAACACTCGCGCGGTCTCCGAGATGCCGGGCAGCCGCTCGTGCAGGATGTCGGCGCCGAGATGCTCGAGATGCAGCATGATGTGGTCCTTGTTCGGACCGCAGCCGCGCCCTTCGGCGATCTCTATTGTCATCGAGCGTGACACCACGTCGCGGCTCGCCAAATCCTTCGCACTCGGCGCATAGCGCTCCATGAAACGCTCGCCTTCCGAGTTGGTCAGGTAACCGCCCTCACCGCGCGCGCCTTCGGTGATCAGGCAGCCGGCGGGGAAGATGCCGGTCGGATGGAACTGCACGAACTCCATGTCCTGGCACGGCAAGCCGGCGCGCAGCACCATGCCGTTGCCGTCGCCGGTGCAGATATGCGCCGAGGTGCAAGAGAGATAGGTGCGTCCGTAGCCGCCGGTGGCCAGGACCACCGATTGGGCGCGGAAGCGATGGATGCTGCCATCCTCCAGACACCACGCAGTCACGCCGCGGCAGACGCCTTCCTGATCGATGATCAGATCGAGCGCGAAGTATTCGACAAAGAACTCCACGTCGTGCTTCAGGCTCTGCTGATAGAGCGTATGCAGCAGAGCGTGGCCGGTGCGGTCTGCTGCGGCGCAAGCCCTGTCGGCTGGGGGCCCCTCGCCGAATTTCGTCATGTGGCCGCCGAACGGGCGCTGGTAAATCTTGCCGTCATCGGTGCGACTGAACGGCATGCCAAAATGCTCGAGCTCGTACACAGCGGGGATCGCCTCACGGCACAAGTACTCGATCGCGTTCTGGTCGCCGAGCCAGTCCGACCCCTTGACGGTGTCGTACATGTGCCAACGCCAGTCGTCTGCGCCCATATTACCCAGCGCCGCGCCGATACCGCCTTGCGCGGCGACGGTGTGGCTGCGCGTCGGGAATACCTTGGTGATGCAGGCGGTCTTCAGGCCGGCCGCACCCATGCCGAAGGTTGCGCGCAGCCCGGAGCCGCCGGCGCCGACCACCACCACGTCATACGTATGATCGACAATGTTGTAAGCGCGCGACGAGGGCAGAGTGATGGCGTTCATCGATGTCCTTTCCGCTATAGGCCGAGCCGCAGCGTCGAGACGATGCAGGCCAGTGCCAGCAGCAGTGCGATGGCCTTTACCAGAAGGATCGAGCCAACCCGCAGCCAGTCCTGATGCACGTAGTCCTCGATCACCACCTGGAGGCCCGCCTGTAGATGATGGAACGTGGCGATCACCAGTGCGAGCATCAATACGATCGGAAGCGGACCAGCCATCCAGGAAACAACATCGTCGCGTGTCGCGCCGATCATCCGCACCATGGCACAGACGAACCACAATGTGAGCGGCACCAGCGCGAGCGAGGTGAGGCGCTGGAGCCACCAATGCGCGGCCCCCGCCCTGGCGGACCCAAGGCCGCGCGCCCGGCCGAGCGGCGAGCGCATGATGTCGATGTGCGGTGCTTTTGCCATTGCGCGCCTCACCACACCGCGAGGCCAATGATCCAGAGCAGCAGCGTCGCCACCACTGTGGCGATCACGACCGCCCAGGCCGATCGTTCATACCAGGGTTGTTCGAAGCCGTAGCCTGCGTCCCAAACCAGATGCCGGATACCGGCAAAGAAATGGAAAAAAAGCGCCAGTGTCCAGCCGAACAGCAGCAGCATGCCAATCGGAGTGGCGAGGAACCACTGGACGCCTCCGAACGCGCCATCCGAGACGGCGGCGGCGACCAACCACCAGGTAAGGAGCAGCGTGCCGATACCGAGCCCTACGCCGGTGATCCGGTGCAGGATCGAGAGCGCCATGCTGATCGGCCAACGATAGACCTGCATGTGGGGAGAAAGTGGGCGGCGGATCAGCCTGCCGTCCGAGTTGCGCGCCACCATCAGCGCGTCGCGTACGTCTCGCAATGGATCGCTCCATCCTGTCGGCCCGCCGACTGGCCCCAAGCCGTTACAATTGCTTACGCTTTCGGGGAAGCAGGGTCAACGCGGGCGCCTGCCGTCAAAAATCCCGCTATCGGCGCAAGTCTTCGAATGGGATCATGACACGCTCACGATAGGGCGGATGTTGCTGCAGCTATCGATACCACACCTCCAGCATCGGTTCGCTTGCGTTGCGGCGAGGGGGCGCTCTAATGAGCGCCATGGACCGTATCGTCACCCTCGCTGAGCGGAAGGCGGCCGAGGCCGAGCGCCGTCAGAGTGCGGTGGACGCGATGCGCCCGGTGCTGGCGGCGTATGCGCGTGAGCACGGCGGCCGGTTCCTGCTGTTCGGTTCCGCAGCACGCGGCCAGATGCGGTTCGACAGCGATGTCGATATCCTCGTGGACTTTCCGCCTGACGCGCTCGATGACGCCTGGAACTTTGCCGAGCGCGCCTGCTGGGACCGGGGTCTGGAGCCGGACATCACGCCGTTCTCCTGGTGCAAGGCGGCCTTCCTGGCCCACATTGAACCTGATCTCGAGGTGATCGTTTGAGCGATGCCCGTTGGATCGAGATCGACAAGGCGGTCTCATCTGCCGTCGATAACCTCAAGCAAGGCCTGGGTTTCGCACGGCACTCCGATTTCCAGGGCGCCGATCTGATTGGTTCCGCGCTTCGCATGGGGTTCATGCACGCCATCCAGGTTGGTCATACCTCGCTGGAGAATGCGCTGCTGCGCATTCTCGATCTGCTGAGCGAGACACGGCCAGGCGGCGATTCGTGGCATGCCGACCTGATCGCAAGGGTCGCGCGTGGCACAGTGGACCGACCCGCTATCCTACCGCCCGCATTGGCGGCCTCGGCTGACGAGACACGGAGATTTCGCAACCGTGCGACCCGAGCCTACGATAATTTTGAGGCGGACAGGACCACGCCGACGATCGATGCGGCTGCCAACCTGGCGCGACACCTGCCGGATGCAATCGCTGCCTTTCGCCAGACGATCGACCCTTAGCGCGTGGCGATCACGCCGCCTTCGCCAGCATCCGCTGCGCGATCAGCGTCTCGGCGATCTGCACCGCGTTCAATGCCGCGCCCTTGCGCAGATTGTCCGACACACACCAGAACGACAGCCCGTTCGCCACCGTCGGGTCCTTGCGGATTCGGCTGACGTAGACGGCGTCCTCGCCGGCGCATTCGAGCGGCGTGACGTAGCCGCCGTCCTCGCGCACATCCACCACCTCGACACCCGGTGCCTCGCGCAACGCCGCACGCGCCTCGCCGGCGCTCACCGTATTCTCGAACTCAACGTTCACCGCCTCGCCGTGGCCGATGAAAACCGGCACGCGCACGCAGGTCGCATGCACAGCGATGTTCGGATCGAGGATCTTCTTGGTCTCGACCACCATCTTCCATTCCTCCTTGGTCGAGCCGTCGTCGAGGAACTTGTCGATGTGCGGAATGCAGTTGAAGGCGATCTCCTTGGTGAATTGCTCCGGATTCTCGTGCTCGTGCACGAACACCTTGCGCGTATGCGCGTAGAGCTCGTCCATCCCCTCTTTGCCCGCGCCAGAGACGGACTGGTAGGTCGCCACCACCACGCGCCTGATTCTGAACTGGTCGTGCAGCGGCTTCAGCGCCACCACCATCTGAATGGTGGAGCAGTTCGGGTTGGCGATGATGTTGCGCTTGCCGTAATTACGCAGCGCCTCGGGGTTTACCTCGGGCACCACCAGCGGGACGTCGGGGTCCATGCGGAACTGGCTGGTATTGTCGATCACCACGCAGCCCGCAGCGGCGGCGCGCGGTGCATGCACCGCCGAGACCGAAGCTCCCGGCGAGAACAGCCCGAGGTCCCATCCGTGGAAGTCGAAGGTCTCCAGGTTGCGCACCTTGAGCACCTGTTTTTCGCCGAACGATATCTCCTGCCCGGTCGACCGGCCCGAGGCCAGGGCGGCCACCTCGTCCACCGGAAACCCCCGCTCGGCCAACGTCTTCAGCATCTCACGCCCGACCGCCCCGGTTGCGCCGACGACAGCGACCCTGTAGCCCATCCGAGTACTCCTCAAGCGCTCGCGAGGAGTTCAGTTAGCGATCACCTGCCGCGGAGGCAAGGTTTCCGTCCAGCTGTAATCAGTCGGCCGACTCCTCTGTGCCAGCCGCAGCCGACACGCTGTCACGCCGGCATCGGGCCCAGGCGGACTGCCCGCGGACTTTCCAGGTCGCTGACAAGCGACGCTTCATCAGACTGAAGGAGCCGGCGCCAATGGCCACCACCGTTGCCGATCAGATGGTAGAAACCCTCGTCGCGGCAGGCGTCGAACGGATTTACGGCATCGTCGGGGACAGTCTGAACGGCTTCACTGATTCGCTGCGCCGGCAGGGGAGCATCAAGTGGCTGCACATCCGGCATGAGGAAGTGGCGGCATTCGCGGCCGGCGCGGACGCGCACCTCACTGGCAATCTGGCCGTTTGCGCCGGAAGTTGCGGGCCGGGCAACCTGCACCTGATCAACGGCCTGTTCGACTGTCACCGCTCGCGGGTGCCGGTCGTTGCCCTAGCCGCGCAAATCCCATCGGCCGAGTTGGGATCGGGCTATTTTCAGGAGACCCATCCCGAAAGCCTGTTCCAGGAATGCAGCTCGTTCTGCGAACTGGTGACCAGCGCGGAACAGATGCCGCGCGCCCTCGAGATGGCCATTCGCCATGCCTTATCGCAACGCGCCGTCGCCGTCATCGTCATCCCCGGCGACGTCGCATTGCGCCAGGCCGTTGGCGCGCCCTTGCCAAAGCCGGCTGGATTGCGGCCCGAGCAGCCGGTGGTCGTGCCCTCCACACAGGCGATGGCGCAGTTGGCCGCATGGTTGGGCAAGGCAGGCAAGGTCACGCTGCTATGCGGCTCGGGCTGTCAGGGAGCCCACCGTCAGGTTCTGGCACTGGCCGAGGCGCTGAAGGCACCAATCGTGCATGCGCTCCGGGGTAAGGAGCATGTCGAGTGGGACAACCCTTACGACGTCGGCATGACCGGATTGATAGGCTTTTCCTCGGGCTATCACGCGATGCACAACTGCGACACGCTGCTCATGCTCGGCACCGACTTTCCCTATCGGCAGTTCTATCCCGACCATGCGCGCATCGCGCAGATCGACATCAGGGGTGAGAACATCGGGCGGCGCGTGCCGGTGGACCTCGGTCTGATCGGCGATGTCGCCGCGACGCTGGATGCGCTGCTGCCGCAGCTTGCGCCAAAGACCGACCGCGCGCATCTGGACGCGGCGACGGCGCATTATCGCGATGCACGCAAAGGCCTGGATGATTTGGCGACCGGCCGGAAGGGCGGCCTGCTACATCCGCAGCACATCGCACGCGTGCTCAGCGAGCTCGCGGCCGACGATGCGATCTTCACCTGCGACGTCGGCCTGCCGACGGTCTGGGCCGCGCGCTATCTCGCGATGAACGGGAGGCGCCGGCTGCTCGGATCGTTCTGGCATGGCTCCATGGCGAATGCGATGCCGCAGGCGATCGGTGCACAGGCGGCCTTTCCAGGCCGGCAGGTGATCTCGCTGTCAGGCGACGGCGGCTTCACCATGCTGATGGGCGATCTGCTGAGCCTCAAACAACTCGATCTGCCAGCGAAGATCGTGGTGTTCAACAACGGTGCGCTCGGCTTCATCGAGCTGGAGCAGAAATCGACCGGCTTCATCAACACCGGGACGGAGCTCGAGAACCCGAATTTCGCGATGATGGCGGAAGCTGTCGGCATCAAGGGTATTCGCATCGAAGACCCCGCGGATGTCGAGGGCCGCCTTGCCGAGGCGCTCGCGCATCCGGGACCGGTCGTGGTGGACGCGGTGGTGAGCCGCAACGAACTGGCGATGCCCCCGAAGATCACCGCGGAGATGGCAAAGGGGTTCACCCTCTACATGGTGCGCGCGGTGCTCAACGGCCGGCTCGACGAGCTGATCGATCTCGCGCTGGCGAATGTGCGCCGTTAGTGCGCTGTCATTGCTCATGGTTTCTTGTTAGGAGCGCAACGACGCAGCTAGAACAGCCCCTCGATCTCGCCGTCTTCGCGCAGATGGATCGCCTCGGCCGAGGGCACGCGTGGCAGACCGGGCATCGTCATGATCTCGCCGCAGATCGCCACCACGAAGCCAGCACCGGCTGACAGGCGCACCTCACGCACCGGCAGAATGAAGCCCTCCGGTGCGCCCATCACCGTGGGATCCGAAGTGAAGCTGTACTGCGTCTTGGCAATGCACACCGGCACATGGCCGAAGCCTGCCTTTTCGAAGCCCTCCAGCCGCCGCGCCACCGCATCGGGAACTGCGATGTCCGCGGCGCGGTAGATCTGCTGCGCGATGGTGCGGATCTTGTCGGCGAGCTTCATGCCCTCGGGATACAGCGGCGCCGGCTTCGCCTCGCCCAACGTGATCTTCTGCTGCACCGCGCGGGCCAGCGCCTCTGCCCCCGCGCTGCCGTCGCCCCAATGGGTGCAGGAGATCGCCTCCACCCCCTGCGTCGCCATGGCGTCGCGGATCGCAGCGAACTCCGCCTCAGTGTCCGAGGTGAAGTGGTTCACGCCCACCACCACCGGCAGGCCGAATTTTCCCAGGTTCTCCACGTGCCGCGCCAGATTGGCCACCCCGCGCTGTACCGCCGCGACATTCTCCGAACCCAGCGCGTTGCGCGCCACGCCGCCGTGCATCTTCAGCGCGCGCACCGTCGCCACCACCACGGCGCAGGACGGCTTCAGACCGGCCGACCGGCACTTGATGTCGATGAACTTCTCCGCACCAAGGTCGGCGCCGAATCCGGCCTCGGTCACCACCACGTCGGCCAGTTTGAGCGCGGTCCGCGTCGCCATCACCGAGTTGCAGCCATGGGCGATATTGGCGAACGGGCCGCCGTGCACGAAGGCCGGAGAACCTTCCAGTGTCTGAACCAGATTGGGTGCCAGCGCGTCCTTCAGCAGAACGGCCATCGCGCCGTCGGCCTTCAGGTCCTTCGCCGTCACTGCTGTCCCGTCGCGTTTCTGCGCCACGATCATCCGACCAAGGCGTTCCTGCAGTTCGTCGAGACCGCGGGAAAGGCAGAACACCGCCATCACCTCCGAGGCAACCGTGATGTCGAACCCGTCCTCGCGCGGGAAGCCGTTCGCGACGCCGCCCAGACTGTTCACGATCGAACGCAACGCGCGGTCGTTCATATCGAGGCAGCGGCGCCAGGAGATTCGCCGCGGGTCGATACCAAGCGCATTGCCGTAATAGACGTGGTTGTCGATCATCGCGGCCAGCAGGTTGTTGGCCGATGTGATGGCGTGGAAGTCGCCGGTGAAGTGCAGGTTGATCTGATCCATCGGCACGACCTGCGAATAACCGCCGCCGGCAGCACCGCCCTTCATTCCGAAGCTGGGACCCAGCGACGGCTCACGCAGGCAGATCACTGCGCGCGAGCCAATGCGGTTCAGCGCATCGCCGAGGCCGACGGTGGTCGTGGTCTTGCCCTCACCCGCCGGCGTCGGACTGATGCCGGTGACCAGAACCAGCGCGCCATCCGGCCGGCTCTCCAGCGAATCGATGAAACCAGTGCCGATCTTCGCCTTGTGCCGGCCATAGGGTTCCAGTGCGTCGTCGGGGATGTCCAGCTTTGCGGCGATCTCCGCGATCGGGCGGAGCTTGGTTTCACGGGCGATCTCCAGGTCGCATTTCATTGTCTCGGATTCCTCAGGCTATCTTGCGCATGACGGTGTGCGACCGGTTGGCGGTATGCGGACGGATCTTCGGTGCCCAATCGCCGATCTCCGACGCCTTGAGCCAGGCTGGGCTCTCCATCACGTTGGCCGCATCCATCTCATAGAGCGCCAGGTAGCGTGCCATGCCGTCCTTGTTGGTCTTCACCAACACGTAGCGCGTGCAACCGCGCACGCCGGGAACCTTCATGATCTCCGGCACATGCTCGGTATCGTAGATACGATTGAAATCCGCCTCGTGTTCGGCGGGAATGTCCATCTGCACCATGTAGATGTATGGCGCGCGGGTGGCGTCCGGCATCTGTCCTGTCTCCTCCGTCCCCGATCAATCCCCGGGACCGGAAGCCTGCCGCCTCTCAGGCGCCGTCGCAAGCAGGCTCAGGCCGCCTTGCGCCGCGCGATGCCCAAGTCTCCTAATGCCTCGCCCATCGCCGTGACGGCGCGCGCCATGTCCGCAGGGGTGACCGCGCCGATGCAGCCCACCCGGAAGCTCGGCTGCTCGGTATCGTAGAAATTGCTGATCAACACGCCGCGTGCCTTCAGAGCATCGACGAAACGCTGCAGATCCCAGGCCGGATCGGTCGGCGCGTGGACGTTGACGATGATCGGACCCTGCACCTCCGGCGGCAGGTACGGCGCAAGCCCAAGGCCGCGCACACCGTCATACAGCGTGCGCATGTTGAGGGTGTAGCGCGCCAGTCGGGCAGCTTGACCGCCTTCCGCATCGAGAAGATCGAGCGCCACACTGCACGCGTTCAGCACCTGCGCCGGCGGGGTGAAGCGGAAGCTGCCCCAACCGTGGTGCAGCGAATGTGCGTATATGCCGGACAGATCGAGCGACCAGCTTCCGGCATTGCCGGCGCAGGCTTCGACACGATCGATGCGCGCGATCGCGAATGCCATGCCTGGCATGCCTTCGAGGCACTTGTTGGAGGTGAAGACCACCGCATCGATCTCCGGCTGCGCCGATAGGTCGAGTGGCAGCGCGCCAAATGCCGACACCGCATCGACGATAAGCCGGCGGCCAAGGCGCCGCACCACGGCGCCGATCGTCGCGACATCGTGCACGATGCCGCTGCCAGTCTCGCTGTACACGAGCCCGACATGGCTGATATCGGGATCCGCGGTCAGTGCGGCGTCGACCGCGTCGGGGTCGGTGGCGGCGACGTCCGATAATGCCAGAGGCACTGCGACACGGCCGGCTTCCAGTGCCAGCCGGGTCATCCGATCGGCATAGGCGCCGGTGGCCGGGATCAGCACCTTGTGGCCGAGCGGGACGAAGGTGCGGATCGAGGCCTCGGTGATGAAGTGGCCGCAGCCTTGCAACGGCAGCGTTGCGTACTCGCCGGGAACGCCATGTGCGATCCTCAGCAGCCGCTCGCGGATGCCGGCATAGAGCGGGCGGAAGTCATTGTCCCACGGCGCAAAGTCATGGGACATGGCCGCGCGCACCTCGGGGCGAGTGGT
>Ga0210390_10004058_pt1 | contig 12471 bp, 11 predicted proteins | sample IncBWH11OmetaG_FD_161050 | JGI IMG/M metagenome (GOLD analysis project Ga0210390, IMG submission 161050) | Forest soil microbial communities from Barre Woods Harvard Forest LTER site, Petersham, Massachusetts, United States - Inc-BW-H-11-O ...
TAGACCGCGGGATCGACCATGCCCGCCCCGAACAGTTCGATCCAGCCTGCGCCTTTGCACTTGCCGCAGGTGCCGCCCGTCTTGGCGGTGCCGCTGCCGCCGCAGAAAATGCACGACGCGTCGAATTCGACGGAGGGCTCGGTGAACGGGAAGTAACTCGGACGAAAACGAGTTTTGACGCCTTCGCCGAAAAATTGCTTCACGAAGTAGTCGATGGTGCCGGTGAAATCGCAAAAGGTGATGTCCGCATCTACGGCCAGGCCTTCGACCTGGTGGAACATGAAGGAGTGCGTGGCGTCGGGATTGTCGCGGCGGTAGACCCTACCGGGAACAATCACGCGTACGGGCGGCTGTCGCTTCTCCATGGTGTGAATCTGCACCGGGGAAGTGTGGGTGCGAAGCAGGAGCGGGCCCGGAGCGCCCTCCGGTAATTCGAGGTAGAACGTGTCCATGTCATCGCGCACGGGGTGATGCTCAGGGATATTGAGGGCTTCGAAATTGTAATAAGGCGTTTCGATCTCGGGGCCTTCGACAACGGAGAAGCCGATGGAAAAGAAAATATCTTCAATTTCCTGGAAGACCTGGCGGATGAGATGGTGCGTGCCGATGGGACGAACGACGCCAGGCAAAGAGAGATCGAGGCGTTCTTTCGCGCCTGCTGCGGCTTCGGCCCCGGCTTCGACAGAAAGGCGGCGCGCTTCGATTTGAGCATCGACGTGAGCGCGCAGTTCGTTCAGGGACGCGCCGACTACGCGCTTGAGATCGGGGGAAGCTGGTTTCAGCCAATTGTCGGTGGCTAGAGTGAGCGCGCCGGATGTGCGGCCGAGCCAGCCGTCGCGGAGAGCCTTCCAGGAATTTTCGTCGATGACCGTGGAAGTGTCGGCGTCAAAGCGCGCGCGTAGTTCCGCGAACAGAGCGTGGATCTGACTGGCGGAAGAAACGCCCAGGGCGGCGAGAGTCTGGTTGTGTTTTGAATCTGTCGTCATGTCCCAAGAAAGAATACAACGTGAGCACGATGTAACGCGCTAGATAACGGCCAGGGTCGCCGCGGAAGAAGAGGGATTCTCGTTCCCCGGATTCCGGTCGGAATGGCGGATTGTGGAAGCGGCTTCACTCTTGCCGAGATGGGGCACGCAGCATGCTGTGCCCCTACACGGAAAACCGGCGCGCTCCGCGCTAGGCCTGCTTTGCGGTGGGCTTGGGCGCGAAGGCCTTGGCCTTTTCCGCTAGGGCGGTGAAGCCTGCAGCGTCGTGCACGGCCATATCGGCGAGCACTTTGCGATCAACCAGGATGCCGGAAGCCTTCAGCCCATGAATGAGCTGGCCGTAGGTCAGTCCATTCTGGCGAGCGGCTGCACCGACGCGCTGAATCCACAGGCGGCGGTACTGACGCTTTTTCACGCGGCGATCGCGTTTTGCGTAGCGATCCGCACGATTGGCGGCTTCCTGTGCGGACTGGTACAGCTTGCTCTTGGTGAGAAAAAAGCCTTTGGTCCTTTTGAGGTACTTCTTGCGCCGAGCCCGGCGCTTAGTGCCGCGTTTTACGCGTGGCATGGGTTTTCTCCTTCGTTTGTCGCAAGCGCGCTCCGCTGGCGGAGGATTTTCGCTGGTTGTTGCGGAAACCCTCACGCCTAAAGGCGTGAGCGACATTTTTGTGGAAACAAGACCGGTTGCGAAAGAACGCGGCTAAGCGTTTCCTGCAACGGGTTTGTTTCCGGTTCGACTCGTTGGAACGAGGATTTTTGTCCTTGCTCCAACGGCGCTGGCATGGAAGCCAGCTGTACCTGGACGGGCGTTCGCCCAATCCATGTTCCCCGCGGACGGGGCTTAACGGCCGGCAGGCACCCGTGTAGCACTGCCTGGCGCGTTCGGCGCGGAATTGCTTCCGCTATTCTTGCATGGCCGAGCTAGCCCGGTTCATGCAAAAGACGGGTCTCGGCAAAGCAGAACATGTTGCCGAGATGGGGCGCAGCATGCAGCGCCCTACGAAAGAGCTAAGCTCCGTACGGGAGCATCTGGCGAACGGCGGCGACGTCGCGATCGTTCACTTTGGTCAGCTTTTTCAGCTTGCGCATGCGCTTGGCTGCTTTGGTGCCGAGTAGGTGGCGCTTGCCGGAGTGCATGCGCAGGATCTTGCCGTTGGCGGTGATCTTGAAGCGCTTCCTGGCGCCGCGATGCGTTTTAAGCTTCTTTTTCGGCTTTAGTGAATTGCGTGGCATTGCTCTAAATCCTCTCCGTGTCTTGTCCGCTGGTCTGCGCGGCTCTAAATAGGCCCTAAGGCGAGTCCGCTAGCCCTGCGCTACAGGTGCGCTATGCGCTTGGTTGCGGCGAACTTCCGGGCCTTGGCGCTGTTCCGGTGCCTTTTTTCGGCGCCAGGAGCGCGACCAAAACGTTGCCTTCCATCCGCGGCATGGTTTCGATCTGGCCATGTTCGCCGATTTCGCCGAGCAAGCGGGTCATCTTGGCGCGTCCCACTTCCTGGTGAGCCATTTCGCGGCCGCGATGAAAAATCATGGCGCGAACTTTGTGGCCTTCACCAAGGAACCGGATAATCTGATTCTTGCGAACCTGATAATCGTGCTCGGCGGTCGCGGGTCGAAACTTCACTTCTTTCAGCTGCGAGCCGCGGCTGCTCTTGCGCTGTTCGTGGGCCTTTTTGTTCAGCTGATACTGGTATTTACCGTAGTCGGTGATTTTGCAAACCGGCGGATCGGCCGTGGGCGAGATTTCCACTAGATCCAGTCCCCGTTCGCGCGCCAAACGAAGCGCTTCGAACGGCTGCATGACACCCAACTGCCCGCCTTCCTCATCAATCACTCGAACTTCCCGAGCGCGTATCCTTTCATTGATTCGGATACGGTCGGCCTGCCGGAAATTCCGCTCAGCGATAAATCCCCCTAAGAAAAAAAGGCACCCGGCGAAGCCGGGTCACACCCCGTATATACAGCCTGACCCCAGCCGCTCAAGCGGCATGGGGCAGACCTCAAAGTATAGCACGTGAAAAGGGATGGGCAAGACAGAGATGCACGCTACGCACGATGCTACAAGATGGAGCGAGAGTCGCTTTCCTGTTTCAGGGCGGCGACCAAGTCGGCGATGGGACGAGCACCGAGATCGCCTTTGCTGCGATGGCGCACGCTGACGGTGCCGGCTTCGGCTTCCTTTGGGCCGACGACCAGCATGTAGGGGATTTTCTGGAGCTGGGCGTCGCGGATTTTCGCCGGCAGCTTTTCGTTGCGATCGTCGAGATGCACGCGGATACCGTGGTTCTTCAGGGTTTCGTGGATGTGTTTGGAGTAGTCCGCGACTTTTTCGCTGACCGGACAGATTTCGACTTGCACGGACGCCAGCCATAGGGGGAATGCGCCGGCGTAGTGCTCAATTAGGATGCCGAAGAAGCGCTCAACAGAGCCGAGGAGCGCGCGATGGACCATTAACGGTTGGTGGCGTGCGCCGTCAGCACCGACGTATTCAAGACCGAAGCGCGCCGGCAGATTGAAGTCAAATTGTACGGTGGTGAGCTGCCACGGACGGCCAATGGCGTCGATGAGTTTTATATCAATTTTTGGCCCGTAGAAGGCACCTTCGCCTGCCATGCGTTTGTACGGAATCTTGAGGCGATCCAAGGTGCTGGCAAGGGTGCTGCTGGCGTGCTGCCAATCTTCGGGCTTCCCGGGATAGTTTTCCGGGTGCTTGGGATCCCAGTCGGAAAGCTCCACCTCAAATTTGTCGAAGCCGAAATTCTTCATGACCGCGTATGCGAAATCGATGCAGGCTTCCACTTCGGATTCGATTTGCTCCGGCATGCAAAAGATGTGCGCGTCATCCTGCGTGAACCCGCGGACGCGCAAGAGTCCATGAAGCACACCGCTGCGTTCGTAGCGGTACACGGTACCTAACTCCGCCAGTCTCACGGGCAAATCGCGGTAGCTGCGCAGCTTGGACTTGTAAATCAGAATGTGGCCCGGGCAGTTCATGGGCTTCAGCTGGTAGTCGGCTTTTTCCACTTCGACAGCGCCGAACATATTTTCCTTGTAGAAATTGGCGTGGCCGGAGGTTTTCCACAGATCGAAACGCATGATATGCGGGGTATAGACGAGATCGTAGCCGCGTTTCAGGAGTTCTTCGCGGAGCCAGTTTTCGATCAGAGTGCGGATCAAGCCGCCTTTGGGATGCCAGAAGATCAAGCCCGGGCCAGCTTCTTCCTGAATGCTGAACAGATCCAACTCATGGCCGAGGCGGCGATGATCGCGACGCTTGGCTTCTTCGAGGCGGTGAAGATACGCGTCAAGCTCTTTCTGGTTAATGAAGGCGGCGGCATAAATGCGCTGGAGCTGAGGGTTGCCTTCCTGGCCTTTCCAGTAAGCGCCGGCGACGTTCATGATTTTGAATGCCTGGATGCGCTTGGTGGAAGGAATATGCGGGCCGCGGCAAAAATCGATGAATTTTCCGGTGGTGTAGAAGGAAACCATCGGCTCGTCGGCTTTTTCTTCGACGAGCTCACATTTGAAGAGCTGGTTGGAATCTTTGTACAGTTTCAGCGCTTCGTCTTTTGGCAGGAGCTTGCGTTCGTTGGGAAGGTCCTTGGCTGCCAGCTCATGCATCTTCTTTTCAATTTTTTCGAGGTCTTCGGGTGTGAAAGGTTCATCGCGCAGGAATTCGTAAAAGAAGCCGTTGTCGACCGGAGGGCCGATGCCGAGCTTGACGTTGGGATACAAGTCCATTACGGCCGCAGCCAGAAGATGCGCGGCGGAGTGGCGAAAGACGTAGAGGGCGTCAGGATCTTTTTCGGTAAGGATCTGCAGCGAGACGTCCTGCTCAAGCGGGCGGCGGAGGTCGTAGAGAAGGCTGCCGTCTTCCTCAGGGTCCACAGAGTTGGAGAAGATGCCGGTTTTTTCGCCGGACCCGTTGCCGTTGGTTGCGCGGACTTTTGCCACGAGGGCGGCGTCTGCGAGGCGCGGCGAGATGGACTTGGCGATTTCCAGGGGCGTGGTGCCTTTGGGAAGGTCTTTCACGCTGCCGTCGGGAAGAGTGATGTGAATCTGATCCATGGTCGGAGTCCTGACACGCGAAATCCTGCGTGGGGATTTAACTAGCTAGAGTATAAGCGGGTCACGGCAGGGTCAAGGCGCTGTGGGTTCACAGCAAGCAACACACCTGCTAGATCGGCAAAGTGGCTGTCCGACGTGATGAGCTTCGCTTCAAAATGTGTAGCGGTGGCATAGCTGATGCATCCGCCATGGCAAGCGTATAGGACACGCTAAGCTCTGCGCTGCTGGCGGCAAGAACTTCGTCGAAGGAGACCACCGTTGTTCTGAGTGCGTCGGAATAAAACGCGTCCGCCAAGGTTTCGTCCGTGATTCAGGATGAGAATTTTCCGAACCTCGTAGATTACGGCGCTGGGAAGCAGAACTCCTTGCTCGCCTTTCTAGGTAGGGGGCGAACAAATCCGCCTTTGCATCGTTGGTGAAATACGCGAGCCAACCGGAGGAGTACACGACGACCGGTTCAGAAGCGGTCGTTACGGTCACGATAATCGTCCTTCCACTGCATGCCTTTGGCATACCGCGGCGTTCCTTTATGGACCTCGGACGGCGAAGGTGAATGTGGCGGTCGAGCAGAAACATCTGCAATTCCTCGCCGGGTTTTAGCTTCCATTGCTCGCGAATCTGTTTTGGGATGACAACTTGGAATTTGGGGGAGACCTTTACGGTAGCCATGGCGTGTACCAGTGAAGATTCTATCGATCGCTAGTTGGTATGTCAGCTCCATGATCGATGCTGCTCTTGTAATACCATCTAGGACTAAGAGTTTCTGTCAGGAGAAGCTACAATTCCCTTCTCGTGGCGTTCGGTCCGCAGTTGAGGGGAACAGGATGCATGCCATTCTAAAAGCTGTTTTGCTCGTGTACGCAGGTTTGACAACGGCCGGCGCGCTTCTGGCGCAAGCGCCGCAAAGGGTAAATCCGCCAGATGAGCGATACAAGGTGGATGTTTTGGTGGTTGTGGCGCACCCGGACGACGAGGCGTTTTTTACGCCCTATTTAGCGCGGGCGATCTATGACATGCACAAACGGGTGGCGGTGATTTTCAGCACCCATGGCGGAAGCGGAGTAAACCGTTTTACGCGCGAGCGCGGGCCGGCGATGGCGAATGAGCGGGAGATTGAGGCGCGGGATGCCTGCGCCAAATTGAATATTTCGAATGTATGGTTTTTGGATGGGAAGGATACCGCTTCGCAGAACCTGCTGGATTCCTTTTCCAACTGGGGACATGGCGCCAATCTGGAGAGACTCGTCGGGCTTGTGCGCCTGACGCGGCCGGAAGTGATCTTCACGCATTTTCCCGGAGTTTTTATTGGTGAAAATCACGGGGATCATCAGGCTACTGGTGTGCTGGCGATCGAAGCGTTCGATCTAGCAGGCGATCCACTTATTTTTCCTTCGCAACTGGCGGGGGACACGAAACATTACGAGACCTACCTTTCGAATTTGCAGCCTTGGCAGGCGAAGAAGATCTATTTCGGCAGCGACGCTGAGAACAGCAAACAATTTGATGGCCGTGGTCCCAGCTACTCCGTGCGGGAGGTTTCGCCGTCACAGCAAAAGCCCTACTGGAAACTGGCGATCGATTCGGCGATGGCGCACCGCACACAATTTCCGGACGACATCGAGCGAATCTCGAAGATGAGCGATGCCGAGTTGGAAAAAATGATGAATGATCCCAATTCAGCTTGGTGGTCGGAACCGTCGACGCTGATTTTTGGGAAGTCGGTAGTCGGCGGCAAACCGACGGATGATGTGTTTGCCCGTGTCGATGAAAAGCCGCTGAAAGAGGCGCTATTTCACAGCGGAGCGCTCAATGGTCGGGAGATGGCGCAACCGCTTCCGCGGATCGAGTTGGGAGGCCCGTGGCAGTTTTACGCGGAATTTAATCCGGAGCACGGATTGAACCACCTCGCGATCGCGAAAGAGTCGGAGATCGGTATAAAGACCGGCACCACGCTAGTTATTCCGATTGTAGTTCTGCACGATCCGGGCAAGACCTTGCCGATAAGTTTTGCGGTGAATGTGCCCGAGGGATGGAAGTTGTCTCATGGCGGGGGACAGTTCGTATTGCCGGCGGAGGGGTCAACTTCATTGCCGATTCTCATCGAGACTCCAACATTGTCCATGGAACAGTTGAAGCAGGCGGTGGCACAGGAAGTAACGGTTCGGGCGGAGTCGGCGGGACAGGCGGCTGGCGAGGTGAAGCTTCGCGTGTTGCTGCGAGCCAACGCGCTGCCAGAATGAAGAGAAAAACCCGCAGGGCTCGCGGACTCGCCCTGCTTCAGGCCGTTGACTATTTCTTGGGGCGCGCTGCTTCCATTTGTTCCCACAGCGCGTCCGGGAGCATCGCCAGGTCGTTGAACTCGCCGGCGCCGCGTAGCCACTGGCCGCCATCAATTACCACGCATTCTCCGTTGATGTATTCGGCCATATCGCTCAGAAGAAAAGCGGCTAGATTAACGAGTTCTCCGTGTTTGCCGAAGCGCTTCATTGGATGTTTGCCAATGGCATGTTCCTCGAACGGTTTCGAAGGCATCAGGCGAGACCATGCGCCTTCGGTAGGAAATGGGCCGGGGGCGATGGCGTTCACACGGATGCGATACTTCGCCCACTCGACGGCGAGGGAAGTCGTCAGCGCAAGCACGCCGGCCTTGGCGCATGCCGACGGCACCACATAGCCGGAGCCGCAGTTCGCAGCCGCATAGGTGGTGGTAATGTTCAAAATATTGCCGCCCAGGTTTTTTTCAATGCGGCGTTTGGCGAACGCTTGCGTGCAATGAAATGTGCCGTACAGCACGATGCCGACGACCGCATGGAAGGCGTTCGGAGAGAGCTTCTCCGTGCGGGCCATGAAATTTCCGGCCGCGTTGTTCACCAGCGAATCGATTTCGCCAAATTGCTCTTCTGCTGCGGCAAATGCCGATTCGACGGCTGCGAAGTCCCGAACGTCACAAGTTGCGAAAGCCGCAGCGCCGCCGAGTTGGTGAATTTCCGAGCACGCCTCTTTCAGCGGTCCTTCGCGACGGCCGACGAGGAACATCCGGGCGCCCAACTTCGAGAACGCGATGGCCATGGAGCGGCCAAGCCCGCTGCCGCCTCCGGTAAGAAAGATCGCGCGGCCCTTCAGAAGATCGGGTTGAAACATCGGCCCTCCTTGCTGCGACGAAATTGTAGCAGGAGCCGATGGCCGTCCATAAACCAGGCGGTTTCGAGGAGAGTTTCAGTTGGCAGGGCCGATGGTTGCAGGAATGGGCCGGCCGAGAGCCTTGGCGTACTCCGTGTCGTAGACTGCATTTCCGGGAAATTCCTCGGTAAGCTCCTTGAGGTTCTTCTGCGCCAGGGCTTCTTTCCTTTCTCGGCGCGCCGAAAGCGCCAGGAGAATCTGAGCGAATGGCTTCAGGTAATGTCCATCCTCAGCTGTTTTTTGCACCTGAGCCATCCCTAGTTCCTTATCTCCGTGGATTCCGCCGAACCAGAGCACAAACCGAGCCGAGGACGGAAGCGAGCCAATCACGTAATAGGCGACCCCGGGAGCCACATAGGCGTCGTAGGCATCGGGGTGATCGCGCAAAAGCATTGCCGCGTCGCTGTTGGCCTCCTTCAGATGCTTCAGAGCGTCGAGGTGCTTTTTAAGGAGCATGCTTTCCGCATCCGATTGCATGCCCGCGCAAAGGGTCAGTGCGTAGAGCGCTTCGGGATCGCGTGGCTGACGCTTCAGGCGCGCCACGGAGAGCGATTTAGCGCGCCCGCAGGCATCCTGAAAGTTTTTCATGCGCCCCGGGTCGGGTGTGCCGGTAACACCGCCAAGGAAGCGCTTGTCGTCCAGAAAATAGTCGCTGGTCAGAATGTGCTGGAGAAAAAACTCTTCGAAGAGATAAGTTGCGGCCAACGCGACCTGACCAAACGGCTCTGCGGGATTCTGATCCGCCCAGGTTTGGAAGATTTCGCGGGCGGGGCCAAACTCCTGCCGGTAGAGCAACAGGAAGCCTTTTTCGAGCTCCGGGTTCGAGGAAAACGCGGGCCCGACAGGTTCAGTCGATTGGGCGGCAGCCGAGAACGAGGTGAAGGCTAGACTCGCCAAGACAGCGAGCCACAGGAGCGAAGTAAAACGCATGGTTCCCCTAGATCAGAACAGTCCGGGAAGAAAACGTGGCTTCCCGTACATGGCCTCCCGGTAGCGCGTGTCCGAGAACAGGACGCGCTCTTCGGTGTTGATTCGGCGCGAGAGTACCAGCGCATGGGCGGCGGTGCCGACGCCGGCGGTGATCCACGCACAGTGCAGGAGCGGGAGCGCCAGCATCTCGACAAAAACCGCGGCGTAGTTCGGATGACGAACATAGCGGAACGGTCCGGAGGTAATGACGCCCATACCGGTGGAGTTCATCACCTCGACATTCCAATGTTCGCCGAGAGTTCGAATGACCCACCAGCGAACCACGTTGGCCGCGAGAAAAACGGCAAAGCAGATGGTGGCGAATACCGGATAGAACGGCCGATGCAGGAAGACGACTTCGAGCGCGGCGCCGAGCAGAACGCCAGTGTGAAGCAGGACCATCGGACGAAAGACGGGATCCACGACCTTGCAGGCACCGCGGGCCACCATTTCGCGCTGATGTCGGCGGGAAATCTGAAGCTCGTAAATGCGCAGAAGAGCAACCACCAGCAGCAGGCCGAGGTAGGCTTTGACGGTTAATTCCATTGCAGCAGCAAAAACTCCGCGCTGAAGCCGGGGCCAAAGGCGGCAGCGATGGCGTGTTCGCCGGACTTGAGAGGGCGCTTTTCTAGCCACTCCTGAAGAATAAAGAGAATGGTCGCGCTCGAGAGGTTGCCGACGTTGGCGAGAATATCCCAGGAAGGCTGGGTATCGCACTTACAAAGCCCCAATTGCTGTTCGACATTTCCGAGTAGGCGAGCGCCGCCTGGGTGCAGAATCCAGCCCTTGATGTCCTGGCGGGTTTTGCCGTGACGCTCGAGGAATCCGTATACGAGGCCCTTGATTTCCGCGCCGATCATTTCCGGAACATCTTTCGCCAGCAGAATGTGGAAACCAGAGTCACGCAGGTCGAAGCCCATGGCTCCCAGGGAATCGGGAAAGGTGTAGGTTTCTGTGACCAACACGCGAGGCCCGGATTTTTCTTTCCCGGTAACAATCACTGCTGCAGCGCCATCGCCGAACAGGATGGAGGAGATGAGATTGGCTTGCGAGATATCCTTGCGTTGGAAGGTCAGCGAGGGCAATTCGACGGCGATGATCAACACGTTCGCTTGCGGATAGGACTTTATGTAGTCCGCGGCCCGAGAGATAGCCATGGCCCCCGCGGCGCAACCCAGCTCCGTAAAGGGCATTCTGCGGACGTCCGAGCGGAAGCCCATCAGCTTGATGAGGTGAGCATCGAGAGACGGGATCATGAAGCCGGTGCAGGAGACGGTGATAATCAGGTCAATGTCTTTGGGTTCCAGACCGGCCTTGGCGAGGCATTTTTCGGCCGCTTCCTGCCCGAGCTTAATGGCATGTTCGATGTATTCGTTATTGGTTTGGCTAAGGGCGCGCGGTTCGATCGTGTAATCGATGGGGAAGATGGCGTGGCGCTGGCGTACCTGGGCGTTGTCCACGATAGCCATCATGGCTTCCACCCGACGGTCCGGAATGTCGAAAACCCGGCCCATGTAATATTTCACGTCATCGCGCGTGATAAGGTATGGCGGCAGCGCGGTGGCGGACGCGGATATCGTGGCCACGGAGAAGTGGCCGTTCGATGACACCTGGCTCGACAAGTTCACAGTTTACCGTCCCCCACCCGGCGGTTCTTAGTTTCCCAAAATGGCTAGACACGGAAAACGACGTGCAACCCTGTATGGAGAAACCATTTAGTCGCTTACTGTACATCAAATCAAGCCGAAGGGGAAATACCCTGACCTTTTGACGGGCGCATCCGGCAACGTGGCAACATTGCAGAACAGAGGAGAGAGAGAATGAACTGCACGAGAGGTATTTCACGGAAGCTTCTTTGGGTCTGGTTGGCGGCGTTGGTGTCTGCGCCGGGGATTCTGGTTCTGGGGCAGCAGAAGGCTGAGCCTCTGCTAGTGATGATCTCTATCGATGGCTTGAGGCCGGATTATGTGACCGAAGCGGACGCGCATCAGGCGAAAATGCCAAACCTCAGAGGGTTTATGAAGGACGGCGCCTACGCCGACGGTGTGACCGGTGTGATCCCCACGGTGACCTACCCGAGTCACACCACCCTGGTTACCGGCGTATGGCCGGCGAAACACGGGATTTCGGCCAATACCACGTTTGATCCCCTACAGAAGAATTATCAGGGCTGGTACTGGTATGCCGAAGATATCCGCGTACCTACGCTTTGGGAAGCGGCGGCTAAAGCGGGGCGGAGCACGGCGAGCGTGCAATGGCCGGTGACTGTGGGAGCGACCAATATCACGTGGAATATTCCCGAGGTATGGAGGGCGGGGACCCCGGAGGATGCCAAGCTGGTCCATGCGCTCTCATCGCCCGGTTTATTGGAAGAGGCCGCGAAGGATGTCGGTCCTTATCGAGGAGGCATCGATGCGTCTATTGAGGGCGACGAAGTCCGGGGAAAATATGCTGTGTGGATTCTAGAAAAGAAACACCCGGGACTGCTGACTTTGCATTTGACGGCGCTCGATCGCGTCGAGCACGAAACAGGACCGTTTAGTGAGGAATCTGTGGCGACTTTGGAGAAGCTGGACGCGGTAATCGGGCAGGTTCGCGCAGCGGCGGAACGTGTCGCGCCGGGGCATGCCGTTGTGGCTGTGGTTTCAGATCACGGATTTGCTAAATACGATCAGCAACTGGACCTGTTTACGGCATTTCGTGAGGCGGGCTTGTTCACCACGAATGAAAAGGGAGCGATTGCGGACTGGACGGCCATGCCGTGGGAAACGGGAGGATCCGCAGCGATTGTGCTGAACAATCCGGCCGATCCGGCGGTTGCGGCGCAGGTCCGCGATTTGCTGGCGAAGCTGGCGGCGGATCCGGCAAATGGAATCGATCGCGTGCTTGACGCGGACGAGCTGCACAAGCGTGGCGGCTATCCGAACGCTTCCTTTTTTGTGAGTTTGAAGCCGGGATGGCGAACCGGGACTGGACTCACTGGACCGGTGGTGACGAAAGTAAAGCCGGGAGGGACGCATGGAGAATTGCCCGATGTGCCGGATTTGCGGGCGGCGTTCTTTGTGGTGGGGCCGGGAGTGCCGGCGGGAAAAGACCTAGGTTTGATTGATATGCGCGACATTGCGCCTACATTGGCGAAAGAGGCTGAGCTTTCGTTTTCCGGTGCGGATGGGAAAGCGCTGTTGCCTTAGCAAAGGCGCCGCCTCCCCTTGCAGTTCAGGGCAAGCACAACGCGGCCGCTGCACAACTGCAGCCAACCGTTAGCTAGCGG
>Ga0210390_10004060_pt1 | contig 12467 bp, 16 predicted proteins | sample IncBWH11OmetaG_FD_161050 | JGI IMG/M metagenome (GOLD analysis project Ga0210390, IMG submission 161050) | Forest soil microbial communities from Barre Woods Harvard Forest LTER site, Petersham, Massachusetts, United States - Inc-BW-H-11-O ...
CCGTTCTGCCATCGGTAGACGATGCCTGCTCGACGACACGATATTCCGTCTCCGTGAGCTTAGTGCTGAGGGTCTGATTGCGGGCCTCGCGACCGCGAATCGCGCCTCGTTTCGCAGGCGGCTCCAATGTTTCGGGAGTTGGTGCTTTGCGGACGCGAAGTGTGGATGCAACGAGCCGCGCTTCTGGGTCTTCGAGAAGTCTTGAAAGTCGCGGTCTTTGGAGAAGACATAGGTAAGCGCCTGCTCCACGACATCATCGGCACATGCATGGATGAAAGCGTCGTATTGGTCGGTCAATATCGCGGTCGTATCAGTCAGTCGAATCGAAGCGCTGACGTATCGGGTTTGGGTGCCTTCAAGTAGTGGCATCGTGTCTCCTTCGGGTGATGGATCAGGCGATCTTTCTACGGACGATCATGCGGTGTGCAGTCGTGGCGATCTCCCGCGCACGAGCGAAGCAAAGTGCGGCGGGAATCTCTGGGCTGCGTCGCGCATGGAGCATCGCAATCACAGCGTCACTTGACTGCCCTTCGGTGAGCCAAAGCTGAGCGGATGCTACGTCGACCGTGCGCTGCGCGTAGTAGAGAGGGTTAGGCTTATCGGAGCGGCGGGAAGCCAGTTTCTGCGTGAGCTTCACGGCATCCCTGCCGTGGGCAAGCTCACCCAAGACCCACGCCCAATCGCTCTCCGAGGTGCTGTTCTTCCTCGCCTGCTTTCGAGACGAGATCACATCCTCGAAGAACATCATCTTCACCGCTCGGATATCGAGCCGAAAGTCGACCGGAGTCCAAACGGAATCGGAGGGATATTCTACGGTAATGAGGTGAGCTGGATCGTACTTGCGATTCATGAGCCCTGGTAATCGGAGAACTCGGTTGCAATCCGTACAAGCTGGATCGCCACCAAATGTGATTGCTAGCAGTTTGAGTGTCTGTTCCTGATGCTCGAAGTCGAAGTCAGCGACCCGCCACAAAACTTGATACTTGCCCGGCGAAGTAGACAGGATCGCGTTAGGAATCGGTACCTCCGCCGATGCCTGGAGTGCGGCGAGTCGGGCGTCACCATCCGTGTCGATATCGAGATACAAGTGTCGCACGGAAGCAATGCTCTCCTTAGTACGTTTGCGGCTGCCAGGGCGAAGGGGATTGGCAGCCACATAAACATTCGCTCTGCTGTGATTCTCATGAGAGAGCCAGGCAAGGTAACGAGACCCCAACACTCGTTCAAGCGCAACAACTCGCTGTTGCGTGAGAGCTGGGTTCTCTCTGCGCAGCAGGAGAGCGATCGTCTCGCCTGGAGCGAAGCAACGTGCAAGAAACTCTTCGGCAATTCGACTCATCTTTAACTTCCTAGTCTGGCGTTGAGGAGAACGTGGTCGAGAGCGAGAAGCCCGGTGGTTGCCGGGCCTCTCGCGGGAGGAGGAATCGGCCTATGCGGCCTCTTCCTCGGGGGCGGCGTCATCGTCTTCCGCCGTCGCTTTCTGGGCCCGGTCCAGCTTGAGAATCGAGTTCACTCGGATCTCCCAGACGGTCACTTCGGTGTTGGACTTCGTGCTGTTGTACTTACGGCTCCGCAGCTCGCCTTCGACCTGGATGTGAGCACCCTTCTTGAGAGTGGCGGCAAACTCTCCGAGCTTCGCGAAAGCCACGCAACGGTGCCATTCGGTGTGCTCGATGTACTTGCCATCCTTCTTGTAGGAAGATTTCGTTGCCAGCGAGAGAACGGTGAGGTTGCGATCGTTGTTGGTGCGAACTTCCGCGTCGTTGCCGAGGAATCCGATGAGGGTGACTTTGTTTTGGTACATGGTGGTGACCTCCGTTTCGTTGAATTTCCCGTATCCTGCTCGGGACACCCTTCGCGAAGCGAGCGAGTGGGCCCGGCTCCCAAGTGCCAAGGAGTGCTTTCTTGGCGGGGCCCGGAAGAAGTTTGAGCGGTGTTTTTTGCCGCGGCTTTTCAAACTTGTTCCGGGAGGATCCGAGAAAGCAGAACGACGCCGTACCGCAGGGCGCCGGAAAGGCCCCGAAGCGTGACCCCGAGCAGAGGACGGGATACGAGGCGGAAGACTCCCCAGTGCACCAAAGTCATTCTCTTCATCTCGGCACGTGTAGTTCGCCTTAGCTACAGCCGCTATTCGACCGGCAAAAGCTCTGCGAGAGGATGGCTCCGGGCACACGCTGTTGCGCTCTCGCAAGCTCAGGAAGGGCAAGATGGGCGCTTTCAGAGACGAGTTGGGCTGAGCAGCCGAATTGATGGCATGACGATACATCGAAGTGACCTCGATTCAGGTTTCGTGTCTCTTAGCTGATTGCCTGACGGTCAGGCGGCTGAAGCACGATAGATGTCCTCCGTTTGGAAGCATTGGTCCGAATGACTGTAACCGGCAACGGTAATCAACTCGCGCACCCGGCGGCGGCCTGTAGGATCGCGTTCGCAGTACAAGACAAAGTCGATCGCCTCGGCGGTCTCGGAGCGCATAAATGCGTGGTTCAGATTCGGCCTGGCGCTCAACGCCAGATTCGAGAGCCTGTTCAGGGCATCTAGCGCCGACTTGGCGTGGATGGTGGAAAGCGTTCCGCCATGTCCGGTATTCATCGCCTGCAGCAAGTCGTAGCCGCACTCATTTCGGATTTCTCCCATGATGATACGGTCGGGACGATGGCGAAGAGCCGCAGCCAGAAGCTCGCTTGGAGTAATGGCAACTTGACCGGAGATGTCTTCGACGGCCTCCCACCGGACGGCGTTGGGATGGGCCACCTTAAGCTCCGCCGGTTGTTCGATGATGAGGAGCCTTTCGTTGGCCGGAATATGGTCGAGGAAGGCTTTCATCAAAGTCGTCTTCCCCGAGCCGGTTCCACCGCTGATGATGCCGTTCTTCCGCGCTCCGATTAAGTTCACGACGATGTCCCGGACATGATCCGGCATACTGCCCGAAGCAATCAACTCATCGGACGTGTACCAGCGGTTGAATTTGCGGATGGTTAGCGTCGGACCATTGATCGATGAGGGCGCACCCACGACAGCGACGCGTGAGCCGTCAGGCAAGCGCGTATTCAGGATTGGATTCTGGCTCGTAAGGTCCTGACCAAGGATGCGAGCGACCCGCTCAATGGCCGCCTGGAGCCGATCATTCGTGTATGGCGTTGTGAGAGGGATATGCTCGACCAAGCCCCTTCGATCGGCATAGACGCCAGTCGTGCCATTGATCATGAGGTCGGAGATCGACGGGTCCAGCAGCAGCTCCCGCAGCTCTGCTGGAAAGAACGGTAATATCAGCTCGTAACTCACCGCATTGCTCCTTGTCCCGTCACGGTGTTGGGTGCGCCTTCACCGGGCACAATGGGATCAACGGACACCCGATTTTCGTGGAATTCGGTAATCGTCAGTCCGAGCGGATTGATGGTCTCAAACTGGGGGAAAATCTTCGACTGATCGCTCACCTGTCTGGGATTGAGATAGTAGGTGACACTGAGGAGCCAATGCTCCGTCCGAGGCTCACGGGAATTTCGCGACGAATACAGCCTGTCAGCGGTCACAAGTGCGCTTCCGCGCGCCATTCTCGCGCCCTGGATGGTCTCTTCCGACATCGACGTGATTGTCACGTTTTTTACCTCCACATCGGCCTGCTCTATCTGGCCGGCTAGAACCTGAGAAACCAGGTGGGTCTGGTTGTCTTCGGTCATCAATTGGGAGGCCAGGGTCTGCGAGAGAAAGTAATAGTTGAGCGGATACTTCTTCGCGATTGTGTCTCGGCTGATCGTGTACCGGTAATTCGCCCAGTCGGTGAGGTAGGTCCGAATCTCACCCTCCCGCGGACTGTAGTTGAGGTCGCTGTATTCGATCGCCTGGGCGCGACCCATTTCGTCGATCCGAATATAACGATTGGCAACGGGGCGATGGGCAAGCGACATGATGACGCCAAATGTCACTAGAAGCAGAACTGTCTCTGTTCCGATGACAAATCGGCTTAACTTCCGTTCGGCATAGTGTGAGGCATAAACCTCGTTGCCAATCTCATCCGTAAGCTGAGACTGCTCCCGTGTCAAAGGAATTTCAATGGGCAGAGTTGTGTTGGGCATCATGCTTCTCCTGAAGGTGACGGGCCGAGTTGAAGAAGATCCCCGCGTAAATCAGTCCGGCGATCACGGAGCCAAACAGGATGATCAAGAGCGCAGCGCGCGTGTAGCGCCAGCCTCCGATTCCTCGACCAACGAGCAACGGTGCCAGAATAGACCACATTTTTTAAGCTCCTGACCCTTTGATGGCGGCACCGCCAATCAGGGCACCCACGGTAGTTGTTGCAGCGGATGTTAACCCGGCCGCTCCACCAAAGATCGCCTGAGTCATGCTCGGAATGAAGAGCATATTGATGATGAAGGCGATGAAAACAGACATGACGGGAAAGAAATTTGCAATCCACATTGGGATCGAGTAGTCCCCGTTGAATGTCTGATTGAGGAAAGTGACGATGAAGCCAGACCAGACGAAGATGAAGGCAGCGGCAATGGCGCGGATCATGGCAAAACTTAGCAAAACATCGACAAAATGACAGAACTTGCCGCGAAAGGTGCTTGACATCAGCAGCGGCACAAAGATCGGACCGAAAAGCGCGGCGACGCCGTAGAAAATAAACGAAGAACAATTGATGAGAAAAAGGATGCCGCTGGCCAGTCCCATCACAAGGTAGACGAGGAGGTACATAGCAATTTCAAGCGGCGCTAGATAGCTCGGCTGAGGCGTATTGTCCGTCGCCTGCTGCATAGCGCTCTGCAATTGACTGAGCGAATTCTGATCGAGTGCCTGGACAATCACTTGTGCGAAGTATGAGAAGAGATGATTGAATCCAAAACCGGCTCCCGGAAACGGAGTCGCCCAGTAGTTGATGATGAGCAGGCAAACGACCAGCGTTATTAAGAACTCGACCAGGTCCCCAAAGCGAACCGGCGCGGCGTTGATACTGATCGTCATCGTTGCAATATTCCAATTCGCCACCATCCGGACAAGCTTGGTGAAGCTGATAAAGGCGAGCAGCGTCATCCCGGCAGACGACAGTGCGTCGCTGTTCTGGGCTGTGAGATTGGTGAGGTTATTAGTGAACTGGTAAAGCCAGTCGACCCCGGGGAGGCTGGCCTGCGCCAAGAGTACTGGGGAGAACAGCGGTAGATGGTTCATAAGATTGCGTCTCCCTACGAAGGTTTCTGGTTATTTTTGAGAAGCGGCGGTTGTGGCAGCCTTCTGCCGATTCCGCTCCCGGATTTTCTCAACGGCTGCTTTGTCGTCCTGATCGATTTGGGCCGCCTTTGCACGTTCCGCAGCAAGTTTGCTAGTCGCATCGGCGGTGTGCTTGTTTCGCGTGGAGTATTCCCGCCAGGAGAATGCCAACCGTCCTGAGGGTGAGCTGAATGGTCTGCCCCATGGATCATCCTCATTAGGGCAGGTAATTCTGCCAGGTGTTCGAGCTGTTCGCCGGCGCGGACGGAGTGCCTGCCCTTTGCTGCTGAATCGCCGCTGCATTGTTGATCTCGTTTGCCGCCGCAGCCCGCTGCGCCATGTTTGCCACAGCAGCTTGGGCTGCCTGACAGGTGTGGAGTGCGCCTTGAGCTTCCGACTCATTGAGATTGTGTGCGTCGTGCATGTTCACCAAGTTCAATTGTTCAAGCTCGGTAGAGGTGAATGACGTGGCGTCAAATTGGGACTGCGTAAGCGCGGATTGGGGCAGAAGATTGTTGTTACGCTGCTGGTTGTAATTGCCGACCGATTGGAGGCACTGACTGGAAACCCCGTCCATTGCTTCCATGCGGGCGAGCGTCGCGAGAGCGCGGCTGCTTCCAAGCACTTGACTGCTCAGAAAGCTCGATGAGGTCGAATTTAGTCCAAGGTTGATGAACTTCCAAACCGTACTAGCTGTGCCAGGAGATTGCCCGTTCATCACACCTTGCAATCCAGTCGTTTCACCATAATTGTTAGCGATACTCGCCAAAGTGAGCTGCGACTCGATCGTCTTCCAGATCGATTTGCTGGAGAAGTTCTTGAGATTGCCGTGGAGCATGTTGTAGGTCGTCACGGCTTGTTGGTAGTCCTTGAGTAGCGTGCCTGCCATCTGAATGTCGGCGGAGAGTTGTTGCCGCCAGGTGGCTGCATCCTGTGCCCGGTCGTAGATCTGCTGGATAGCATGGACGGACTGGGTTGGGTCGAAGACGGTCAGCTGTGCGTGGCTGCGGAGCGTGGCACCGAGGGTAAGGAGCATGACAACTGCTTCGGAGTGGCATATAAGGCGACGTATCTTCATGAGGATTCTCCTGAAAACAACGATTCGATTAAAGAGTTGGGTTGACGCGATGTTCCGCGTAGGACGGAATGAGAATGTCCCTCCCGATATACACGCGCGCTCGGGAGCCTTCCTTGAGGGTGATTACCGGGAGGCGGTTCAGGAAATGGTTGAGAATCTGTTCAGCCTCCTGACTGCTCTGTGCTGAGATCCCATTGCGAATCTGGGTGGAAGGGTCAAGAATGCTGTTGCCGTTGCCGATCTGGGCTAGACCTCCTAAACCGCCGATCGCGGCGGCAGCGCCGAAGGCCATCAGATAGCCGTGATCTACCTTGGTCGCGAGACCGGTAGTCCCGATCTGATCGAGTCCTGCATACTTGTCGAAGTCGAGCGAAAAGCCATCCGGACAGACGGCACGATGGAAGCTGACGAAGAGCTTGCGCTGTTGTCCGCTGGCGACGCTACTCACGGTACCAATCAGGCGAGTGCCCTGAGGCATCAGTAGTTGCTGGTGATCGTGAGAGTAGTAGTCGGTCGTCAACATCAGTAGCACCGGGCCGCTGGCGCCACCGTCGACATGGTTCGTGACCACCGCCTCAAGCACTGTCCCTTCGAAGACACGATAGAGCCGGTCTTGATATTCGTCGAAGTCATACGAGCCTATTGGATCGGTCTTAGTCTCTTTGGTAACTGCCTCTTGCTCCGTTACCGGAGTCTCGACAGGCCTAGGCCCCCTCAATGCACTCAGCGAGCTCTGGGCGACTTCTCCGGCAGCGGCTATGTCGATCGCGGCGGCGGTCGGTTGGCTTGGTGCTGAGATTGTCTCTCCCGCAAGTTGCAAGGACGACCCCTCATTCCTTTCCTTCACAGCGGCTCGAGGTGGAAAGTCAATGGCCACCGTGTCGCTGTTAAGAGCATCCTGGTGTTGCTTTTCACGCGCCAGTTCTCGCTGCTTCGCCTCAGCCTGGGCCTGAGCGACGTTGGACGTCTGTTGCGGTGCGTTCGGACTATCTCCATAAATCACAGCTTGTTGCGCAGCGGTCATCGGTGGTGCATTTCCCGCCTCTGGTCCCGGAACTCCCTGCACCTCTTGAAGCTGCTGCAGCGCCGCGGCTAACTCCTGCTGGTGTTGACGCTCATCTGCATCGCGCTTTGCCTGCAACTGCTGCTGCGTCTCGAAGCTCGTTACCTGTTGCGCATTAGGCGCTAACGGCCGTACCGGCATGGCGCTGCCTGCTTCGTGCTTCTTATTGCCCTTCACCAGGTTCGAAATATTGGCAATACCAATCACCGCAACGATTGCGACCAGGGCGATGATTACAGGCAGGCTCTTCCTCAGTGGCGGCTTTGCCTCGGGCTGTTCAGGGATAGTACGAGAAGAATTCAGCGGCTCTGACATGCTAGTTCCTCTCTCCGGCGCGGTGAAACGCCACTTTTTGCTTGCCGATCGCGAGGTAGCCGTTATCCAGTTCCTTGGGTACCGTGTAGAGACCGTTGTAGTAGTCGAAATTGATAAGCGAGGGCTTCTTCTCTTTCACCTCGTACAAGGCTGGCGTTTCCTGGAAATGTCCGCGCAGATAGGTAAATTTGTCATCACGCCAAATCTGTTGAAGCCCCAGTGTTCGGCCCTTAGATTGGTCCCATGTGTAGTCGAATTGCAAACTGCTCGGATATTGGCTCCGATACTGCTCAGCCTTGGTTTCCTGGGCCTTGAGTTCCGCTGATTGCGCGGCGTTAGCGGCGGCGGCCTCCTGCTTTGCCTTTTCCAAATCCGCAGCCGGAACGAAGACGGGCAGGTCTGCCAGCTTGTCTTTTGAGGCTTTATCACTAGCTTCCAAATAGATATTCGCGTCAAAGTGAGGATCTGAGTCACTTGAGACCTCACGAAGCTCAAGAGTGTACTCGTTCCCGTGGTCGGAGATGATATGGATGTCGGTCGTCGCGTTGGCAAGCTTTGGTTTGAGACTCAAGAAGCGGCTGGGGACGTGACCACCATCGAAGACCCAATTTACGGTGTCTCCACCGAAGACAGTTGCGACTTTCTCCTCAGCTGGAAGCGATACCAAGGTGGATTGCAGGAGTCCTGCGCGAATCACCGGCGGCGTTGCTCCCGCCGAAACCGATACGGTGCGTGGCGCGCTGGGCGAGAGTGGATGAGGCTGGTCGGGAGCGGCGTAGCCTGATGCCGGGGCCAAGGCGAGCCCTAGAGTGACAAATATAAGAATGGGTGGTTTCATGGCACTGGTCCTTTCCCCGTTATCGATCTGTTATGCGGTCTCGCCCTGGGCGAACCGCGAAATGCCCTCGTGTAGTCCATATCTGGCGATAAGCTTTGCTCGTCGCATCCGGTCTTTTGGCTTGGTTGAGAACGTGGCGTAGCTGCGGCCGTCGAGATTGAGAATGACCACCTTCGTCAGTCCATCGCGACGTATATATAGCGCCTCACGGTCCTGCAGACTCTCGAACAACGCGATTTGCTGTTCGTTCATCTTGAACAGTTCGGCGTATCGTTTCCGGTTAAACGTCGCGTCCTTCAGGAAGAGGAACGACGTGCACGAGTTCACAATGCTGTCGGCGTTCCCGCCGAGGTCATCAGCGGATTGACCAATCATCGTGACTCCGCCAAGGGTTTTCCTTACGGTTTTTATCGAGCTCAAAGCACCATCAAGCAACTGCTTGTTCTTCATTGACGAGAAGATTTCCTCGATCAGGATGTGCTTTGGGACGCCAAGATTGGCAGGGTCGTACAGCACATCGTTAATCCGCCGCAGGAGCCACACCATGAGTGGTTCAATCAGGTCCGCGTACTGCTCGTTATTAACGCCCTGGAAGTCGAAGCATTGCAGGCGGGACAGCGAGAGACTGTCTTCTACGTTGTCGAAGATGGAGTGGTAGACGCCTTTGCCGACCCATTTCGAGAGATAGCGGTCGAGTTTTTTGGGTAGGAACAGATTCGACAGCCGCCGGTTCTCCGGATCGAGGAGGTACATGTCTTGCACGGCCTTATGGATCACGTCATCGTCTTCCGCTTCCAGTTCCGCTCCGCCGTTGGCGAGGAGCAGCTTGATGAACGAATACAGAAACTTGATGTTGCTCTCGGTTGGCTCGAGCGCGAACGGATTGACTCTGGGGCCATCCTTGCCTACGCGGTCAACACGCCCGCCGTACAGTTCCACGACGCTCTCGTAGCTGCCACCGATGTCGAAGATGTAGGTGAAGCCGCCATACTTCTGCTCGAGTGCGACGGTCGCGTTTCCGATCACGCTTTTGCCACTCCCGGTTGGGCCGAGGATGAGCATGACGCGCACACCATCCACATACACGTCCTGAAAGAAGGGCGTCCGAGTACGAGTCTCGAAGATGTTGAGGTATTCGGCGTCAAGGTCCTCGGAATGCGGATGTCCGAGATGCGGAGCAAAAACGGAGGAAAGGCGTGCGTGATGGTCCTCTGCCAGCCACAGGGGGAAAACATTGAACTTTTGGTTACCGGGGAACATGGCGTAAAACGCCGAGAGGTTGCCGAGCGTCTCCTCCATAACTTGCGCTCGCGCGTCCACGAAAACCCGATGGACTGCGGGGACTGTGTCGCGTAGCTGGTCGGCGCTACGACCGGCTAAGAGCAAGCGAAGGGAGTATTCACCTTGGGCCTTCTTGTCGAGAGAGCGAATCACTTCGCTTAGGTCATCGACGCTGTTGTTCGCGGCTTTCGCGCCAGCCGTCGTATCCAGTAAGGCGGTATCGCGTCCGCTCATCACCCGTTGCAGGACGCTAACCTTGAAAAAGGAAATGAACTTCTCCTGGGCGTCGATCTCGCTGCGAATTGCAGAAGTAGACTTGACTCGCCACGTCGAGCACAAGACGCTGTCGCAATCGAGACTCAGCAGACCCGAAAAGAGGCACGGCCGGGACGCCTCTGGTGTCGTCTTCAGGGAGAACATCTGCACGTGGCGCTTGCCGACTTTGAGGTAATCGCTGTGCCATGCCACGGGAGCTTTAACGATCTGACGGTCTACGCCCGTATCGGCGCGAAGCTGGTCATCTGCAGCCCACTCTTCAAGATTGAAAAGGTAGCTAAAAAATTGGAAGACATCCCTTTTGGGGAGGAGGCGCAGCCCCACGGGATTGTTGAGATGGGCTTCCAGAACCGTAGCCGCTTTCTCGAGGTCGGCCAGAATGCGGGATGTTGCAGCGGCATTCTCAAGAGGCTTACGGCTGACTCCTCTCAGCTTCGACGGTTCGATCGTCAAGCACCAATGCAAGTCGATGCGGCGGAAGCCAGCGGCCTTCTCAAGGAAAGCGAGGCGGTCATCTGCGAAAACCTGGGTGATGGGGTTCGTATACTTCTCTTGCCTGGGAATATCAAAACCAGACATGACTCGCGTGTACTGATACAGGCAAGATCCTTCGGGTAGGCCGCGGAGGGCTCCCTCAATTGAGCGTATCCGTGCGTCCAATTCCTGGTCTGTGAGGCCCTCTTCGTCGATGCCCGTCAGAGAGAAAAGGCAACCGTACCCGCCTCCCTTGAGCGCAAAGATCCTAGGGCCTACGAAGCGCGAGATCGGAATGATGCTGCACGCGGCTCCGGCCTTGGCGAACCAGGGCGTATATCTGAGCTGTTCACTGTTTGCGCGGATCATAGTAGGACTTCTGGTTGAGGCTTAGGCCCCAGAGTTGAAACATCTTTGGGTGTTTGCGAACGACGAGCCATGCACTGAGAGCGAGTATTGGAAAAGCGATCATCGCCAGCAGGCGAAACCCAACGAGGAAAACAGTTACGCAGACGAAGACGATCGCCATCCATGCTGTGAGGTCGAGGCCGAGCTTGGCTCTCGGACGGTTCAGCGCTTGGTTGATTGGTAACGGTTCTCCCCGCTTGGTCATGGGCGTATCTCACATGGACTGGCCGGTAAGTGAACCGATCCAGCCTGCGCCCCATCCCAGGACTCCGGCACCAAAGAGTGCACCGAAGAGACCAGGTATGGCATCCTGGAAACGCCCGCTCAACATTCGGATTCCGGCAAAGATCAGACCGCCGAAACAAATAACCGCGCCCGCGTAGATAGCGAACGTCTTAAATGTGTTCATGAGAGTTTGCGCCCCGGTGAAGTCCATCGACCCCTGGGCGTGGGCAACACCAGAGAAGGCGAGCGCCACTAACGTTGGCCCCATCACCTGTGCTGCGCGGAAAAGTTGTCGTTTGGAGAAGAATTTTTCCTGCCTAGTAGCAGGCGAAACGGCCAACCGAATGGGGTTCTTATCCAATCGGCGGAGAGGGGGGAATTGGATCACTATGCACCTCCGCTGACTTTGCTTTGTCAGCACGGCCCAACCCTAACGGCGATCTGTAAACGACGTCCAATGACTTTTCGGGAGAGCATTATTCGCTGCGGGAATAACGAGCGATGAGATCGGCGGAGATTTTGCGAAAACCTGAATGTCCATCTGTCGGCGGCGAGAGGAGTCTCCTCGCGGATACTCCTTGCGTCCTCGATGCCTTTCAATATCTGGATCATCTGCTGGTGCTCCCGCTCATACGCACCTTAGTCAGATCCCGACTTCTGATTCATTGTTAAAGTCCGTTGCACGCCTTAGCGAACGCCTTCCAAGTGTCAGTAGCACATTGATGAAGAACAGGCATGAGTCGAGACTATATTTCGCATGTCGTACTCATATTTTCGCCGTTAGTAAATGGGCGTCGGGCGGCTGGATTGCGAATGGTAGAGACGCTGGCAGGCGCACTCGGCCTGGCCGTCGCCGAACCTCCTAAAGAGTGTTTAAGGAAAATCCGAGCTCGTTTTGACTCCCAACTATTCCCAAACGGAATCGAGAACATCCTGAATTTCATTGGACACGCTTCACCCACTGGGAAAAGCTGATAACCGTCGGCTTGCACAAGTCGCGAGAAACTCCGGAGACACCTTTATGGAGCGGACTTTCAACGCATCGGTTGGCGCAGGGGAAAACAGAAAACGTCCGCTGCGAGACACCTTCGTCCCAGAGTCGCTCCTGGACTCTTCGGAAGCTGCCGCGATGATGAAGGTCCATCCGAAGACGCTCCAGAAGCTCGCACGTCAAGGCCAAATTCCGGGCGTTCATGTTGGAAAGCTTTGGCGCTTCAGGGCATCCGTAATTGAGGCCTGGATCGATCAGCAAATGGTTGGTTGAAATCTCCTCGACTTCTTCCTCAGGCGGACTTATCCTT
>Ga0210390_10004061_pt1 | contig 12466 bp, 12 predicted proteins | sample IncBWH11OmetaG_FD_161050 | JGI IMG/M metagenome (GOLD analysis project Ga0210390, IMG submission 161050) | Forest soil microbial communities from Barre Woods Harvard Forest LTER site, Petersham, Massachusetts, United States - Inc-BW-H-11-O ...
GATCTGCTCAGGCGCGTACGGCTGGGCCCCTCCGGGCGAGCAGCGCCTTGTGCTCGGCCACGAGTCCCTCGGGCGCGTCCTCGAGGCGCCGCCTGGCGACCTCGCCAAGGGCGATCTGGTGGTCGGCATCGTGCGCCGTCCCGACCCGGTGCCGTGCGCGAACTGCGCCGTGCTCGAGTGGGACTTCTGCCGCAACGGCCGGTACACCGAGCGCGGCATCAAGGAGCATCACGGCTACTGCTCCGAGCGCTACCGCAACACCCCGGACTTCACGATCAAGATCGATCAGAGCCTCGGTCTCCTCGGCGTGCTGCTCGAGCCGACGAGCGTGGTCGCCAAGGCGTGGGAACAGGCGGACCGGGCCGGGGCGCGCGCCCACTGGGACCCGAAGACCGTGCTCGTCACGGGGGCCGGGCCGATCGGCCTCCTGGCTGCACTCATCGGCGTGCAGCGCGGGCTCGACGTGCACGTGCTGGACCAGGTGACGACGGGAGTCAAGCCGAACCTCGTACGCGACCTCGGCGCCACGTACCACACCGGCAAGGTGGCCGACGCGGTGCCTTCGCCCGACATCATCATCGAGTGCACCGGGGTTCCGGGTCTGGTCTTCGACTCCATGTCCAATGTCGGCACGGGCGGTGTCGTCGTACTGACGGGGGTCTCTTCGGGCGGGCACCTCATCGAAGTCGACGAGGGCCAGCTCAACCGCTCGATGGTACTGGAGAACGTCGCGGTCGTCGGCTCCGTGAACGCGAACCGTCGCCACTACGAGGCGGCCGCGGATGCCCTCGCCAAGGCCGAGCGTCCGTGGCTCCAACGGCTGGTCACCCGGCGCGTGCCGCTCGAGCAGTGGCGTGACGCGCTGAAGCGGGCGCCCGACGACGTCAAGGTGGTGATCGAGGTGCACGCGCCGTGAGCGGGTCGCACTCGCACGGTGGCCACCACCACCGCCACGCCGCCGCCGGGCTCCACAGCCACGACCCCGAGAGTGGCGAGGCGATACCGGCGGTGCCGCCGCCCCGCCGCATCGCCGAGGGCGTGCTCGAGATCGACACCATGCTCGGCGGCTGGGAGCGGGTCACGGCGGGCTACCTGATCGAGGGCTCGGCGCCCGTGCTGATCGAGACCGGCAGCCAGACCTCGGTCCCGGTGTTGCTCGCCGCGCTGGCCCAGATCGGAGTCGGGCCCGCTGAGCTGGCAGGTGTCGCCGTCACGCACATCCACCTCGACCATGCGGGCGGGGTCGGAAACGTGGCAAAGGCCTTCCCATCCGCCACCGTCTACGTGCACGAGAAGGGGGCACGGCACCTGGCAGACCCGACCCGGCTCATCGATTCGGCGGCGCGCGTCTACGCCGGCCTGCTCGACTCGCTCTACGGGCGGCTCGACCCCACGCCGGCGGAGCGGCTCCACGTCCTCGAGGACGAGGAGGTGATCGAGGTCAGCCCGGATCGCAGCCTCGTCGCGGTCGACTCACCCGGTCACGCCAAGCACCACGTCGGCCTGCACGACTCCCTCAGCGGGGTGCTCTTCGCGGGTGACGCCGTCGGGGTGAAGCTGCCCGACGGCGGCGTGCTGCGCCCGTCGACGCCGCCACCGGACTTCGACCTCGACCAGGCCATCACGTCGCTCGGGAAGTTCGCGGCGCGCCGCCCCTCGGGTATCGCGTTGGCCCACTACGGGTTGCTCGAACAGCCCGAGGAACTGCTGGCCGAGGCCGAGGAGACGCTGCGCCAATGGGCCGAGACGGCGGAGAAGGCGTATCGCGAGGGCGCGGACATCGCAGATGCGCTCTCCGCTCGTTTCGACCCCCTGCTCGGCGACATCGAGCCCGCGCACAAGGAGAAGCTGGACATCATGAACGGGGTCCACTCCAATGCGGCGGGATTCCGCCGCTGGCTCGAAGGGCGCGACAAGGCGCCGTCGACCTGACCGTCTGGACTGTGCCGCGCGCCGGCGCGGGGGGCGGTTCAGACGACGAGCTTGGCCCGCAGCTCCTCTTGGCGTACCTCGAAATCGTCGAGCGAGATGCGTCCGTCGGCGAGGTCCTCGTGCAGGGCGGCGAGCTGCTCGAGGATCTGGGTCTGGTCGACCTCGTCGGCCGACGGTGCGGTGGCGCGCTCTTCGGCGGCGGCGACCTTGTCCTCTTTGCGCGCCATACGGTCGTCCATCTTCGCCTTGGCCCTGTCCTTCTTGGCCTGGTCGCGCTGCAATTTTCCGAATGTCGAACGTGCGCGTGCCACGGTTCACTCCTTTCCGGCCGCCGGGGGGACGACCAGGTACTGACACGGCCAGGCAACGCCTCGCCGCTGTTCTCGCCGCATTCGCCCATGCGGCGGGCCCCTGCGGACCCGAGCGGAGGAGGTGGGATTTGAACCCACGGTGCCCATGAGGCACAACGGTTTTCGAGACCGTCCGATTCGGCCGCTCTCGCACTCCTCCGGCGGAGATCCTAGCCGCTCTGACCTGCTCCAAAGGTTTCGTCTGACGCTCGATCGTTGCGTCGGTTCGCAAAAAACGAGGTCAGGAGTGCGCCACACTCGGTGGCGCGTACACCACTCGTGACGTCGATCTCGTGGTTGAGGCGGGGGTCCGCACACAGGTTGTAGAGGGTCCCGCAGGCGCCGGCCTTGGGGTCGGCCGCGCCGTAGACGAGCCGGCCCACGCGGGCAGCGACGAGGGCGCCGGCACACATCGGACACGGCTCGAGGGTGACGACGACCGTCGCGCCGCGGAGACGCCATCCCCCGAGCGCGGCGGCGGCTTCGCGCAGGGCGAGCAGCTCGGCGTGCGCCGTCGGATCACTCCCCTTCTCGCGCTCGTTGTGCCGCCGGGACACGACCTCTCCGTCGACCAGACAGACTGCGCCGACGGGCACCTCACCCTCGCCCGCCGCAGCCCGCGCCTCGGTCAGGGCGAGATCCATGAGTTCGTCGTCGCTCATCGGAAGTGGGGTCTCGGCGTTGGTGATGGGCCAAGTATGCGAGGGCTATCCCATGCGGCGAAAGTCGACTCCGGCCCCGGCACGACCGGTGACCTGGCCCTTCGGATGTGTCGACACATCGGACACCGCGTCCTCGGCGTCCGGCGGGACGGCGAGCCGGGAGAGCGGAGGAGGTGGGATTTGAACCCACGGTTGGTTGCCCAACACACGATTTCCAGTCGTGCCGATTCGGCCGCTCTCGCACTCCTCCGTGCTTGCAGCCCGGTCAGGCTAACGGCAGCAGAGGTCGTCGTCGGAGACGCCCAGCTCACCACGATGAACGTGTCGCAACGGCGGTCGCTGCGGCCCGTGTTCAACCCGCCGGCAACCGAAAATCGCTCTACCTCGGCCTTTTCCGCTCCACCCCAGGTCAGCCAGTTAACGTATCTGTCACCTAAAGGATCCAGTAGTTCATCTTTGTGTAACCTTTAGGTCAGATTGGCGCGTGGCGAGCGAGGCGAGGTGGATGACATGGCGAAGCAGATCGAGACGAACCGCAGCGAAGGGGTCCCGACCCAGGAGGCGACGCCCTTTCGCCGAATGCTCGTGGCCGTCGACGAATCACCGGCCGGCCAGGCCGCCGCCGGGCTCGTGGCCGAATGGGTCGGCGCGCAGGGCGCGGAGGTGCGGTTTGTCCAGGTGTCCGAGGAGCGCAGCCACGGCCGGAGCCATCCGAGCGGGGAGCGCGGCCCGTTGGCGGCTCCCGCGGCGCATCGCCTGGTGGTGAGCGCGGCGACGCGGGGCGCCCGCAGCCGCCAGCTCGTCCACGGTCTCGCGGAGGCGGCACAGAGCTTCGACGCCGACGTGATCGTCCTCGGCCTCGAACGCTCTCGCCTCGCCGGCCACCGGCTGGCGCCCAGCCTCCGGGACCAGATCGTCGGCGCCACCGACCTGCCGGTCCTGGTGGCGCCGAGTCCGCCCTCGGACGGGAAACGGCACGAGGGGGCGGCGCCGGACGCGCGCGACGAGGAGCGGACGCCGACCGTGCGTCGCTACGCCCATGTTTGACCGCGTGGTTGTCGGCGCCACCGACTCAGAAGGTGCCGAGAGGGCCTTCCGCCGCGCGCTCGCGCTGACGCAGGCGACCGGCGGCACGCTGCACATCGTCGCCGCCATCGACGGCAAGAAGGACGCCAAGGGGACGCCGTGGCTCCCCGAGGAGTTCCGTTACACCGCATTCGGAGCCGGCGCGACCGATTGGCTCCTGATACGGCTGAAGAAGGAAGCCGCCGAGGCGCACGTCGCCGTCGCCACCCACCCGGTCCTCGACGATCCGGCCGGGGCGATCGCCAAGGTGGCGGCAGAAGAGCGGGCCGATCTGGTCGTCGTCGGATCCGGCTCCGCCCACGGCGCACGCCGCCTCGCCCACGTGCCGAAGGCGGTCATGGACCACGTGGGCTGTGCCGTCCTGGTCGTGTAGGGATCGGGCCCGAACGGCCCGCTAACCTTCACCGTTGCACCGTCGACCCGATGTTGGGTGCGGTGGCCGGGTCCTACGCGACGGCCGCTCGTGAATCGAGTCAGGGTCGGAAGGCAGCAGCTCTCAGCGGGTTTGGTTGGGCGCCGTAGTCAACCTGGCCGCCGTACCGAGCACCGGGTCGCGGTGTCTGAAGCCATGGGTAGGCTCGGCCGTCATGGCCGACGCCCCTTTCGTCTCGCTCTACCGCCGTTTCCGGCCGGGGCGATTCGACGAGCTACGCGGCCAGGATCACGTCGTACGCGCGTTGCGCAGCGCGGTGCGCGACGAACGCGTCTCCCATGCGTATCTCTTCAGCGGCCCCCGCGGCACGGGTAAGACGTCGTCCGCACGCATCCTGGCCAAGGCACTCAACTGCGAGGCGCCGGTCGACGGCGAGCCGTGTGGCGTCTGCACGTCGTGTGTCGAGATCACGCAGGGAAACTCGCTGAACGTCCATGAGCTCGATGCGGCCTCCAACAACGGGGTCGACGCGATGCGCGACCTGGTGGCACACGCCGGCCTCGGGACCCCCGGACGGTGGAAGGTCTACATCGTCGACGAGGTCCACATGCTCTCGCCGGCCGCGGCCAACGCGTTGCTCAAGACGCTCGAAGAGCCGCCGAGCCACGTCGTGTTCGTGCTGGCCACCACCGATCCGCAGAAGGTGCCGCCGACGATCCGGAGCCGGACGCAGCATCTCGAGTTCCGCCTGCTCGGCGCCGAGACGCTGCACGCCCTACTCGAGTCGGTCAACACGCAGGCCGGCCTCGACCTGGACGACGAGGCCGTGGAGGCCGCCGTGCGACGCGGCCGCGGCTCGGCACGCGACGCACTCTCCGCCCTCGACCAGGTGGTGGCGTCGGGATCGGCCGACGCCGCCCGCCCCGAGCTGGCCGGCCTGGTCGACGCGATCGCCGACGGCGACGTGGGGCAGGTCCTCGTTGCGCTCAACGCCCTCATGGCCGGCGGATGGGGACCGCAGCAGCTGGCGACCGAGCTCATCGACGACCTCCGTCAGGTGTTCCTCGCCGCGCTGGCGCCCGAACTGTGTGCCGCGTCGGGCCCGTCGTTGCAGCGCTTCGTCACTCTGGCGGAGACCATGGGCCTTGCGCGCGTCGTCCGGAGCATGGAGATCCTCGGCCACGCCTTGATCGACATGCGCGATGCACCGGACGCGCAGGTCGTGTTGGAGATCGCATTGGTCCGCGCCGTGAGGCCGGACCTCGACTCCGGCGTGGAGGCGCTCGTCGAACGCGTGAGCGCCCTGGAGCGTTCGCTCACCGGTGCGGCGGCGTTCCCGCGGCCGGCGGCACCCGCACCCCCACCGGAGGTCGCCACCGGCCCGTCGGACACACCGGCGCCGACGGACCGGGCCGCGCCCTCCGAACGTCAGCCGACGGACGTGGGCCGGCGCCCGTCCCTCGGGGCCGTGCGTCGAAGCAAGGAGGCGGCAAACGCCCCCGCTCCAGCTCCGACTTCCGTCGCTCCACCACAACCGGCCCCGGCGCAGGCGCCTGAGCCTGAGGCCGCCCCCGAGCCGAAACGGGAGCCACCCGCAACGGCCGCCACCGTCGACCGCGACTCGCTCACCGAGGCGTGGGGCGACAGCATTCTCAAAGGTCTGCCCGCGCGCGCCAAGGCGCTCTTCAGCGCGGGACGGTTCGTCGCCGTCGACGAGCAGGGGGCGCACTTCGCTCTGCCCAACGCCGCCCACCGCGAGCGCTGCGTCGAGATGGTCCCTACGGTCGAGCAGAAGCTGAGCGCGCACTTCGGTTCGCCCGTGACGCTCGTGCTGGACATCGACGAGAGCGGATCGGCGCCTCCGTCACCGGCCCGCCCGCCCTCGGGACGAGCGCCGGGCCCTCCCCCCCGCGAGCCCGAGGCGGAAGTTCTCGACCCGGGCGACTATGCGGAGGAGGACCCCAACGCCCCGCGCGACCAGGCCTCGGAGGCCGAAGCCCGGCTCCTCGAGGCGTTCCCCGGAGCCAGCGAGGTGCTCGGTTAGAGGCACGGGGAGGCCGGACCCGGCCCGTAGAATTGCGTGTCGCCGTCGCAGCCCACGCTGACGTTGCCGCGACCGCGACGGCTCGACATGCTCCACCACCAACGAAGGGATCGCCCGCTCGACGATGTACACCGGCCCTCTCCGCTCTCTCATCGACGAGCTCGGCCGCCTGCCCGGCATCGGCCCCAAGTCGGCGCAGCGCATCGCGTTCCACGTCCTGAAGGTGCCCTCCGAGGACGCCCGCCGACTGGCGGACGCCATCGTCGCCGTCAAGGAACGGACCACCCTGTGCGCCATCTGTTTCAACGTGGCAGAGGGGGGCGAGGTCTGCGCCGTGTGCGGTGACGACCGTCGCGATCCCGAGACGATCTGCGTGGTCGAGGATCCACGCGACATCGTCGCCGTCGAGCGCACCGGCTTCAAGGGTCGCTACCACGTCCTCGGGGGCGCGCTGAGCCCCCTCGACGGCATCGGTCGCGAGCAGCTCCGGCTCCAGGAGCTTCTCGATCGCATCGGCGAGGGGGTCATCAAGGAGGCGATCGTCTGCACCAACCCGACCATCGAAGGCGAGGCGACGGCCATGCTCGTTGCGCGTGAGCTCACGCCGCTCGGCGTCACCGTCTCCCGGCTCGCCAGCGGCCTGCCGGTGGGGGGCGATCTCGAATACGCCGACGAGCTGACGCTCGGGCGGGCCCTCGAAGGCCGGCGTCCGCTCGAAGTCTGACCGAGGCCACGCCCCCGAACTCCTACAATTGCCCGATGCGCATCGCCATCGTGGGAGCAACCGGCCAGGTCGGGGTCGTGCTGCGCTCGATCCTGGCCGAGCGCAACTTCCCCGTCGACGCCATGCGGTACCTCGCATCCGCCCGCTCCGCCGGCTCGATCCTGCCCTGGGACAACAGGGACATCGTCGTCGAGGACGCCGAGACGGCCGATCTCTCGGGCATCGACCTCGCCCTCTGCTCGGCGCCGGCATCGGTGTCGCGCGTGCTCGCACCGCGCCTCGCCGCCGCCGGTGCCACCGTGATCGACAACTCGTCGGCCTGGCGCCTCGACCCCGAAGTGCCCCTTGTCGTGCCAGAGGCCAACGCGGCCGCGCTGCGCCACATCGCCAAGGGCATCGTCGCCAACCCGAACTGCACCACGATGGTGGCCATCCCGGTCCTCAAGCCGCTACACGACGAAGCCGGCCTGACGCGCCTCGTGGTCTCCTCGTACCAGGCCGTCTCGGGCGGCGGCGTCGAGGCCGTGCGCGAGCTGGCCGAGCAACTCTCCAAGACCGCCGACAACGCAGCCGAGCTCACCTATGACGGAACGGCGGTCGAGTTCCCGCCTCGCAGCGTCTACCCCGTGCCGATTGCGCACAACGTGATCCCGCTGCAGTTCACGATCGTCGACGACGGCTCGCTCGAGACCGACGAGGAGCAGAAGTACCGCAACGAGGCACGCAAAATCCTCGACGCGCCGAACCTCGCCGTCACCGCCACATGTGTGCGCGTGCCGGTGTTCACCGGACACTCCGCCGCCATCGTGGCCGAGTTCGAGCGCCCGATCACGCCAGAGCGCGCCACCGAGGTGCTGAGCACCGCCCCGGGAGTGGAGCTGACCGAGATCCCGACGCCGCTTATGGCGGCCGGCCGCGACGTCTCCTACGTAGGCCGGGTCCGGCGGGCTCTCGACCACCCCAACGCACTTGCCTTCTTCGTCGCGGGCGACAACCTGCGCAAGGGCGCCGCGCTGAACGTGGTGCAGATCGCCGAAGAGCTCGTGGCGCTCCGCAGCTGAACGCGACGTCGCTCCACCTATACGAATTGCGAACAAAGGGGGAGGTGCCGAGTGATCGTCATCTTCGGACTGCGCAGGTTCAAGAAGGCGATGGGCACCATCTTCCTGCGGTGCGCCAACTGCGGGATGAGCCCGCTGGCATTGCTCAGGGTCTCGACCTGGTTCGCCTTGTTCTTCATCCCGGTGATCCCTGTGAGCTTCAAGCGCTACACCGTGTGCCCTAACTGCAAGCGGCTCGACCAGGTCTCCAAGGCCGACGTCGAACGGGCCCGGGCCCAGGAGTCGGCAATCCGCGCCGCGGGCAACGATGGGGCGTTGGACACGCCGCACGAACCCGCCACGCTCGAGCACGCCGTGAACCAGTGGGCCTCCGTCGGCCAGGGCCAACCGGTCGTACCCGACGCAGACCCCGCTATCGCTTCAACGACACCTGCCGGGCTCGCCGCGAGCCCACCGCCGCTCGCTCCCGCCGGGTGGTACGCGGATCCGGGCGGATCAGGCCAGCGTTATTGGGACGGACAGCGCTGGACGGGTGAGACGGCGCCTACGTCGTAAAACGAACTCTGGAGCTACTTGCCGTTGCGTTCGCGGTGCGCGCACCCCGGCCAACAGCAAGGCCGGCGCATGCCCTCCTCGAGCTCCTCTTGCGTCCGGCGAATGCGCTTTTCCCGTGTCGCCTCCTGCTTGGCGTTCTCGACCCAACAGATGAACTCGTTGCGGGCGAGAGGTGTGATGTCCTTCCACGCGTCGAGCGCCGGAGGATTGGCGACCAGCGCCGACCTCAGGTCTTGAGGAAGTTTGTGCACGACCCCACCGGGTACCCGTGTGCTGCCCATAGCGCAAACGGTAGCGGCCCGGGGACCGTGCACCGCCCGCCCGGCGGTTCAGTCGGGGCCGGCGGACACCGGCTCGGGACCACCGACGACGAGTGTTGCGAGGCGGCGAGCCAGGTTGACGGAGTGGTCGCCGAAGCGCTCGTAGAAGCGGGCGACCATCGCCAGCTCGATCGCCACGGGCAGCGGCATGGTGCCGGCCACCAACTCCGCGGTCAGCGTCACGTGGAGGTCGTCGAGCTCGTCGTCGAGGTCGTCGATGGAGGCGGCCGCGTCTGCGGAGCGCTCCGCGAAGGCGTCAGCCGTCTCGCGCCAGATGTTGGCGGTGACCTCGCCCATACGCTCGACGAGGCCGCGACTGCGCGCCGACATCTCGGCACCGAGGCCGCGAGCGGCCCGGCGGGCGATGTGCTCGGCCAGGTCACCGTTGCGTTCCAGATCGGGAAGCATGCGGAGGATGGCCACGTACTCGCGGCGTTCCGATGCCGTCGTCGCGCCGTGGACCAGCTGGTGCTGCACCGTGGTCAGGATCTGCCCGATCAGCTTGTCGACGACCTCGTCGCGCCTGACCAGTTCCTTCGCCGCGTCGCGGTCGCCGGCGAGCAGCGCGTGGGTGGCGCCGGCGATGCCCTCGCCGACGAGCGCGAAGACCTGAGCGAAGAGCCGGTCCACCTCGTGGGGCTCGGGCATCGTCGTCGGCCAGAGCGGCTGTTCCATCGCGAGCGGGCCGCTCGGTGCCGCCGGTTCCGCCTCTTCGTCGATGCGGTCGTGGTCGCGGTCGTGGATGTGTTTTGTGCTTCCACCGAGCTTGAACGGCATCTCGCTCACGCTACCGGCTGTGTCGACGCCCGGTCACCCGCGAAGACGCGGCCCTGTATATGGCGGGGGTAGGGAGTTCCCCGGTCCGATGCCTACGCGCGTTGACTGCTCGCACTTTCACGTTGTAGGAGGACCCGATGCTCATGAGCAGGCGGAGACCGCTCGATCTCCGTGCGTGCGAACAGGGGTGTGTTCGCCTCCACGCCGCGTTTCCCGAGTCCGCGGCCGATCCCCGCCCCTGAGACACCCCCTCGTTACCCTGGCCCGATGTTCATTGGTGTGCTCATCGGACTCGCCGCGGGGGTACTTGTCGGCGTGGTGTGGTACCTCGCGCGCGGCGCGCACGCCGCCGGCGCGGCGCGGCTCGCCGAGGCTCGTCTGGCTGACGCGAAGCTGACCATCACCGAACAGTCGGTACAGCTCCAGGCCCTGGCCGAGACCGCAAAGTCCGCCGAATCGGCCCGCGATGTGGCACGGGCCGAGCTCGATTTGCAGCGACGGCACCAGTTCGAGGCGACGGCGCGGGCGGAGGAGGACATGGCCCGCCTCACGGGGGCGTTCGCGTCCTTGTCACAGGAGGCGCTGGCCAAGAACAACGAACAGTTTCTGGCGCTAGCCGACACCCGATTCGGCCAGGTGCGAGCGGCGGCGCAGGGCGACCTGGCCCAGCGGCAGCAGGCGATCGAGGAGTTGCTGTCGCCCTTGAGCGAGACCCTCACCCGCTACGAGCGCGGCATCCAGAGGATGGAGGCCGAGCGTCAGGGTGCGTACGCCACCTTGAACGAGCGAGTGGCGGCGCTGCACCAAGGCCATGAGCGACTGGAGAAGGAGACGCGCAATCTGGTCACGGCGCTGCGCTCGCCGCACACCCGGGGTCGCTGGGGCGAGATGACGCTGCGCCGTGCCGTCGAGGCGGCCGGCATGCTCGAACACTGCGACTTCGAGGAGCAGAAGACGGTCGCCGGCGAGGAAGGCTCCGTGCGGCCGGACATGGTGGTGCACCTGCCGGGTGGGGGAGAGGTCGTGATCGATTCCAAGGTCCCCCTCGACGCCTTCCTCCAATTCACGGAGGCGGATGACGACGACGCCCGCCGCGGCTTCCTGGTGAAACACGCGAAGCAGCTGCGCACGCACATCGAGCAACTGGCCAAGAAGGAGTACTGGAAGCAGGTCGAGTGCTCGCCCGAGTTTGTCGTCGCCTTCATCCCGGGTGAGCCGCTATTGGCGGCGGCCCTCGACGTCGATCCGACGCTGCAGGACTACGCGCTGGACAAGCGGGTGATCCTGGCCACGCCGAACACGTTGGTGGCCGCGCTGCGCACGATCGCCCTCTCGTGGCAGCAGGAGACGTTGGCGGAAAACGCGCGCGAAGTGAAGGACCTCGGGGCCGAGCTCTACGAGCGGCTGCGGACCTGGACCGGGCACATGCAGGCACTGCAGAAGAGCCTCTCGGCAAGCGTCGACGCGTACAACCGTGCGGTCGGCTCTCTGGAGTCGCGCGTGTTGGTCACGGCCCGCAAGTTTCCGTCCCTCGGGGTGGTCGGCAACGAGGCGGCCGGCATCACGGAGCTCTCACCCATCGAGGCGGCGCCACGCCATCTTCAGGCGGTCGAGCCCGACGACGAGGGTGGCGACGCGGGCGAGATCCTGCAGCAGAACATCCTCCCGCTTTCCGACGGTGCGGGCAACGCTTCGAGGCGCCTCCCGGGCTGACCTCCGGCGCAGGCAGCTGCGGGACAGCGGCCGCAAGCAAAATCGACAGGACCGAGGCGAACATCGGCGACGTACTCTGCTCGGGTGCTCCACGTCCACCGCTCCGACCGCGCCGACGACCTCGTCGCGCAGCTTGCGGAGCTGGTTGCGGTTCCTCTGCCGGACCCGATGCAGGCGGAGGTGGTGTCGGTGCCGACGCAGGGCATCGAGCGCTGGCTCTCGCAACGCCTGTCGGGCCATCTCGGGACGAGTCCCGACGCGCACGACGGCGTGTGCGCGAACGTCAATTTCCCGTTCCCGGGCAGCCTGATCTCCGGCGCGCTGGCACAGGCGTCGGGCATCGACCCCAAGGCCGACCCCTGGTTGCCCGAACGCGCGGTGTGGCCCCTGATGGAGGTGGTCGAGGAGCACTTTGCCGACCCGCGGCTGGCGCCGCTGGTCAAGCACATCGAGAACTCCGAGACGGTCGAGGGCTCGAAGCGGTTCTCGAGCATCCGCCACGTGGCCGACCTCTTCGACCGCTACGCGATCCACCGCCCCGACATGGTGCAGCGCTGGGCCGCCGGGTCGCCCCAACTCGGCGAGGCGGAGTGGCAGTTTGATCTGTGGCGGCTCCTGCGAGAGCGGATCGGCCAGCCGGGGCCGGCCGAACGACTGGTCGACGCTTGCCAGCGGCTCCGCAAGGAGCCCGAGGTTCTCGAGCTGCCGCCGCGGCTGTCGCTGTTCGGGCTCACGCGTATCGCCGCGAGCTACCTCGACGTCCTCGACGCGATTGCCAAGGGACGGGAGGTGCACCTCTTCCTCTTGCACCCCTCGCCGGCATTGTGGGCGCGCCTGCAGCCGGAGGTCGACGCATCGTCGCGCTTCTT